>Ga0179593_1532593_pt1 | contig 12692 bp, 14 predicted proteins | sample CZODoug2_1_08_16_FD_185931 | JGI IMG/M metagenome (GOLD analysis project Ga0179593, IMG submission 185931) | Vadose zone soil fungal communities from Angelo Coast Range Reserve, California, USA - CZODoug2_1_08_16fungal (PacBio error correction) | ecosystem: Environmental > Terrestrial > Soil >... | reverse complement strand
AACTGGTCCCACGTAGGGAAGAGATTATTTTGTTCCTTTTGTTTTGCCGAACCACGGCCCCTCTCTTGCTTCGCGGCAAGCGCGTTTCCCCTTAATTGCCGGACGTAACGACCCTTTCGTAAAAGGGCCCGCAGCCAGCCCCCATGTCCTATTCCCACTCCCTTCAATGGCGCGGTAGGGAGTGTTTTTTTCTGTCATAGTTTTTTTCCCCTTTCGATATTTTTCATCGTCCCTTTTGAGTGTGCGCCCACATGCCCGGCAGACCTGGAGGCCTTAGGTTTTTGAAAGAAAGATTGCTTTCCCCTCACGGCTTTTTCTGCCCTTTAACCGCCTACGATTTAGTTTCGTCTCCTCCCCTCTCCCTGGCGTGGCCTTTTTCAGTTTCCCTTTTTTTCCGGCTTTAATCGCATCGTTTCCTGCGACGGCCCTTTTTGGATTCGGATTTTGCGCCAGACGTTTTTTTTTTCCTGACGATCGATAAGGACCCCCCCAATTCCCAAGCAAAAACGGCTTCCCCCCCTTTCATGCAAGACTCCCCTTAAATATGGACGGTTTTGAATGTTGAAAGAAACCCGTTCCGTGGGAAGTCTCCCCCCCCTGTTCCTTCCCAATAAGAAGAGATGAATGCTCTTTGTCTCCTTCCCCCACTTTCAGCTTTTCCCCCCTTTTCCCGGTTTAGAGGCCAGTGGGCGCGTCTATTAAAGAATCTGGAGCCATGTTTCGATCTTTCCCCCCACCCTTTTTTTTTTTCCATTGGACTTCCTAGTTATAGGGCGGGCGCGCTTTTTTTCTGAAATTTACTTTTACCTTTTCCGTGTCTCCAGGCGGCGTTTCTCCCTCAGGGCAGCCATGTCTTTTGCGACCCGTCGATCTCCCTTCCTCAAATAACTTGACGCAGAGTCATGGCAGTTCGGAATGTTTTGTTCCTCACGACCATTCCTAGTACTTTTTTGGATGCGTTAGATAACTTTTTCCTCCGAACTCCGGTATGTTTTTGTTCTTGTTTTCCTTTCGCTGACCCTTCGCGCGGGCTTCGTTTTCAAACCACGTATTAATTGAAGCCATTCCCCTTTTCCCCTTTTTTTCCTTTTTTTCTGGTTATTTTAATAGACGCTTTTTTTCTCTGCCGCCGGGAATGTCTTACCGGTCCCCCCTTTTCCTGGGCAGGAGTCCCCCAGATGAATCTGGCCCAAAGAGGATGTTTCGGTTCCTTTCTCCCTTTTCATCAACTTCGTGGGTTTCGCTCTCCGTAAGAGTTGAAGTCCCCTGGGCCCTGGGCGTCTTTCATTTTTTTTTTTTTTTTTTTTTTTTTTTTTTTTACACTTTGGGCTGTCGACAGGCCCCCTCCCGGAGAAACTTATCGGTGGGTGTGCTTTCCCCCCCTGCACGGCGCTTTCGAATGTCGGTGAGCGTCGCCGGGGTTTATCCCCTGATTTCCATAGAAGTTCCCCTTTTTCTTGTACCGTGGGTCTTTCCCACATTGTAAAATATCCCCCCCCCCCCTTTCATGTGCGTCGCCCCACCTTCCCGTACTCTTTGTGTTTTTGATTACATAGGCGTCTTTCCCGTCTTTTTGCGCGAACAGTTGATTCCTTTTCTCCTCTTATGTCACGCCTTGACTTTTCTTTTTCTTGCCGCTGGTAATCGTTGCTCTCTTTCCCCAATATCGTTCCCCCCCCATGGCGGCCCAGCCCCGGAGCGCTTAACGCAAAAACAGAGGTTTTTTCTTTTTGCCTCCAGACTCCTTCTTCACCAGCGATGGAATGGCTTCTTTTTTCGATTTCCGCTTCTTTTTGAAAACCGGCGACAAGGCTGTGTCCCTTTATGTCCGAGCCGATGTGGTTTCTTTCTCTGTCCCGATGCCCGTCTTTTCCCTTAGCCTCAGTTCGTTCATCTCTTCAGGGGGGGCACCGCCCTGCTTCCAGATAAGTCCCTGTTTCGATTTCGAGCCCGGTGCCTTGTTTTTTTACCCCAGGGGCCCTTTTTTTTTTTTTCCTTTTGCCGGGCTCAGGCTTCGCTATCCAGACCGGTTGCGCCCAGATCAAAACGCCCCAGTGTTCAATCCCTTCTTTTACATCCTCCCTTTGCGGTTATTCGAATGAAACCCCTCCCAAACCCTCCCTTGCTGGTTCTCCGGTCTGATCCTCCCCCCAAAAAACACCCTCTTTCTCCGGGCCGCACCCTGTACGCCCCCTGGTTTACAAAAAACAGGTTTTTCCCCCCCCCTCACGGTCGTTTTCACTTGCTCTTTTTTCCCAGCAGGAAGTTTTTCCCCTCTGGACTGAAACACCTGGGCTTTCCCTGGTAAGGCTACGGCCCCCACCTTTGCATACGGGACGTGCGGCTTGGAAGAACACATCGGCTTTGGCCCCTTCGGAAAAACTTTTTTCGCCGTTTGCCGTTCTGAGGCGGAATTTTGAACATCGCACCAATTTTTGACTTTCCTTCCGCGGTGGGCGCCGCGAATTTTTCTGGACGTCGCCCGTCCTTTGATTAAGCTCTTCGCGGGTTGCATGGATTCGATATGGCGGCTCAATAGCTCGGAAACGAGAACCCCCTGCCCCGTATTCCTGCCGTGTCACCTTTTCGCACAAAGGATCTTTTTTCGCGCTTCCTTTTTTTTTTTGAGACGTCCGTCCGCTTATGTAATCTCTTCAAGTTTAGGGTTTTCCGTTTTTTTTTTTGTTTTTCCTTCCCGGAAGGCGATATTTCACAGTGGCCCCCCCCATCCCTCAAAAATCGCACGCCTTCCCCTTGATACAAGGAAGAAGGCTCCCCTCCTCACGACATCGCGGGTGGCGGCGTTCGTTTTGACTTGAGATGATTGGGACCCCCACGGATCACCCTTTTCAAGGAAGGGCTCTCCTGCAAAGCGTGGAAACCTTGCATTGCGCCAGGGCGTGAAGACGGTCCCCACTCTTACGGCTCCTCCCCTCGGCAACCACGACGTTTTTTCCCCAAATTCGCGCAACCCCCCCTTCCCTGCGCAATCACTTTTCTCGGCACCGTCTTTTTTGGAGTTGACCGTATACACATTCAAGGCTGGATTTTTCGAAAAAAAAACCCTGCCCTACCTGTCGGATGACCCCTTGCCGGGGGCGGTGCCGTGCTGGTGCTGGTTTTCGGAAAGGTCCAAGTTTTCGGGGGATAATTTTTTTTCCACTTGTGTCCTTTTTTTTTTTAAAGGAAAAACGGTGCTTCGCCGTAGTACATTGCCGAGAGTTACGGGGTTTCTTTTTTCCCCCCAGGCAAAAACTCGGACTGGGGCGTGTCTTTCCTGGTGTTTGGCCTTATCGGCGCAGGCGAGACGGCCTTGCAGTACACTTGTCGTTCGTTCACGGGATTTGCTTTTTTTTTAGGATCGAACGGCGTCGCCCCAACCATCGCTCAAGGGCTTCGTTCGCGAGGGCTCCCCCACCGGGAAAGGACCCCCCCCAAAAAGTATTTCATGACCATTTCGTGCCCCGATTAATCCAGAGGGACTTCCGGTGTTCCCTCTTTTCTTCATGGCGCCATTCCTTTTTCGATGGGGGAGCGGTTATTCCTCAATTTGGGGCCCCTCAAGCTGGCAGTGGCGCTGGTCTAAATAACTTCCCCCCTTTTGCAGGACATTCCCCTTCTCCCTGATTTTTTCGGCTTTCCCACCGGATTTTCCCCCTTCTTTCCTCTAGTTTAAGGGGACTTCATGGCGTTTTTCCCGAGCCGTTTTGCTTTTCTATTGGGCTTTTTGTCGCAACGCCAAAAAAAAACTTCCCTCCGCAGGTCCGGGCCGAAACGGATCGCGTCTTAAGGCCGTTCCACTTTGTCGATTCCGGGTGGGAAACAAACCTTTCAAGCGAACATGACTCCTTCTTTTTTCGCGAACGAACCTTTTAGGAGGCACCCTCCTATTCCGGCGGACCGCGCCCATCCTCTCTTTCCACACAGGTATCTGTTCCTTTTTCGATGCGCCCATTCGCATTTGACAAATTCCCTTCCACACGGCCCCTGCGATCCGCCCCTTTATGCGGTTTTCATTTCTATAACAATCACCCCTGGACTCCACTCCCCCCCGCGCCATGAAAGGCGTTTCAACGCGAGGGAAATGCTGGTTTTTTTTTTTTTTGCGGAGGGCTTTTCCGGACTGTTAGTTGAAACCGGTAAATTATCTGCACTCCTGCTTGAGAGAGCACATTTTCTTCCGTGGTTCCCCGGCACAACATGCTCCCCACGCCGGCCGCCCCTGCAATAAGGTGGACAATTATCTTCTTTTGTTTTTTTCTCCCTAGATAATTGTCACGGTAGGGCGCGATTCTCCATGGTTGGGAAGGTACCCCCCCCCGCTCGCTGGCTTAGCGCCTTTTGGGCGGGCTTTTCGGCATAAAATTACACGGACCCTCTTTTTGAAAACCTTCTTCAATTCCTTTTTTTGCATGGTCCCTCGCGTTTTTTCTCCCCATGGCGGCGGTAGCTTTTTTTTTTTCTTTTCCCAGCAGAGTTTGTTTGTAATAAGTTGCCCGCCATTCGCGATCCTTTTTTTTTTTTTTCGATATTTCTTTTTTCCCCCGAAACATGCCCGGCATTGACCCGGTCGATGAATTTTTTCTCCGCCGGGAATCTGCACCTTTCTCCGCAACCTCCCTCTTTTTTCGGTTAGGATGCACTTGTTCGGCTTTTTTCCGTCCCGGTGTCCCCCGGATAGGACGGAGTTTTTCCTTTCTCTCGTTCGCGCACGTTTTTCCCGGGACTGCGGATTTTGCCAGCCGTTTTGGCTTGGCTGGGACCACCAGCATGAAGATCGATCCCCTTTTGCCACAAGCAAAACCTTCCGAACGCATGCAAGAACTCCCTCCCGGAATGTGCCAGGTGAAACCCCGTGGGGGAAAGGGCCGCGTCTTCCACGCAATCAGTCCTTGAGTTTTTGAATGTTTGATTGCGGATTTAGCTCCCTCCCCCCCTTTCCTGCTTTCCCCACCCCATTTTCAAAGGTTATTTTTTCTGCGAGGCCTTACCACCCCCCCTCCCCCATGCCGTACGTCAAGCTCCCCCGTGGCGGAAATAATTTTTTCCTTTCCTTTTTGAGTATCGTGCTCCCGCTTTTTCTGAAATAACTTTTTGGCCGTGTTCGTTCACGCCCGTCACCTCGAAGGGTGTTTCGCGTATTTTTTTTTCCTTCCAGTCGATCTTCTTCAAAATCCCGTTGACGTTTTCAAATGCGCAACGTCTCGAATTTGCGATTTATTGAAGCAGGCAGTTTTTTCCCTTAGTAGGTTGCTGCCTTTCGTTCGGAAATATAGGCAATTCCCTAGAAGCAGTGCGCTGCCCCAGTCGTTCGAGGATCCTAACCTTAGTTAAGTGGCCGTTTGCCCCCTTTCCTTGAACTCCTCCCTTCCTTCATAGACGGCGTCGTTCCCCTTTCTCCCGCCCGCCCGGACCTTTTTCCCCCTCCACCCTCGGTGCCGGTTGAGCCATGCGTCGGCAAGCGGATGTTACGCTTCATGTGTCCCCCCTTGGTTTGCCTCTCCCCTTTCGCGTTCCCCCGTAAAGAGTTGAAGTCCCCCTGACGATGAGCCACCTGGCTGTCGACAGCAAATCCTGAGCCGGGCCGTTTGTTTGGAAAGTGATAGGTTTTTCCCCCCGCATTCCGCCAGCCCCCCGCGCGCGCCGCGAATTTTTTTTCGCCGGCTTCTCGTGATTACATCGAAGAACGGGTTCCCGATTTGATGTTCCCCATTTTTCCCTATCCCGTGGCACATTTCAAACATTTCCCCCCCCTTCGACTTACTCTTTGTGAACCCTGTCACGCTCTCGCGAAACAGTGCTCGATCTCCGGTGTTATGCCGATTGTCACGTACAGGAAATAGTTTCTCGTTTTCCTCTCTCCGCTGGCCATATCGAAATCCATTTCGCGGCGTCCTCCCAACCAGCGGGCGTGCGACGCCGAAATTTAGGAGAGCAAAAGAGGCCCCTTTCCCCCCCTTTCCCCTCAAAATTTCTCTTCCCGCCTCCAGAAAACGTTCCCTTTTTTGTCACTTTGATGGCCGCCGCCTCCTTCCAGCGGGCCCAAGCATGTTCACGAGGAAAGTGGGGCAGACGTCTTTCCACGGCCAAGTTCCTTTCAGATATTTTCCCTCCTTTTTCAAGATAATCAGTTCTCCCTCGGCCCGGTGGGACAGGGTCTGGTTTTACCCAGGGCTTTGAATGTGAAGGGCCGTCCCCTGCTTTTTTTTCGTCGACCCCTCTGGGCGGCAAGAATTTTTTTTTTTCAGGTGTTCTTGCTTGTCCGCCGGCAGCCGGTGGTTCCTCGATGTCCTTCAAACCCTTCCCCCGCCCGGTCTTCTCTATCGCTTTCCAAAAACAAAAAACCCAAAAAAAAAAACCCACAAAACCAATTCTTTTAGGTCTCTGCCTTCTCTGAAACAGTTTTCACTGGGTAAACCCCCAGCCTTGGACACCCCCGTTCGATAGAAACTTCCCCCCCTTGGGAATCCTTTGGGCATCGTTTTTGAAAATATAGGAACCGAAATGTTTGTCTAAATGGTCGGCTCACCCCACGTGCATCCTTTGCACGCGGGGAAGCTTTTTTTTTTTCAGAAAAAAATTCTGGTCGGAGGAAATCCCCCCCAAATCTTCCCTTGCAGGTTGAAGTGGGCTTTTAAAAACGAAATTTGAGGGGTCCCCCCCCCCCCCCAATTTTAATCTTGTTGCGAGCGGAATTATTTGGCGAATTATCTGGCGCGCGGCTGTTTTGTTGGCTTAGGCGGTCTCGGGGGGCCGCATGGATTTTCTTTATTTCAGCGATTCCGTTCCCCCCTCAGCGGCCCCCCGTTTTTTCTTCCTGCGTGACATCTGGGGCCTTTTTTTCGCCCAAGTTTCGATCGGACTTTTCGCGCTGCGTGACGACTCTCTTTTCACAAAAGAGTACCCTTTAGAAAGTTTGAGTGCGACGAACATGGGTTTTCGGTGCCCCGTGACGTCTTGATATTTAACCAAGGTGGGATCCCAAAAAAAAATCCCCCCCGTACACACCCATTCGACGAGTTCTTCGTTCCCTGCCTCTTGCGCCGCTCACCCGTCCGGGGCTCGCGTGGCTGGGCGATTGCTTTTGACCAACAGTCTCTCCACCCCGATAAAAGTTCGCCCCTTTTTCCTCCGATTGCTTTCGACCCCGCTGGAAAATGGTTTTCCAGGGGGTGAAGTTGACCTTTCTGACATTCAAATTCCCTTCACGGGGGCGCGGAGACCCCCCCCCTTTACCCACTTGATTGAGCGTTTATTCCGTCGAACAATTTTTCCCTCATTTCTTGCTTCACTTTGCGGGTGGCTGGACCGTATTCCATCCCGTGCGAGGGGAAACTGGTAGAAAATTCGTATCCCCCTGGAGTACGATTTGTTCCCCCCCATAAAGGGGGATTTGTCCTCTGCTGGTTGATGGGAGGCCCGGATAACCCAGGGTGACCTTCAGAGCCCGGATCCATCTTCCCAAACAACTGCTGCTCGGATTCCTTCCGAGGAGTTACGGAAATTCCCCAACCGCCCGCACCCCACCCTAATAGGAAATGGGGGAGTGCGACGCTGCACCCATCCCTCAGAGAAGGCGGCTTTTTTCGCACCGTCACCTTTCTTTTGAGCCCTTCTTCGACGGCCGTTGAAAAAATCGCTTTTTCTTTCCCGTCGGTTTGGGCTTCTTTCCGAAACACCTGCAGAGGTCCAAAAAAACTGTATTTCAGACCATTAGCCCCGATAATCCCGCGGGACCGTTCAATTATTTCCGCCCTTTCTTTTCCTCTTGAAGTACGTTTTTCCCTGATGCTGTTTAAGGCCGGCGTTCTCGCGGCGATTTTTTTTGGGTGGGGAACACTTTTTTCGCGGGCTAAATACGTCCTTTTTCAGGAAGCATTCAGCTTTCTGATTGTTCGCGCTTAAAAAGGGATTTTTGGCAAACCCCCCCTCTAGTTAAGAGTATTGTGCTTCCGCCCGCCTTTTTTGCTTTTCTTTTTGTCCTTTTCCGATCGTTGATGGTGGTCCGTTTTCCCCCCAAAAAAAAACGGGTTCCTGCGCAAAACTTTTGGTTGGGGACAGTGCAGTTCGCACGATTCGCGAATTTTACCCGCCGGCAAACTCCGTCCGATCCCGAAAAAGGAACAGGCGGCCATTTCTTTTTCCCCCTTTTTCCTCCTTCTCCGTGGGCCCCCGAACGGCACCCCCGAAGGCGTCGGATTGCCCAGGCAGGATTTAGGCGGCCCCCCCCAATCATCGATCTTTTTCCCCCTTGTCCTATGGTCATGGCCGGTTTTGTCTTCTGGCACAACCGCCCCAAATCTCTGCATCTTTACGCTGGAAAAAAAGTTTCCCGATGTCGTTCCCCTTTTTTTAACATCACAAAACGCCTAAAAGCCCTTCCATATTGTCAGGCGTTTCTGGGAAACGCCCCTTGGACTGGATGGGAGGCGGGGGACTCACACTTCAAATTACGGTACTTTTCTTTCCGAAGCCATCTCTCCTTCTTCCGGTTGTTCCCTGCCCCAACCCATTTAAACCTAGGCCGCATCATCGCTTCCCCCCCCAATTATTCTCTCTTCTTTCCTTTTCCTTTGGTTGTTGTGTTCCCTTTTTGTCCACCGTAGGCCTCGCTTTTCCCTGTCCTTTAGCATGGTTGGGGACGGGAAACCCCACGCCTCGCTTTTTTCATGTCTTTTTTGGGCGCAGGGAGCGTTCCTCCCGGGAATTGCCGCCTCTAAACAGGTCGTAAAACGTCCTTCCTTTCCATAGCGTTCTGCAACCTTCAACTGCGCGGTAGGTGAGTTGAGTCCCGTCGTTGTGATGAATAGCTGGACCCGTCCTTCCATCGTCGGCAGATCCTTTGTGCGCATTCGGAACTTTTATGAACAGAGGCCCTTTAAAGATTTCGATTCCTTTGCCGCACTACGGATATGACACATTTTCCCTTTTTCGTTCGCGCACCGTGATCCCTTTTTTTTTCGCTGCCGCCGTGCTTTTCTTTTGCCGGCTTTAATCGCGATCGTTTTCTCCTTGCCCGGTGTGCACTGCGATTTGCCCTCAGGCCGTTTTTGGTCCTCATCCCCACCCAGCATGGACGATTCGATCCTTTTCCCCCGCAAAACGGCCTTCCCCGGCATGCCAGTGCTCCTTAACTTGCCCAGAAAATTAAGTCCTTTTTTCTGTTCCCCCCCGCGGACGCAATCGGAAGGTTTGTAGCTCTGATGAGTATTTTAGCTCTCCCCTCTTTTCCCCAAAATTTTTCTTTAGGCGCCGCGCGCTCCCCCCAGAATTCTGGCGCATTGCCTGGCAGATGCCACCCTGGCGGCTATACTTCCTCGGAATATGGGCTATGGTATGAATTTTCTTTTCCTTGCCGTTGCTTTGAACCTCTACGGTCGGGAGCTTGACTTTGCGAGTTTTTGCGGTTTCTCGTTCATAAAATTCCTTCCCCCCAACTTCCTCCGAGTGACTTGCCTTTTTTGGGTTTCTCTCCCCCCTGCGCGTATTGCAGCTTGACAAAGCCCTTTTTTCTGCGGTGGATGCCGTTTCCTCTAGGCAATTAAGGCGCTTTTTTCCCCCCCGTGGTCCTTTCGGCTGCCCCTTTTCGAGGATCCAGAAACAGTATTTTTTCCCTTGCAGCCCAGGCCCCAGCCAGCGGCACTTTTTCCCTTTTTCCTTCGTACGCGTCGTAGTTTTCTCGCGCCGGGAATGTTATTTTCTTTTTCCCCCGGGAGCAAAAGATGATAACGGCGGATGTTTCCTTGAATGTGCCAACTTCTCCCCCCTTCGTGGTTTCCCGGCCTCGCTTTTCCGCAGGCTTCACGCCCCCTGTTCCCTTCTTACTCATTTTCCCAGATTCCTGAGCCGGCCGGCCCCCCCCCTTGATCGTGGTTTGATGTTTTTTCCACCCCCCACTCCCCCTGCAGAACTTTTCTGCGACGCGTCACTTTGAGCGGCGCCGGTCCTCCCGGAAAACCCCCCGGCTATTTATGCCGTGGATTTTTCCACCTTGGTAAAAATATTCGAATCGGGCCCCCCTTTCGTCGCCCTCGAAAACTTTCGTTTACTCTTTGGGATTAAAAATATCCTTCTGAGACAGAGAAAATTTGCTCCTGTGGCGACAGGCAGAGTCCGAACCTGGACATTTAAGGGAGTGAAGCTGGGTATTTTTCCCTCTCTGGCAAATTATTCTGAAACCCCATTCTTCACCTCCCCTTTCTAAAAACCAGCCTTTTTCGGAGACGCCCCATAAGTCGTCTCTCTTTCCCTTGAATGCGGCCCTCAACTCTATTCTCTCAGCAAGGTCTCCTAGGCTGGTGGTCCTTCTTCCCGCTCCGTATGTGTTATTCCCCAGCGGCTGTGTTAAGATGCACGTTCCGCCGACCATTTTTTCCGGCCCGTTCTCCCTTCAGCGGCTTTCCTCCCCCTCAGTTACGACTTTAGAGCCGTAGGTTGCTGGTTTACAAATTTAGTCCTCCAGGCCGCTTTTCGACAGCCTCAGGAACCTTGCGGTGCCCAGCCTCAACTTTGGACGTTTGAAGTGTTCATGCTCTTCTCGTTGTTGTTGTTGTCTCTCGATAACACTTTCCCTTTGGGCGGCCTCTGATCGCTCAAAAAACCAACAACGATAAAGCAAAACCCCAAAAACAAAAAACCAAAGAACCCAAAAAAAAAACCCAAAAAAAAACCCCAGATAAAAAAAAAAAAAAAACCCTTTCTCGCCGTGTCCTCTTGCACAGAGTCATGTGGTAAAAATCCCCGGGGGCTTTCCCCCTCCCTCCCAGTAACTTCTTTATTGGGCAATTCTGCCGCGGGAATGTCCTTGAACGAACTGGGCTTTCCACTTCGGGATTACGCCCCCTTCATTTTAGGGAAACAACAAGCGGGCCTGCTGGAAACCCCACCATAGGCGCGGACCTTTTTTTCCCCCGCCTCGTCGCCTTTGTGGCTTTCAAATCGCACAATTTTTTTTTTTTTTGAAGGTCCGGCACATCCGCTGGGGAGTTTGGACGGCTTTTGCGTAGGAAGCCCCGCTTGTTTTTCTTACGTCTTTGGCTCGCGGGCAGGCCTTATGGCCAGGCGCATTTCCTTTCCCGATACCCGTATTTCCTGCGTGACTCCCTTCCTTCCTCCACAGGAGATGATATCCAAACTGTTTTTGAAAGGTGACGTCCCGCTAATGGTTATCACAAAGATCCTTTCTGTTTTTGGAGGGGTCCCCTCTTTGTCCACAACAAAGGTTTGAAGGTGCCCGAAGCTGATATTTACCATTTTAAAGCACCCCCCACGAATTCCCTTTTCCGAGGGAAAATTCACCTCCCCCTTTGCCGCGCACGCTCCCACCGACATTCTCGGAGGCTGCGCGTTTTTTTGGACACCAAGCCTCCCCCCATCACATAGACGGCCTGGCTCGAGCTGTTTCGGACACTTGGAAAAAAAATGGCTCATTCGCTTCGGCGTTGGAAAATCTCACCATCAACTCTTACGGTCTTTCGTTCTGCGGCCAAAACCCCCCCCGGGATTGATGAGTTGGTCCCCTGAACATCCGTCTTTGCCGCAACATTTTCTTGATCCCGGGGGGGCTTGGACAGCTCACCTTTTCTTCGAGGAATTGGAAAAGCACCCCTCCTGCGTCGATTTGAAAACTCTGAAAAGTTCGGACTTTAGTGTGTTGCTGGGGGCTTACCTTAATACGGTTTTCGGTTAGCGACTTAGCGCAAAGGAACACTTTTTGCTCGGGAAGGTTTTCGTACTCCCTGCCTAGATTACTCCTCCCCAGAAACCTCCTTGAATGGGGGGAGTGCTCTGGCAATATTCCCCCCGGCAGCGTCCTCCCCACTCGGCCGACCGTTCCCCGGGATTTGAGGGAATTTTTCCTCCGGCGTCGCAACCACTTTCGCTCAAGGGCTTAGTCTTCTTCTTCGCGCATCAAAAGGCAAGGGTGCCCCCCCCTCGCGGGCGCGCCCTTTTTACTTCCCGAGGACCTCTCCACGGTTTTTTTGCCTTCCGTCATGCGCCCCAAGATGCTTTTGGTAAAGGGCGAATCTGGGGAGCCGCCCTGCACAATTTTGGGGCCCCCTTGGGCGGCTTGCTAAATCAGGATTCCTAGCGCATTCGCTATTAGATTTTCCCACGGGCTTTTTTCCTTTTTTGGGCACCCATCGTCTTGCATGGGCGTTGCGTTCGGAGCCTTTGTTTTTTCATTTTGTCCTTATAGATTCGTTTTTTTGGGTCTTCCCCCCCAATCCAAAAACGGCCTTTCCCGTCCGGGATTTCAATGACGCGAATTCTACCTGCCGGGAAAAAACTTCGTTTCCGGAAACGGCGGCATCCCCGATCATTTCTCGTGCGCCCGAAGGGCGGTCTCTCCCCCATTTTGCAGATTCCTGCGGACGGCGCCCAAATCCATTAGTTCTTTTTCTTTTTTTTCATGCCGGGCATTTTTCCTTTTCCCACGCATCTCTGAATTCCCCAAGGATTTTCGCTCTGAGGTTCAGCTCATTACATCACCAAAAGATGCTTTTTTTTAACAGCGCCTTTCCTTTTGCGGAAACTTTTTCCTCTGGCGGACGGGCTTTACGCCTTTCCCTTCTGTCAATTTTCCGGTAATTATGCCCACCGACCACCTCGCTGGGCTCCTTCCTAGGCGTTGTTCCCTCCCCCCATTGTAAACGCGTTTTCATCATCGCGCCCACGTGTGGACAAATTTT
>Ga0179593_1501693_pt1 | contig 12692 bp, 12 predicted proteins | sample CZODoug2_1_08_16_FD_185931 | JGI IMG/M metagenome (GOLD analysis project Ga0179593, IMG submission 185931) | Vadose zone soil fungal communities from Angelo Coast Range Reserve, California, USA - CZODoug2_1_08_16fungal (PacBio error correction) | ecosystem: Environmental > Terrestrial > Soil >... | reverse complement strand
TCCATGAAATAGCCTCCCTTCGATGGCTATCGCTAGTCTGGTGCCTGCTTTCCCAAGCCTATGACGCGGATTGGGTTCTTTTTCTTTTTTTAAACCCTACCAGGGAAGAGTGGATGAGCCAGTTTTCCCGTGAAGGTCCCGTCTTTCTGAGGCTATACGTCCTTGAATGATGTTGTCTAACTTAAGCCTTGCTGCCTGTTGAGTCGTAAGCTTTTTCTTGGTCTCTCTATCTCTCTCTTTTTGTTGTGAGAGAGGCTAACCTTTCCCCCGAATGTATGCAAACGGCCTGCCGCTTCCCACACCGACACTTCAGTACTCCGTTTTTTTACAATTCGACCGAATCCCGCCTCCATCTTGCTCTCGACAGGCCGGATGCCTTGGACTGTTGACAAATCTTTTGCCCCCCCCATAGAGTTTCCGCGCTGACTTTTCCCCTTTCCAAGAGATGGACTCGTCTACTCAAGAGCAGTATCGCTATTATGATGTTTCATGATGATGCAGTCACACCCCCAGCCGCCGCCGTCTTCGTTCTCAAGACCCCGAAAGTGAGCCCTTTGTAGGTTCCAGTGCCTGTATGTCTCCGCGATTGCCTATTCGTTCCCTGGCTCAGGTTACGATTGCTGCAACAGTGCAACTTCCTCCCGCCAGCGGGCCGCTTTGTCCCCCCCATATCTCCGCACTAAGTCACTGTATTGCAAGTCCCGAGCAGCCCTCTCTGCGGTGCCCGGGCGGTTGGAACGACCTGACCAATAAAAAAGGGTTTCTGGCTGTAGTAATCTCCAATTGCCTCTTCATTCTGTTTTTTTACGTCACGAGCCTCCCGGCTGCCATCCAGGTTGGTCACCCCGCAGATCCTGTTAGCCAGACCTCATACTGACAACGCTTCTTTGTTCGCTCTCGACAGTCCATGAACATGCCTCCCTTTTTTTCCATCTCCTCTCATACCGTTTTCCTATACCAGATCAGTTTCCGGGAGAATCCCATTTGCCAACTCCACTTAGTCGAGCGAGCTCGCGGCTTATATTTCCGCGATTTCCCCTCTGCACTGTCTAAAACTGTGCGTCTTGATGCCTTGCACCCGCCAAGATTAGGTCTTTCTCCAGTTTCGGGATAGGGGTTCTGCGGAACAGTGGTGGGCGTCTGAAGGATCTTTAAGCACTCGCTGATTCCCAGTGTGTGGCCCCTTGGGCGGCTTGATGTCTTTTCACTCCGGGCATTTTCCGTTAGGTTGTATATCGCGGCTTGCCGACGTTATTAACCCTGCCCGAGTGCCTCCGATTCGGCGCTTCCTAGACTTCTGCCCACTGTTGTCTTGCCGCGATAGCCTTCGATGCTTCAATGATTGGGGCTCTACTTCCCCAGGCAAGCCCCCCCCCCGGACGGAGCAGGCAAAAGGTACTTTTTTGCTCTACCTTCACGGGTGGCCCGCGGGGGCGCCGGTACAGGGTGGCACGCTGCTTTTAGTCAGGATTCACTGATGCAGAACTTCAAGATTGGACAACTCCTTGGCATAGACTTCAGCCTGACTCTCGCTGGCACGGCCGGCAGGGCTCCGTTTACTCGTTTAAACAATACACCGTTTTTGCATGAACCGACAAGGCCCGCCGTGTCACCTACTCTTGCTCGGCGAATTTTCTACCTGCGCGATGCGCAATGACGCACTTCCAGGCATCCCCTCCCGGCTCTGTTGATCTTGCCCACAACCGCCCTCCGTAGTCCCACCCCCAGTTGCCCCTAACGTTCGGCCCTGGCCAACCTAACTTGCAACATTTCAGCTCAGAAACGTCTTTTCTTTGAGCAATAGATCGGCACCCCTCCTTTGAGGTTCCGATGCGCCTTAGAAGATGCCCACGTCATGAACCAGTACAACTCCAAATTCTCCCATGATAAGCCTCTCACCGCAGGGTACACTTTTCTAAACGTCCCTCTCCTCCCCCCCCATCAGAGTTCTGCCTAGCAACTTGCCCTCGCGGGTCCGCCGTGAACGTTCCTACCAATTTTCGATTTGCGCCCCGCGAGCTAAAATGAACTCGTTTTGTTGGCTTCCAACGTTTGCACGCATCCTGCCAACGACCGAAGGCAGATTCCTTTCAACCGCATGATGACCTCGCCTAAGGCTCTCCTCGAGTTTTCGTACCAGCTACGTTCTTCCCCCACCTTTTCCCCCTCTAGCGATACACGAGCATGTCTGGAGCACAAGGTATCTGTGGACAACCGCTGAACGTTGTCCTTTCCCAGTATTTTTCGCTTACGATTGTTGTTGCGTTAACCTCTTTCTCTCAGAACATGAGGTCGAAACGCCCCTGCCCTAGAATGAAGTACTCCGACCGCTAAACACAGACACTCTGACCCCGCTGAGCCCCTTCTTAGCAGAGCCGTCCGGTTTCCCCTCGTATATGCCAGAAACTAGACACTAGTTCGGTCCCCCGCCTCGACTGCGGACGACAAGCAACGGGCTTGCGCCGATGATGGATCCTTCCGATCCGCGACGATTATCAGAATTTGTCAGAGATCGCTGCCCTTTTTAAGCAGGGCAAGGCGGCGCGCCACTTTCCCTCCCAAAGGACCGGGCTCTTCGTTGTTGCTCGCTGCGAGGCCGGCTTTTTGCCACCAAGCCCCTTCAACCCTATCTAGTCTTTTTGATTACCTCGGAACCTAGAACTTACCAAACCCGGCCCTTTTGGTCACGAGATAGACCTGAGTGTCGACTTGGATGTCTTCCTGGGTGAGTCGGCTTCTTGGCGGCCCTTCATTGGAATTATATTCTCCTCGTTGTTGTTGTTGAGATCTCTGGTTTATGCGAGTGCTCCCCCCTTACGTTTTCCCAAACAGAGATTTCCCGGTCTCCCTTCCCCCCTTATGACTTTTCTCTCTTTACGTCCTTGGATGGCGTGAAGCGTCCGTCGAGTTCTCCCTGAACCCTCGATGCGGTGGAAGGATGTGGCCCTGTCCATTCAACGAGTTCAACCCCCGCCCCCTTTTTCCAAAATAGCGAACGGCTCTTGGCGAACGGGCCCCTTTAGTTAGTCATAGGTGTCCCGGTATTGAAACCCACTTGCGTCCGCTTCCATCGCGTCGGAGGAACCGTGCTATATGGTCTGATCGGACCATTCGGCCGCCCATCTTGCTCTTTGTTTTTTTTAATCTCTCGGCCGGACTGACTCCCCCGTTCTTCTTTCATTCGAGCGTTGAAACCCTTGTTAACGGGCTGGGGGACAGCGTTTCTCAGATGAGCGTGTGCTTTTGTCGCGGTCGGACTTTACCTGCAATTCTCATAGGTCCCCCTTTATTACCGGTTCCCCGCTAAGGGCCAAAAAGTTTTCGATCAGTGACCTTTCGCCGCGTCCCCGTTAAGTTACCACATCAGGTCTTGTCGCCAAGGAGCTCGTACAGACGGTTGACTTTTCGCAGATCGACGTGCTCGGTTCCTGTCCTTCCTGATATCTGTGTTGAACTACCTTTTACGTCTGTTTGCCGATCACCACGTCCTGACCCGACCGCTTTTGTCATAGCCGGTTTCTTGTCGAATCCCCTTAGTTCGTTTCGCCCCCTAGATGCTTGATTTGCTGTAGTTTATATGTCCGTAGGAGTTGGAGAACCCTGCCACCTGCCTTCTTTCCCGTCTTTAGAGAAACTGGCGGGTATTTTTGTGGCACTGGTGGTGTTGAGGTTCTCTCTGCTCGTATCGGTTGTTGGATTCCCTTTTTTTCCCCGCTCACCGATGTGTTCAAGATGAATGTCTGCTTTGATTTTCCCCGGCGGTTAAAAGCACATTGTTGTTCTAGCTCATGGTTCCATCATGCTTGCATTTGTGAATTTTTGCCTGAGTGAGTCATTGAATACTGATTTCATGCCGACTCCAGCAAATTTCCTCGCCCCGATCGCCATGAGAGCTTCCCTGCGTGAAAGTGTGGGTGTGTTTTCGGTTGTTTCCATTTTATCTCTAAAGACCCGACCCCAATCTTCTGACCTGATGCTTTCCCTGCCCCAACTCAGGAAGGATTCCGCGATCGGATGGCCCGAGTGGCGTTTTCCAAAGGAGCCCTTGCCTTGCCGCCCCGGTGATGACCTTCCCGTTGAAGAGGTTTCCAGAATGTCGCTATGCAACCGTCCTTTCGACGGCGGCGGCCGGTTCCTATCAGCAAGGCAGAGTCTGTTTTTCGTGTACATTTCCCTGTTTCCTCGGGCTGCCGAGCTCCTCTACGCCGCGCCCTTTCGGTCCTCTTGTTTTAACACTCCATCCACCTTCTCGTGCGTCCCCCATCTTTGCCCGCTCCCCCCCAAGGCCTCTTTTCTCCCTTGCATGCGCACAAGGACACGCGATCGTCGTCCATTGTTCTTTCGCCGCCCTCTCGCCCAAACGGTTGCACGCAATCTCTGGTATCAATGTTCCCACAGACCAATCGGCCGTTCGACCGTGACTAATTTCATATTCCCCTCCTTGTTCTTTTGACCTTTTGAGGCGCCTTCGACAGTTCAGGGGTTTCTCTGCGTTATGTCTGGTTCCTCGGCAGCCGCTAGATGGTCATGCCCTTTTCCCGGAAGATGGCGTTAGGTATAACACAGCCGCGGTTTGGTATCCGTTGGTGGATTTGTTCGCGCTAGCCCTGTTTCCCCCTTTTCCTCACAAGGGGCTTGTCGTACTTCCGTAGAGCCATAATAAGGCTTTTCTCTGATCTACAGCCAGAACTTGCGTCCTCCCTATCGTTCGGCGCAGTTTTCCCTTCAGCCGCGTTTTTTTGCTCGCTTCCCTGACTTGCCGCCCGAATCTGCTTGCTGAGTCCGGGTGCACGGCCCGCGTTCACGGAGTTGTTTGGTCCCACTCTTCAATGCCCCCTCCTCCCGGTAGGCAATCCCTATCTCAAGCCGCCCACCCTCCCTACAGGACTTCACTTTGTTCTTGCGAAGTGTTCCAAATAACTTCGTCGGATTTTTTTTTATGTCCCCCCTCCCCCCCACCCGACTCCAAGTCGACGCGCTGAGCTAGCTGCCGCTTCCCGCTGGTTCGTGTTCAAGCGCGGGTCAGCGTGTTTCTGGGAATATTTTTGTACACCCCAGTCCAAGGCCGGTGCTGGTCAGGAACCCGTGAAACATCGTGGATGATTGGACTTGTTTTCCTTCTACTTTATGTTTGACTGGTGTGTGACGCGGAGGCGGTCGTAAGAGCTTTTGGGTGATCTCTTCCTCACCATCGTTGTTGTTTTTTCGAGCTCTCCCCTCCCCCGGCCCACCTTACCTGCCCCGGTTTGCTTCACCGAGTCCTCTTTAAGGAACCCTTCACAATTCAGTTCGCCTTCACTGGCTGTGAGTCGACCAATGAATCCCTTAAGGCCAAACCCAAAAACTTTGCCCCCATCCAACCGTATGGCCGCCCCTCTGAACGAAGCATCTGTGATGGGCCTTTTCTTGGATCGCCTCTTTGTTAGAGCGTGCCGTCCTGCTGGATGCTTTTTACACAACAACATCGTGATTTGCGCCAGCAATATCCAAAATTGTCTCGAATTTCCACGGTGTATTCCGGCGGGATTTCCTTATTGCCTAGCCTTGATACCCTGAGCTTCCGATTGTCTCCACCCCGCCAACCCCTAGAGGGACCGATGTTTCCCCCTCTTACGCATAGGCCAGCGTATTTTTCAGCGCGGGCCTGGACCTTCTATATCTTCGACCCTGGAGTCCACTAACTTTTTAACAAGCTGGACGAACCCAAAGAGGTTCTGTGTCTCTCCCTGATCTTTACGATCTTCTAACTCGACAATTTCGCGTCTGCCGAAATGTATGTCATAGTGTGGGCACGCATTCTGTGCGAGCATGTCAAATGTGATCCCTTTTTGTTCTTAGAATGGAGAAAATTCAGTGAAGCCCCATGCCCTGCCTCGTGAGTTCAAAGCGTGACATTCTCGCGGTCGCATACCAGCGCCTGTCCTGATTGCGCCTCCCCAAAAATGCCAAGGCGGGAAGTCCGAAAGGATTTCTCCGTGGCCCGATGATCACTGTGAATGCATCTGACATTCCCCCCCTTTCTGGCCGGATCAAAGTTACGATTTCTGGTTTCCAGCTCAGAGTCTTTTTGGATGAGAGGGTGCCGTCGGGATTTGGGTGCATTCCAGTCTATCCGCGGTTTTGCCGTCCTGGCTCTGCTTTCCTATGTTATCTTATTTATTTACGGCCCGGGATTTATGATTCGGATTGTTGACGTATCCCCCCCCCCTCTTTACGTATGCGTCGTTTCGACTCGCCGACGACACAGCCCCCGGTGGGACGGTCCTCAATCCTTAGAGTTCCTGATGAGTTCTCTGAAGCAACTCGCAGCCAGGGCACGGCCAACTTCTACATCCCTTTTCTGCAGGTCTTCCCACTATGGGATTGGTTGCATCCTTACAGGTAAGCAGCTGGCCCCCCCACTGCGACCGACTCGATGCAATTGCGATTCTCTGGATTGGACGTCACTGGAAGTATACTTCACATCTCGGGCCCGCAGTGTCAGTGGAAGCGGTCGTCTTTTTCGGGAACCACCGCCCTATTATCCCGACAAATTATGTGCGTGCCCCCTTCGCTCGGTCGGGAAATTGTTTTGTCGCCTCGCGTGCTTCCATTGACGCCATAACCCTAATCCCCCCTCCGCCCCTTCTTGGTTCCTTATGATGAAAAACCCTTGACGAAGGACCTTTGCGTTGCCGCGAGGCCTCCTGCCACCACTCCCGTAGTACTTAGCGTTCCTCAAGTCGTCTGCTGATCAACAGCAGCCCGGCAAACTTCGGTTGCGCGAGAGAACTCCCCACCAGACATGACGCGTCATCCCTCAGGACTACTGCATCCTGATCTCCCCGTTTCCTTTTCGCCACTGCCCCTGACTCTCCATTCCGACAAATTCCCTTTTCTCGCTGGGTAGACCCCCGCTCTCACGCCTACGAGAGCTGAGCACTCTGCCCTTTACCCCGGGTCTCGTTCTTTGCATCGTGCGCCGCATCCGGGCAACAGGTCCCTCGCCTTAGTCCCTGCTCTCCGAAGATTAGGTTCCGTTCCCTCGAGTGAATCGATTTGCCATATTAGATAAACAGGCAGCGACTCTACGCAGCTTCTGGAGGGACCCTTTCGACATCCTGATGTGGGACATCTGTCACGTTGCACGATTTCTGCTTTTCTTTTTTTGAGAGGTCATTGTTGCGGGCTACCATCCGGAGATCCCAACCGTAGGTGAGTCCTCCTAGTCAACCTATGTTTTGTCGAGTTACGGGTCCTGACACAATTGCTCCCTCGCAATCTGAGCCTCTTCAACCTCTTAGAAGAGCCCCGTCCCCAAGGTTGCCCCCTCCTTTTCCTCCCCCAACCTCCACTTGTTTCGGTCAGTCATGGACGAAACCCGCCAATGCTTTCGCCGATGCTGTTCCTTGACGCAACGGGGTTTCTCCGACACCGCCGGATTCGACGCCAATTTCTCTCTCCCGGCAACGTACGACAATCTAGTAAATGCCAGGTTCATCTTGAAGATTTCTTCCGGCTTCCCTTTTTCCTTTGCCCATGGTGATGGCGGTAAGACCGTCAAACTCTCGGTTTCAATTTCTTCAAGTTGCGAGACTGCGCACCGCCAATCCCGCCAGTCGAGCGCCTCTTTCGACCGGGGAGTCTCGTCTTATCCGGTCTCTTTTATCACTTTGTTTGTCACGCTTGCTTTTCTGCAGGCTTCCTCAGTCGCTTTTACTCTCCGTTTTTTGTAGATATCTCATTCAGGGGCCTCTTCCTCGACCCCGCCTACCTGGTATGTCCAAGTGACCCATCTCGATTTTTCCAGGGCACCCGGTCTGCTCTGGAGTGCGCTCTGGCAGGGTTGTGGCAGGTGAGAAAGAGGTACTCGCAACTCCTCTATCTGGTTACGGTTCTGGTGGCCCCTGCCCACCGAGTTCAACCCGCCAGCGCTGCCCAGAAGCCGGAAACTCCTTTTCTTTCGCGGTCCCTGAGCCTTGTTTAGTCGGCTGCTGAGCAACCAATGAGGAGAGGAGCTTTCCCCCGGGTGGAGGCGACCAACTTTCAGCACTTGCGTCTTCCAATCGGACCTCAGTGTTGTTTGGCAAATTCGAGTCACCTCTTTCCGCCCCAACGCTGGCCGTTGGTATCCTCCTCGTAACAATGGCCATTCTCGGGGCTAAGGGAGGTGGGGTCATGCTGGTTGTAATTCGTTGCTGTGTTGTCCATGCTTTCTTGACAGCATTCTTTGCCGTTTTCGCGCTTCCCCATCTCCTCTCTTTCCTGTTTGAGTTTTCGCTAGAGACCTCCCCCCCTGCGCGCAATGCAAGCTTCCCCCAGTCGCCGGGTTTAGACCTGTATAGGAATAACCTTTTCCTTGTCATCTGTGTTCTGTCTCATAGCCCCCCTCGTCGCTGATTCTTCTTCGAGCACCTCAGTGTCCACTAGCGCTGATTTAGAGTGCGACGGGCTAAGAAACTCTCCCATTTTCATCGCTACGGTGCAAGCTTCGAATCTGTAGTTTTCTTGTTTCTTGGACAGAGTCTGCCCCCCTTTTTTGGCCTTTGTGTCTTAGTTTTTTTCTCCACCAATCACCTCGATTTATTTTCTGATGGCGTAGTTATCGTTCGCGGTCTTTTTGATGGTCTTGTGAATCCTGAAGTTGCCCCGTTGCCTCCGGATGTTTCTCCATCACCGTGACGGGTCTAATCCTGTACGGCGGTGCTTTTAGCAGGGAGTTCTTTAGAAAAACTCGAACTGTGGGATTCTTAGAGCCGTTGTCATGACAAGTGCTTGGGCAGGCGCGGGGTTCTGCCATTGCTTCCAAATCTCGCATCGCGAGCTTCCCAGAACGCTCTCACGCGAGTCACGGGTAGTGCACTGAGCCTTTTGGTTATTCCTTTGGGGGCCTTTTGGTCTCCTTCTTCCCTAAAGTCTCCCACTGCCGCCTTTCCAAGGATGAGAGATCGTCAGGTACTATACTGCCAAATCCTATACTGCTCGGCTTGCATTTGCTTTGGCTGCTTTTTTTCTTCCCAGCAACGCACTCATTTGAAGTCCGGACAGAACGAGGTCCCTAGTAGTAAAGTTCCCCCCTCTCGTTTCGCGGCGGCGTGTTTTGGCCCCGATCTGTGGAAACAACCCATTTGATTTTTTCCCCGACCTCTCTCAGCTTTCCGCGGAAGTTAAAGTCATATGCGGCGTCGGACGACTCATACGCGGGTCCTCGTTGCGCGCATATTGGTCCCCCTCCCTTCTATTGACTCCGCCGATCATATTTGTTCTCCCAATGGTGCTTTTCACCGTCGTCAAAAGCACTCTTCAGTCGCCCAAAGGACGGCCCTATCTTGCGCCGGCATCTATCCTGCCCTCCAGATAATAGCACTTTTTCCTGCACTAAAACTTTCTCTTCCCTTGATGCGCCCCACATTTTCCGTTCCGAAGCACCTAAGCTTTCGGATGATCGACTTGTGATTGGGATCCTTGCGACAGGTTGCCGATGGTTCCCCTTCGTTGTCCCTGGGTCGTAATCTCGCCTGAATGCCTCTCCCGAGAGTGTCATCCTTTCCCAGACCTGCTGCCCCAGCTTGCGGTCTTTGCTTCTTGAGTGAATTCTCCCCGCACAAGATTTGGATCCGTAGCTTGCGCCGTTTCGGACCTCGTTGCCACCCGAGAAAAGGATTTCTGTTCCCTAATGACTTTCCGAACCCCATGAAATAGTCAGTTCATTCCTTCTTTCCAGACAGGTAACTCATATGGTCCCGGGCGTCCTTCCTCCAGTATCTCTGGATCCCCTGCGAATCCCGATGCAAGGAAATCCCTTTTTCCGATGCGGGGTACGGGTGGTTGCCCCTGGGCGGGAGGAGTTACTTAGCATAGTGCCCCTTATACAATCCCGGGATCGAACGCCTCCCCCAGATGCAAAGCCCCGTTTAGTCATTAAAGGATTCATTTGCGATTGCTGAAGTCTCAGCCCCGGCGGCTTTTATTTGTTCGCCTGCCGCCTTTCTCTCAGAGATAACTTCGCTGTTGATCCGCTTCTCCCCCATGATTCGTCAGCTTCCCGCGCCGAGAGGGGTGCCACCCCTTTTTTGTCAACCAGGCGGTAAGGTTTTTGCCTTCACAATCTTGAAGTTTTTTTCTTCAGGGAACTTTCTTTCCTCTTATTCTTTTGTAGAATAAGTCTTATCGAAGCGCGGGTTAGTTGATCTCTTTTCCCTCAGTTGTTGTTGAGCTTCCAAGTCCACGATTAGATTGACCCAGTTTTTTTTTGAACACCATTCCCCTCTTCACCTTCCTTAACAAGGCCGCCTGACGATCCCAATCACGATGTAATCACTGATACCCTTCCTTTTTGCGGCCTTGTTTTTTGCCCCCCCATGTGCACCCCTCCCAATGCTTTTTTCCAAGAGCCCAGTCTTTGCAAGTCCCTCTGCGGAAGTTGCGGGGGGGATACTAGCTTACGCATTGCTATGGCATCCCCCAAAACCGCCCTCAGTTCCGTATTGCGCCAAGCAATCGCCCGTCTTTTCAAGCCAGTTTCTTTCCAAAGGAGGTCTATCCGCGATTGCTCCTTTCGTCTATGAATCCCGTTGTCCTTTGCTCCACTGTTTGTTAAACTCCCCGGTCAGCGGACTGATGTCCAACCCGGACCTATCTTCCGTCCTCTCTTTCTTGCAGCGCGGGCGCGTTCCGCCACTCGAGAGTTTCCTACCGGTTGTCTGGCCTTTAAACCAGACCAGTTAGCCCTTTTTTTTTATCTCCATGAATCGCTATTTCGTTTTCGAGAACCTCCTCTTACGCCATCATAATACTTGGTGCCCTAGCTCCCTTTCGCCCCCGCCGCTACTGATCCCCTTTGTCTGGGTAGAAATGCTCGATTCCCTGTCCGCCCCTGATGTGACCCCTGGTTCCCGCGATGACATCTTTGATGCATCATAACCCTACATCCTGCTCTGCCAGAAAATTTGCCCCTCTGGACGTCCCGTCTGCGCTCGCCGCTGGTCGTTATACCCACCTTTCTTCGGCCCCTGAAAATTTTCGTAGGAACCGGTTTTCCAATACCACACTTCTCCCGGGAATTTTGAGATTTGGTCGTGCGGCCCCGTCGGATTCCTTTTTTTAGCGTCTGCGTCTTGCTCTAGCGCGAGCTCCCCGTGTCTTCCCTTGGAATTCTGCGCCGATTTGACGAGGCCCTTGTCCTTCGGGATGTTTTCACATTGCCGGGGGGGCAGTTTTAAAAGATCCACAGAGGACGTGTGGTCGAGTCCGCAGACGCGAGCCTGTTGATGATGGTTTTTTGATTAGCCCAGCTCGTCCTGAGATTTGGCTCGCGTCCAGTATTGACCGATTCCCTGCTTCCAGTGGCAACCCTTCCTAGGGTTCAACTTCTTCTGTTTACGTTTTTATCTTGATCCTCCCGTACGGCCCGTGAAACGCCATTTCCGCAAGCTATGCCCTCTTTATTTGCTTGGTTGGGCCTCTGATTTTTCCTTCTACTTCATCCCCTTAACCGCTCACCTGCGGCCTTGAACGGCTTCTTTTTGTCACACCTGCATTGCCCAACAATCCCGGCCTCCAAACGCCCCACGTTTTGGCCATCTCCCTCCTTGTTCGCGTTTTCCAGGGTTCGACCTCCGTTCGCGCTACACTGAAGCATAAATTCCTCGACTGATGGAAATCATTGGTGATAATTGTGACACGGGCGGCAGACACCCATTTAATTGTCGAGACGTCGGGGCCGCTGCCCCCAGACCCTCGCTCTTCCCCCCCGATGTAACTCCCCTCTTTTCTGATTAGTCAACATCGCGACGACGGTGACCCCGTCCTGCCCGCCTCCTGCGGAAATTTTCCAACCGAAACCCCTTCCCCTGCACTCCGCGATGCTATAAGCAACGACGATCCCTCACGGTGGCAAATTTTTTCTTCCCCACCGCCTATACTACTAGACCTCTGCCCGAGCCAGTGCCTCGCGGGCAGAGACACTCCCCTTTTTCTCTACTGTCTCAGCCATTTTCATGACGGGGTCTGTATTCTGGCAATCCCTTTTGAGCTTTCCAACCTACGTCCTCTATTCACAGCCTGTCCACTCTTCAAAACGTCGCGACTTGCAAGCTACGCTACCCCAGTCGCCCTTAGTTTCTCGCAATGGGCAGTTCAAGGTTAGACATTACTCTGGGATCCAGTGCCCGCGCCCACGGATTTTTTCATGCGATCTGACAGTCTTTTGCCTTCATCTTCGAGGTCCTCCTTGAGCGTATGGCAGACTAGTTTAGGGCTCGTTCCTTCCCGCGCACACTTGTCCCGCTGCACCAGTGAGCCGGGACCTCTTACCCGAGATTGAGCAGGTTAAAAGGTTCTTTGAGTGAGTACCCTTTTCCTCGGTGTGGTCTCCCTCTCCTCTAATTTTAAGCAATTTCCAAGAGGCCGTCTTCTCTCAGACTCCTTTTACTCCTTGGGTGCCGCTCTTTCTGCGCCGCAAGTGTAGGCTCCGGGCAAGGCGGAGCGCCCACTTCCTGACTTAACCTGTTCCGCAGGCTGGCGTGTTCTCGTTGTTGCTCATTTGGAAATACGGTGATGATTCTTGTTTTTTCCACGAGGCTTTTGCCTCTTCAGCTCGCCACCTGCCACATCCCGGCCAGTCTTTTTATATCCCCTGGATGCCCTTTTCGGAGAACCAAATGGTAGGATGTCCCCCTGTTTTGATCTTTTCTTTTTGCCTTTCTTGCCGT
>Ga0179593_1292811_pt1 | contig 12692 bp, 12 predicted proteins | sample CZODoug2_1_08_16_FD_185931 | JGI IMG/M metagenome (GOLD analysis project Ga0179593, IMG submission 185931) | Vadose zone soil fungal communities from Angelo Coast Range Reserve, California, USA - CZODoug2_1_08_16fungal (PacBio error correction) | ecosystem: Environmental > Terrestrial > Soil >... | reverse complement strand
TCTCCTTGCCCAGTACCTCAGATGTCGACCCACGCAAGGTCTGACCGCACCTTTTTCTTGATCCCAGATTTTTAGATCGCCCCATGAATTCTTTACAAATGAATGAACTAGGAAGATTTTTCGCCTGAAACGGATAATGGCTTTTCGCATCCCCTTTCCCTGTCCTCACAGCCTTTCCTGCCGCATTTTTTTCTTTTCCCATCTACACGAGCAGCAGCAGCTATTGAATCTGCATAGTTCTTGTCCAGGTTCTTGGTTTTCTCATCCCACGAAAGACTATGACTCTTGAGCAGATTTTGCACAGGAGCTGACGGGCCATGGCACCACCGCTCCCCCTCTTGAAGCCCTGCACACGCTTTTCTAGCTTTTTTTTCGCCATAGGCCACAGCCAGTTACTCGTTCCTTGAGAACAACGCCAATGGCCGAACCTCGCAGCAGCCCGCGAAGCAACTTATCACCAAGTTGCCCGGCTTTTCCCGAGCCTATTCCCCGCCCACGGCCGTCTCTGCACCCCCAGGTGACTTGCCGATCATCCCTGCCAGGGATGTTCCTGAGAATTTCTAGCCCTCCGTCCCTCCACGCTGTTTACAGAATCCGAGCCCTCGGCTGACGATCTGCTGCCCTGCAAAAAATGACAAAGTCCCTCGAGTAACTTTTGGAATCCCTCGGCACTCCCCCATTTTGGAGCAGTTTTTTGGTTAGGGGCCCCCCAGTCCCTCGACGACCATTTTAAAAACCTCCACCCATTCCAAATCGCCTGAATGCTTTCGTCGCTGCCACCCCCCCAACCTAAACCGAGGTTGAAACGAGCTTTCACAAGGGCTTCTGCGCCGCTGTTATTCGTCTTGAATAATCCGGAGCTTTTTGAGCCTCTACCTTTCTTTCTGTGCACGGCCTGGCCCGAGACTTTCCCCTAGCGAAAGCCTTTCCCGTCTTCGGCCAACGGTTTTTCTTTTGAAGACCCTGTCGGCGGGCATTCTCTTCTTTTTCCCCTTTAGTTGTGCGGCCGTTATTTTTCCAGGCTGATGAGCCTCGTCCTGGATTGGTGACTTTTCCGCGCCATTCCCTTTTTCTTCTGAGCTGAACGCTGTGCTGCTCAGACCGCTCACCGCCCTGCCTTTTTTTTTTCCCGAGCACTGCAACTTATTTCCCCTTCCGCTGATCCTCGACTTATCTTCGCGCGACCATCTTCCTCTTCTCTATCTGACAAGCTTACCTTTATCCGTTTTTTAAAACGAGCGGCTGGAACCCTTCTCCAGTTTCGAAACTGGCTTTCGTTCCTGCGTCGCCACCTCCTCTTTCCGTTCATCTGTTCCTTTGTCGCTTGCGGCGTGCAGCCTAGAGATAGAAATACGGCTCACCGCGGTTAGTGATTCAACTTTGCATGTCTTTCCTTTGTGTTTTTAGACTTCCAGAACCCGACACGTCCCCCCGCTATCTCCCCGATGGCGGCGTACAGTGTGGAGCCGCGCAGGAAGCCACCGGATTTAGCGAACGGCTCGTGCAGGCCCTGCAGGGCGCTCATTTTTAGCGTGCATAGGGCACAGCTTCTATGGCCGTTCGGCTCCTCTCTCATCCCTTTCGGCTTTTTTCTCCCCCTCGTGTGCTTCTGCACAGAAGTGGTTTTTGCAGGCTTCCCCTGCGGTCTCTTTTCGCTTGAGCAAGCTGTCGCTATGTCGATACGGCCTGGTGGGACTTCGCTTACAACTGTCTCCCCTCGTCTGATAGGCCTTAGCTTTCTTTTTCCATTCCCGTCAAGGAATCCCATTCGCTTTTCGTTAGCCTTGATGCGAAGTTCTCTGAGCACTAAGGCCTCCGCTAGACCCCTTTTCTCTTTGAGGTTTGTGAGCGTCGCACGGTGGCACAGGTTTAATGTCCGCAGAAACCGGATGAAGCTTTTAACAAGCGTAGATATTGTCTCCGAGAACTATTCCGACCTCCTTTAGAGACTTCACCCACCCTACTTATGTCATTCACCTCATCTATCCGTTCGTAACTTTTCTAAGGGTGGTTTACGGTGTTCCTTCTCTATTTCCCAGACACCCTCCATGTCTCTTCCCTTCGAGCGACTTTTTCTCGGCTTCAGTATATTTCCCACGTTACTTTTTCGAGAGTTGAGAGCTATGGACGTGATCTAGTCCTCTTTTTGTTCTCTGTTCTCCCGCCATCGCGTCTTTCCCTTTCCCTATAGCGCGCGACACGTGGTGCGATACCGGTTCCCTATGCCTTCCCCCCCCCCTTCTTGATCGGCATCTCTGGCGGGTCGTCCGGCCATTTTCGACCACCTCACGACCTTTTTTCGAAAGCCCCTTTTCACTTTCAATTTTTGTCAAGCTGGAGGGACTATTTTTTTTATTCCAGTAGGGTGTGCAGGCTCCGTCTTTCTCTCAAACGCTTTCCCGCCAATTCTCTTTTGCCGCCCTCTTTTGATATCGCTAGGACCGTCTCCCCGAGCCCTTTGTCCCCCGTACAATAAAGAATAGCGGGGTCACTGAACCACTTTTCCGAGACACCAGACGTCCCCTGGCCACCCCTTTCGAGTCATTCTAACTTCCAGCCTCCAGACGTGGACCCTACCAGCCTTCCTCATTGGCCATTCCGAATGCCACACATGCATCGGCCGGGATGACCCTTTAATCAAGCCCCGTTCTGCGCCCCGCGCCGGTCTGCCTCACCTCCAGGCCGCGTTCCCCACATGCGCAAACAAAACGTGGACCCACGTTTTCCCCAGCCCCTAGCTGTTGGATTAGAGGTTTTTGGGTTTTGGGGAGGAGTCTAATCGGGCCTATGCGAAGAGGGACGAGTTCGGAGCCTGACTTGTCTTTCAGATGACGTTCAGGCCTTCCTGTTCTCCCAATCGTCACATGACAAGCAGCTTTTTTCGTCGCTGGTCTTCTTTTTTTCTACACCCGTGAAACCTTTTCCACAAAATTGGACCTCCCCGCTTTCGCCCCCTTTTCTTAGAATTCGCCGCCCTCATGCAACCCACCCTTTTGCCTGTGTCGTTGCATCCCGACGAGACAGGTACTTTGATATGTCCTGGAGTTCCCCCTTATTTTTTTCATCTTTTTTCCTCCTTTTCAACCGTTGCCTTAGGGCGCTCGCCTCTCGGAGCCTGTTCCCCTTCAGAAATACTCTTGATGGTCCTCCTGTAGCGCAACAGGGAGCGGCTTTTATGAAGTCCCTCGTCAGGCCGACGTTTCTTTTCGTTTTCATCGTCGGGTCCGGTCCCCGGTCTCTTATCTGTCTGATTTCAAGCCCATGCAGGACTTGGTGTGCTCCAGTTGCTTTCCTTCTCACCCCTTACCTCCCCCTAGTCACTAGAATTCGCGCCACCCGACCAGCTTTAGGCGTGCTCGGGGCATAGTTGGCCTGACACGTTGTTCCGTGGGATCTTTTCAAATTCACTAGTCCCGGTCGAGTAGCCTCTTCTCGGGGATGCCACCGCCTTCGATGTTCGCGCGGCCAGTTTTTAGAATTCTACAGCTGATCCCGGTTGTGTCGAAGAATTTTTAAAAGGATTGGAGCCTTCCCGTGTCGCTAGGGATTTTTTTTGGTTCTTCTAGGCGCGCACCCCCTCCCCCCCCAACAAACACCCAAAGGGAGAGGGATTTTTTCAAGTAGTGGTGTTTTTTATTCCGAGTATTGAAACTTTCCTTGATGTTCTCTCCAATTTCTTCCCGCGTTTCCGTGTCTCCCATCGGTGTGTTCCATTAAAAATTTAAGAATTCCCGGGTTCTGATAGGAGGATTCTGGGCGCTGGTGATGATGGGGACTTTGCCTCTTTCTGCGGGATAGGTTTTTAGAAGAATTTTGGCCCCCTTGTTCGGACTCCACTTGCGACGTTTCATTAAACTGCGGAGGAGTTAGTCACTTGGTGGAGACCTGGTAATGTGAGTACTCTTTGTCATATTTTTCGGTAAACCTTCTTCTCTTTGGAGAGGCCCTGTGGTATTCTTACTATTTTCTCATTCTAAACTTTCTTTTTAGCCTTTCCCCTCATTATGCATATGGATGATGTAGTTCGTTTTTTCAGAATCTTCTCTTAGACTTTACTCTGATCAGATTTTTTTTGCGGTAGTCTTGCTATCCTCGTATTTTCTTGGTTAATCTCCTCTGGTCTAGGGCGAGATTTATGTTATGACTCTCTCAAAGTCTCGAGGCTTCTTTTCACTTTATCTTCCCCATGTGTTTTTCAATATCTGCTGAATAGAAGGCGGGTCTCTTTTTACTTTCCCTCTGGACGGAGAGATTTTTGTCGGCCAACCCGGTACTGCTTCTCCTGTTCCCCCCCCCTCCCTCCCTCTTGAGAGAGAAAGTTAGGCCCCCCTTTAAGCTGTCGCCCGATCTGACGATTTCTCTGCACCTGTTCTCCGATGGTCCGCCCTATCGATGGCGTCCAGCTATTCACCCCATGTCTCTTTTGCAAGAGTTTGCTGACCGACTTCTCTGTTGGATCCATGACGTACCGTCAGCGTTTCCCCCTCTTGAAGAAGACACTGAGACGATGGATATCCACTTTAGCCACCCCCCCGTGGTGACCCGCTCTCTTTCCCCCCCCTTTTTTTTCGCCCACGCCAACGAAAGCCCGCGACGGACCTCTTTCACAGAGGAGGCCAGCTGCGGGACGTTTACCAGATGCCTCCCCAATCTTTTTCTCCCCCGCCGCATTTCTCCAATAGCCTCCAGTTCCCCCCACTTGCTTGGAAGAAACGCCTGATCTCAGCGGCGACCTCCCCGTCTCTCCACGGCTTTTTTTACCCCTCCCGTTAGTTTCAAAGGTTCTTTGGCGATGAGCGCCATACTTTCGCAGCGGCCAAGCCCGGATTCCTTTGTCGCCGATCCTGACCTTCTTTCACTTTTATTGCTTTTTCCGCCTTTTAGGTCCCTTCGCCGACATTCTCCTGATCCGAGGAGGAGTTGCCTCTTGGCAACTTAACAAGTCCCGAGGGGCCTTGGTTCCCCAGAAATGACCCTCCCATTTGTTTCTGAGTTTTGGTGAGGGGCGATCCAGAGCCTTCACCCCCACATCCTTTTCATTTGCGTGGTTGATTTTTCTCAAAGATTGTCTTGAATTCTTCCCAACACCTCTCTCTACCAAGAGGTGCCAGAAGGAGATTAACACAAGGCCTTTTTTCCCCAAGTTTGTTCTTCGGGGACACTCAGAGCACTTTCCGTGAGAGATTGAGCCCGATCGGACCCTCACTGTAGTGCTCCTTGAGGCCTTACAGCTCACGAAGCGTTGTCCCCAGGTTAAACTGAGAACCCCATCCTTTTGAAAAAGAAATGTCGGGCGTTTCCCACTTCTAGTTCTCTCTGAGAAAGGCCCCGGTGACAGGATGCTGTACCGCTTTAGTACTGCGGATTGTTTAGTGAGAGCGTTTATTGACCCTTTTTCCTTTGCCACCTACCCCCCCCTTTACCGCGCCACGCCTGGCCATCTTGCAACCCAGCTTTGACCTCCTTGGATAAAAGAGACCATCGATCGAGCGTTTTTTTCCTGATTATTGAGGACAGCGCGCTCCAGATACTGGTTTTCTCTTCTGTGCCGATTTTTCCCATCGAACGACAGACTTTTCCCTTTATAGGAGACCCACACGGTCGGACGGTGCTCTCCGGCCTCCCCCCCCCCGTCGCTTCCCTGTTTGTCCCAACGATTTTCTTTCGCAACCGAGACCTTTATCGCCTAAGATGTTCAACTGTCGTGACGTTTTTTTTTCTCAGAAGACACCCTCCCCCGCACTCCGATTTCGGCCGTCAGTGCTGTTTGCTTCTTTGAGGATCGAAGTCGTTCCTAGTAGATCTGAGCTCCCCTTCTTTTAGGCTTTACTTTCTTCCAACGCTTCTCTGTACGGCTCCACTCTCGCTCCCCAACAAAAGAATACCATTCTTCAGATGAAGCCACAGCTGTCATCTCCCCGCGTGGCGCTTTGCGTTAGGTCAGCGCGTATCTGACGGGATCGCTGATTTTCCCAATGGCCTTACTACTCCTGAGTTCCCCGGCCCCCTGCTCTTTTTTGTAGGCACCCGAGGGCTGGTTTCCGTTCTCCTAGTCCTTTTCATGAATGGCCTCTCTTCACTTTTTTCGTTCCCTTAGGCTGGCGAGTTCCTTTTTTCCTCTCAGGTTCAAATTCCCCTCTTTCCCAGCATTCTCCACAGCGAGATAGCGCGTCCGTAAAAAGAGTAGCTGCGGGCCCTGAAGGTGGAAGCGCTCCCCAACTGAACTAAGACAATTTTCCCAGCCTACAGCCAACTTTCCCCCCCCCTTTCTGGAATTCGTTTTACGACCAGTTTCTTCTTTCCTGCCTCGAAGGTGGCGTCGAATGCCCTATGAATCCGACAGGAAGGATGCTTTCAGCCTTCCCTCTTAGTTAGCGCGGGACCCACGACGATGTTTTCTGAGCAGAGTTGTTCTCTTTCTCTCTATCTCTTCCTTTCGTTGTGTGTCTGAGAGTCCTCCCCCCTCCCCTTCCCCTCCCGCTGTGAGGTTTTTTTTTGTTTGTGTTTTTTTTTTCCTTGCTTATCATTAGTGGTGCGTATAGGTCTCTCTTGACTCGATTCCTCCTCGGCTTTCTTCTTCCCTTGCATTCCGCACCTTCAACGCGCCCCCTACCCAGAGGATTAGAAACGAACCTACGCAATGGTCAAGGTGCCGGCTATTGTTTTCATCCATTCTCTTGGTGTGCACCTTTCTATTTTCGCACCTTATAAACTATTTCCCCCACTTCTCAGATGGCGGGCGATAAGAGCTCCTTTTCCTTTTTCAGGACAGCCCCCCCCCTAAGAGAGGCTTCCCAATGTTACCCTTCACACCTCCTCCGCAGAGTGTTTGAGTCCTCCCATATACTTAGGTGAGAGAGGGACCTTCCCTAAATTTTCCTACACCCCAAAGCATTACAGCCGGCCTAAATTTTGATATTATGCATTTTTTCTTCTATTTTCCCTCTACCGTGGGAAAGCTCAAAAGATTTTATCCTACCTCATGACCTCTTCCTACCGCATCCAGCGCCCCAAATTCCTCCTGCAACCCGCTGCGCGATGTCTTCATGGCCGAAGGCGATAGGATGGGGGTTTTAGCGTGTGCAGTCCATCCGCTTCGAATTTTTTATCAGAATTCTTGAACTAGACACTTTCAGAGAGGCCGGCCCAGCCTCGACCCCGGCCGATTTTTTCACGCCCCTCCTTTTACGCGCCTCGTGAGCTCGCTTGATGGCATCTCCAAACCCGTGCTCAGTGAACATTCCCTTTTATGACTGACTGTCTCTCGGCTTCGGCCGGTCCAACACGTCTTCCACCAAGATTAATGCGAGCGGTGTCTAGCGCGGCCGTTCGCCGATGTGTTAGGCCTCAAATCTTTCATTGTAACCGCAGGATTTGCTTCTGCATTAGTACGAGGGGACATCTTCCTCAATACCAGAGTGATGTCGTAGCTTCCCTCCTAAGAGAGAGGAGTCGCCCTTCCATTGATTCCCCTTTTTTCTCGGTAAGAGTATTTCTCCCCTGAATATGCTTGATAAAGTCCCTCCCCCCCCCATCCGAACTAATTTTTGTCCGCATATTACTCCCCGTCACTTTTTTTTTCTTTTCTGCCATAAAGCCCCTTTATTCAGGCGTTTCCTTTCGCCGTTCCGGCCCCCCCCCCACGTTTGTCACGGCCAGGCGTCCGTTTCAAATGCGGTTTTCTACGAGGACGCCTCTTAGCGCCCCCCCTCCCTGAGCCTCTTCCTTAACACGCATCTCTTGGCCGCTGATGTGGCCTCTTGATTTTTACTGAATTTTTTGTCCCAGGAATTAAGCCTCCGTGCGCTCCCGCTTGCTCCCCCTCATGGCGGTGGTTTGTTCGGGTAGCGTCCTGTAACCCCCACTCCGGGAGAGGGAGTCCCGTTAGTGGTGACTTCCAAACATGTCAGGGTCTTACCCCACACCCAATCTCTTAACGCTGTTGATGCTTGACGCCCTCAGACTCTTGTGCCCCAACATCATCCTTTCAAACTGATTTGTTTTCCCTCTTGGTGATGGACCTGCGTCCGTGTAGACGATCCTCGCCGCCGCCCCCACTCGTGACGCTTAGCGTTAGAGCCTGGTATCTTTTTCTTTTCCTTGGTGTAGATGGTTTGTTTATCTAGGTCTTTGGATGTCTTGCCAATATTGGGTTTCAGTTTCAGCGTCCTGCCTCTTGGACTGGGCGGAGATTGCGAGGATCTCTTCCGGACTTATCCCTTGGATGTCTGTAGAAATTCCGAATCAGCGCTCCTGCACCTTGAAGAGGGATTTTCCCTTTCTTGTGTCTTCTAGTTAGTTATCAGGATGGTAGTAGTGTTTTGACACCCCACCGCTCCCCACCTATGAAAGGTGAAATAATTGAGAGTTTTCTTATTTCAAGTCTAAGACTGGACTGCTGGCCTTGGGGAGACCCTAGGTCGGGTAACTAATAGGCTTCCTACTTCTATTCCTGATGCCCCTCCCCTTCCTTGGTTGTAGACCTCTGTTAATTATTTACTAATCGGTCTGATCGATAATCGTCCCCTCCCCGCGGTCGACGAGGACGGGAAGGAGCTACAGCATCCTCTCCCTCTGCTGTTCCCGCTGGGCCCCCTTGCCATTCGCCACAGCCTGATTTTGCCATTTTATGAAGAAGACGCCCCTGAACGGAGCACCCGAGTGGCCAATGAGCGCCTCCAAGAGGTCTTTCCTCCCCCCCTTTTCGATACGTATAGCCCCTCGTATCGGTACCTAAGGAATAGTGCAGCGCGGTTTAGTAGGAAAGCGCACGAAAACCACCCCTTCTACGCCGCGGGCTAGAAGCTGTCGGTACCTCGAGAACAAGATGACAGCGCCTCTGTTTTTTTTTCTCACCATCCTCTTTTGTTGCCTGTCTAATACTAGCTAAAGGTGCTCCCCTCCCCCGAGCGCTGACGAAATCGTCCACTTTTTTTCGCATCCAGTGTTCTTTTTATTTTGAACTCCCCGAGAATGCGGCGCTGTCTCCTCCCTCTCAAGCAAGACCGGCCACAACTGTCCCGCCCCCCCTTTTCCTGCTAGAACCTTCCTTCCTGTTCCTTTTTCTTCCTTTTGCACAACGTCTTTTCGCGACCGCCCTAGGACAGTCCTAGATGGAAGAGATCTTTTTGACGATCCTTTTTTTCAAACCTTCAGTCTGGGACGCTGCAGCCCGCCTGCGGGAACAGACCTTTGGGAGAGTTTTTTTTTTTAGGTGACCGGACTCCGACTAACCCATCAAACCATTCCTATTTGATGTTTCTTTTTTGATGCGCTCCTATGAATATTTTTTTCCCCATCCAGATACACCCCTATGTTGAAACAGCAGATCCCCCACTTATTTCTTAGAGGTTAAGCAGGAGTTTTTCCAGCTCCCCTCCCCTTACCCGAGATATATAACCTTCATAGTGAACTTTTTTTGGCCTCCCCAACCTCGAGACTTTCAGGCGACTCGATTCCCGCAGAAGAACTGGTCGTTGATGGCTTCTTCCCTTCCCTCGTATATTGTTTTTTTGCCGATACCCCCCGAGTGTGGATTGGTCGCTTGCGTCCCTCCCTGCATCCCGAGAAATATTGCCGCTCGCATGAACTCTCGCACCGAACTGTTCCTCGTACCTCAGCTCGTGCACTCCCGCGTACCAACTCCTCCTTGGTCGAATGTCACCATGAGCAGCCGCTATATGCGCCGGAACCCGACCCTAACGTTTTCTTCGCTTCTTGTTTTTCACTCTGAACCGAGAGGTAGATCCCTCCGAGACACCCCCGGTGAGGGCTGTAGGCCTCCTCTTCTGACACCAGCCAGATTGAGAAGGAATCTTTTGGGCCCCCCTTTGACCAGAGGATGAGACTCCCATCAAGTCTCCCAAGTTCCACGTTCATTTGAAGTCACGTGTTGTAGCCCTTCAGACCACCCAGCTTTCTCCGCGGCGTTGAATTGTCTCCTTCAGGATCTCACCCCCAGACGTCGGATCCCTCGGAAGGTTAAGCAGGCGAGTCACATCTTCTGTAGGTCACGTGCTGGCCTCGCCTCACCCTCCCCTCAGCCACAGTCCCGAGTCCCTATCTTCGCGCTTTTTCCAGTTCCCCCCTAGGCGACGTTGGTGTCGCAGGCTTCCCCGGGCGATCTTCTCCTGTTTTCTGATGCGTCTTCTCCTTAGTTTTTGATTTCTACATTTCTTGCCCGGACAGATATCTTCTTTCCTTCTTCTTATTTGGAGTTGCCTCTTACCCCCAGGCTTATTCTCTGGTAGTTTTTTTTTAACGAAGGAATGGTCGTGAACCTCTTCTCGGTTTGTCGTTTTCCTTCTTCTGTCTTCCTTTTCCGCTTTTGTACACCTCAGAAGAACCTTTCTCCCACGAGAGCTCGTGCCCCAAGCGTTTCTGCCTGGTTTTGCGGGGGGGACGGGGCAGTTCCCAGAGCAGAGCCTTTTTCCCCACCCGGAATGCATTCACAAATCCCGATCAGTCGTTCCCCGTGCCGAAGGGAGCCGCGCTTTGGTTGCGTAGATGCCTGCAGAGACCCCCCCCCCTTTGCCCCTAGAAGCTAGCCCTTTTTTTTTTATCTTTTGGCCATTTAGTGACTTCCGGGGCCCTTTCTCGATAGAGTTTTCTCTCCTCCTCTTCACCCCTTTTTTTGTTGAGATATATCCCATCCTGGCGACGCGCTGCCCCGATGCTGCAGAACCTCTCGATTTTTTCCGACTCTATACATTAGGTTCCTTCCGCTGGGCATCCGGTTCATGTCGAGACCCACGCGGATTTTTCCTCCCGCTGGGGCCACCAGCCTGGAAGGTGAATTAGCTATCAGCGTGTTTGCGCTCTTTTGCAGCCCTTCCCCAGAGATCCCCCCCAATACTGTGGTTCCGCTTTCCGTTCTCATAAGAGCCCCCCCCCCCCCCCCCAATCAGAAAACCTGAGCTTGCCCATACGAGTGAACCTGGCGGACCTGCCACCTCGACGCCGAAGCGTGTCTTTCTTCCCCCCCTTAAGTAGGCGAGAGTCATTCAATCGGTGAGTGGCCCCTCATGAAGTTCCCTTCCCCGAATGCTCGCTATGCGGAGCTTTCCCCCTCTCCCCTGTGTTCATGCTAAAAGCGCATTCGCGATCGCAACCCCGTGTGTCGATGTCCCTCTAATGACGGCATTTCTCTTCGCCAGCGTTGATACTGCCCTTCACCCACAGTTTTTTTTACGTCCTCCCTTTCCCGTTTTGGGCGCTTGGTGTCATCCCACTCCCTGTGACTCGAAGACTTTTTCGTTCCTCCCTGCTTAGACTAATCCGCGTTCCGATCATCCGACGATCTTCACGAGAGCACTCCGCCCTCCGAAGATCGTCGCCCCTTTCTGTCGGGTCTGTGTACTTAAGAGTTTTCATAAGTAATTTCACAATATATGTCGATATCTCTCTTTCGAGTCCAAGGACAGCAACCCCCCCCAAACGTGTTTTTATGACCTGAAGAACTGCGCTGGGGTCCGACCATCTTTTTGTTTCAGATGAGTACCGATCTCTCCCATCGCGAGCCTTTGGGCGCTCTTGAATGTCTCATTTCCGAAATACTCTTGGGCCTTGTTTTTCAGCTCTCTCCTTGTGAAGCACCCTGCGAGCCCAGGCCTCCAGTGTTCGATCTTTAGGACTGCCAAGATGTCTTCCTTGTGCTAACCCTCCCGCAGCCAGTGCTCTTCTGGCACTTCCCTTTCGGATCAATACGACCGTCAGCGCCTCTTCCCCGACCAGTTTCTTAGAGATCTTTGCTCCTTTGAGACATGCCTCGGTGAAAGGTCCTTCACCAATTCCGTTGAATACGCGGTCTCTCTCGTCGCGCTTTTTTCCCGCCTTCTCCCTTGACCCCCGTAAAGCCGCTCGCTCAAATGCCTTGTGGTTACCCCGCCTTTGTGCTCGTTTTTTCCCCATCCTTTTTTTTGAATTCATGGGTCAGCTTTCAACTCCCCTCTTCGCTTTGTGGGGTGAGGTAAAGGTTGAGTCGGTACCCCCCCCCCTACCCACCCCCCCTAACACCCGAGGGCTTTCACGAGGCCCGTTATCGAGGGACTCCTTTTTTAACAGCAGATCGTCCCCCTTACTGTGCACCTTTCAAACTTATTGTCTTGTGTTTTAGCATCCCGAATATGTGATGAAATCCTCCCACTTCAGAATACCTGCTGTATGCGGCTTAAGAGTTTTTTTTTTTTTTTGGGATCGGGACTTGTCGGGTATCTGGCTGCCTCGCTCATCCATTCCTCGTTCGAGTCCCCCTTGATGCTATTGAGGAGGTGTTTAGTTCTGCTTTCTCATCCTTTTCGACCATATGGAGGGTTGCTCTTCCTCTGACCCAGAGCCTTGCCTTTTTTTTTGCGGCTGGATTCCCTAATAAGTAGAGGTCTTATCTCCTGATGCGGGTTGTTTTGCCGCCAACGCGGATCTGTCCTCTCCCGTCCCGCACTATTGCCCCGAGGATTCCATAAGTCCGTTCATTAGGCTGGCTATCCCTGTTATTTTTTTTTTTCTAATCGCTTCTTTTTATAGTGGCCCTGCTCAATCGACCTGCCTCCGTCCTGTTCTCGGCCCGATACTTGCTTCCAGGGTCCATCTCCTCTTCGCATGGGACTCTGAGTGCGATGTGATTTTTTTTTTAGGTGTCCAATCCTGGTACGCCTTCCTGCTCCTCCCTCCGTCGAATTCGCGCGTATAGGGTT
>Ga0179593_1627432_pt1 | contig 12693 bp, 9 predicted proteins | sample CZODoug2_1_08_16_FD_185931 | JGI IMG/M metagenome (GOLD analysis project Ga0179593, IMG submission 185931) | Vadose zone soil fungal communities from Angelo Coast Range Reserve, California, USA - CZODoug2_1_08_16fungal (PacBio error correction) | ecosystem: Environmental > Terrestrial > Soil >... | reverse complement strand
CTATTTCCCCTTATAATAGATAATCCTTTAGCTGCTGTCAGGCTTTCCCGCATTGAGTTCTATGCTCCCCTAAGGGCGGACAAGACGTGGCAGCGTTCTTCATGTCTTTCTTTTTGGCCATGTGCAGAAATAGATCCCTTTTCTCACGTATGCCTTCTCTTCCCTCTGATCATCTCTTTCCCTCCCCTAGGACTGTTTTTCGACCGCCCTACCTTCTAAAGAGGTTCACCACGGGTTCTCCAGGCTTCTTTGGCCCCAAGCTTCTTTGATCTTACCTGAGTTAAAGATTGATTTTTAACAATCGCGTTTCTCTTTGAATTCATAAGTTCTTTGGGACCCCCTTGTATCTTTTTGATTTTTCTCTTTCTGGTTTTAAGCACTGCTGGAGGTTTCTGTTGGTCTTCCGGTGGATGAGACTTTTTTTTCTTTGTGATTGAGCAAGGTTTCTTTTGGGCCCTTTCTCTTCCCCATACTCTCCCTCCCTCAATACACCCCTGCTACTCCCAGTTCGTCCTTTTTACGATGTGCTGATATCGTCCCCAAGCGCGAGCCGCTTTGCCTGCTTGTTGATTAACGGTCGGCCCAGGTACGGGCGTTTTTTTAGTCTTTCCCTAATTTGTCTGTTTTTCTCTCAAAAGTGATGTTCCCCCTTTTGGCTCCCTTCTCCTGGACGTTTTATGTGCCTTCTCTTCATGCGAGATTCCCTCTTGGGGGTGCTTTGTTTTTTTTTTATGCCCGCGTTCTCTTTATGGATGCTTGTCTCCCCATGATTATGTCAGCGTTCGGGGTGACCTTCTTCTCCTCAGCTCCCTCACTCCCGTTCCTGCAAGTGCCTTCCTTGGTAACGGCCCTACAAGTAAGGTGCAACTTGCCTTAAGAATGGTTTTGTGTTATAGCCCAGGTTTCCCTTCCGTCGTCGCGTACCTCGGAACGATTTTTCCCCTGCCCGCTCTTCCTGTTCCTTCCGGCGACTTTTCGTTGATTAACGGCGGAATTTTCGTGGTGAATTTCCCCATATTCGCCTTTTTCGGGTCCCCTGCTGCCCTCTGGAATCTTTTAGAAGAACGATCCTGGGAAGCTGATTTACTTGCTCCCCTAATTTCTCCCCCAGATCACCTACCCTCGGGCACAGGACCCCCTGACGATCCCTACATCTCCACATTCTTTTCCTCCCGCCTTTTTTGCTTTTACTGAACGCGACACCCCCAAAGCGGTTCCTCTCGTTTCAAGCCGGGTCTTGCGCTGGCTTTTCCCCCTAGTTTTTGCCGAATCCCTCCAGTGCTGCCCTTTACCTCCCCCCCACTGAAAGGCCTCCCTTTTTCCCAGGCAAAGCCCTGACTTTTTCTCAACAAAATGACTCACCGTAGTCGTTCTTCCGAGCACCTGATTCCCCTTGATTTCCCCCAGGCCACCTTCCAGCGAATCGGACTGACAGTGTTGCCGAACTGTCCTCCCCCCCCGATCCCGACGCCCAATGGTCCGGCCAATGAAAATACCCGCAGCTTTTCGTGATCATCAGTTTAATGGCGGGATCGATGAGCGTACCTCCCTATTTAACCCTTAGGGACAGGGCCTTTGTGCAGTCCCTGAGCTGCGCCCCATTCGGATAGGATCTCACTCAGACCTTACCCGACTGGAGTCTTTGCCCTTGCTGTCCACCCTGACCGGCCGGATGCGGAAGGCTTTTTATCTTGTCCTCCCCTTCTCCCAAGCTTGGCGCCTCCCCCCCGGCACGCACTTTTTTTCGCGTCCCCTACGAACTCCTTTCCCTCTTGCCTCCTCCCCCCCGTGCCTCTTTTCTTTTCCTGGGATGAAACAGACTCTTTTCTCTTACAGTCCAGTTCGCCCCCTAGGGGATCCGGTGAAGGACCGCTCTCCAACGGCTCCTTTGATCCCAGAAGTCCTTTCCGCCGCGCTTCCGGCTGCTCAGCCTGGGTTACAAGGGCAGCCGCCCCATACCCCCCTTTAGACCCTTCACCGCATTCTCTCCAACATCCTTTCTAAACCCTGGCCTGATAATGCTGCCCCCCCCCCTTATCGGGCCATCCGCCAGTTGCGAGATGGTGGCTCCTCTCTGGAAAGCCTCCCCTTTTCTTGAGTGACCCCACCTACGGAGGCCACCCTTTGTTCAGCCGCGTCCCTTTAGGTATCGGGGGTTCCGCTTATCCGAAAATGGGACTGCTTACGCCCGGTTCCTTTCTCTTCAGCGTCTTTCACGTCCTTTGCCAGACCCCCCCCCCCCCCCCCTTCTGCACCTGCCCGGACTTTGGGGGAGGGACCGCAAAGCGCGAGGAAGCTTTTCCCCTAAGTACCGTTGTCGTGCACTCTTCCCCGAGCAGCCTCTCCTTTCTTCCCTTTCCTACTCTCTTCTTTTTCCCTTGTTGTTCTTCTCTCTTCATTCCCCCCCCATAAGACAGTCGCAGTCTGCTATGTTCTTTTTCCCCCCAAGGTGTGGCAGACAACGCTTTCAACTAGTAAGTATACATTCCCGTCGTCCACTCACCCCTCTCTTCCTTTTGCAGCACCTCCTCCCTCCGGGAGTCGGGTCCAGCATCCTTCTTTTCCGGCTACGAACTTGCCTGTACGTAGCCCTCCTCCCGGAAAGAAAAAGTGCGTTCAATCGTGACCTCCCCCACCTCCCGAGGCGCCTTGCTGTGGTTCCCTCCTTTCTCATAAGGACCTGCTCCTTCGCTTACGGAATATAGACCTCCCCCTCAACAGATCGACCGCTGGATGAAACGAGAACCTGCACTCAGGCCGATATTTTTCTCCCTTGATTATTCTCCTCTCCCCGGTGAGTTATACTTGTTATCTGGACTTGCCACTGGCGTACCTGACCCCGTTGGTTAATCCCTCACGAGATTTAAGTCCCACCTGCGGTCATGCTTCTTTGCCTCCCCTCATAGTTTTTTTTTTTTGCTCTGCGGTTTTCTCTGACCCTTCCCCCAGCTGGGTTACTCTTGATGTCCATCTGGACCCCACCGTCACTCCATCCTCCAAGATTCTGTTCCTTTTTTGTCTTGTTCTAACGTCCTCCCGCCTAATGTTTCCGCCACCACTTCGTTAGGACTACATTCCCTTCCCCCTCCCTGGCCCTTTCATTCCTTCTTGCATCCTTTTCTTGAAGAGGTCTTCTCCCCGATAACCAGAATAGTTTCTCAAGGTTTTTTGACTCCCCTTTTCCCGGCCACGTTTTCCCCTGATGGAAGGAATTCCCCTTTCTGATCTCCCTCACCTACTGTATTCCTAAGTTCTGAGGGTAGGGCATCCCTGGAGGGTGGACCTGTATTCCACGTTTGTCCCAAAGGCTCCCTTCCCTGTTCAGGCTTCAGCTCTTCCTACCCCCTACTCTTTTCATCTTTCTCTCCTGCAGTACGTATGGTAAGCTTTTTGCTCTTTCCGGCCTCTCCAGGAATTTGCCATTTAGTTCACTGTGAGAAATCCTCTAGAGGATCGCCCGGGATGTTCTTACGCGGGTACTCTCCAAGATCTCCCGCTTTTATTTTGAGTTGTCCCCCTTCCCTTCTGCTGTTACTGTGCCATTTGACCCTTTTTTGATATCTAATTGGCTGGCTGGTAGGTGACTTGCGTTCTTCGCCAGATCGAGAACTGGCGGATCCCCCCTTCCCCGGATCGTTGCACGCCCCTTCTCACTTGTGCATCGTTTACCCTGTAGTCCTTATGTCGTCCCCAACCACGTGTTCCCGTGCCGCTGATGGCTCGCGGCCCCATGTCCCCCGTGCCCTTTTAAAGGTTGTCCTTTCACTCTTTAAGTCCTCTCGCGACTTCCCAGGCCGAATAAAGCTACCGCGGACGTGCACCATTCCGTGTCACCATCATTTGGCCCATCGGCTTCCCCCCCTACCAGGCACCTTCAGACGTCCATCCGTCGGCACCTTCCCCCCTTTCATCGGGGACATATGGCTCCTGAAGTCCTTAAGACATGAATCTTCCGCCGGCCCACCCTCCTCAACTTGCAGTCCCCCCCGTCCCCACGACGGGCCCCCCCCCCCTTTTTAAGGATCCCTCTGCAAGGGATTTCAGTCACCCCTTCTTCCCTGAGTTCAGCGCCAACCTCCCCCAATACACTTTTACCACCGGTTTCCAGCACAGCCAATGCAGCGTTTGTCTCCTCACCCTGACCCACGCGGGAACCTTTCCCTTATGCCCCTTTCTTCCAGCAGCCACCCCCGGAGTCCTGGCCCTCCTATCGCGCGTGAGCAGCTCTCCCGACAAACCCCAGTTTCCGGCACAGTCCTCCGAACTCTAATCCCCTCCCGGTTCTTTTTCCTAGACGTTCTGCAGCGCTGTGCTCGGCCCCAGCGCATCAAACTGGCGACCCTCCAGTTTTTCAGTCTCCGCCCGACCGCCCCAATCCCCCCTCCCCTATAAGGCGCTCCAGAAACTCGGTCAATGCCCCTTTTGTCCCATGTTTCTTTTCTGCGGCTGGTTTTCCAGATAGTTTCTCTTTCTTTCCGATCATTACGATGATGGTAAGCTTCAAGAGATTCGTACACGTATCTTCCCTTGTCCCTCCTTTTGAATTCCATTTCTTCTTTTGGCGGATCTCGAGGAAGCCCAGGTTTCCAATAGAGTGACTTTTCTTTTGAGATTTTTTCACGGGCCTTCGATCAACGTTGCGTTCGGCTCATGTTGCCCCCACATCCCCCCCCCCGGTCCCGATCATAGGATTGGCCCCACTCAGCTTTTCTTTCTATCACCTTCTCCTTTTCCTTAGGGCGATGCCCCCCCCCTGAAAGAATCGTCCGGACGCTATGATCGACCTGAGGTGGTAACTACTTATTTTTCCCCCCTTTTGTTGTGTTGTATAGCTTCCCCTATAATCCCCCTTCCCTGCTCCCGATCATTCCCGTCCTTTTCCCTTTCATGCTGTTCTTCTGGATAGAACCCATGGTCCTCTTTTCTCTCCTCCCGGGATTTATGGCCTTCCCCAATGCCATGGGAAGAGGGTCCTTTCAAGGCTCTTCTGTGGCGGGACCCCGATCTTAACGTTCCCTTCCTCCCGTTTCCTCCACTCCTACGCGATCCCTGGCCCCGCTGAGTCCCTCTGGCCTGGGGATGACCCTCCCTAACCGACTGTGGGCTTTGCCAGATGCTGTAACCGCCTTTGGCAACCTGTGCTTTTCAACTTTAGATGCTGATCCTCAATTCGCGTTTCCCTCTCTTTCGGGGACGCCCTGCGGGAATACATTGGAGTGACGATCATAAGACCCTTGTTCTCTTTTTGCGTCCTTCTTTTCTGTACTCCCTGTCTTCCCTAGGGATGGTCTTTTTAGGCGCGGTTTTTCAGAATGACGTGTCTTTGTTTTTTCTTAGGGGCTTTGGCCCCGAATTTCCATTTTACGCCCCTTTTCCGTTTTTTTTCCCCAGAACCCCCCTGCTGGAGGTAGAGTTATTTTTGGATTGAAATTACGTGGTGGTGTGCTGATCCCCCTGCTCCCTATCACTTCCTCCATTTGCTGGAATGCCCTTGGCATAGAAGGAACCCCTTTCCTTTGTTTTTTGAGTGCTCACGCTGTCTTCTTTTCCTGCGGTGATGTCGCTTGTCTTCCCCTGTGTTTGGAGTTTCTTATCTGCCCTGGAAGAGTTGGTGACGATCCTTCTTGGCGAGAGATCCTTTTCCGCAACGGGCGTTTTTACTTTTTGGGGACGGCTGCCCGGTGAGAGCATTTTTGGGGATGAATGATTTTCTTCACCAGGCTTTTCTCTTCCTATGTTTCCCGCTTTAAACGTGGCCTGTTGGTCGCCGCCGCGCTTGTTTCCATCGCGAACGGCGGTAATTCCCACAGTGTTACACCCCCACGCACCCACTTCCCATCGGTGGTACCCTGCGCTTCCCCCACCGTCAGTGCCCGTCGGGGCTTTCCCCCTGGCCCTCTTCTGATCTTCACTGTTTTCCCTTTTTTTTCTAGCGTCTGCCCTTGAATTTTCCCCCCTTCCCCCCGCCGTTTTTGTCACGGCTTCTTGCCGTCCGTCCCTTTGCCGGCTTCCTTCAGGGGCGTCCTCGGGGAGTCCCTTCCTAATGGTATCTTCTTAGGTGGGTTCCCCCACCCCCACCTTCCTGCAGACGGGAACAGCCGCGCAGACCGATCCTTGACCTTTTCGCCAGTTTCTCCTACTGAACAAGGCCAAGACGATCCCCCCAGTTGCCAGCTTATGCTTTCTAAGCGGCCTCCAGGTGAGTGGTCCCTTCCCAAGCAACCCGAAATCCACTGTAGCTTTTCCCCTGCGAGTGTTCTTCCCCCACTCTCTTTCTTCCCCACATCCCTGGATGCTCCGATCTGTATTTTCTCTCAGAACATCTTACTTTTGGACAGGCCTTGACGTACTGGGTCCTACGAAACTATAGCCTCTCCCCCCACCTTATAGGGCCCCTTTCCTGCTTTTGCATCTCGCTGATCAAATCTTTCCGGCGCCAGCTACTCGACCTGACCCCTTCCTTGCTGCCCTAGCCTACTCCCTCCTCCCCCGGTCAACCCCGCCCTTCCCCCCTCTAGAAAGTCGTGATCATCCCGGCCCGATTTCGTGACTCGTTTGTACCCTGGCACCTCACGTTCCTTCCCGGCAGGGACCGTTCATCAGAGACCCCGATGAGCAAATCTCGGTGAGGTCCGCCTCTGTCTCCCTGGAGGACACTTGATGAAACAATTCCCTAGTTTTCGGCCTTAGAACTACCTCGTATTTTCCCCCGGAGCCTAGTGGTTGTCGAATCCCGGCCGAACCTTTCTCCGACCCGCCCCCCGTTACAACTTGCCGATTTCTTCTTCCCGGTCCGGTCTTCACAGCCGAGGGATCCAAGTGCATTCCTTTAACCCAGCGCCGGTTCATTTGACCTCCGAGTCCTATCCGGCCGAGTCCCCTCAGACCCAAGCAGGCTTTGTTCTCCTGGCCATTTAGAGTCCTCCGTACAGAAGCTGGCACCTGGCAGATAGACCCTCCCGGTAGAACCCCCCCCCGTGTCATTCCCCTTTTCCCCCCATTCAACGATTTTTTTCTCCTTGCTGCCCCTTGTCTCTGTGCCATCTGCGAGGTGCGGTGGCTGTCTCTTGTCGAATCATTGCGACGCGTCGAGGAGGCATTTGAGCCGGAGGCCCCCCCCCCCTTTTTCAGCGCGCTCAGGTCTTCCCGCTTAGCTACTCCTTTTTAGGCTAACGCCTTGTTAGACCGATGAGCCATCGGTGTACAGAGTCACTTTCTCTGCGACCTGGTTTTCCTGACGGACCAGATCTGTTTTTCCTGCGTCTTTTTTATACGTACCTCACCTCCCTTTCTTCACTCCGGGGGGACTGGCCTTCCTCCCCAGAAGTCATTCTTATGAGGAATGATCTCTTTTTTCCTACATCCAGTTTTACCTTTTCCTTAAGCCCCCTCCCTCGTGCCAGTCCCCAGGTGCGGTAGACCCTTTTTCTCACATGATCCGCTTCATCCGCTTCTTTCCAGCACAAAGATTCTGCTCTGGGGAAGCAAACAGGTCTAGCTTTCCTAAGAGGTTCCCCGCCCTCCCGACCATGTCACCCCCATTCGTAGCCGAACGCCATCCCCAAGGTGTTTTCGCACAGCGACGACAAGATTCCCGGGAGCTGACGAGAACCAGTGGGACTCCTTCTCTCCTACAAGACCCTCTATAGACAGTGCCCAACTCTTTCTCCCCGACTGGTATGGCACCTCCCGTGGAAGAAGTATCCCTTGTCGTTGAGCTATGGTGAGACATATTCCTGGTTATTTCTTTCTATGTAGGAATCTGGATGTACCAGGTAATCCTTTTTTTAAAGAGCTTACCCCGAAGTCCAGCGGAGGCTTTCTGCTCCCAATTCCCTCGACCTCCGTTTCGAAGGTGAGGGCCGTTGAACCGGATTCCCCACCTGGGTTACTGCCCTTGAATGGTACAGTTTGGTGTGTCAGCTTCCCAGCAATTAGGAATGTTTGCGGTCGATTCTTTTTGAAAGCGACCTGGAAGCCTACTGGAGGATCCCTCTTTGTTCGGCCCTCTGTGATCATCCTACGGCCCACATTCGGCTTCTGCATTGTGACTCCTTCCTCCGAAAGGAGGCCCTTTCGCCGCGCTCCTCCGTTTGCGTCTCTCTTCTCAGGAAACGGGCCTCCCCCGGCCAGGCCTTCGATGTGCAGGACGATCGCCGATGTTCTGGATGCTTTTTTGCCGTTTTAGGTCGTGCCTTGCGGAAGGTGTCCCGCTGTGGATAGCTTGTCACGTATTCCGTGTTCCACATGCCAGCGGCGTCAGGGTCGCCGCCTGGCGACGACCTCGCCGATTTTGCTTAGCTTTCACCGGGTCACTGTTACGGTGATGTACCGATTAATTTTGTATCCTTAGTTTTCTCGCTTTTTCACGACTTTCTGACTGGTTGTTAGGAGATGGTGAGAAGCCCAAGACCAAAGGTCCTACGGGATGCGTGTTCCCTGCGCGTCATGCAGAGTCAACTAGATTCCTGCCCCGTCTTGCTTGTGCGAGTCCAGCAACCGTGGAAGACTTTCGTATCGTCTTGGTTCCCTCTGGTACCTCATGCCTCTGTTTCCGCCTTCCGAAAGAGGTGAGAAATTGCTGATAAGAGTAACCCCTCTAGAGTCTGAGCCATCGTCTGGTTCATTTTGCCCCCCAAATTTTTCCTTTCACCACTCTAAGCCCCGTGATGAAGGCGTCGGACAGCCTTGGAGGACTTGAATCGGAAGTGAACCACTTGACAAGTTTCCCTCTTTTCCTAACTTTCCCTCTGCTACCTCTTAAACAGGCGATCCCCCAAGATAAGCCGGAGCCGGAACACCTTCCTTGGAAACTACGGTTTTTTCCTCCGGGTCGTACAATTCCTTTCGTTCGCGATGAAGGACCTCGGAGGAGGCGACCCCGGCAAACGTTTAAGCGTTCCCGAATCGGACTACTCCCCTCCCTCCGATCATCTACGCCGGTAGATCATTTCAGCAGTCCCAACCCATCCAAAAACAGTGGCTGAGAGGATCGACCTCAGATTCGGAACCTCTTTTCCGGAAACGGCCCCTTTCGGAAAACATCTCCACACACCTCCCCCCCCAATAAATGTTACCATGGCGAAAGCACCACCAAATCCTCTCAGAACAAAGGCACACCTTTCCAGGAACACGCCTCTCTTTGGAAGGCCTATCCGTGGACATGGCCCTAAATCCCATCCCTTCCAGCGGCGGTTTCGTTGCGCCCCCCCCCCCCCCCCCCCCCCCCCCCCCCCCCCCCCCCCCCCCCCCCCCCCCCCCCCCCCCCCCCCCCCCCCCCCCCCCCCCCCCCCCCCCCCCCCCCCCCCCCCCCCCCCCCCCCCCCCCCCCCCCCCCCCCCCCCCCCCCCTTTTCGATACCCGTGAAGGTCATAAGGAGGACTTCGCGAACAGAATGCGTTCTTTTTGTAGGCCGCCAGCTTCCTCGATGTGAAATGCTCCCTCCTCTTTAACGCACCACTTTTTTCGGCCTTAAAGCCACCCCTTTACAAAGACGAACTTAGCCAACTGCTTCCAGAAACCCTTTTTGAGGAGCAGTCCACTCCTTTCGTCCATTCCGTTCTTCTTTTTTCTTTTACGTCCATCCTTATCCTTTTCCGGCGTCCCCGACCCCCCTGAACGCGCTATGGTACTTTTGAAGCAGCTACAGGCGAGGTAAGCCTCCCCCAGTTGTCTTTCCCCTTTCACGTTTCGATCTGGCCCCTTCCCCTTTTAGGGCGGGCTTTTTTTTAGTCCCAAGGCCCGATTGGAATCTCATATCGCCGGTGATCGCTTCTCTGCTTACGTTTGTTCACAGATGATTCGGTGGCTCGTTCCCCTGCATATGTTGCCGCCATAATACTTCCTTTTCCCGATTGCCATTGGACGACCATCACCCCGCTAGATCCCTTCGCGGACCAGTTTTTATTGCCCAGCAACTGGACCTTCGAGACCAAGTGTATGATCTCTCCTTTCAGGGCTGGGTGGGAAGAGCTTTTCTCCCCCTCCTTTTGTTGAGATCTCCACCCATACAGAACAGCCTATCATCATCCGTAAGGTTTTCTGCTGTCTGGCTGGCATCTGCTACTGTTCTCCCCCAGTTGCTCTCTTCTTCAGGGATCGTGATGGCTTTCCCAGACGAGCAGACGTGACGAAGGCTGTGTCGTTATCGTTTTTGAAACGGCTCCACCCCCCATCGTGACCGCACGTCAGCATCCTGACGCGAGACCCCGCTCTGGCCACGCTTCGGCCTGGGTCTTCTTAGCGGACTTTCGAGCTACCCCCTTTCCAACCTGTTCCCTACTGGTGGACTCTACCCGGGCAAGCGCTTTTTCCTGATCCTACCCTCTGTCCTCGGGTCGCCATCAGCTTGCTGGAAGTTTTTTCGCCGCCGGTACCTCCCATGGGACTACCCTAATATGGGCGTGCTTCACGGGGTTTAGGAGCCCACCTCTTTCTTGATGGATGTGGGAGTTGCCGGTTTTGGATGAGAGGGAACTGCCTATGTGTGATTTGCGCCTTGAGAGGAGAGGGGGGACATATTCCCTCCTCTGTAATACCACGGATAAGATGATGTTACGTGGGGTTCTTAGCCTTTGTTTTTTTTGGCTGCTAAGTCTGTTTGATAGAGCTTGTAACACGATCCCTCCTAGATGGACGACAGTGTTCTGGAATGGACACGCTTTCGGACCCCCGCCTTCCCTGGGTCGTGTGAGTTCTCACCTCCTGTGGATGGTGCTGTCTCCACAGTTTCACAGTGATGTGGTGTTTTCCGTTTTTCCTTTTTTCCGCTTAAGATCCTGCTTTGCCAGCGCGATCCTTTGCAAAGGGGGGGTTGTCCCTTTTTTACGGTGCCCGCGGTGAGCGCAAGTGGCTGGTGATCCCTCTAATGCGTATGTCCGCGTTTCGCCCTAGGTCCCGGATTCAACGTGGCCCCCCCGATTTCGCCGACGTCCCCTTTCGGCCTCATAGCGAACTTGGCCTGGTACGGCGGGTACCTCCGATGTAGCCATTTAACGTGCATTCTTGAAGTTTTCTAGACGGAGAATCCCCGGTTCTCGGTGACTGAAATTTCTGAGGTTCTCCTTCTAGCCTTAACGGGACCCATTAAAAATTTACCCCCGAGAATGTAAAGAGATCCTGCCTGAATTCCCAGAACCTGGCCGGTTAAAGTGCCTGGAAGCACGTGTAAGTCCCCCTCCTGGTAGTAGAGGGTTCTTTTCCCCCCCCCCCCCCCCCGATGAACAGACCCTTTCCCCGATGGCGCACGTCTGATAAGGGGACCCCCCGAAAGTTATACACCCTTATGAAAAACTTCAAGAAAGACTTTTCCCTAACAGAGGGCACCTTTCCCCCCCTGACCCCCCGCTAAATGAGATAGTCTCTTTCTTTGGAAGCTCGGTGCGGTTCAGGAAGAGAACCCCGAAAGCACGGTTGTTTCTGTGGAGGAAAGAGATTTCCCAATCGCCTTTACTCCTGGCTGGCCGCCATCCTTGCTTGACCTCCTCAGCCTCGTAGTGCTGCTCATACCATTTCTCTCCAGGCGGACCAGTCCGGGTTGTCCCCGCGATCAGCCCTCCTTTTCGTCTACAAACTGATTTACCCCGAACCGTACTGCCACCGGTTCCCGAGTGATGCTTAATACGGGTTAGGATCGTTCGGCGCCAGCCACTTCCGGCGACCTGACAGGCTGGCCTTTTGGGAGACAATGGTTTCCAATCGTGCACGCTAGCCCCCTAAGCGGTCACCTGAAGCCCTTCAATAAAGCCACTCTTGCTCATCCAGTCCTCCATGCATGGGAATGATAGGTCACCGATAAGGGACGTCCTTCTCGTGCACAAGGTCCCCGGGGCAGGGACAGGCCCCCCCCAGCCCAATTCTAACCGAGGCTTTTGATCGCTGGCCTCCTTTCCCCCGCATTTTGATGAACCATTCTGAAAAAATGACTTTCCCTCCGGATAGGGTTCGGACGGACTGGTTCTTCCTCTCAGATCTCTCCCAGCCCGTCGCCGACATCTTCTACGCAAGTTTCTCTAGACGACGAAAGGCCCCTCCCTTCGCCTTTCTGCTGTCCGGTCCGGGATTGCCCCCCCCTCTCGGGTCCAGCATTTCCCCCTTTTTTACCACCCACGGGGTTCTGGTTTCAGCTTAAAGAAGAGCACTTCGATCCTTCCGAGCTCGGACCGTCCTTTCGCAGTCCGCCGCCGCTTTCGTGCTCAGCCTCGTCATGGAGTACCGGCAGGTACACTAGATGTCATGGCCTACATAGGTCCCCGCCGGTTCTTTTTCCCCTTTCGACCCGGGACGGCCTTCCCCCATCCCCTCTCAACGAGCGTGTCCCCCCTACTGCTGCCATCCTTTCGGTGCCATCCGCCAGGCGGCGGAGCTGGTGTGGAGGACACGGTCTATCCTCCTTCCCTCCCGGACCGCTCTCTTTGTTCGGAGGTAGCGGCTCCGGAGGCCACGTGCGGCTCCGGTTTAATCGGGGACGTACGCTTTTTTCCCCCGATCCGCAACCTAGGGGCTGTGTTCGGCTACGACCTCTCCCCCAGTTCTCCGCCGGCATCGGCGGACGCTCGTTTCAGCGCGACCTGTTTTTGCACCTGACGGACATCTGGTGCTGGACCGCAAGTCCTTAAAGGTCAGGATATTCTCTAGAACGCGTGCGGCACGATTACGCACGGAGGACAGCTGCAGTCTCTTTCCTGTTCGATGG
>Ga0179593_1546279_pt1 | contig 12693 bp, 21 predicted proteins | sample CZODoug2_1_08_16_FD_185931 | JGI IMG/M metagenome (GOLD analysis project Ga0179593, IMG submission 185931) | Vadose zone soil fungal communities from Angelo Coast Range Reserve, California, USA - CZODoug2_1_08_16fungal (PacBio error correction) | ecosystem: Environmental > Terrestrial > Soil >... | reverse complement strand
TTTGACTTTACCTCTCCCACGCCGGACGGCCTGCTCCTTGCTTTCCCCGATTTATTCGTCCCGAGAGCAAATTAGGACCATAGGTGGTTAACCTCTCCCCTGGGCCCACCCCCCTCCTCTCACCTAGGCTGTTCATGCTAATCGTCTCCTTACCTGTGACACTCTGGCCTCCCCCCGCCTCCCCCCAATTTGCTTTTTTAGATGACTCGGATTTTTATACGGACCAACTCCTTTTCTCCCCTCCTTTCCCTCTCTTCCTTCCTTTTCTGGCCTTTTTTGGTTTGAGCTCTTGATATTTAACCCCTGTCTTGAATAGCACTATGATCTAACAAAGTCCGACTTCCAAGTCCTCCTCCCTCCCTTCCCCTCATTCTGGATCCCCCAGGTTTCTCTCTTTGAATCCAGTACCCCCTTTGCCCCATCCAAGGTGACTCGGTTGTCCCTTACCAACCTCTCTTTCTCTGCTCCTCCCCCCTTTACCTATATACTTAACTCCCTTAGACTTTTTCTACCCCTTGATATTCCCTCTCTGAAGTTAGATCTATTCGACCCCTCCCCCCTTTTCACCCTCAGTTTTCCTCTCTTCCCCGATTTAACCCCCTTCTCTTGAATACTGTCCTTCTTCTCCCTCCCCACCCTCAAAAAAAAATGATCCTGATTTTCAACCGTCTTTCTCCCATGCTTCTGCCATTTTCCTAGCGTCGATCCCTTGAAAAAAGCACCTCCGGTGAACTTCAAGTTCTTGCCCCCTTTTTTATTCTCCCTTTTCCCCTTTTCCTCTCTGCGCTTGCTAAGCCTAAATTCTCGCCCGGGGTCGGCGTCTTGCTTCAGTTTGAATACGAAAGGAGGTAACCTGACCCCCCCCCAACCCCCCCCAACTTCCTCTCTTTTTTCCCACTTTTTCGTAAGAAGGGCCACCGGCCCTCCTGTATCTTTCCCTTTTGTTTCGGTTTTTTTTCCACTCTTGACCATGCTTAAACTCTCCCCTGTTCTTTCCTCTTCCCCCTTCCTTCCTAGACAGGCGGTACGATTCCGAAGGAGCTTTCAGAGTTTTCCCATTTTTCTTCCCCTTCTCCACTTACGCCCCTTAAGTCATTTCTACCAAAACACCTGTTTTTCCCGCTATTTTTTCTCGCGGTCCTTACGTCGCTTTTTCCTCTTGAACGTTCTCACCGTTTGCCCTTCCCTATTGACCTTTCCACCCTTCCTCCCCCCATTTTCCGATAGCGCGTCGGCGTTTTGGCCCCGTCCAAACCTCCGCTGTGCTACCTTTTAGTCTTCCTCATTACTTTTTTCCCGACCCTTTCCTTCTCTTGTAGTATTTTACGCCAAGACCCCTCCTTTTCTTCCCCCTTCTGTCACTTTCACTTTGCCCCTAAGACTTCGTGCTGAAATTACAGCAACAAGCTTATTTTCCCCTCTCTGTGTTCTTTCCCCTCTTTTCTTTTTTGCTCCTCGGCTGGCCGGTTTCTTTCTAAACTTTTTCCCGTCCTCTTCCCCAATTGGGCATAAGTGGGAATCTGCTTGTTTTCTTCTTTCCACCGCCTCCCATCCCCCCCCTTTTGAATTACCTGAAGAGTGACGCTTTCCCCCCTCTCCTGTACGCGGACCCCGCATATAGGACTAGATAGATACTTGAATATTTTCCCCTCCCTTCCTTAGACCTTCCCCCCCTTCTTTTTCCGACCCCTTTTTTTTGTCCCCACACTGCCTTGTAAGGGTATTGCTATTTCGTCTTTATGTTCATGGAAAACATCTTTTATGTTCACTTTGGTCTCTTTCCCCCCTGCACCTTGTTCTCTTCCTTTTTTTTTCTTTTTTTCCCCTGCGCACATCGCCTCATATTCCCTTTCATTAATTCGATAACTACATCCTTTCCCCCCTCTTCTTTAATTGCCCTCTCCCCTTTCCCTTCCAAGCCTGTTGCTGAAGGCTCGTCTCCTCTTCCCCCCGCGATAGCCCCACCCCCCTGTGTGGTTTAGTTTTCGCTCCACCCCCTTTCTGCCTCGAGTTCAGTCTCCCCCTCTCTTTCTCCTGTCCTTATCCCATCCTGATGAGCATATGTCACTTTCAAATTGGCACGGTTACCAATACCCCATGAAGAGAATGGTAAATCTGGTCCTTGTGGCTTTTTGACACCCTCCTCCCCTTGAGACTTTTCCCCACCCCTTTCCCCCCTTTCCCTTTCGTTGCCCCGTGAGGTGACTCCCTGAACTTTTCCCCCCTTTCATTTCAGAGATTAGATCCGCACGTACATGTCCCTTCCCCCCCACCTCTTTTTCTCTTTCCTCTCTGGTCGTCAGAATTCCAAAGCTCTTTCTTTGACCCTTTCCCCTTACAATCTTTCCTTAAAGATCTTTTTTCTTCCGGTCCTTGCTTTTTTTTTTTTCCTCTCACCTCCGAATCTCACCCTTTTACTACCAGAGAGTTTCACCCTTTTCCCGTTGATTACTTTCATTTTAAAAAGCTAATAGTCTTTTACAGGCATCTTCTTCCTCACTCACTTCCCCCCTCCATTTTTTCTTACTCTCAACCCCCTTCGTGACTCTGAGTTATCCCTTCTGATAGATCTTTCACTTAATGCCCTGTCAAGGGACCTTTGAACATGGGGGTGGCCTTGCTTGTGTGGGGAATGCGTCGAGGTTCCGAAATTGTCTTTTTGGGTTCTGGTTTGTAGTGGGGGGGATTAAGTGGGGCGGGGTTTGGTTTGATTTTTTTTTTTGGTGGGGGGTTCGGGGTTTGTTAATTTTGTTTGTGGGTGTGTTTTGGTGGGGGGGTGGGGGGGGGTGTGGTTTTTTTTTTTTTGGGTTTTTGTTGGGGGGTTTTGTGGGAGGGAGGGGGGGGTTTATTGGGGGGGGTGGGGGGGGGGGGGGGGTTTTTGCTTTTTTTCTTGGGGGCTTTTTTTTTGTTTGGGGGGTCGGGGGGTGGGGGGTTTTGAGGTTGTTGGTGGGGGGGGTGGGTGTTTTTCGTGTTTTTGTTTGGGGGGGTTGTTTTGTGGGGTTTTTTTTTGTGGGGGCTTTTTTTTGTCTTTTGGGGTTTGTGTTTTGGGGGGGGGGTGTTGGTTTTGGTTTTGTTTGGTTTGCGGGGGGGATGGGGGGGGGGGTTGTGCGGGGGGGGGTGGGTGGTTTTTGGTTTTGTTGGTTTTTTTTTTGGGGGCTTTGGGGGTGTTGGTCGGTGTTTTGGGGTTTGTTTTTGGGGGGGTGGGGGGGGGGGTTGGGGGGGGGTTTGGGGTGGGGTTTTGCGTTGTTTTTTTTTTTGTGTTTTTTTTTGGTTTGGGCCCCTGAAACGAACCCGATTTGAGAATAACGCGAAGGCGCTCCTTTCTAGTTTTCTTTTCATGAGTCTTCCCCCCTTCTTTTTTCTTAAATTTCTCTTTCCTCTTCAAAAGTCTTCCTTCTCTTTTAGCTTACCTCTCTATTTCCAGAGTGGAATTTTTTCCATTGACCCAAATCTTCCCCCATCCCTCGACCGCTCCCTCCCCCCTCTCTCCTTTGCGATTTGTGAACTCCTGAAGGACACATCTCTTAATTTTTTCTTCTGCGATAACGGACCCCTAATTCTCAACTCTCTCAGAATTGACCCCTTTCTCCTTTCCCTGAAAACCCCCCCCCCCTCCTGCACGTCCCTGTCTTCCCCCTCCGGGTTCCTCTTTTCTTTAAAATTTCTTTTCTTCTTTTTGAATTTCCATGTATTCCTTTTACTCCCCTCTTGCCGCGTTGGGTATTTCTTACCTCGTCTTCCCTTAATCCGGCCCTTTCCTTCCTCCCTCCCTTACGTCCCCTTGTCTGCCCCTCTCCCTGTGTTGGTCCTACCCCCCCCCCTTTCCCCCTCGAAGCCCCTTTTCGTCCTCCCAGTGAAGGATTGCTTTCTCCTCTCCCCTCCTCTGGACATTACCCTTCTGAGAAATTCCCTGCCTGATGTTTGCAGGCCCCCCTTCCCTTACTGGGCTTTTATTCTCTTTTTCATTTCCCTTTGGTGGTTCTCTGTCTCCCTTCGCTTTTCCTTTTTCTTCTCGCCTGCCCTTGTTTTGGTGCTCTCTGTTTCCACTCAACATCCATGTCCCTTTTCTTGACATTTAGCTTTGGGTTTTTTTCTCCTGCTGATGCGCTTCTTGTCCTGACCGGACCCTCCCTTTATTGGCTATTCTTTTCGTGGTCCTCAGATCGGTTTCACTTCCCCCCTCCCGTTCCGCCCCCCTTTCCTTCTCATGGCTCGGGCAAGTTTCCGACTGATCTTGACTTTCCATGCCCGCAAGATTCTTATGTTTTTTGATAGTCTGTTTTTCCTTCCCCTCCCCTCTTCCTCCTTCCACTCTGCTTCGAATTAGGTTCCCCACTTTTCTCCTTTTCTCCGTGTGGGCTTTTTCCATCCTTGCTTTGCTTTAATCTTTATTTGTGGTCTGAGAAAATCCTTTCCCACCCCCCAGGCCTTTTCTTGGGTTCCTTTTCTTTTCTGGTTTCTAAACCTTCTTTTTTTGGCCCCTCGGCTTGTAGCGGTTTATATCTGGAAAAGTCCAAACCAGGACTTGAAGTATTTGTTTGCCAATCTTGGGCTCCCCTTTTGTTGACCCTTCTCCCCCCTCTCTTCTCATTTCATCGTTTTGGTCCTTCGGAGAAATGTTTTTTCCCCTAAGGCTTCCTTCCAATATATCCCTACTCGTTGGTTGTTTTACAGTCTTTGATTTCGTTTTTCCCCCCCCTCCCCCCCCCTGATGTCTTTCCCTCCTCCCCCCCTTTCGGAATTTCCCTTCTCTGGCTTTTCATCTTTTCGTTCCTTTCCCCTGTCCAACTTTCCCTGATAAGTAACGCGCATGTTATTGTAGCCGTACCCCCGAGCCAGACAACCCTATCCTCTCTTCGCCCCCACCCCCCTTTCCTCCGTGTTTGTCCTTCCTAAATTGTCATATCCTTCCCACATCGCCCCCTCCCTTCATTTTTTTTGACCGGGGCCCTCACCCTACCCTCACTATCGTCCCTCAGCCTGCCCAATCTTCCCCCTGCTGCTTCCACGCTGGTCCCCCTCTTTGATAACGTTTTCGCTCATAGTCACTCAGTCTTCCCCCTCCCCCTGCTTCACCCCCCCCCCCCCCCCCCTAATCAACGATGTGCCCTTTCGTTCTACAAAAGATCTTGCCTGCCCACAAGAACGTCTCCCCATGCCCTCACTTCACCTCTTTCTTCCAGCGGCCTGATTTCGAGCTCCTTCAACCCCCCCTTAAACATTGACCTCTTTAAGTTCTCTCTTGAATACCCGAAAGGGCTTTACATTCTCGTCTTCCCTTCCCCTGCCACCAACCCCCATTTCCACTGGTTCCCTCGTGCTTGCTCCTCCGACCACTTATTGGTCGTCTTAGAGATAATGCAGAAGTCAAGCTTGCCTCCATCAGCCTTCCCCCCCCTTCCCTTTAGTCTTCTCTTTCCCTGCCTGATCGTCCTTCAAAGCCCCATAACGGGATGATCCTTTTGACTCTAGATTCAGTTTTTTCTCCCTCTCCGTCACCCCTCTCTTTCTTTTTATTCCTTGCGCTCATTGTTCTAACCCCCACCATCCCCCCCGGTGCTCGTCTCGTCCAAGGAACGAAGACATCCGCTTAGATAAATTCGGTTCCCCCCTTTCCCTGATCACCTCCTCTCCCCCCTCCCTTTTTCCGAATTCTTAATTTGTTCCCTTCCCCCAGCCCCCATGCCCCTATCATTCCCCTCGGATGGGATTGATGCCGATTTCCTTTCCCTCTTCTTTTTTCCTTATTCCCCCTCCTTCCCCTCTGCTTTTTTGCTTTTTCTCTTCTCCCCCCCACCTGCCAGTTTGGGTCCCCTCTTTTTTTTATCATTTCGTTTTCCCCCACCGAGTTCTGGCTGAGGAGGGGGATTGGTCATTCTTCTTAGTGGTCTCTTTTCCGGCTAGAGGTTTTCCCTTCCCACGCGCCCCTCCTCTCCTCCCTCTTCCTGGACTCCTCGAGATGTGAAGGGACGTGTTCCCTTATGCCGAGTACGCTAAATTACCCAACCGCACAGACCTTCCACTTTGTGTCCCCCTCATTCCTTCTTCTTTTCTGGGCTTTTCTCCCCCGAGGGTTTGTGGTCCGTTTCTTCCCTGTCCCTCTGTCCCCCGAAGATTACCCCATCCAGACAAGTGTCTAGTGTCCCCCCCCCGTCCTCTTTTTTTATCTTCCTTCCCTCCCTTTCTTCTTGCCGCCTCTGCCCTGATTACTTCCTCCCCTTTTTCCCTTCACCCCCCTTTCCCATGTTTTTTTGGTGGAAAACTTGTAGTTCCCTCTGTAGGCTTAGTTCTCGTTCCCTTTTTCACCGTTTGCTTTTTGGTGGATCCAGTAATTTTCTTTTTCAAAGCATTATGCTTTTCTGAGACCTCTCTTTCCCCGGGTGTTGTATCTAGGTTTTTCAGGTTGGCCCTGAGCCTTCTCCCGTGTCAACGTTGAAGAAGGTCCCCCAGATTTCTGGCCTCCTCACCCTCCCCCCCTCTTTCTCGTCCTTCCTTTCCCTTCTCTTTTTTTCCTTTTGATCCCACTGGGTAAAATACATCGCCCCCCTCTTTTTAGAAGGCGCTGAATTTTTTAGGCTGTCGTCATTTGGGGGACCAAACCCTCCCCTAGCTCTTTTAAAGTTGCACTCCTCCAATAGTACGCGCATGCCTTCTCCGTTTTTTTTTTTCTTCTTCGTCTTCGGAACCCCGGAAAAATGAGAAGAGTGTGTCTTCTTTTCTCTCCTGTGTTGTTTTCCCCTGCTTCTGACTGCTAGCAACATTTTTCAACTTGCCTCCTCTCTATTTTTCCCCCCGTTTCGATGGACTTTTAATGGAGGGTGCTTTTGTGGTCTCTTTCCCTTCCTCCTTGCTTCCTCCTCCCTCCCTGGTAGTCCAGACCCCCAAGTAGCCCAGTTAATCACCCCTTTAGAGATCCATCCAAGTTAAGCTCCCCCCCCCCCCTTCCCCCCGCAGGTGTCCCCTTCTGTGCTGCCAAAGTCCCATCTTTCCATCCAACCACCTTACAGATGACGCTTGCTCTGGTACCCCCCCCCCCCCCCCCCCCCACTTTTCTTTCCTCACATGCAAGAGCGGGGCGTGGTTGTGTTGGTGGTGGCGTTGTAAGGTGATTTTCTTGATGTCTGAATTCCCTTGAACCTAAAGAAATCCGATAATTTCGCTCCCCCTTTTTGCCTGCGATCCAGGCTCTCCGACGCATTCACTTCGTTATCGAAAGGTCCCATCAAATCCTCCCCGGTTTTTTTTTTCTCCCGAACTTCCCTCCCCTCCCCCTTATATCCTATTTTTGAATTGAAATGGCCCTTCCATCTCCCCCCTGAACGTACGAAAAGTCCAACCCACCCTCCCCCTCACCTCTCTTTTTCCTTTCCAATTTTCATGTCCCCCATAGCCTTCATATTTCCCCTTTCGTCTTATTCTTTTGCTCCCACGCCCTATTAAAAGTCCTTTAATTTTTAGCAAACCTTCTATTTTGGAGTGCTCCCCTTCTGGCGATCCTTAACGGTTTCAAACATTTTTCCCTCTTACCTTACCTCTTATCACAGTCACCATGACAAGCTCAGTTGCCTTCCCTTCTCCCTCTCCAACCCTATTTGTTTTTTTTCCCCCCGATATTTGTCATCCCCATAAGAGTCCCTCTCTCTTCAGAAGTCTCTCTGGCGACCTTCGAGATTAACACGAACCCTGGGGATGCTCCTTCTCCCCACTCTTTTTTTCCCCCCTGCTCATGACTCTTCCTCCTCGGCTTGCCATAGGCCCCGCCGGGAGGGATGGACATTAGAGCTGGACCCTTACCTTTTTCTCCCTAGTTTGACATTTTCCCCCGTCCCCTCCAACTCCATTCCTGTTACGCTCCTTTTCTTTAAGACCTTTTTTTCCCCCTCCCCTTTCGCCTTTTTGTTTTTTGCGGTTTGTTCCTAATCAAATTTTTGTATATTCTCGACGCCCTCCCTTTCCCTATCCTGTCCCCCTCTTCTTCCCTCTTTACTGCATTCCCCTTCCCCTGTCCACGCGCCCTCTCAGATAAAACCCCCCCCCCCTTTTTTCCCTCTCGTTTCCCTATTTGGCACATTGGAGTGCCCCGGGTAATAGATCCCATGTACACCATTTCGAACTTCTTTCTTCCCCTCCGGTTTTTCCCCCGACCTCCTCCTTGGTTTTTTTGTGGCACGGAAATACTTGCCTCCTCTGTTGCCCTCGGGGCTTCCCTAAAGTACTTACAAGTCAGAATGGTTTATTTTCCTGCGACTCTGGTCCCCTACTCCCTTCTTCCCGTCCCTAGAGTTCCTTTCTGGAAAGTTACTTATGGGTCCGTTTCTTTTTTTTTTTTTTTTACGTTTTTTCTTCCCCACTCTTCTATTTTTCCTCTCCTCCCAATCTGGTGCACTCCCTCCACAGCACGTGATAGGCCTTCCTCTAACCTTTATTTGAATTCCCCTTTTACTCACGGCCCGAAAGGGACCCTAGTCCCTCCGTTGCTTTCTTTTTCCCCTTTTTATTTTTTCCTTGTCTGGTCCTTCTTCGAGATTAGTCCCCTTTTCCCCACCCCCAATGCACCCCGACCCTCTCACTCCCCACTCTCCAACTTCCCCCTCATTCCCGTTTCTCTTAATTCGTCTGGCGCTTCTGACTCCTTCTTTCTCCTCTGTCTAGTCAAGGATGCATTTGCTTTCCTTACCCCACTCCTTCCCCTGTTTTTTTTCCCCCCTCTTTGGGCTTTCGTACGTGCGAACCTCCCTTCTTCGTTCTTTCTGGAAGAGGACACAACTGTTCCCTCTTTTTCCCCAAAGATTCCTTCTGTTTTGCCATCTTTCTTCAGTTTCAGCCCCTGTGATCATTTTGCCCCCCTTGGTCGTACCCCTGTTTTGTCCCTCGGTTGCGCCCTATAAGGATACTATGGATTTCCCGCTCCTTTCTTCTTCCACTGACTCCTCTCTTACCCCCCCTTTTCCCCGGCTTCCGGTAACTCGCTGCCTAAACCGCGTCTCTCACCCGTTCCTGATTAAACCCACACCCTCCCTTTCTCTTTCTTTTTCACCCCCAATCTAGCTGGTTGCCTCAACAGTCTCTGATTTTTCCTCCCCCCTGTCCCCGAATCGATTCAGGACCCTGATTCTCCTTCTGGATCTTTCCTTTCCTTTTCCGATTACCTCCTTGTGACCCTTGAGGGCTCAGGGAGTCTTCTCCGGTCTTACCCCGCCTCCCCTCCCCTCGGTGCCCATCCCCGCAATTTTTTTACATTCTTGTTGGTCGTTTTTTTGCTCTTCGACCTTTTTCTTTTTCCCCCAAATTCTCTTTTTTACCTCCCTCTTTTTTGTTTTTTGAGATAACTTTTTTCCCCTCGGTTGTTCTTCTCTCTCCCGTCCACCTCCCCCCATAAGGACCCGAAAAGGTCCCCCCCGAATTTTTCCCCGCGTCTTGTTCCCTTCTCGCCCTACTCTTGCTTCCATCAAGCACTCTTTTTTCCTTCTGCGCTTTTGAAGTTTGGCCCCCAATATAACTTTCTTACCCCCTTTTTTTTCTCGTGATTCTGCCTAAATCCGAAGATTTCATTCATCATTTTTTACTCCAACCGATTTGTTTAAACTGAAAAGTTTTCTCAGCCTGTGTTGTTGATGCCTCGTACCCTTCTTTTTCCCGGCCCCGCATTCTTTTCCTTTTCTTCCTTGACGTCTTCGTAGCAATCGCTTCGGGGCCTCAACCTTTTTTGTTTGAGGCTTTTGATACTGTTTCCCACCCCCCCAGTCGTCCTAGGAATATATTCTTCCTTTAAAGAGTTTTTGCGCCCGCTTAAGTCGGTTTACCCCCCCCCTCTTTCCCAGTTGGTTTCACCCCCCAGACCTCAGGTGTCTTTTTTAGCCTCCTTTCCTTTTGAACCGTTTCTCCTGAAGGCCCCTCATGTACTTCCTCATACTTCGTATCCTTCCTCCCCTTTAACTCTCCTTTCCCCCCCCCCCTTTTCCCCTTCGATGACAGCGACCGGATGCTAGTTGAATTCGCTTGAATTTATTGATTCCTTTTGTTTCTTGAATCAAAACGGGATGAATCGACCGTCACATGATTTTTACCTTCCACGGGAAATCCCTTAGATTCAATATACGTAAAAAGCTTTTTGTCCTCCCTTCCCTCCTTGTTTTCAGGCCCCCCATAATGTGATAGTGTAATAGTTCCCCGTGGTTTTCGAAAATCTTTTGCCCCGTCTTGTCCCCCCCCCCTCCCCCTCCCGTCCCTTCTCCGGTCCACCTCGATGCCGTTTTTGCCTCTTTCGCTCATAAAACACAAGATTTCATTTTCCTCACCCCTTCTCCCCAGTCCTCTTCCTTACGCGGCTAAGTTCTCTACCGCGTGACTTATCCCCATCCACCCTCCAATCTGTCTTTTCCGACAACCTTCCTTTCCTGGAACCTCCCCCTCTTTTCCACTTCGGTACCTTGCGCTCCCTACCACCTCCTTGCACATTTTTGCGCGTCGGCCAAACTTTCTTTTCGTTCTTCTGAGATTTTTTGCTTCCCTTTCTCACATACTCTTCTTCCTCTCTTTTTCCCATTCGCGAGTTGGTCTAAAGCTCCACCCCGGTAGTCACCATTCCCCTGACACCCCTCCCTTCGTTTCGTTTCGAGGGCCCGTTTGAACAAGGCTGAAACCCGTGATCTCATTTCTCCCCTTCTAGGTTGTGTCCAATGGACCCCCATCGGTTAACCTCTGGGCCAACTTTTCGACTTCTTTTTTCCCCCTTTTCCGAACGTTCCTCTTTTCCGCTCCCCCCCCCCTCCGTCAAGATTTTTCAGTATAAACTGTTTTTCCATAATTTCTCCCGATTCACTTCTTAAAAAATTCTTTTCCTCCTGCCATTTTTTCGCCCTCTAGACTCTTCCTCTCCTTTTTTTTTTTTTTCCATTTATTTTCTCGATTTTAAACAATTAGTTTTCGAGATATCATTACAATTATCCCATTCTAGATTTTTTATGCAGATTGCCCGCATTTTTTTTTCCTGGGGGTTTTTTCCCTACCCTTCGATCTTCTAATTGGAATGTACCCTTAACTGATATGGCTAGCTGAATGTCTTTCCCTTGACTTTCACTCTCCCGAGTTGGGTCTTTGAACCGGCCCCTAAATGGAACACCTTCTCCTACTTTTGCTCCGTCCCGACCCCCCCCACTTTCCCCTTTTCCGGGTGGGCACAAATATGATCTGGAGCCATTTTCTTGAAATTTCGAACTTATTCTTATCCCCTGGTCTCACTTTACCTTCCGGTACCCCCTTCCGATTTCTTTCTTTACCATAAAACGAGTTGTCCTTCCTACCTTCCACGAAGTCCCTGAGAGTTTGAAGATTCAGGAATCTGTCCCCCCCCCCCTAGCTGTCTTCCCTTCTTACCTTCCTAGTGTTCCTTTACTCCCTTTCCTTGAGTAAGGTCCCTAAACCCCGTTCTGTTTTTTACCCCCCCCCCCCCCCTTCCTTATTATTTCTGGTTGTCTTTTTGATTCTGTCTCCCCCAGCAATTTAAAAGTGAACTTTTTGCCGGAACCGGATTAATTTTCCTTCCTCTTTTCCCCCCCCCTGTATGCCACCTCCCCCTCCCAATTCCCTGCTCAAGAAGGAATCCCATCCAAGAGGAGCGTTCACCATTCCCCTCTTACCATTCACTCCAGTCTTTGCTTTCCCCTCTTTCCCCCCTGGCTTTTTAAGTCATAACAACCTCGGCCAACAATCGGCGCTTTTTGTCTCCCGTTCCCGCGCCCAAACCTTTCCCCCTCATCCTGTTCTTCCCCTCTTTTTTTTTCATGTTCCAATAGCGAGTGTTCCTTGTGAATTTCCTTTTCCCAACAAAAGGGCCCGGTGTCCCCGCCCCTGCCGCTCATGGGCAATATCGCTGTTCTCCCTTCCCCTTTTTTTCCCCGCCTCCCTTTTCCTATCACCCTGACCGCATTCGTCATGTTGATGTTCCTTCCGCCTTTGTAGGCCGGAAAATGCATTTTCAATTCCACCATTTTTTTCTCCCTGCAGCCCTTCCGCCTGCTCCCCCCCTCTTCTATTACGCAGAGGGTATCCTCAATCTATTTTGCTCACTATTTTTCTTATGCTTTTTACCCTTTCCCCCCCCCTCCTTTACTTTCATTTCCCCCCCTGGTTTTTGAAGCCTGACCCCATTTCTCAGCACTTTCTTCAAGTACGCCACAAATCCGCAGAGGCGATACCCTGGGCGCCGGCCCCCTCCTAGTCCCTGCCTCTCCCTCCTTCTTTCCCTCCGCCCCTTCTCCCCGAAATGCGATTAAGAAAACCCCTCCCAATGAGATGACGGCAACTTTGTGTTCCTTCCTCTGTCTTCCTTCCTGTCCTCGACTTTTTCCTTTTACCTTACCCATCCTTCTTCAGCCAAGAGCCGCTTTTTAAAAGACTAGCGCAGCTCGATTTCACGCCTATTGTTCATTTTTCTTTTTGTAGACACCCTTTTCTAACTACCTCTTTTCCCCCCTCCTCTAAACGTCTCTTTTAGATGGACCTGGTTTACTCGCGTTTGCTTTAACCATATGACGGGAAAGATTTTCAAACCAATACCCCTCCCCCCTCTCCCCATCTCCTCCTCCATTTAGCCTTTCCCTTCAATTCTTCCGGAAGGCAGCCTTGTATAAAGTCCTCAATCACTAACTCTACTCAACCTCGTGAGAGACATCGTTCCACGCCAACCCCCTC
>Ga0179593_1497775_pt1 | contig 12693 bp, 12 predicted proteins | sample CZODoug2_1_08_16_FD_185931 | JGI IMG/M metagenome (GOLD analysis project Ga0179593, IMG submission 185931) | Vadose zone soil fungal communities from Angelo Coast Range Reserve, California, USA - CZODoug2_1_08_16fungal (PacBio error correction) | ecosystem: Environmental > Terrestrial > Soil >... | reverse complement strand
AAATTATTTCCCTTGCCTCGTTTGCCGATTCCGCGTTCCGCCGTTGCGAGCTCTTCGACCCCGTTTATTTGAGTCCCTATTTCCGATATCGGAGAACATGATTAAAAAAGCACCCAGATTCCTAGCAGCTTTTCCCCTCAGGACGTCTAACTAATTGGCGAATTCATTTGATTCCCTTTTGTTTCCCCTTTAAGCCGTTTTCAAGCCGACTGGATTTTCTTTCTTTAGCTGACACATTCCCGACTTTCCCTTCCCTGATATTCTCCTGGTCTCACTGTGTGGGGGTGGGGGGGGGTTTTACCGATCCTTTCTTATGTGTGAGCGCGAACTTTTTCTTTATCTGGGGACTATCTTTACCTCAGGCACTGTCTGAATTTTCGCAGCTGATATGGGACCTAAGGTATTCCCTTCTGATTCAATTTAGGGTTCCGTCCCACTACTTCCCTAGTGCCTTTCTCAAAGGATGAGATTATTTTTGCGGCCTTCTCTTGACCTCGTCTCGGCTTATGAGGTGTGCGATTCCTTTTCTTTTTCTTGTTCATCAGCCTGGACTAATCCCTAAGGATTTGGAGCTCTCGCCACGATTCGTGACCCTGCCTTCCCTTTTTGGCCCAGGTGAACGCGTCGCCCGACTGGTCGGATCCGCCTTCCTTCCCCAGTGCCGTCCCGGTTTTCCGCTTTCGCTTACTGTGGCCGGAATCTGCCTCCCGTGACTTTTGTTCCGATGCGTTGAACACATATCGCTTTTTCCTCCCCCTTTCCTACTTCCTATTTGAAGATGTTTCGAGATTTTTTGAAAATTAGAAGTTTTTTCTCACCCGTGGAAATCTTACACTGTCGTGTGAGACCAGGGCTATCCCTCCATGGACCTCCCCCCCTCGCCTTGCAATTCTCCCATTCTCCTCCTTCCTCCCGTACTGTGCGGTATGTATTTTTTCAACGACCCATCCTCCTGTTGTTGAGCCTTAGTTTAGCAGCACTAGTTAGGCCGTCGCCCTTCTCTTCCCGAATTCCTGATGATGAATGAATTGGTTTTTTTTATATTTGCCGGTATAGCCCTTTCCCCCCCGACCAGTGTGTATGTCCCCTCCCCACAGCCTTTCCCGATTTCCAAAATCTAACATTATTCAAAGCTTCCTGCATGAAATTCCGTTTTTCCCGCTGTACGCGTTGTAATCACCCCGAAGCCGAAGACCCCCCCGTGCGGTGACACCGCCCCCCCTCCTCCCTACGAAGTTTTTTTAAATCACTTTTGGCGGTTTCTGGCCCCCCTGTGATCCCCGATCGCCTTCATTTCCCTCCCAGTCTTTTTTGTAAATGCCTGCACCCTAGTGTTCATGATATCTTACCCCATGTTCAGGACTGAGAGCCATCCTGTGCTTATCCTCCCCTTTTTTTCAACTTTAGAAGCTGAGTAAGCGCCCTAGTTCCCCCCCTTCTCCTCTCCGTTTTTCGTTCTTTTAGGATGATTCCCTCAATTCCATTCTAATCCTGCTTGCCCGCTTGGCCGCCGGATTTTCTTCTCCTTAGACCCTCTCAAGACTTCCCCATTTGGAGGTCGAGTTCCCGCGATATTGCTGCGCGGCTTTCCATTTACAACCCCAGCAAGTCAAGGCTTCCAAATTTGCCGGCGTCCCTTTCCTAAAAAGGTCCGTTTTTTTGACGCGCATCACCCCCAGGCTTTCCCCCTCGCCCCCTTTTTTTAAATCTCGGCTTTTTCGAAAATTTCGAACATGGTCTGCTATGCTTCGTGCCCCAAGTCCTCTGACCTGACGTTCCCCCCAACGCGATTTGCTGGCCTCCCTTTCGATTTGTGCGCCCCAGTCGGTCAGACGGAAGGCATCCCCCGATTGATTCCGGCCCCTCTGCTGCGTTAAGCCTGGTGATCTTCAACCCCCGAGGTCAACCCGAACGAGGACATCCCCCATGTCGGCCCTTTAGGCCCTCGTTAATATGCAAGGTTTTCTTTGCCGAGCCCATGAGCTCGACACGGGCGTCAAGGGAATCATTTTTTTAGACCTCAATACAGTCGCAGTTTTTTTTCTCCCTCCGTCCAAATCTTCCCATACTTCCAAACAACCTTCCACCGTTTTGAGTGGTTCCCCTTCAATCTCCCCTGACATGACCTTCCCCCTTTTTTTGGGCCCCGTGGTGCAGACGGCCCAATTTTCCCCGCTTCCTTTTATAATTCTTCGAGTCTCCCTTCCTCGCTTCTGTACCTTACTTTTTCAGTCCTCCCCCTCCGTCCAGCTCCGTCCTCGGCCCCCTCCCCTACCCTCTGATCCTCTGTGCAGGTAAATCGACTCTTTCCTCCGTGCGTTCGGCTGTTAAGCTTTTGCCTTTCATTCTTCCGTCACTCAAATGCTCTTTTATCCCCCGACTTTTTCTGCAAGTCTACAACCACTATCGTTCCGGCTCCCAGGACTTCCTCCCCCAACTTCTTGCAAGATAGCAAGAGGTCCCAACCACTAGGACACGATGTTTTTCTTCCCTTTCTAGTAGGCCAAGCTCGCGTTGTCGCGACTAGTCCGGCGTCTCCCTCGTGAGGTCCGGTCATTGATTGTGCACGCTCTTCGTTGAAAGACTTTTTTTCTTGCATTTGCTTGCGTGTCTTCGCCTTTGCCCTACGCCTCAAGGTGAATGCGTCCTTACGAGGATTTCCCCCCTTCCCTTCTCAAGGCGTTAGGCCGGACCGCTTCTACGCGGGCGTCCTCCTTGAGCCGATAGTCGGACCTCTGGAGCCGTTTTGTCCGATGTTTCGAACTTCTAATACCGGCACACCCCCTTCTACCCTTTCCCATTTTCCCCCCTTTCGCTCCTTCTACTCCCTCCGCGGCCCCTTTTCCTTTTTTTCTTCAAACGAAGACATTTTCCGACTGCCCCCCCTTCCTCACGGCCTTCGGCATGACCTGGTTTCTTCCCCCCTGTTCTATGATAATTCCCTTTTTCGATTACAACCTCTTCTCTATTTTCCCTCATTTTCTCCGTGGAGCCTTTTTGTCATCGCCTGATCATGGATCAGACTCCATTGCTTTTTCTGACTCTTTCCTGAGACCCCTCTCCAGGCTCTAGTTTTTTTTTCCCGGCCCCATGGACACCATGGCTGTGTGTGATATTGCCAAACTTCTTCCGAAGTTATGATTCCAGCGTCCCCCCTGTTTTTCTAGGATGCCCCATGAGACCCAGTACGTCTTCCTGGTCGCTTTAGTCGATTAGGAATATGCCCCTTATTTTCTTTCTTACATTCGGAGCGTGAATATCCATCGACCCTTGAGGTCAGGCCTTCAGAGAATGATACGATCTAGTACCTGCCGTCTTCCTTCTTGGTAAACATATCATCTTTCGGTCTCTTGAGCCAGAAGGAGACGAAGCCGGGCACTCTTTTATTCCTTTAATGCACCTTCCCCTACCAGAGAGTTTCTTCGAATGCCCCCGAGTCCCCTTAGATCCTGCTCTCCTTCACCTAGACCCCCGGTAGCGCCCCTTTCGAGATCACCTGACTTCAATTATTTCTGGCATTCCTCCTCAGTCTTCTCCTTTCAGTTCAGGTTTTCCTCTGCTTGATATTGATATGAGCCCCCCAGATGATTCGTTATTTTTGCCCTTTCTTTAAGGGCTCCCTGAGATCCTTTTCCATCTGAATGTAGTGACTTTATGAGATTGTGTTTCATCTGACTCTTTCTCAGCATCTTCCTTGCATGATCTCCCGCTAGACGAAGCCTGAGCCTTATTGCGACCGCAAACGCAGGTGTCCGGTGTCCCATCGCCTAGCCTCTCCCTTATTATCCTTGATTTTTTATTGACCCTTCTGCAAATTCTTTTACCACCGAAGTCAAGCCCCCCTCAGTTATTTCATTATAGTTTTCTTTTTCCCTTGATATAGGGTAACTCCATAATCGTCACTTGTTACGGTTTCCTTAGTTCCCTTAAGCTTCCGTGGAACAGCTCTCGACGCCCTTATTTCTTTCTCAGAATTGCTTTCCACCCTTGACCTGTTTGAACTCATTAAAATGCCGTACTGCAAGAAACCTTTCTTTCTTATTCGTTGGCCGTCCCCCTCTTAGCCTTCGGTGATTATTGGATTATTGAATCTAGTTCCCCCAAATATAGGATTTGGGCTTTCCACTCCCCTCTGGTTGTCCTTCCCCTGATGGAGTGACGCCTTTTCCCTCCTTCCAGAGGTAGTCTTGTCCTCTCAGGCCAAGCGTCTCGACTGTAGGGAATTCGACGCCCCGCGAGCCCATGTTCTTCACTGTTCGTAAGCTCGATTCCACCATTTTGTGGACCCCGGTGACTGAAGTCTTTTTTTCCTTTCTCGATCTGCTACACTGTAGAATGGCCTTTTTTGCCAGTAGAGAGGAAAATTACGCGTTGCTTTGGAATTTACTATTGCTTTCTCCCTTTTCCTTTTGATTTCCACCCTAGACCGCAATCCTCTTTCTTTTGCCATTTTTCTTTTTGTTCCATTCCTCTGAGAGACCTTCCAATTGCCCTTCCCTGATCTTTCCGCTTGAGCCCTTTTTCTACTTCAGTTCCTTAGGCTGCGGCCTGTTTCCCTTTTCTCTCTTTTGTCTGATGGAAAGGGTATTGTAAGAGGCTTTTTTGGCTTTTTCGCCCCGATTTCAATGACCCCCTTCTTTTCTCCTTTTAATAAGATCCGCTGCTACTTGAGTGTCCCCCTTTTTCCAACTTTTCCCTACCCGCCCGCGTTTCCTCCCTTTTGAGTCCCTCTCCATAATTTTCCGGACTAGTAACGGCCGCTTTACCAAATCCGGTGGTCTTTAGCCTGGTTATTTCTTTGACTCCCTCTTTCTTCTTCTTGCTCTTTACCCACGCTTCCTCGTCCTTCGTCTCTAAGTTTTTGCAGTAGCGTTTGAAATATTTCGCGAGGGCTAGCCTAGTGGAGGGGAAATAGCCCACTTGTGGGTCTTCCCCCCCAATTTTTCACTCAAATATGACGCCTCCAATTCCTTTTTCATTTCTCCCGCCCCCGGAGATGAAGTCCGCACGGTAAGTTTTCACGCACATCTCTCTCTTTTCATCCCCCTGTTGTTTTTCTTTCTCGTTATTTTTCCTTCCGTACGTTCCTCCGCGATCTAAGGCGCGAATAATGATGATGTCATTTGCAGGCGTCATTCTTTTTGCTTTTTCTGTTCATAGCCTGTCTTCCCCCCCCGTTTCTATGTCCACTTCCATTTTTGGCAGACTGCACTTCCCCCCCATCCTCTAACTCTTCAAAAGCTTAGGATTCCTTGGACCCCGTAACGCCGTTGTTTCAAGCGCATCTCCCAGCCTCCAAGTCACACTTTCATCCCATTCCGGGCCCAGTAAAAGGCTTCGAAATACCTCTTTTCCTTTTCTGCATTTGACGCTCGGCAGCTCCGGCCCTTTTTCCTCGTGCTTATTTTGCAAATTGTCCGGCACCGGGTCAAGATCTCTTTTTCGTCCTGCCATGAAGAGTTTCCGATGCCTTCTCGAATTCCATAAGCTCTTTCCGTATCCCTTTTTGCCCTTTTCCTTATTTCAGTTTTCTTCCTAAGTCTTTAGGTTGAAATTTCTCTTCTCTTCCTTGACGTCTCGGTAGGATTACACTTTTAAAGGCAGCCCATGTCAGTAAAGAATTTTTTTTTGACGTCCTTTCCTGCTGGCTTTGTTTTAATTTCAACGCTTCCCTATCCCCCACCTTGCCCCACGTTCCTCCAAGTCTTTCCTGCTCTCTGCGTTCCCCAACAGGGCCCAGTCGCCCCTTTTTTCTCTTCTGACCTTTGAGCCCTTTCCCGCGCCGCTTTTCCCAGCGACTTCGCTCCGTCTTTGGACGCCTTCGGTCTGACGGTCAGCCCCAACCTCGCCCCCCCTTGTTGGGGTCCCTTTGGATTTTTCCCCCTGCGCCCCTTTTTTTCCGCCGCATTCCCAACCGATGGCTTTTGACTTTTTTTCATCGATTGTTTTTGCATCCCTTTTCGTCCGATCCCTCACTAAATCCCCAGATCTTCCCTCCGCCCTGTTTCCCGTGCACCCCTTCCCGGAATGGAAAGTTACTTGCCGGCCGCCATGCATCCTTCCGAGGGCGTTTCCTTTAGAACCAACCCAGACTCGTCTTTCCTCTAAGGCATGCATCCCTCACCTCGTCCATATCGTTCACCCCCCCCCCCTCCGACAAGATGACTAGATGGAGGCTCTACTTATCACGAGACCTTGAACTGCTTTTCCGCCTGTGGTGTCCTCACGTCATTTTCATTCTACGTTCGTTGGAGAGGCGCTCCCCTCCGTTTTACCGTCTGCTTGGATGCCCCAGTCGTAAGGTCTTGATCCCCAGCGCTCCCTATTCGGCTTTCCTGCGGTCCCGGCTACTCGTCAGACCTCGCATCCACCGGAGAACGTCACCTGTCACATGCGCGCTCCCATGATGTAGGTCCAGGGGCAAACCCTTTGTCTCTCCTGCTCAGTTTCCTCGCGTGGCTTAGATTAAAGGTGCAGCTTCGGAAACGCTAACAGTTTGACGAAGAGCTTCGTCTCGCGTGGGTTATACATCCGGAGTCTCCCGAACGAGGTCCCCCGGTGTTCTCAAGTGACTGAAGTTTTTATCATGTCTCGCGGGGAAGGCACTTTGGACGGGCGTTGCCAGATTCCTCGCGAACCAGGGGAATTTCCAATGAACCCGCTAGCTCCCTCCCCTATTTTATTGAGAAGTCCCAGCCGGGATACCAAGAGGGAGCAGCCCGTCGTTTTTTTATAATTTTCAGCAGTATCCCTTCTTCACTCCGACGGCGCCCCTTTTCTTTTCCATTTATACCAGATCAAATTAGTCGCTGCCTGATAAACCCTCTTCACTAAGTAGGCGTTTTCCAACCCTTGGAAGATCCGAAGAATGACCTCCACGGCGTCCCCTCTTTTTTCTGGCATGCCGGAGGCATTTTGCCGTCTGTATTTTTTTCCTTTTTTTAAGCTATTTTCCTTATTACAACAATCATCCCCCGACATTGTGCCTTCTCCAGAGCGGATGTTAGACATCCCCTCGCCCCCGCCGCCGGGTCGCCGACGGCGCTAGAAGGCAGTTCCCCCCTTCTTCAGGGTGTTTCGTATGCGAGTTTTTTTTGATCTAAGAGCGACCCCCCCTTTTCCCCGTGATGATCCCTCTCCCCGTTTTTTGCGTATTCGAAGCTTGGGAAGACTGAACTAATTCTAATTCTCCATCTCTTTCCCCTGCCTTCGAACTTCTTCTCCTTTTGATTCCCGAGACTGGAGGGAGGGAACCGTACCTCTCCCTTCCGAACCTTCAGATCCTTTTTCTTTTCCCTTCTTCCCCTTCCATTGATCTCGGCCCCCCCAAGCAAAGGGACTTTACAGAATTCCCAAAGTCACTACCCTGATCTGGTCGCATGCACTTCCCACTTTCCCTCCTTAACCTTGAAATGTAGACTCCATACGCGGAAATGACCGAAAGATCTCGGAATCCCCCCGATTCTACACCATTCCCCCCGTGGTTCCCCACCCTTCCTCGTCTTGCCTCTCCGCAGCTTCGGATCGGGTCTAGTCGTCTACGATTCTCCTTGTATCATCCCCTTCTTGCGCGACGCTCATGTTGAGCGTGTCGGTTGATGCCTCGTTCTGATCTTGAACTTCAGTGCTTTTTCTCTCTGGCCTGTTCCCTTTCTGGCTTTCGAAGCCCGGCTTCCCTTTCATTTTGCCACCATCTGGACCCGGTCGCGTGTCAAGGAATCGCTTTTCCGATGTGTTTTTCCGTCTTCCCCCCCCCACGGTTTCAAACGAAGCAGTTCTTTCTTTTGGACCTTTGATCCGTACTTTCCTTTCCTAAATCAGCAGTCATCTTGTCTTTTCTTTTCCGATATGTAGCCGTCCCGCATGCCTTCGTTTAAGTTCTGGTCTCTAGACTGATTTTTCTCCTCACCCTTCCTGGACTCCCCTTTCCAACTTTCCTTCATGGCGTCGGCAAGACCCTCATTTCCCGTGTTCGCTGTTTGCGAGATTTCATGGTCCGCCCCTACTGTGAACTTTTTTTTAGTTACTTTTGGATCGTGCTATTTACCCCCTCCCCCTGCCGCGCATTTACCCCATAGTTTATTCCGCCCTCCCTCTTGGGCGCTTCCCGTCCTCTTTTCGAAGCTTTCCCGTTGTTGTGGTTGGTCCATGCCCTCTCCCCCGCTTTCCTTGGAGCGAATTATGCCTCCGCTCCCATCCCGAACTCCCCCCGCCTCGATTCTTCTCATTTCTCTTTGGTTTTTTTTTTCGAAAACGTACTTGTCTCACGTCCTTTTGTCGTCCCTCGATGCGTCAACAACGTGTATTTTCGAGATGTCCCCTTTTTCTCCCTTGACGAACAAGACTCTTTATCTTACTTCCAGCCTCGGTGCTTTTCTTCCCAGCGTCGCGTCTCAAAGGATAGATGACCTTTCTCCGTTCCCCGAGACGCTTCTTTCGACGTTTCATGAACCTGGCTAGGGCGTTACGCGGCCTTGCCTTTCGACTCCCACTATGGCTTCTCATTGATCAAGCTCTTTCTATCCGGTGCCTTTTCCCTGCCTCCAAGAATCGGTAGCCGATTTGTGTCGCTCTTCTTTAGTTCGGCCCCTCCCGTGACCAACCCGGGTGACTTTTCGCCCTTGCTCCGTCTTGGCGGTGCGGTTCGATAGCCTCCCAATTCGACGTTGACACACCGTAAGAAGCTGACGGACAGTCCCCTTTTTTTGAGATTGGTTCCTTTATTTTGACCCCCCTCCCGTATCGGCAGCGAGTTTCGAGTGGATTGACTAGGCTTTTTCCAAGGGCCTTTTTTTTCCCCCTGACAAATTTTCTAAATATGACGCTTCCCTCATCATCCTCATATCGCGGAGATCGCGACGGCCCGTACCCTGCGTAAGGTGCTGCCCCCCCGTTCTCTCTTTTCCTCCTTTTTTCGAGTGCGTTAGCAGCACTTTCTTTCTTCAGTAGGAGTCTCCTTCTCCTCCTTTACTATGTCATGCATTTAGGTTCTTTTGAAAATTTTCTTGTCCCAACGGACCCATATGTCAACTCCCCTCTCTGACTCGCGGCTGATGTAATTTTAAACTCCGCTTACTTTCTTTTCAAAATCTTCCTAAAATCCTTTCCTATTCATGGCCTCCGTTTTGTTTCTCCTCCCCAGACCCTTTCCCCCAGGGTCTGCCATCATTCCGGACACCTAGGAGCCTCGCAGGGCTCCATCCACCGCGTTGGTCGGGCGTGTTACCCTAGGAAAGCTTCCCCCGATCCTCTTCCTGTCAGCCTGAGTGCAGGTACCCTTTTCCCCTTCACGCTCGGTCGCGGAGCTTCATGTCCTGGTCTGCTACATCATCGTTTCCTTTAAAGAATTTAAGAGCCTTTCAGAAATTCACCTCATCCTGTAGCCGTTAGCTTCTCGACTTTTGCCGCAAGTCCCAATTCACCTTGAGTCCGCTTTTTACGGTCTCTGATTAAGTAGACCCTACCCTCCTTTCAAATGAAGTCACTTGCGTATTTTCTCCTCCGTATGCCACTTTTCAACAACGGCGGGTTGAGCCATGCCCGGTTTGCCGTCGGCTCTTCACTTCGTTCGTTTTTCATAAACCTTCCCCCCCGGCGTCCGTCGCCCCCCCCTTAGTCTCCTGAGAACTTTTGCGAGAATATGGTGAGCGTTCGCCTCAAAGTCGGTTCCGTCTCCCTTACACCTCCGTGCTGGCCGTATTCGTCGTTAAGGCCTTTTTTTCTGAACTTTTCTTTGAAGCGCTTTTCATCGACTGTTGTTTTTTTTTACTCTTTCGTCACCCAATCCCCCTAAGGTCACTAGTAATACCTCCCAGGTCCCCCATTCCGTAACCCGAGAAGCTGTCCTCGGTTCCCCTCTTTCCATTCCTCCTTTCGGCATGTTCTTCATTTTTTTGCTCTCGACGTCCCCTCCCTCGAGGTCGAAGGCCGTCGACGCTTCCCATTCGCATACTTCTCCCCCCACGGTTCGATGGAGCCCCGATATCCTGATTCACCGAGAAGCAGTTTCCCACTTTCCTCGTGGTGCATTCCTTCCCTTCCTGCTCGTCATCCCGCGGAAGACGCCTCCTTCGTGTACCCTTTTCACAAATCTGCGTGTTTTCTCCGGTACTCCAAGTTTTCCCGGGCTTCGGCGCTTACAAGTCTTTTCATTCCCTCTCTGGCCCTTTTTTTAGGAGATTCGAACTAACCCACTCTATCCCGCTACTTCCCTGTCGCCATGATTACTTTATATTCCCAGTTCCACACCTATCGTCCTCAGAAGGCCTCCTCTGAGCGGAGAGTGTCATATCCCACTTGATTCGCGGAAACTTTTGTCCCTTCTTGGAAGAGAGGCATCTGGCACCTCTGCTGGTTCTTAGATTTAGACTTGTGATCCTTGGTAGTTGCCCTTTCTATTAGGAGCGACTTTTGTCTTCATTCTTCCCTCGAGGGTTTTTCCATCCTGCTTGTGTCGGGATGTGCGAGCCCCTGTCTGCATACGATCCCACCAAGACTAGTCCAACGAATAAATTAGCTCTCTCGTGCTGCACTTAGTTTCCTTAAACCTCCCTTACAAATCCTTTCGAAGACTGATAAGTCATTTAGGAAACTACAGACGGTAAGTTAATAGGATTAGACTCCTTCTTCGTCCCACTGTTTTTACCCCCCCCCCTTTTTGACACCGTCTCCGCCCAATGGTCGATCCCACTCTTCATCAGTGAGGCGTCGAACCACCCTTCCCATGTGCGAACTTTTTAAGCCCCCGTCCTTAGCTTGCTTTTTCTTTACCTTTCCTTTTTCGGAATGGATTTTCTTCACCCCTCTTCTTTCTCAACCCCCTTCTTCTCATAAGTTTTTTGTTGATTTTTCGCAATGCTAACCTTAAAGGCCTCCTAATTGGGTTCCTCAGTAGGAGCGTTCCGGCCATTTTCGTCTGTTCCAGACCCTCGTGTTGCCATCGGATTCCTCGTCTGGGCTCCTGCAACAAAATTTTTACTGCATTGATGCACCCTGATACGTTTGCTTATTCGCGTTCTTAAGATTTTCATCCGGATCCCTCCGTCTCCCCAGTCTCCCAGCGTTGCTCGAGATCTGGCGTCGGCTCCTCCTGCGCACGATATAGACGCGCTTTTTCTCATCGTTTTTCAGTCTTTTGTCTTTCCACAACGCTTTCGCTGCAGTAACGGCCACAATTGCTCTTCAACCCCCCTCTGGGCTGACTCCCCTATAAACCCTTATCCTTTTCGCTCCAACTCTTTGGTTTCAGCGCGCCGAATTCCCAAGAGCTCCGCATTCGATCTTTCCTTTTCCCTCCACGGTTATAGTAGTTAAGTGGTTTCCCCTCTGCGCCTTTATGTTTCCCAAATTGCGCGCTTCGATTAGGACCTGCTTCTTTCTTTTCTTTTTTTCCCTCTGGTTGTCTTTTCTCTCATCCCATTGCTCCCGTTGAGCGACGTTATAGAGCTTTTTGAACTTTTGCTTCCTGGCCTGTTTCTCGCTTTTGCTTTTCCGCCTCCCTCCTTCGCATTAAGATGCTTTCCTTCCACCTTCTCCCCTTTGAAGTCTAGCAAGGACTCTCCCCTCCCGCCCGTCTTCCGTGATTTATGACGATTGCCGTTCTGTGACCCCCCACTTTTCACCGCGGACCCCCTTTCGTTCAGGCTGGTTCCTTTCGTTTTCTTAGGTTCTCTCCATATCAAAGAGCATCCTTCTTTTTTTTGAAGTCCTATCGAGAGTAGCCGCGGTCCGTCAATGATGCCTCTTAAGGTTCTGTCCCTCTCCTCTTGGATTACAGTGATTACTTTTATCTGTTCTTGCGTCTTCCAGAACCTTTTTGCCGATTTTAGCGTCTCCCTTTTTGTTTTTGGTTCCGCCATTTCCTCGGTCGATCCTTCTTTGCGTTCTTCGTCTGATCCTCCCCCCCCCGGCTTCACGATTTATTTATTCATCGTTCATTTCGGAGGCGACCGACTTCTCCACTCCGGGCCCGATCGCGGCCAGCACGTCGGGTGGTGTACGTTTGGCCAGTTCTCTTTTCTGACCCCTTACCTCTGCTCCATGTTCTCGAACTGTCGTTCCGCTCCCCAAGTCCTCCTTCCTTCGGTGCGCGGAGCGCCTTTTGACTGTCTCTCTCAGTGCCTTTGCCGAGCGTAACATTTATGTGAGTCGACGTTTCTCTCTCCTTTTTCCCCAGGGTATACTTTTCAACCCCCTCCGGAGACCGAGCGGGCGTCTCAAATTATTCGTTGATTGCTGGATCCCCCTTAGGGACGAAGGATGCATTGGCTCCTACAGGATAGTCCCGGGTCTTTAGCTTACGCGTTCTCCTTGGACCCTGACTAACTCCCCATTTCTTCGCTTCTCCCCTATACTTATCTTCATAGATCAGTGCCCTAGTTGATTCATTTACTCGTTTTTCGGATATTTCACTCCTCTGCCTACGTCTGTTTTGACCCCAGGTGTCTCTTTCTGCTTGCTGATGATTTCTTCCTCCCCCTTTCTTACGGCTTATTTTTCTCGTGACCCCCCCGATCATGCTTCTGACGTCCTCCCTGTTTACTCAGATTTTTACTTTTAGGGATTTTTGCAACCTTATCTCTGTGCCAGCGAGTGGAGTGCCATTAGCGCTCTAGGGTGACCCTTTTATAAAATGTTTCACATGACGGCCTTGGCCCACTTCAATTCCTCCCTACAGCCTGTAATTTTTTTCCT
>Ga0179593_1439669_pt1 | contig 12693 bp, 18 predicted proteins | sample CZODoug2_1_08_16_FD_185931 | JGI IMG/M metagenome (GOLD analysis project Ga0179593, IMG submission 185931) | Vadose zone soil fungal communities from Angelo Coast Range Reserve, California, USA - CZODoug2_1_08_16fungal (PacBio error correction) | ecosystem: Environmental > Terrestrial > Soil >... | reverse complement strand
CTGTTTTCTTCTTCCCGTCGCCAGGAAAGTGTCATAACGAGATTGGACGCCGCCCTATCAAATACTTTCCTCTCTTTCCATTCACTCCGTTCTTCTCCAAGACCTTCACTACACTACCTCTAAAACTTAAGCCTGACGTTCTTGTTGTTTTCCCCTCCCTAACCACTAGCCTTCTCTCTTTTTCCCTCCCCCCCTTTTTCCCCCAATACCCCCAAAGGACATTTGCAACCCCGTGACTTTTTCTTTTTCTACCGTCTTCCTCGTATTCCTTCTCCCTACTTACTTCACCTCCCCTTCTCCCCCCTCTTCTTCCTTTGCCTCCTGAACATGATGGCACAAATTGGGTTTGGACCCGCCCTGACTACCCCTTCATTGTTCCATCTTTACTCGCTCTTAGCGCCTCATCGTTCCAATGCTTTTAGCAAATCCACAATTCCCAATTGCGTCTTTTCTTCCCTTGGTTTTAGTTTCGGTTCTTTTTAATCATGAGAACCAACGAGAGGATGACTGAATATTTTTTTTCTGCACACGATGGCCTGCCTCTATAAGACCCTTTCCCGGCATATGGCCTCGTTTGGAATTCGATAGTGTGCCCTATTTTTCAGGATCCGCCGACCCATCGCCTGCGCATCTCCTCAAAGTCCCCGACTCCCCCTTATTCGAATACGGCCGCTTTTTTTCCCCTCCCTGCGTCGCTTTCCTCTCCCCTTCAGTCCCTTCTTAGGCACTATGGCTTGACGCGCCTTTCCCCCCCTAGCTTTCTTTTCCCTGGCACCAAATTAACCCTCCCCTCCTTTTTAATACTCCCCAGGTTTCTCCGAGATGCTCTTCTCCTCCCTTTTTGATACTTGTTGAATTTCTCCTTTTCCCTTGTAATTTATAACTTATTCACCTTCCGCGGCACTGTCCCGACATTCCTCGATTTTTCTTTCCCTCTTCGCTCTTCCTCTTCCTCCGCTCTTGCTCTTTTCCTTACCGAGCCAAGAGTCCGTGCCTGTTTTGGCTCACCTTTTACATTACCACCCCCTTCCTCCTTCATAACTGCTACTTTTGAACTGCCAGCTGCCCCGGCCGGATTTGAATCCGTCTCCTTATTTCTTTCCGAAAGTTCTCCCCCATGCGCCCTTGTCCCCCCTTTTTCTCATGACCCCATTCGATTTCCTGTACTCCCCTCCCCTGCCCCCCTTCCCCACAAATCTTGATTTTAATTCTGTCTATTTTCCGGCCGCGCTGTTTTTCGTTTAAAGGTCTCGCTCATCTTTTCAACTCCCTTACCTCCGGCCTCCCCCCTTTTCCCCCTTCATTCCCCGCCGATACCTCCTAGACGCCTTTCTCTCCAGAGGTAATTCTTTGGCACTATTAGATCCATCCCCCCCGTTGACATCAAACCTCCCTGGACAGTTGACTACTTCCACCCAACTCCCCCCTTTTCCCAGTCCTCTCCGCATCCTCTCCCCTAGCTTTTCTTTCATTCTAGGTCCCCCTCCTTTTGCCCTTATCACTTCAGTCCGTTCTATAACCCTTTTACCTGCCGTCAAAGACCCATTTTGTGAACCCTTTCTTCACCAATCCGACGGTCGTCCATTGCCCTCCACCTCAGTGATTTTAAAAGTTATCCGGCCGTTTCTTGCATTGCAATCTTTTCCTCCCCGTTTTTTACCCTTCCACTCCTCTTCACTTGCCGCTCCTCGTGTTCAACCCCCCCCATCTCGAGAACATTTGAATCTTTGTTTCTGCTCCCCGTCCCCCCCCGACAAGAACGACCTGCCAATTTGCCGCTCTCCAAAACACCCAAGAAAGTTCTTCATCTCCCACCTTCCCCCCCTCCCCTCTCAAAAAGCCCTTCTCGCCATTCTTCCATTTAGTAATCCATTTTCGTTCCGTATTTTCCCCTCCCCGCTTTCTGCTCAGATTTCACCTGAAACGACTTTCCCTCTGTGATCCTACTTTACCAATCTCCGGCCCCCAGTCTTGGTTTTCTTCTCTGTGAACTCTTCTGTTTTAACCCTCACAAAAAGGTTTTTTTCCTTGGATTTCCCCTTCCCTACTCGTTGAAACTCCCTTACCCAGCCTCCTTTCCCTTCCCCAATACTGTTCCTTTTTTCCTTTCCCCTTTGCCGGGAACTGTGGACTCCCTGTCTCCCGTTAAGACACCTTCGCCCGTGAGACATCACATGATCGCCCTCCCGGCAACCCAAGGGCCACGCTAAGCCTGTGTAAACATTGTAAATTTGTTTTGCGGTGATGACTCACGTCTTCTATCCCCTTCTTGACCCCCCATCTCCTCCACGATCCTACACCACCTCTGACCCCCGCCCAGGGCGTTTTTTGCTTTAATCCGGCCCCTACTCACCGACCCTTTTGGCGCCGATTTTTGAAAAACGAAAGTTTCCCTTCGACTCTTATACGTTTTCCTGCAGGGTTTTTTCTCAGCCTCCCCTTCCCAATCGTATCGAACCTTAAGGGTTTCCTTCTCCTGAAAGGGGTCCCCTTTGATACACCTCTCTTGGACCTTTTTCTTCCCTCTCGTCCCATGTCCTCGCCTCTACCACTCTAGTTTTTACCGGACGGAACGTAGTTAAAGCGGCGCGCTTTTTCTCGGCCTAAAATATCACCTTCCTTTGTTGTTCTTAGAGTCGATTAGCCGCCCCTTCACCATATCTTTTTTTTTTTCTGGTTTCTTTCTTTACCGAATGAGTCCCAATTGGTCCCTTGCTTCATTCCCCCTCATGAAATCTCTCCTTCTTTTCCCCATACCGGTTTTTTTGAGTTCCGCGATTTCACCCAGATATTTAACGCCCCCCCCGTTTGTTTTCGCAGTGGTTTTGACTCCCCCCTTTCGGTTCCTACTTCCATCCTTCGGATTCATGGCCCCTTCCTTGACGGAAGAGGTGCTATGTTGAGCCAGGGGCCAACAACCCTCGTATTCCTCCCCCTTCTGTTGCAACTGCCGTCAGACCGTCCTTTTTTTGTTGCATTTTCAATCCCGGTCCCCTCTAACCAAACGGGAAAGGCAGTGCCTTCGGGTACTCATCGTTCCTGCCCCTGACATGACTTTTCGGACCTGTGAATGCATTCTCTTACAACAGCACTGCACGAAATATCCTCCTTACCCTGACATCCTCTTTTGAATTTTTTTCCGTAATGTGGATGCCCCCCTAGAGGTTTTTTCGTCCCCCCGTATGTCTTGTGGTCCGTACTAAGCTGGGCCCCCCTCCCGGGGTCCGTGCCCTTTTTTTGAGACGGGCGCGGTTTCCCGTGTCACTTTCTCTGATACTTTTTTTTGTCTTTAATAGGTCCCCTACAGTTTTAATTCCCCCTGTCTCCCTGGTTTTCCGCACGGGCCTTGTTTATGTAGACGGTGATAAGTCCCTGCCTCTTCCATCCGCACGAATTGTACGATTCCGTAAACCCAAATGTTCTCTTCGCTTTCCCCCCTTTTTCTTTCCTTGTGTTTCTCCAGTGGTCCCTTCCCCCACCCCAATGTCCTGTTTTTCGATCGGGTCACCTGCGCTGCTCATTATTTTGTTTCTTTTACCTTTTTCATTAGATCTGATTCTTCTTGCCAGCGTGCGGGTTCCGATCCAGATTTCCTTTCCGCCCCGGTGTAGGGCTGCGGGCGTACAGACACGACTACTTTTTTTTTGACCTGTTGAACTAGTTACCCCCGCCTTCACGATTCGTCGCTTTCGTGCATAAGGGAGAGGCCCGGTGCTGGTTTTTTGAGCGGCGTTGCGAGTTCTTTGCGGTGGTGTCCGTTCCCCCTTTTTAAACCCTTTTGAATGTGTCGAGACCCCGTTGATCTTCCTTTAGGCCCCTTGCTTCGTTGATTGCCCCTGAGAAGCTTGCGACTTGCAATGTCCCAACCCCGTTTTTGTTGCTGGATGGCCCGACCCCCCTGACTGCCCCCTCGTCATTTGAAGTGACTTGTGTACTGTGTGGCCGTTTGTCAGTCCACAACGGTGTCCGTGGTATACGCTTTCCAGTCCTCGTTGGTTTTTTTTAAACCCTTCCGGATTTCTTTTCCCCTCTTTTGTGCTCCTGCTTTGAAATTGACTTTTTGTTGTGTCATATGGCTTGTGCCTGTTTCTCTACAACAAAGGATCCCGCCAACCAATTACCTCTTGCTTCACGCTTCCTCCTCCCGATTTGGTTTGTTTTCTTTGTTCACATCCTCCCCCCCATGATGCTTTTGTTATCCGCTAGGGTCGTTCCACCCTGCCCACTTACACTCTGATCTTTTCGTGTCTAGGGTCAATCTTTCCTCAGGCGTTCACCCCCTTTTGCAGCTCCCCGCTCGCTCTTTTGAAGGGCGGTATTTCGGCTCTTTCTCGCTTTCCCTCAAGATGGCTTCTTCTCGTCCCCCCCACTGTTTGCAGGGAATCAGTTTTACCTTTTCTTTATCGTTCCGGTCCTAGCTTTTAGTAAGTTCCTCTGTGAACTCTTTTGGTCAACTGGCACATCGTAATTTCTTAAATTCCTCTTTCAGGCCGGCCTCAAATTTACTCAATCCTAGACCTTTGCGTCTGTCATTTTCGCACGTCAGTTTTCCTTTGATTCCTTCCGACTACAAAAATTTTCCCCATTTCCCCCCTTAAATGAATACCTCCACCTGCCTTGATTTTTGTTTTTCAAGTTAGTGGGGGCGCCAACCACAATTTTTTTTTCCTCCATTCCGTACACGAAGTCGTTATTTCACGACTGCTCCCCCTCGAGTCTTTAGCTTAGGCGGTGTCACTTCCCCCGCCTTCCTTTTGTTTTGCCGCCCCATTACCCCCGCTTTCTAATCTTCGCCAATTAGTCCTTATGACACAATCGGCTGATGGGCCGGCGGCCCTTTTCTCATATGGTTCATGGGTCAGGTTATTACCCGGAGTAAAGGCGTTCGTGATTTCCCTTGGTTTTTTCTGCCACTTGGTCCCTTTCCTTCCTCGTGAGTTCGGGAGGCCTGGGGCTGGCTGCCACCATTACGTCAGTTTTTACATTAATTTTCACTTTCTTTTCCTGCCGAAGCTGGGTACTCTCTTTTCCTGGTAAGGTGGGGGATAGAGTGTTGGACTCTCTCAGTGGAACATCCCCCCTCAATCGATGTCTCTGGCGGCTATGGCCTTTCCTGTTTGTTGGTGCCGAGTGTCTGTCTAATCTCTCTGTGTTGATGTACTTTACCAAGGCTCTCCCTTAAGTTCTCCCCTTCTAGTGCGTCATCATCTTCCCGCGTGCCTTACCTGAGAGGATGCATGTAGATTGCAGTTTGGCGTTAGGCCGTGGTGCTGGCTCTTTCTTTATCCCTGGAATCTTCGACATTAGACCCGCTTTGTGGGACTGAGCTGGATGTGATCTCCCTTTCCCTTTCTTGGCCCGATGTACACGCTGCCCCCTTTCCCCCGGTGGCAAATTTTTTGACTGGACCCCCGTCCCCCAAGCCCCCTTTCTTCTCGTATCTGTATATCCTTAGCCTGAAATCGACTCCTGTCTTGTTATTATCGCGAGACTACGGTGTTCGGTAGGCATTCTTCGTGTTCCCCTTGGCGGTTTTTTCCTCTGTCTGCTTATGTGGAACCTCTTCCTTTTAAAGGGTGGACAGACGATCACCGGTGTGTTATTTTCTCCTTTGTTCCCCTTTTTTTATACTACTACCAAACCCGCTCAAAACAGCATCTTATTTCACTACTGAGAGGGGTTGTTTTTATGTTATGTGGGTCTTCCCTTTCCCTTGCTCCGTTTTTCTCCTCCTGTTCATTTTTCACTCGGCTGGACACCGATTCTTTCCTGCAGCCCCTTCTGACCGTTTTTTTCGCCTCTAGTTTCCCCCACAGTCTCACCCCCCCCCCACTCCCTAGAGTATTTTCCTCTTGTGCTTTTTAGTGATCTGTTTCTCTTCCTCCTATTTTACGATTTTGGATGTACAATTTCCCTCTTGACCCATCCCGTCTAAAATGTTTTCTTCTTGCTAGTCAGAAGTTCCCCGTTTTTTTAGCCTTCCTACCGGTTTCATTTAACTTTCTAGTAATCTCCGTTCGCTCTTCATTCTGATAGTTTTGACTTTTTTCCTTTTTCACCACCAATGGACCCCTCAAAAATTTATCGCGTCTAATTTTTCTAAAATGATCTTTCAGTCTCGTCATCTCTCTCTTTTCATAATGCCCCTCCCTGTGCTTTTTGAGATCTCTTAATACCCCTGACGGGGGCACACAACTTATGGTAGCCGCGGATCTACCTCTTTGTCCTTTACGTTTTTCAGTGTACCATTCCTGGGGGAGACTCCCCGACAAGGCCCACAAACCCCCTCCCCTTATCGGCACTTCCAGCTAGGCCCCCCCCAGAACCTTCCCCCTTTCTCTCGTTGGTTCGCCCCCTTTACTTGTCCAATCTTTGAGCATCCAAAGTTTTCCCCGACTTTTGATCTTTGGCCTCCCCCTTAGAACAGGTTCTTCTCTCCGTCTGACAGCGTAATCCCCCAATCCACTTTTCCAAACTCTTTTTTCTTTATTTTTGGTAAAATCTACTCGGACCTATTTAGCACCCTAACCGACCCCAAGACAATCTCTTGCCAGGTTAATGCTTTGCAGACTTTCTTTTTTTTCCCTTTCTTTATCCCTGTATTCTCACCCCCTGCCTTCAACACGAATTACACCGGCACGTTACCCCCACCCCCCCGAATAGCCTTGTTCTCCCCCCTTGATCCTCGAGACACCCAGATTTTTGCTTCTCCTTTGTTACCCCTTCTAGCCCCCCTCACCACGCTTTTATCTCTTCCTGAGTCCACATTCCAATAAAGCAGTCCCCTCGCCGTTTTCCTTTTTTTTTACCCCCCTAATCACCAGACCCTTCCATCCCCAACACCTCGTCTTCTCTTCTTTCAGCTCCCCATAAATCCTCGCGGTTTTACATCACTAATTTTTTATTCTCCTCCTCGTCGACCCCGGTGACCGCTTTGGTTCCCCCATCTTTTAACCCTTGGATCCGTCCTCTCCAACTTGACCCTGATTACAGAGATTCCCCCCTCCCCTCTCTATCTAATTATGGGCCTTAGCCTTTAACTGTTTTATGCTAAGACACAGCCCGTGCTTCATACCATTCCCTCAGCTCCTTTCCCTGAACTCCGCTTTCCTTTTCCCCCCCCTAGAGGTGATTACCCTTTTCCTCCTCCCAACCTCCGCTTCTGATCGCACATATCCAACGCCCCCCATCGTTTTTCACCAGACTCTACCCAGTGGTTTCTTTTCTAGTGATCAACTCGGCGAGCCCCACAGTCCCACTTTTTTCCCCCTCCCACCCAAAAGGTCCCTTTCCCTTCCCTTATGCACGCTTTTTTCCCTTTTCTTTTGGATTTTCCCGCGGCCACACCTTCTGTCTGGTTGGTCCCAGACAAATTTTCCCCTCCCGAAATTTTCTTAGGTTTTCCCTGTTGCAGGCCCACAACTTTCTCTCTTCTCCCATAATGGTAATAGTTACACTCCCCCCAGTGATTCTCCCGCCCCTACCCCCGGGCCATTGATTTTACCCTCTCGCGCCCTTTCAATCACCTTGTCTGCCTCCCTGGTGTTATGAAACCTCCCCCCTGCGCTCTTTGCTTTCCTCTAAGTCCCCAGACCCCTCTTTTTTAACCGAACGCCTCGATTTTTAATCGGTATGTGAGGTCCGCGATCTTCTTTGATGAACACCACCTTTTTGCCCCTTCCCTTCAACGTCCCCCGTCATTCCTCCGCTTGACTGACCTTGGGAAGTACTCATCCCCCTCCGTGTTCGGTTAACCTTCGGTTTTCGTGGAGCTACCAAACTCTTCCCCTCCTAGACTGCAGAGGTTCGGCCCCATTCTTCGTCCTTTGATGCTCTTACCGCGGCGGTTCGATGTCCTAGATATTTCACTTTCCATAGTTTAAAACCCACGTCAGATTGTTTGCCCTTGCACTGCTTCAGGATTTGGTCCTCTGTTTGACTGTATGTCCTTTTCCCAGAGTCCTCCTGACAAATTTTTTCGGTATTTGCCGGTTTCTCACTCCTCTTCCATTGGGCACCGTTCTTTGACGGTTGTGGTTTTCTTTTTGCCGCTAACCCCCATGTCTGGAGTTCCTTTTGTGTTACCTACCAGCAGCGGCTTTTTTTGGACTATCGCTCATGTTCCCGGCCCCCTCAAAATGGCCCTTTGTGCTAGAATGTGTAGCTGCGTAAGTGTCAGACCTTAAATTCTGGGTATCCTGCCGCTTCCAAACAGCTGTAAAATGGTTGTCGTTTAAACCCGCGTCGCCCGAAGGCGCCTGACCTGTTTAATTTGAAACCCTCTCGGATTTTAGAACCAGTACTTTTCCCTTTTCACCCTCTACCGCCTTTTTCACTCTACATCCACCCCACGGTTTTGCTAAGAGATACTTTCTGTACTCGTGCCACTTTTCTCCTTTTACTTAGTCCCTTTCTAGGGATGACTTTTTCTACAGAACCTATTAAAAAGATCTCATGATCTTTACTATCTCAAACGCCCCAATCCCTTCCTATTCGGACAGCCCCACACCCCCTAAAAGAATTATCCTCTCCTTTATTGAAAATTTCCGCATTACTCTCTGTCTTCATTGCTCGTTAATAGGTAGTGACCAGTATTCGCCCCATTTGTCTCTTTCAGCCTTTTTCCCTTTCCTTTTTCCAAGAAAATAAGCCTCCGACTCGTGACCTTTTCCCGGGGAGCTTATTTTTTTTAAACGTTAGAATCCTTGTCCTTACAAAGTCCTCCCCCCCCTTTCCCATGTCTAGATTGCATTGTGACCCCACACTTGCCTTTCCCCCTTTCCCCCCCCCTTACCTTTTTTCACGCCTCTCCCCACAGTACGCCACCCCCCCCCGGCGCCTCCAAACTGCGACACTGGATCCGTGACTTTTTCCACACTCCCTTCTCCTGACGTGACTATGACCCCCCCTTATAGGCCAAAAAAGTTGACTCCCCCCACCTACCTCCCGCTGCCATCCTCTTTTCTTAAAACAGCCTGAAAGTCCCCTGAGGGCGGTTCTGTTTTTCCCCTCCCCCTTCTGTGTTCCGATAAAAATGACGGGGGTCCAGTTACCCCCCGTTACTCTTTCCCCCCAACCAAACAGTACATTCATCCACCTCCGTCAAGATTTACAATAAGTGCGGAAGGTTTTCCTCCCAAGCTCCCTACCCCAAAAAAACCTTCCTAGCAGGCTCTGTGTTCATTTGTTCCGATTTGAGTCTCCCCTCCTGACCCTCTGTCTTTCCGTCCCCGACTTCGGTCGGTATGCGCCCCCACCCAAACTGCGCACTTTTCATTTAACCAATTGGCCCCCTCGTCCCCCAGGTGTTTGCAAAATCTCCTCTTCCTCTGAGGTTCCATTTAATATCCCCTCCCCCCTATCCGGTACCTTTTGCCCGAGCAGTTTCGTGGTTCTCGCGGGAACCGCACGGTTCCCGGAAGTCGGAGTTTTTGCTGACACAAGAACGTTTTTAAAATCTTTCCCCTCTTTCGTTGCATCTTATATTTTCCTCATCCCCCCCCCTCTTTTTTTTTCTCCGAGATCCATCGATCGGTTTAAGGGTACCCCCCCCCCCCTCCGTGATGTCGAAGTCGGGCCCCGAACGCCCCAAATCATTTTGCCCGCATCACTCTTCTGCAGTCCAGCTTGCTAGGTTTTCTTGAGTACGAATTAAGAGTGTCCTCTGCTCCCCGCGGTGGCCGAAGTTTTTGTAGCAACGGCTCTTTTCTGGTGTGCGAATCACATACCTATCATTACTCTGTTCCCTTGGTCTTCCGGTTTCTGGTGAAATCGCTTCCCATCTCTTCTCCATTGACTTTTGTGACCGTCTCTCCTGCCGCACAAAGCCAATGTCAACTTCTATCTTTAACGCCCCCTTAGAGCGGTCTTTTGTCACCAAACTTCTTGGTTTCTTCTAATTGCTGGCAGTTTTATCTGAGCGAACCCCCCCTTGGCCTAGAGTCCAATGGGGGAATATTGGGGTGTCTCGTGCGCCGTCCTTGTTTCGCACCTAACTTCAGTCTACCCGTTATTTCTTTCGCACGCAATGCTCACACCGCTTCTCAACAGTCCGGAGCAGTTTCACGCCGTGCGGTGTCGCCGTTCCCTCCCCCCTCATTTCTTCCTTTTCCCCTTCCCCCCCCCTTCTCTTCTTTTTTGGTGGGCTTTTTTTTTTTTGTGGATGGACTTCAACCACACCTTGTTCACTTGGGGTCTTTTGGGGTCTCCCGCAGCTCTGTTCATGGCCTATTCTTTAAAGACTTTTATACGTTTTAGTTGGGCCCCTTCCTCCTGGTCTTCGTTTGAAGACAATCTTGTCTCCGATTCTTCTTCCTTGCGTCCTTCTCACGTCTGATTTTTGTCACCTACTGTGTCCTTCCCCTTCCGTGCCCGATGGTTTTTAAAAAAGGTCGCCCATGGTTTGGTTTTTCGATTTTCGGCCGTTGCAGGCCAGCGGGGCTGTCGTTTGTTTTCGTTCTTAGTATCTTTTTTCTTGGGTTGCGGGATGCCGTGTCTCTAGTTTCGTACTTTTTCCCGAGTGGCAAATTCCAACTTTTTTTGCCTCCTATTTAGATCTGATTCCTATTCTGTGTTTTGGACAGGAGCGTGTTTTTCACTTCCCTTTTGACGGGCGAGTAACCCACGGCGGTACGGCTTTTTCTTCCGCCCTTCCCTCCTCCTCCTTTCTTTTGATCAGTTCCCGGTCTTGGGCTGCCGCGTTCGACTCTCCCCTTTTTTTCCCCGTGGCGTCCGCCTCCTTTCTGGTTTTGTTTGCCAATCTGGCGTCAAGATAAACGATTTTCCCTCTCCACCCTGGGAGCTGTCAATTTGCACGGTCGATCTTGGAGTGTCCTGTTCCTTTACTTTCGCCCCCCGTTCCTTGTAGGGAAGTTTCTCATCGCAACCCTTCCCGACACGGTTGCGAGGGCCAGATAAAGACCCCAAGTCCTGCGACGTCCGGACTCGGCTCGGTCCCTCTTCCCTCCCTTTTGGTTTCTTTCCCCGTTTTCTTCCCCCACTTGCTGCTTTTCCCCGCACGGTGTAGGTTACTCATTTTTCGTGGCCTCTTTCCCCGTTGCGCTCTTCCCTGCTCCCCACACCTCTCCCTGGTCTTGTCGTTTCCAACCTTTGGCCGTTCATCTATACTCAGCCCCCCTTTATCTTTTTCGTTGGCATTCCTTTTCTGATCCCCCTTTCCCTGAGCCACCCCCTGTCCCCCAAGCCGTAAACCTAGACCTTTTCATTGGTTGTCGGTCCACTTTTTGAGGCTGCGGTGTCCTGGTGTTTTATCAAACCTTCATCCCTTTTCACAGATAACCCGTTACGGATTGAGACATCAGCTTGTGTTTTATCACTCTCGGACGAGGGGTCCCTTCCCCTCGCAGGGAGTTTATACGCGACGCGCTTTTTTTTTTTCTGGACCTCTTCTGCACGTCCCCTCTAGGCGAGTACCTGGCTACCGGTGACATGATTCCCAATTTTTCCTTTTCTAATAGGTGGGTGATATTTGCGCCGCTTTACTCATATTCTCGTTCGAGGAGGCCGTCGATCGATTTCCTTAACACACGGCGCAGTTTCCTACATCCCCAAGGTGTCGATGACCCCACCGGTCTTGGGGCGAAGGTTTCTGAATTTCCGTTTTCCTCGATTTCTTCCCCGATGTTTGGGCCAAACCCTTACCGTACATTCTTCACCCCGCTGGTGTGGCCCTTTTCCCTGTCCCTTGTTAGCTTGGGGGATTTTTCTCTGCTTTGGTGTTACTTTTCCCAATCCATCCTCTCTTGTTTCCTGTTCCCCCCTAGTGTATTATTTCCCCCCCCTTCTCCCCTTCTTCAAACTTTAGCGAGTTTCTATTTTTTCTCATCCAGGTCATTTTTTGACGAGCAGTGGATGCTCCCCTTCTATGAGGTGGATTCCTCGACCGGAGGAATGAAGATGCCCGGGCCTCGTGGCCTGAGGCTTTATTTTACTAAGCCCATGTACGCAGTGTTGGGGAGAGGGAGCTTACCGTTTTCCCGGTGGTTCAAGTAGCTATAATGTTTTTTCACAGTGGTTTTCCGGGTGCGGAGACCTCCCCCCCCTATGCGAATTTCCCCTCCGTCTCTTTTTCTCGATTCTACAGAGCGCCCGAGCACTCACCGTCTGCGGCCGGGGTTGGTTTCGTTTCGGGTTCCTTTGATTGCTCTGCTTCCCCGGGGAAGCTGGCGCTTCAGGTTTAATAAGACCCCCTCCTTTCTCCCTCCCTTCCTCCCCAGACCTTTTGATGTTGATTTTGGAGTCTCTCTCTTTCCTCTTTTTTTCCCCCTTTTTTTGGTAATTATCAGTCCCACCATTCCTTGTTCGCGGGACCTCATTCCGAGGGGTCTTCTTACCTCCTCTGTTAGCTTGTTGCGGTCGCGTGCGCCTTTACATTTATTTTTCCCACCTGATTTCATAATCCTGACCTCCCGCTTTCGAGATTGCGCTTTCTTGCTATCTTAACTTCATTTCAAATCTCGTTTTCGATTGTGATTTGGTTTCTCGCTCCCCGTCGCATATCTTTTTCTGATCAGTCTCTGGCCTTTCTCAGCACATCCCTACAGCCTTTGCTTGCTTGGACGAGCTTGTGATACCCCTGAGAACGCTGTCTGATGACCGAGTCTAGGCAGATTTGTTCTTTTTCAAATCAACCCTTCCCCCGTTCCCAAATCGGTCTCTATACTGCCCGGTGCC
>Ga0179593_1439370_pt1 | contig 12693 bp, 10 predicted proteins | sample CZODoug2_1_08_16_FD_185931 | JGI IMG/M metagenome (GOLD analysis project Ga0179593, IMG submission 185931) | Vadose zone soil fungal communities from Angelo Coast Range Reserve, California, USA - CZODoug2_1_08_16fungal (PacBio error correction) | ecosystem: Environmental > Terrestrial > Soil >... | reverse complement strand
GCATGGCCTTCTCGGCTGTTTTGGTATCCTGGCCTCGCGTCTCCCTTTGTTTGCTGGATGAACCGACACCTGCCTTCACTTCCCTTCTTTCCCCGATTCCAGGTCCCCTTTCAAACCCCTCCCTATCGCCCGACTCTTTCCCGCTGAGAAACCGATATCCCGCCGCCACGTCATCTCCGTACTTTTACCAGCCACCACGTATCTCTTTGGCCGACAATGCCCCTCGCTTCATGCCCGATTTATGCAGGCGATCGCACCGGGCTCCCCCTTCCCCGTCCTTTTTCAAAATTCCCACGAAGACAGAGGCCGCCTCCTCCGCACGGGCTCGCAGCTCCCACTCTTTTTTAAGCCGTCGCCGAAGTTCGTCCGGACAGCTGATCCGGTCCCTTCACGTGGTGCCCTTAGGCGCCCTTTTATTTCGGTGCAAGACTCGCCTGCCTTCAACGAAACATCAGCAGCCCCATATCGTCCAGCCCCGGCAGAATCCGTTAATTTATAGCTCCCCCCCCTTCTTCTCCGCCGAGCGCCCGATGACAACATTCCCATCCGCTCGCGTAGCCGGCCAAACATTTGCCTGTTGGTAATAGCCTCTTCCTCCTCAGTTGCGGCCAACTCAACATGCACTCTTCCGGCGCCTTTCAGATTAGAGTTTCCCCTTTTCCCCCTTTTTTCCCTCCCTGACTCTTTCAGCAAAACGCTTTATCAAGCGGCCTCTCCCACGCGGCGTTCCTTGCCCTCTCCTCTTTTTTTGCGGCTAATCCGTGACCGGTTTACCTCTGTTTTGCTGTTCAAACTCTCTACCGCCTTCAACCGACCCCCCGCGAATCTCGTGCGCGCCTTGTAACGACCTCCCATTACGCGTTCCCCACGGAGCTTAATTCCCCCCCCTAATGTCGCTGGACGTTAACTTCCCATTCGCACATGCGAGGTTAACGCGCTCTTTTTCCTCACTTTCTTCCTCCCTTCGGCCCCCCTTTTAAGTTTTCCCCTTCTGGCCTGAAATCAGCCCACTCACAACTCTAACTTTTCTTCCCTCCTTTTCACAATAGCAATATGGGTGCTCCGACTGAGCGCGTCAATCTCGCGGCAGGTCCTTCCAATGGTAATCTTAATATGTTCTTTTTTGGCCCGGTTTTTTTATGATGATGCCCTCCGTACCTCGCAGATCGTGGTAAGGAGTTCTGGACGGTGTGTGGTTCGGCTCATTTTGATAAACGTACCCACAACCCCCCCCCCTCCCCCCCCCCATGAGTAAAAAGCGCGTTGCACTTAGCTTTGTACTTCTCCTCTTTCTCGACATTTCACTACGGCCGCGAGCTAGATCTCGGCGGTCGTATTAATCGTCGCGCCCACAGGAAGTGCGTATCACTGGTCGAGTCTTTTTCCCAAGCCCTTTCGGTCCTCCTTTATCCTGCCGAGTAGTACGGTCAGCCAAGAACTAGCTTTCTCCAAGGCGTGGTGATGTTTAAAGGACACGAAGGCCCTTTTCGTGACCGAAGGTTTGATAGGATCACAAAGATCACCCCCCCTACCCCCCCCCCACCAAATTCTTATATTACTACTCCCCCACAACGGTCCCGCGTAGGCGAAGCCCGCGCGGCTTCGACCCTGGAATCCCCCTCTTTCGCTTCCCCCCCTGGAGGAGGCTTAAAACGCCTGCAGTTTCAATCGATAACTGACACCCTGAAAAGCCCATTTGTGTCACAGGCCTAGGCGTCTGTGGTCTTTTTTTTTTCTTCTTCTTTTTTTCTTTTCCCCCCGCTATTTTGACCCCGCCATGCCGCGTATTAAATAATTCGAGCTCTGAGAAAGAGGCCCTGCCCGAGACTGAGCATTGGTTGTTATTTCCCCTCCTTCTATCCTATGAAGAGTAACTGTTTGGAGCGGTTCTTTCCGATACTTCTCACCTTCTTCCCCTACCCATCGACAATAAACGAAAGCTTTCGAAGAATATGCTCCATTTCTTTTACTAGCCGTTAGAGTCTGCGAGCTTCATTACTCCTCCCCCCACTACAGAACGCGAAGTCCGGTCTTTCCTTTTTCTTCTCGAGAATCAGGCTTTCCGATCTTCCTCCATGCTGGTCCGGAAAGCCCCGACGCAGTGGAGTGCCCTGGGAACAAGACGTTTTGTGCATCTTCGGCTTTCGTGCCCCCGTATCGCACTGGACGTCTCAATTAGCTTCACCGCAAGCCCCCCCCACCAGAACCCCGATCCCCTTTCTCCTTCCGACTTTGCGGTAGAAGCTCGGTCGCCCACATTCAGCATGTTGCTTTCCTCAGCGCTCGTTACTGCGTTACCATCCCCCTTCCTCACTTTTTTCCCACCCTGCTTTTGCGGTGTTGGGGGTGTGGCTGATTCGCAGAGTCCCAACCAAGTACACTTTTTTGATCCCTATTCCCTGGTTATTTCCTAGAGGGGTCAATGCTGGGAAGCCTAGTATCTGTCAGCTGGCCTTCCCCCGGTTCTCGGACCAGCCCTGCTTGCTCCCTTATTCTCGCCTCCGCTGCGTAAATTTGGCAAGCCTGCTCCCCTTATTTAGGACGATTTTTTCCTTTTCAACCCCTTCCGGGACATTTTTTTCCCGTCATTTAGGTCTTGCGCACTTTCTCTTCTCCCTTGAATAATCTCCTTTTGTTTGTGGTCGCGATACTCAAGTTATAAATTGCGTTCCCCCCCTTCCGCGGCCACACCTTTCGCCCAGGGAAGGAAAATACCACCTCGTAACCTTCCAGATTTGAGAGTCCCTCCTTTCCCAAGTCTTTACCTTTCTCCTTCTTACCTTTTGCTTTTTCCTCGTTTCTTGTCTTCACGACGTTTATGCTTGCTGCACAGGCCAGCTACAAAGCCCCCGGCCCCCTTTTCCCATCACGCGATGATAAAAAATGAGGCTATCACACTATCGACTTTTTTTGCCACCCGCTTTTTTCGTTCCCACCATCCCCAGCCGTTTGACTTCCAAAGAAGGATTCTCTATCCTGCCGTACGAATCACGGCGAGCCGCTGAGTACGCATAAATCAGACGCGGGCGGACTGTCTTTCTCCTCTTTCCTTAACTTCCGCTTTACAAAAAGATTCGGAGTACTTGGACGTGGTCTGTCGTGCCAGTGACACTCCGGCTTCCCTACGGCTTCCCATTCCCCCCATCTTGACCCTGATTGCATTTTCCTTGAGTTCCTTGGGCTTTTTCCGGGACCTAGGACAGGAAGAACTTTCCCAAGCTATTACGCAGACGCGCATTCACTTTTTTCTTCCAGGTCTCCGGTGGTTTAGAAGAAGCGATGTCGGTTCGAAGAGCCTTTTCGGAGACCGCCTTTCCTTTTTGACTTTTTTCGCGCGGGAAGAAGGGCCGAGGCGTGCGAGAAAAGAAGAAAACCGCTTCGCCCAAACTACATTAAATTGGAATTTTGCCCCACAATTTTTTCCTCTCTTGCCTTCCTATTCCTCCCCCCCACCTTGATTTAGAAAGGCCTTGGGCAACGGACGGAGGTGACATCTAACTTTTTGAACCCACCCGCAACACACCTCGGCGCGATTGGTTCCCCCCTTGTGCTTTTCGTATTTCATGATCGCTTGCCTGAAATCGCAGGGTCTTTATTCCGCCCTAGCCACCGCAGTGGGAGCCTTTCAATCTCCCTCTTGTTTGTTTTTCTGCCACGAACCTGTGGTGAACCTTCCCCTCCTCTTAGTGAGCCTTCATCGGAGACCAGCCGCGGTCCTTTCCCACCCTTTTCTTTTGCCTTTTCATTAAAATAGACGCGCGTTAAAACTTCTCAAAGGTGTTCTTTTCGCCCTCCTCCCCGTCTCCTGTTTGATACAAACGGCAGCGCCGATGAGCCGGAAACAAGCTTGGCCTCTGTAGAAGTAATTAGCTATGGGACGTATCAAATTCGTACGGGGCATACCTCGTCCATCCTCTTATCCAGGAAAGCATCCCAACCTTACCCTGGAATGCGAAGGGAAAGTGGCCCTCACCAACCCCTCCCCCCCATATTCAGAGTATTTCTCCTGCCACTTATTATTTCTCCTTCTGAGCTCCCTTTTTTTCTTTTTTGCCTTTTAGGTCTACTGAGCCCTCCACTTTTGCTTGAGGGTTTTCCTTTGTTTTCCATCCCAAACTTCTCTGATATCCAATTGATTCTCCCTGTTGTTACTCTGCCCTTTGAGAAATTCTTAACGTCCAAATCAGCTTTTTTCTTGTTCCTGGGGTTCTTTCTCGTCTGTGCACTGGTCCCAGATTCCTCGATCTAGCTGAGGATTTGTTAACTTTCCCTTGACAGGACCTTTCCCTTTCCTCAGTCCCCTTTTGGGGAATGCCTACTCTTGCTGGATTTCCTCTTCCACCATTTATTTTTTTTTTCAGTAAGTTCGGTAAGATTGACATTTCAGCTTGCAACATCCTTCCTTTTTTCCTTTTTCCCTCCTGACCTCTCTTTTGTTCATCTTCTCTTACCACCCGCATCCTCTAAGGATTACGATTTACTGGTTTCCCTTCCAATCGTTAGTAGAGTGGGCGCTCATCTTTCCTGCTATTTTTTTTTCCTTGTTGGCCGATATTGCGGGTGATGTTTTTCGTACCTTCTCCGCTAGTCTACATTAATCGTTCCCACCTCAGTTTTCTCTATATCCATAACTGCTCCTCTTGACGACTTCCCGGAGACGATTTAATCTGGCCTCTGCGCCTTGGCGGATCGGACTAGCGTTCGTGTTCCCCTTTCCTCCTCTTTTCAGTTTTTTTTGGTAAGTGTTTTGGGTCGGGGCGATCGCCTCTAAATCGTTTCCCGGACCCTCTTTCTTCCAAAGCGATCCTGTGCTGGTCGAAGTCTCCTTTTCATTCCGTGACTCGATTCTTTTCTGGCTCTTGGGAGATTTCGTTATGCGAAACTTTGAATTGTCTCCTTTCTCTTATATTTGTCTTGGGATCCATGCATGGAAGCGGAGTTTTGATTTTTGACCCCTTTGGCGTTTTTCCCCCCCCAAGGGCTGCCCAAAGTATCCCGCGGCGAGGCCCCCAATCAAGCCGCGCCGATGATTAGCCCCCATCTCCTCAACCACGTGGTTGGTTTTCTATATGATGGCTTCTCATCGGCGCTGTCTTTTGGTCGCTGGCCCTGCTTCCCTATTGAAGGAAAGGGTCTTTGACCCCCTTCTAAAGAGCGCTCAGCATGCCAAACCAAATTCTCTCATTTCATTAGCTCAATCCCTTTTAATTTCCCGCACGTCATCGTGAGTTTCTCCCTTCTTCCATTTCTTATAGATGGAACACCCGCTTCTGTCTCTCCTTCTCTTCTTTCTCCTGAAACCCCTCAGGAGCCCTCACCCTTCCCAGCAAACTCGTCACACCAATTCTTCTTCTTCCCTATTTTTCCATCGGCAAGGCCGCTTGTACCCGTCGTATTCGTCCCTATCTCGGTTTAATTATGGCTACTATTCCACGGGGTCGATGGGCTTGCTTTATGGTGCCTCTCTTCTTCCCTATAAAACCATAGAACCATATTTTACCTTTCCTCCCTCAGCTCCCCACCCCTTTTCCTTCACGCCCCCACCTTCGTTTTGAGAGCATGCCCCCCCCCTGTAATGAGGTGCGCTTTTTGGTTCTTAATCTTCATCCCTTCGAGCACGACATTGTCGGTACGAATTGTTGCAACCTCTCCTCTCCAAGGGTAAACGACGTGGCAGCACCTTTCCCCCTCAAGAGTCTCCAGCAGAGTAGCATGCCCCCATCCTCCCTGGAGCTCCCTCCCCTTTTCAGTTACCGGGTTGCTCGTGCTATGAAACTTCCCTGGCCCCTTTTAACTTTCGAGTGACCTCTTGTGTGACTCTCCAGACCGATCCAGATCTCTCCCCGTAAACCCTTGTTGCGGCGGTACCCTTTTCCTTTTGCACCCCTAAGAGGTACCACGCGCCGGTCTAACTTTCCTCTCTCCCCTAATCTTATGTCTTTGGGACAAAGCTGTCTGAAACATCCCCACCCCCCCCCTCCCGTTCTTCTCTTCCCGGCGTTTTCAACCTAGATTTCTTCCAGATGGCGCGGATATGGTTAAGGAGGATTTCCCCTTTTACAATTGGTTTGCTTCGTTTTCTTTACCTGAAGAATATCCTGCTCTTTTCAAGTTCGGCGTGGTTGTGGGATCTTTCCTGTATAAGGGTCTTCTGTCTCCGGTTTTTCATTTTGAATACGGCCACGCTTGTTTTTTGACGTTTTTCCTTCCTGGGACCCCAACTTTTTTGGTTAGTCTTCATCAATTTGACCTCACGTTTCGTTTTAATCGGCGCGTCGTATTGGGAACCCCGCCTCTCTTTTGAATTGTTTTTACTGACTCTTACGCGAACGGACGGTTTGACTGTCAGCGGTCTTTCTTTTTTTATATTTCGCGGCTTTGGTTCTCCGGTCCCACGACTTTGGTTCTTTCTGCGAGCTTTCGAGTACAGGTCCATCCTCCCGTTTCTCCATTTTGCCGCGGCCGCTAAAAAGCCCCTATACTGGAAAGAGATAAATTCCAATAAGCAAGCCCGTTTATAAGCCTTCCCCCCCCCACCCCCAGACCACCCCACCCCCACCCCCCCCCACCCCCCCCCCCCCCCCCACCCCCCCCCCACCCCCCCCCCCGCCCCCAAAACCACAAACCCCCCCCCCCCCCCCCCCCCCAAACCAACACCCCCAGGGTTCTTCTTTGGTTGTTTTTCTTTTTTGGGTTCTTTTAGTTTCACGACGCTGTGTGTACTTTCCTCGTCCCCCCCTCTGAGCTGCCCTGTCCGGTCTCTTCTTGTTTGTTCCTCCCCCGACTACTGTGTTGTGTACGTTTTTTTTTTTTTAATCTGGGTGTATTATCCTTCCCTTTCCCTCTTCCCCCTCTCTTGCCCCCCAACCGATCTTTTCTTGAAAGCATTTCTCCCTGGCTTTCCTGCTGCAGGTGCGCTCCCTCGTTCAAACTCTCTCCTAGAATCCCTTTAGTACCTTTCGATCGTTGTACCGTTTTTTCCCGTTTCTTTCTTAGGACTCTTCCAGCCCCCGCTGCACTGTTGTTCTCTTATTCTCGGTGTTCTCTTTTAGCAACTCACTCCCCCCGACCTCTCCCCACGTCAGTACCCCCCCTTTTTGCTTTTCCCGAACATCGTTTCAGGTGACTATAGAAACCCTCCCCTTCTTACAACCTGAATGTTGATGCGCATGCCTCTCTTCTTTACAGGTGTTCCGAAGGCCTGCGTTTGTTTGCCCCTTCCTTGAGGTTTTTCCTGCTCGAGAGGTCAAAGACCCCCTAAGAAATTTTTGATCCTCTCATTTTTTAGGGAAGTCTTTCATCCCCATGTCATGTCTATCTCTCCGTTCCCACCCCTTGAACTCCCTTCCTCAAGCTCATTTCCACCACTAGTTACTTTCTTTTGACGGATTCCCCCTTATCTAATGGTCGATTCTTTCATGCAAAGACGGTCCGGGTTTCCCGTTCTTCGAGTTTCCCCCTTGCGAAGAGCCATCTCTCTTCCCGTTGGTGTTGGTTTTAGCGGATTCCGCTTATGTCCCCTTGAGGGCCACCCTTGCCCCTGTCTTTTTTTTTCATCCCCCAATACCCATCCAAATCTCCCCCCCTACCCTCTTTCCAGAGGGCACCCATTTCCAGACGGTTTTATTGGTAAATTTGTCTTTTTCTCCTTCTTTCCGTTCGTTCTGCCTGCCAAGCTTTGACTCCCCCTTTCTCCAGCCTTTTAATTTCTATCAACCAGGGGATCTTATTTCCTTCCTCTGTTTTTTACACCCTCAATCGTTTTTTTTTTTCCATCAGCCCAGGTTATCAGCTCATAACTTCTATGGAAGTCTGACAACCACTCTGCTTGGTTTTTTTGCCTCCTGTTGTTCCCTTTAGAATGCGATGTTCGACGCTTTCCTCGCAGGTTTTGTACTGGTGAGGTGGCTCTCTTAGGCTACTCTCTCTATCCTTTACCCCGCACCCCCCATCCCCGTCTGGATTCTGGTGCGGGGGTCTTTTCCGTCCTCTGTCCAGTTGACCTGATGAACTTTTTGATCTTACTTTCCCTTCCCCACAATTTAGGGAATACCGGTACGGTTCTCGTTTCCTTCCCAGCGCGTTTTTCCTCGCAATTTCTAGATTTTTTTCCTAAGGCTGACTTTGGAGGTTTATGTCGCGTTTGGATACGTCTTATCGAGAAGACACCCCCTTTTCTTCCCCAAACTCCGAGTCTTCTCTTTCTTTTCCCCCTCCCCCCACCCCTTCGCTCCAGCCCTTTCAGGCGACTTTGTCCCTAGCCGTTTCTCCGAATTCGCGTCATCTTTCGGGTCCTGACAGACCGAGTACCACCCCCGCACCAACCCAAAATCCCCACGGATTGCCTTTTGCCCTTTTTTTTCTGTCCTTTTAGGTTTATCTACTTCGCAGTGGGCTTTCGTTCGTCCGGACTCTTTTTCCACCGATTTTTATTCCCCTTCCCTCCCTTCCGCTGTTTTTCCCAGGAACCGTCTGTTCTTTTTTTTGATCACCTCCTCCCGCCTTCTTGCTCCGCCGCGACGGTTCCCCCCCCTTTCCCGTCCTTCGTTGCGTCCGTCCGTAAACCTTTTTTCCCCTTACTGTGGGACACCCTTGCCGGTTTCCTATTAGAAGTTACCGTCCTGGTCCTTAAGACTCCCGGTTTAACCCAAGTTTTTCCCCGTCTTTTCGCCCCTAATTTTCCATTTAGGGCGCAAACCTCTCCGATTCCTGGCCTTCCCTTCTTGGTTCCGAAGTAGAACTGTGCCCCTGCCATACCCCCCCCTCCGACTTGAACTGCCTCTTTCGTCGTATTCGTCCCCTGGTACATTTCACCCTTCCCCCCCAAAGATTTCCTCTCAAACGGTTTTAGGCTTCAATGTCCCTCTTTTCCCTTTTTTTTCAGTCTGGGTATTTGAAAACGTATTCCGCCTCAAAGTTTTTTCTTCTTGGCTAGTGCCTTTCCCTCCCCTCAATGGGGTTCCTTTCACCCAAACTGCCGTACCGGCCAACGTGATTCTCCGGATTTTGTTTTTCCCACCTCCTGAACGGGGTCCTCCCAATCCTTTCCTCCCAGCATCTGATTTGTACGGTTCTTCTCTTTGACTCGTTTTTTGTCCTCTCCCGCTCCCTCTTCCGAGTCCTCTGGTTTTCGTTTCGTCCTTTCTAGGTTTCCCCCCACGCCCGCCCAGGTACCGTGCGTCAGCTTGCTTCACCTGTCTACTCTTGTCTCCCCCTTGAACCTTCTTTTGTTCGTACCATTTGCGGTCTCTTTTCCAATTGTCGATCTTTGCCACTTCTGTCTCACTCGTCTGTTCAACGCGCAGAGTTTCTATTTCCCCCCCCCCTTTTTGCTCCTCTTTCTCCAGGATACTTACTTGTTCCTGCCTGCTCCGGTCCCTTGACGTACATTGGGTGTCCCTGTTTAGAATTGATGTGCCTGTTCTTTTTCACTCCTGGGTTTAGTTTTCTTTTTCGTTTTTTAGTAACGGCTTAAGCTTGTCCCCATCCCACAGGGCACACGCGGTAGATCCCATCAATTTTTCTTTCTATTGCCTGGCCGTCTCCTGGTAACCTCTTTTAGAGTAGCCTTTGCGGAGGCCCCGGTTCGTGCCTATAATCCCGCTTTTTTTTGTAATTGTGGAGGCTTCTTTATCGCCCTGAAACGTTTTCCCCCTGACTGGTCCTTTGCATTGTCAATCATCGTGTGGTAGAATTTTTCTTTCCTTGCGGCCTTTCCGTCTTTCTTCTCTCGTTTGTAGATTTAGTTCAGGGTGAATTTGTCGCTTCTCCTGAAGGTGTTTGTCTCCGGCCTGGTTCCCTTTGCGTCTTGTGGACCTGGTGTGGGTGGATCCTTTTCCACCTTCGTGCAAACCCCCACCTCTTCCTCCTTATTTGCCGCGAAATTCCAGAGAACTTTATGATTAATAAGTTTTACTAATAATAATTTTTTTTCTCTCTATTCTGGATTTTCTCCTTTTTTTATTGTAGTTCCATGATCTTTGTTGGCCTGAAAGGTTTCTTCCCCCCCCTGAAAAACGCCGGTCCGCCGCTCGGCATGGTCAAAGCCCTATACTAGTTTTTCCTTTTCCCCCCCCTTCTTTCCCCTAGTCAACCGACTCCTTATTTAAAGTCACGCAGGGCAATCGCCTCCCCCCCTCCTTCTACGATTGGCCCGCGCTTCTCTTGATCGGTAGAGTGCGATCGAAAATTTTTCTGAAGCAAAACCGTTTCCCAACGTCTTTTCAACCCCAAATTTTCTTTTTTTTCCGGAACCGTCCTTCTTTCCCTCCGTCCCCCTTTTTGCTAGCACGCTGGTGCCCCCTCCCCGAAGTGCTTGCCCCGATTTGAGCATTCTGGGATATCTTTAACTTTTTCTAATGGGGACTGGTTGTGCAGCTTCCCCCTTTATTCTTCCAAGAAACCCGGCAATCTCGGCCCCCCATGCCCCTTAGAACTCCTGCAATCTCAGAAAACCATGCTGTCGACACCCCCGACCTTTCTGTCACACATTACCTTGTTGAGTCTCCTTGCAATGTTTTTTTAATCTCTCTGTCCTCAGTCCGGGCCAAATCAAAAGAATGCTTTACTGACGAAGGGTGGCAGCTATTCGCTGGCAACGGCTTCCCCGCACTTAAGCTCCGCAAAAATCCCTTTCAAGCGGAAATACTATAGTCTTTCCATGACCCTCATTTGGTGCGCGTTTCCCGTGCTAAGGTTTTGTCTCTGAAACTACCCGCGAATCGCGATTTTCCTATGTAATCCGGATTCTCCCCCCCTCCACGAGTACCTTTCCAGTCACCACACTGCGTGGGCTTTCTTCCCCCCGTACTTCGCCAACGGGAAGCGGTGACACCCCCCTGCGCCTTTGAATACGGTTCTCGCAAGCTCTTTCTCACTTGTTTTTGCTTTTCCCCAGGCGGCTGACCCGCCACTCCACACCCTGAGACAACCTGTTTTTCCTTACCACTTCTCAGGGATTTCCCGACGAGATTTCGCGAAAGAAGCGCGACTCCTTTCCCCCCCCCCAAACGCGGGGGACATTGTCGGACTCAAAAGGAGGCAATCTTAAAACCCACCCTCCTTTTATCCTCTATCTTTTCTTCCCCCCTTCACATGCTCGTCTTCTTTTCCCTCTTCCAAGATTACTCCTTCACCCCCCCCCTTTTTTTTTTTTTTTTCTTTTTTTTTTTTTTTTTTTTCTTTTTTTTTTTTTTTTCTTCCTTTTTTTATCGTTTTTCTTCTCTCTTTTTTTTTTTTTTTTTTTTTTTTTTGTTTTTGTTTTCCTCTTCTTTTTTTTTCTGCTTTTCTTTCTTTTTTTTTTTTTCTTTCTTTTTTTTCTTTTTTTTTTTTTTCTTTTTTTCTTTTTTCTTTTTTTTTTTTTTTTTTTTTCTTTCTTTCTTTTTTTTTTTTGATTGACGGTTTGATTTTGCCATGGTACCCAGAGATTTTCCTGTGGGTGTGGGTGGTCCGGGATCCTTATTCGCCGCTTTTTCTTTACCGCTTTCTATTGACTACCCGCCTCGCTTGCGTTACCATACTAAGTCCTTTTGACTTTTTTCGGAGTTCTTCATCGAGGGCCGTGGTACACGTCTTGACTTTTATGGTACCTTTTTTTTCTTTGTCCTATTTATTACACGGACGCGGTTTTTACGGAACTTAATCCACGCCCCCTTCTTGGCGACCGTTCGGCTTACCCTAAGGCTTCTCCCCTTCTCTTTTGTGGTACTCTGTCCGCACGCGTTTCGTTTCCGCCTCTTGGATTTCCGGTTCATCCAAGCATTTGTTGGCCACTTCGGGGCTCGCCTCCCAAATACCCCATTTCGTAAAGGCGAGAATCCCTGCAACTACCCCTAAAAGCCCCACGTTCTTTCCCTTTGATTTTTTTTGTTTTGTTTTTCTCGGTTAGCGATTGAAACGAAATGTCGGGTTGTCCACATCCTTTTTACGAATTTTTTCTCAGAGCTGCACCGAGCCTGAGTTTCTTTCCCCCTTATCATCCTGGAATTACGGCTTTTAGCCTAGGGTGTACTCCCTAACTTTCTATATTCTTCGCGCGCCATAAACTTCACTTTTCTCCGGAAATAATTCCCCCTTCTTGAAACGGTTTTGCGCTTCCTTTACGGTAATCAGACGCCGATACCGGAGTAAATAATTTTTTCCCGTTCCCCCTTGTCGAGAGTTTACATTATGGCTCGAGGCTCCGGGCAATCCCTCCCCGTAACCTCGGGTCTTCTGTTTTGAGGCTCCCGCCGCTCTTCTCCCTCGACGAATCAACCCGACACCGATCACCCCCTGCCGTAACAGATTCTTTCCCCCCTTCTCGTTCGGTAGAGATAACGTTTTAACCCTTCCTTCTTGATGCGGAAATGCCTCTAGGGATCGACGTACTTGTGAAACCTTCCCCGTAAGAGGCTTTTCCTGAAAACCCGGCTCGGTGGTGCAGATCTCGATTCCTGCCAAATAAGCAATTTGTGTTCGATCCCCAATTTCCCTATAGGGCCTTTTTTTCCTCGGACTTGACCCTTTATAGTGCAGGCTTCCTCCCTGGTTTTAAACTAGGGCACTTTACACGCCGACGATGAACAATGATCTGAGTACACGTTTTGGTTTAAATGGGGTTGTGTACTCTGCGCAGTGTCGGTACGTCTGGTGAGTGGGCCCATGAAAAGCAGGGCCACTTGTGCACGTCGCCGGTTGTAAAGGTTTTTCCAG
>Ga0179593_1483401_pt1 | contig 12694 bp, 16 predicted proteins | sample CZODoug2_1_08_16_FD_185931 | JGI IMG/M metagenome (GOLD analysis project Ga0179593, IMG submission 185931) | Vadose zone soil fungal communities from Angelo Coast Range Reserve, California, USA - CZODoug2_1_08_16fungal (PacBio error correction) | ecosystem: Environmental > Terrestrial > Soil >... | reverse complement strand
CCTTCTCCTCACTCGCAGTTCTGACATTTCATTTAGTCTCTTAAACAATAGCCGTTGAGTTTGCCCCTCCTTTCTCTAGTACGTGGGGAGTTCTTCCTCAATGTTCCTTTCCTGTGCCCCCGCCAAATAGAACCTCCATTTTTGGTTTTCTGCTCGGTTGTCTGAAAGATGTTTCGGTTCCCCCCACCAACTCTCGACCGTTGCAGATTCCCTTTGGCTTTTGTCTCTCTAGTTCCTGGTCTCTCGAGGTCATTGGATCTTTCCTGCAATATCACTTCTTCGCCGCGTTACGAATTCGATTTCTTCTGCGTGTCCCACGTGAAACTTGGGCACTGCGCTTCTGTCCACCGCGTGCCCGATGTCCGACAGGACTCTCCCCCTCTGTCGGGTCCCTCCCCCTATAGGACCCTTAGGTTGCGCCACTTTCTTTTATCCTTCGCCCTATCCACGTATTTTTTTATTTTTGATGCGAAGAGCCTTCCTCCCCTTCCCCACTTAGTATGCGATTTACCCCCATAAACACCTGTGCCCATCCCCTCTTTAACTCATTTTCATCTTTCCCTTCGTTCCCTTACAGCTTTTTCCTGGCTCCGTTTATCTTGCCCCCGTTCCATTTCCAACGACTTTTATATTCCCCTACAATGACTCCCTCTTCGATCTTGAAGGCCCCCATTTTTGCCCAACTTTCCCTCCGGCCAATCTTCTGCTTTTCGACCACTTCTTTTTTTCCAGTTTAGTACCCCCGATTACTTTGCGTCCGTATGTTCTCAATTCTCCCGCTCTTCGTCAAACATTTCCCCTCTCCCCCCCTAATTCCACTCTTCATCCCCGTTTCTTACCTTCCACGCTGCATTTGGTTTTCGACCCCCGATCCCAGCCGTCGAGTATTTTTTCCTGAGCATTTCTTTTCCCCAACTTATCACTTCTTGAATTGCCATCCTCCCTTTTCTTTTGGGGTTTCCGGTGTTTTATGTTTCTTTCCCAACTTTTTTCGGTGCCAGTTAATGTTGGCTCGGGTTTTCAGTCGTCACCCTTAATCGGAAACCCTGTAACCCCGAATTTGGGAACTCCTGGTTACTCTGAGTTTACTCATAACTTTCCCCCCCCTTCCTCCCTCCAACCATTTGAAAATCCCCCCCCTCCCTCCACCTTGTTTATCGTCATCCCTTGACACGATGCCCCCTTTTTGAGTTCACTTTATTGCTTTTCCTTAGAACCTATCCCCACTGCACCCACAGATTCCGCTCTCCGCATTCACGAACAAACTCTGCATATAACACTTCCCCTAGTCTCTTCCTTCCATTTCTTGTAATCGATCTTTCAGTTGTTCGATATCCTCGGGCGATCCTTGTCCCCGACTTTAGTCTCCAATGAAGTGACAATTTCGGGCAACCCAAAACTTCACTATGTTTCCAGCCTCCTCTTTCCCCAACACGCGTGTTGTGTTCCCGAGCGAACGAAGGATTTTGTCTGATTGGCTGTTTTTGTTTTCGAGCTTCCCCCCCCCTTGTTTCCCTGCCTTCAATCTCTGCTTCATTTTGAACTTTGTGAGTGATTCTGACGTCTGCATCTCTCTCTTTTCTTGTCTGTTGCCGTTATGCGAACGCCGTCCTCAAACAAGTTCAAATGGCCGTCTTTCTGTACCCCCTTCGGAGTCACCCTTTGTTCCCTCTCTCATACCCAGCCATCGACCACAAATATCGTCTTCTTAGTTTGGATCCACCAACGGCCCCTTTGTCCATCGCGCTGACCCGGAGTGATTGATGACATTTTTTTTTCCCTCACTTGTTCCGCTTCCTTACGTTTGGCCTATTTTTACAAAGAGGCTATCGACCTCTTACGCGATAAAATCACTCCTTTTTTCCCGTCTCCTCCTATCACTGTAGGGAGACAGAAGCAGTGGGAAATGCTCGTATTACGTTTTTTCTTGGCTGTTCCGTCGGTTTAGTAGCCGCATTTGGCCCCGCCCGATTCATGTGCATTTCCCACTTTCTTCCGTCTCCTCTGGTGAGTTGTTAGTGTTTTTTCTTTTCCACTTTTTTCCCTCGGCCGTGATTCACCTTCCTTACCCAGCTCTTCCCTTCGTACCACAATGGGTGACGGTGTTAGTTTTAAGGGGACTTAATTGATTACTACCCGCTTAGAATTAACCGGCACCTCCACTTTTGTTTCCCTCCTTCAAACCATTTTCAACCAAAGAAAACCTTTCCTTCTGCTGATGAGGCCCTCGGTAGCGCGTTCTTCTCTCCGCCCCCCCAACCACTCGTTTAACTGTTTTTGATCAGACTTTCCCCAATTCTTTCAGCGTCTGAACAACTTGTTGGCTGAGAGCTGATTTTTTGTCGCGGTGGCCTGACCTCGGAGAATTGATTTTGTCCCATTCTGCACTCTCCCAGTTCTGGGTTTGAGTTGACACTCCTTTCCCAGTAGTTAAGAGCAGAAGCTTCCGTCGTTTGTTTTAACTTTCAGAATCTGAAAGCTTGATTCAGGGATGTTGACTCTTCCGGTGGAACCTTGTCATGGTTCCCCCCCCCCCCCTGCAAATCAAGGCCTCAGTGCAATCTTCCTTACCCCCCTTTCAGCGACACCTTGGGCGTGGCATGTTTTTGCATGGGATCGTCCTACGATAGTGGGAATGGATTTGCCTTATTAGTGCCTCCCCATCCCCTTTTTTCTTGGAAGGACCCTCCGTTTCATCGCTTTTTCTCCCGCTTTTCTTTTTCCATCCCTCAACTGTTGCCCTGGAGTGGACCTTGCACGGTTTTTCTCTCCAGCTTACCGTACCCCACGCAGATTTTCCCTCTCAGCGGTGCCAGGCTTGTAGCGTTTGCCACCTCGTTTTTCTTCTTGAATTTAAAATCTCCATTCCCGAGAGTTTGGAAACATGGACGATCCAGATTACTTTGCCCCCGCCCATTCCCTTTGAGGCTTTCCCCTGTTCCTCCCCTCTTCCCTTTCACTACATGACGCGAGCAGCCCCTCAATGGCTTTCTGATGGTGCTGTCCCTCACTTCTTTCTGAACTTACCCGTACTCTCGATGGGAGGGCCAGTCTCCTTATTTTGGATATCAGATGTCCGGAATTTCTACTTCCTCCTCTTCTCCAATAACGATCTATCTCTTTCAATCCTCCCTTTCCCTTTTTTTTTTTTTGTATCTAGATCGTAACTGACCCTGTCTCAGTCTGCTGCTCGCTATACCACATGCTTGCAAGCCATCGATAGTAAGTTGGTTTAGAAATTGTCCTTTATTGACCTTCCCACACATCCTCCACCTTGTGGGTGATGCGTCCTCGGAAGGACCCCCTCTGGTAGTCCCAGTCCCCCAATCTCTAAGTAATGTGTGGTTTATATACTTATAGGAACTTTTTTCGATCATCCCTCGTGCTGAGATTTTTTCCCCCCCGTCCTCCTCTGTATCACCTCTTTTCGCTCCGATTAATCTGCGTGTCCGTGAAAAAGCTTTTTCCTGGCCCTTCTCACCTGCCTATTCCGCTCAGGGCCCTGACCCACGTCTTTCGTTCGCTCTTATTGTTTCTACCCGGGAGTGTCTCCAACCCTCTTTTCCGTTGAGTGTTCTTATCCCGTCTCAACTGTCCTTGATTCTAGACCCTTCCCCTCATTCCCCTATCGTGTACATCCCAAAACATTGTGCCCTCCACTACTTTTATTTACGGTCTTTCCTGAGCCTCAATGACTGCCTTGTATTTTTTTGCCCCTGCTGTTCCCTCCATGTTCTCGTTCCCAGCCTTCGATTTCTTTCCTGGCCCAGCCGGTGGCCCCCCCCTGACCCGTCCGTAATTCCTTCTTCTGTTCACGTTCTTTACCGCGTTCCTTCCTCTACTATCTTTTCAAGTCTGGTGAATGTTTGCTGTCGGAACGAACATTTCCCTCCCACAGGCCCCAGCTTTCAGCATTGCCACGTGTCTTCCTTTTTTGAGAACCAAGTCCCTCGCCCCAACTTTTCTGCTTTTTGTTTGTTGGCTTTTCTCCTACTCCCTTCTTGCATTACAATACTCCCCCCCTTTTTTTTGGGTTTTTATAGTGTTTATTGTATTTCCCCCACAATTTTCTTTTCCGTTACTGAACATATTGGTCCCTTTTTTATTCACTCCCTTCGTCGTCACCCGGCTCTTTTTCCCTTTTCACCGAATGGGTAAGAACGCCTCCGGTAGTACGTACTTGCCTTTTGCGCCCCCCTAACTCCCACCCCACTAAAATTTCAACCAGTCCTCCTCAGAACTCCTATACGATTGGGCCAATGCGGATCCGTCCTAGCCCAACCGCCTCACCCCCAAAGATCGCCTCCGCAATCTGTGAATCCCCCACGTCCCCCTCTCTACCAACTTACGTGATCTTCGTTTAGCAGTCCGGCGAATCTTGTAATCCATCAGTCTGTTTATCCTATAGTCGCTTTGCCACCCCCCGCTTCCCCTCTCTCGTTCAAAGGATGCACTGTTCCCCCAACTTTTCTTCCCCCAACCCCCCACCCTGTCCTCTCGATGACAACCAGAGGCCTGTTGTATTCCTCGCAATCATCCCCAGCCGTGTGTCGATTGCTTTTGTGTTTCTTTCTCTCTTGACCAATGTGTCATACCCGCCCTTTTTCCCCCCTATTCAGGCCTTTGAAACCTTGTGTTCGGCGTTCGCCTCTAGTAATTGTCCTATAACTACTTTTTGTTGTGTTTCTTCTCTGCTCTCAGATAACTCACCCTTCCCCTTCCGCGGTCATCTGGATGACCCTCTTCGCACCAATTCCAGCTCTGAAAAACTCCCTTATCCCCGGTCGGCTTCGTGCTTGCGCGGTCGCACTACGTGTTTGTCCTCCCCGAGTTCCCCCCTCTTCCTTGATTCAATTTTTTTGCCCCCCTGACCACTTTTTCTCTTTCTTTTCGACGCACGCGTGCCTCTTTTTTACCCCTGCGGGAATGCCAGACTCCCAAGCCATTCCTCTTATACGAGTCCCCTTGTGGTACTCCCCCGTTACGTTCTTCTGCTTCTCTTTCGAGACGAGGGTGTTACTTTGACTCTTCGTCTGCCTCCATTTGCAAGCTGAAATTTTTTCCGTGGTCCTTCTCGATCCTTAGTTTTTATTGGTGTATTTTCAAAGGTTTTGTTCCCCTTTCTTTTAACGTCCCGTAAGGACCTTAGTTTCCCCCCCCCCCCCCCATTCGGGTCCAGGTGCCCCTCTTAAGTTACTTCCTTCATCTTTCATTCCATAAAATATAGAAACAACCCTTTCTCCTACCCCACTTTTTGTGGCAAAACCCTCTTTAACCAACCAAACGACCCTTTCTGGATGAGCTTCCTCCCTTCTCTTTCGCTTCCTTCTTAGTACACACAAACTTCAACATTCCCAGAGTGGATCCTATGAAGTGGTTCATTTACCCACGTCCTCCCCCACTCGGTCTTTTTCAGGAGGGGTGGGGTGGTTTTTGGTTTTTTTGGTGTTTTTTTTGGTGTGTTGGTGTTGTTTTTTTGTTTTGGTTGGGTTGGTTTTGTTTTTTTTTGGTTTTTTTTTTGTTTTTTTGTTGTTGGGGTTTTTTTTTTTGGGTTGTTTGGTGTTTTTTTTGGTTGTTGTTTGTTTTGGGGGGTGTGGTGGGGGTGGTGTTTGTGGGGTTTTTGGGTGTTTTTCTTTTTTTTCTTTTTTGGGTGGTTGTGTTGTTTTTTTTTTGGTTTTTTTATCTGTATTCTGGTTCTTTTGTTTTCATTGTCCTGCTGACTTTTCTCCTTCTCCCGGTAACCCCAGTATCTTGTCTTAGTTCCGGCAAACGCTGTTCAGTACTTACCCCTCTCCCCGAAGCTTCCGGCGTTCAGTGCAAACGCTTCTCTTAAAGTCAATCGATTGAGTTGGCATCAGTTCCTTCCTCTTTTACCCCTGTCAACGGGGCAAAATCCCTACGGCATCCCTTTCGACTCTGCCGCACCCCTTCCCTCCCCCTTAACTTACTTTCTTTGGGCCCAGGTTTGGAATTGATATTGGGATTTCTTTGCTCTGCGTGCCTTTGGCTCTGGAAGGAAAAGAACCCCTGGCATCGCTTGTCTCCCCTTCTGCCTTCTCGCTCTCCGCCTCCCCTTTTTCCTGATTCCTATCTTTCTCTTTGCCTTTCTTTTTTTTCATTGCAACGGGTTACACTGCCGATTTAAATCGAAGGCTTTTTGTTGGGATTTTCGTTGATCGGTTCCCACTCGGTTCTTTACTCAAATTATCCCCCCCGCCTCTACTTCTCTCCCAGGGACACTTTTGCGAGACTCTACAGAAGGAAGTTGCCGGAAAATTCGTTCCCTCTCTTTTTGTGCAACTCAGTCTTATCCCCGCTCCCCCGAGCCCCAGCAGAAAATTTCTGTTTGTTCTTTTTTTCTTTCACCCCTAACCTTACTCTGCCCCACCCCCAACGCTCTGGCGGGCACTGACATCCGGCTTTTTCTTCTATCCTGCAGCCCCTTTCCTCGTTCCATACCGATCTTCATCTTTTCTCCCCTCCTCCTTTTTTTTTTTTTTGATCTAGTTCTCCCTCATTCTGAATGTTTTTTGCCTGCCTCGATTCTCCCAGATTTAACTCCATCGAGAGACGCTGGTGTCTGTTCCCTGCATCTTTTCGTGACCGCACAAAGCAGTCACTCCCCTTTCTTTGTCGTCGTATTGATGATAGTTTCTAGGTTACCCTCCGCACCGATGAAAGAATTTCTGGTCCTCTTTCTGGATCTTTTTTCGTTTTGTCGCCCCTCAGTCTCTTTCTAAAGATCAAGAGTGTTCTGCTCTCACCGGTACACCCATCCTCCGATCATTTCCTTCCCTCAGCTGGTCCATGCGTCCTCCCCTTCTCGTCAACATTCCATCGCCGATGTGTTTTTTCGGTCCTCCACTTTGAGCCCTTCTCTTCCCTGCGGCCCCTCCCTGCTCCAAGGTCCTTTTTTGATGCTCGACTCTCACCCCCCCCTTTCCCAATAGGATTCGATCCAATTAACCCTGTTCCTCTTTCTCCCGAAGTTTATCTTCTTCTTCAGTTCATCTGTTTCATTTATTTTTTTTCGCGGTTACATTTCCATCGATCTCTCCCACCCTCCCCAGCTTATAAGTTCATTGACTTCGCCCAGCTTTGACCAAATTCCGCGTAATTCTCCGTTAATGTACGCTTTCCGGCTCCCCCAGATATGGGAAGGGCGTCATTTACTTTCCCTTCGCGAGGTCTCTTCCACCCCATTTCCTTCCCACAGAATCCCGCCTCAGCCCATCCCCGGACGTGATGGTGATGCCCCAAGTCCCGATACAACGATTCTCGTTCTTTTTTTTGCTTCTCTATATACCGTAACCCCGATTTTCCCCTCTCCCCTTGAATCTTACAGGTTTTTTTTCTTTTTTGGTTAGGTTTTCACCCACCCCTTGGATGGTAATGTCTCATCTTTGGATATAGGTAGTATTCCTTGACTAGCACTTTAAACTCCCTGCCCCTTCCTCTGGGGGCCCACTAAGGTACTATCCCTTCTTCCGATTAGCCTTGCGGCCCACCCTTTTTTCAAAAATACAACCAGAAACCTTCACCTATCTCCTTTTTTCGAAAAGGGCACTTGCACTATGCTTTTCGTTAATTTGATTCCCGAGCGACCCCCCCCTTCTGCCAATCTCCCCCCCTCTCGATCGACAACCGTCATCCTCTCATTCACCGTCCTTTACGACTCTTTCTTGCCCTTCCGACTTTCTGGTAATTCTTCCGATAACTTCTTTCTCTTTTTTAACAATCCTCCCACGCCCTCGTCTTTCTCCCTGCAAGCTTTACCAATTTTTGTTTTTCACAACCCCCTTCAACTCTTGTTCAGCCTCGATGAACACCTTTGATTTTGTCTCCTTCCTCACTCTTCCTGCCTGACGAGGTGTAGATGGTTTTTATCCCCCCCCGAGATTTTCCCCCTTTCTCTTCCCAAGATTTTGAACTTTTTTAGGATTAGTAGTTGCATTTCCTCCTCCCCCTTTTGTGTTGTCTCTCGATGAGACGCCTGACTCCTTTCAAAGTTAAAAGTCCCCCCTGTCATCTTGATTTCCGGCGTTTCCTCACCCCCTGGGTCAAGCTCGAACTCCAGCAATCGACCCATTCGTTTTCGGGCTTGAGGATCCAAACCCTTCACGCTTTTTTTCATATCTTCCCCCCAGAGTTGAATTCTTGAATTTTTTCAACCTTGTGCAGCTTCATTTCGGCTTGCGCGTTTGCGCTGTAAAAGATTACGTCCACTATAGAACTCATTATCGTTCATCAAAGAAACGGAAGGATACCCTCCTATTCACGGTTAGTTTTACTCTCTGTGAAGGCGGGAGGAGGACAGTCTTCGATCCGGATCTTTTTTTTCCTCCTTTTGCCGCTCAGTCTCCCCGAATTGCCCCCCCCCCTTGAGCGTGTGCCAGTTCAGTGAAATTCTTCTGACTCTTTGTGTGGTTTTTTTGTGTCTTTCAAAGGGTTTTCCGGCCTTGCCCTTCTTTACCTTCTCTTCCCCCCTTCTTACCCCCTTTCTTGGTTTTTTTTGCGAGCTGGTTTTACTTTAATAGTTTACTAATTCCACAATGTAGCATTCAATTCCCCCCTCCCCCTTTTTTTTCAATCAGAAACCCCCCCTCTTAAACCCTTCTTTTAGTGATTCTGATTTGCCTTTTGAGATATTTCTCAGCACACCACCCCGCCGGAGGACTGGGTTCCCCCCACCTCTTTTTTCCGTAGAAAAGCTTTTCCCGTCGTTTTTCTGTTGGGAGTGGGAACTTTTTCTGGCCTATTTTTTTACTTGTCCATTTTCTTCCCCTTATATGGGAGTTAGGTCCGGTTAGGATAAACTTATGTGCCCCCTCTCCCCCTAAGATTCAGAGTTAAATTTGGGTCCCCCTGTTTTCGCTTTCCCGACCCGAAGCTTGTCCCTTTGTCGTCGTTGATGGAACCTCTTGGCAAAACCTTTTCCTCCAGCTTTGTCCTGCTTTTTTCCTTTCTTCAAGATCAATGGGCGTGGCACATTTTGGCCTTTCCTAGCCCGATCTTGGGTTTCTTTTTTTTTTGTCCTGTATTTTTACCCTGCCGTGTGCGAAGCCCGGTAATCGCATTGGCGAACTTTTCCCTTTTCGCCTTCACATTTTTGTCTGTTATGTGGGACCTCGGGAACTTTTGACTCCCCCCTTTCACCAGCTGCACTTCCACTAACTTAACGCCCCACCCCCCCCCCCCCCCCCCCCCCGGCTTGTGGCCACGGCCCCCTTTGAGCTGTTCCCACTCCGTTCTCAGTCCCAATCTCCCCTCTCGATTGATCTTCCCCCGGACTTTCCCTTCTACTATCAGCCTTTTCCCCTTTTTAACCTTTTTTGCTCCTTTCGGATGTTGAACCTATATACCATCATGCACTGACTCGCTGAGAATCAGTCCTGGATGTTGTCTTTTGGTGGCTGTCCCCCTCCCTCACAGATTTTCTCCCTACACCCCCCTTTATTCTGGATGGACAGCTCCTTCATTATTGTGGCTGATGAATGAAGAACTTCTCTTCCCCCCCATTTTAAGGCTCCTCCTCCCTACCCTCCTCGTGTTGTTGTTTCTCTCGTCCGCCCGCCTTTCCGTAGCAATGTTAGGCGGGAAAGTTCATGATCCTACCAAGCCCGTAGTTTATTGCAAGAATACATCTTACTTTGGTTTAGACTCCTTTTTTTTTTTCTTCTGTTTCCCCCTCACCGAAAATCCAGTTGTCGGTTTCCTTAGAGTAGTCTCCCCAGGCAATCTGTAGCTCTTTTCACATTCGTCCCAAGATCGACACTCTAATGCTTTCACTCTCCTTTGCTCTCTCGTCCCCGTTACTTACTTGGGCATTTCTCTTTTTTCACGCCCTCGGTGTCACACCAGAGTGGAAACAAGCCCTTTTTTCCCGGACTCCTTTCTTTTTGTGAACCGCGGCCCTTGTCCCCCTCGACCACTGTACCTATTTTCCATTGGAATTACCCTCGTGTCTGGGCTGCCTTTTTGGTCCCGGCCTCTTTTTTGGACCAACATTCGATCTTTGCGTGTCTTCTGCAGACCGGACCTTTTGAGGCTCGCGAGGCCCATAATACTCCCCGCTTTCGTCTTCGATCCCCCTCACCCCTTTGTAAGCACTCTTTCCCGCAGTCTCCTTTTTTTTTCCCGGTTTGAAGGTTTTCCCTTCCTGCCCCTTTCAGACTCTTACCTCCCCATCGCATCTCCTCCACTTTATACAAGCTTCCCTTTGAAGCGCCAGCGGGCCCCCCCCCCTTGGAAAGTCGGTTAATATTCTGCTCTCCCGCCAGGTGTCCCCTCTCCACTCCCAGAGTCCTGTGAAGCAGGCGAGTTCAGAATCCTTCCGCGCGTGGAATAACCTTCCCCCTTCACACAGCATCAAGTATCCGTTCCCCCTGCCTTCTTTCCGGAACGCGTTGGACGGTGGTTTTTTTTTTTAACAGTCCCCGCTCCACTTTTTCTGGTCGTGGTTTGTAGTCATCTCCCCTCTCACAGACCTTCCTCCCCTGAATTCTTCCTTTCTTTGGGTTTATAGTTTTTTTTTTTTTTCACCCCAAAGTCTTCTTGCAGTCCTCTAAACGATTTGTCTCAGGTTTAGTCTCCTCTTCTCGCAACCCCCTTAAACTAGGGCCCCGGCCTTTCCTCTTGGGGACTAAGTGTACTAGAGATTTTCAGTACTTGCCTTCCCCCTCTTCCCCCCTTGAAAATACACCCCATTTCCCCAAACCAGCCTCTCTTTTCACCATGACTGGCACGATGCAATTTTAGTCTTAAAGTGGCTCGAGCTACTTTTTCCTCCAACCTCGCCCACCCGCCTCTCGAACTGTACCGCCGCCTTTCACATTGCTTTTTCCTGACTGTATCAGGAAGGTCCCTTTAATCTCCATACTTGTTCCCCCTCCTCCTATTTTTCGTTGGCTTTTTGTAACAGCGCCACCTCCTGCGTCCTAATCTGAACTGTTTCTGGTTCCACAAACTCATCAATTGGTAATCCTATTACACCCCAAGGGTTTGTTGTCTTCCCTCCCTCCCGCAAGCAGACGAACCGAATTTATTGTGATTGTTTGTCAGCTGACCCTTTTTCTCCGCCTTTTCCGAGCGGACTGTCCCCCTTTTTTGTCTGACTGCGTCTCACTTCTCTTTTTCATCCTTTCTTCCCCTTCCCTTTTTTGAGCAGATGCACGCCCCCCCCTCCCTCAAGTCAAAGGCAGCACTGTCTTTTTCCCCGCCTGGAGCAATGGGTCCAATCTCTCCTAACCTCTATTTTAGACCCCTATCGTCGGCTTCGTTTTGCGATTCTCCCAAGGATCTGTTCATGAGCTGCCCCAGATTTTTTTTTTGAATTTGGTTGCCGAAACTTAGCTTCATTTTTTGTGGCGCTTTTTCCAACCTTCTTCTGAAAATCCTTCTTACACTCCATTACGGAGGAAGATCCCTGGTAGCGTCCATCGTCATTCTGTTTACAGTTTTTCTGATCGATCGGGTTTGTTTCCCCTTTTCGTCGCTGTCATCCCTCCTTTGCCCTCTCCCGGGTTCCCTAGTTGCTTTTGCCCCAGTTCTTTGACGATCGCGTGTAGGTGTGGTTTTATTTTCATTTTCGGCCCACCCCCCCCCCCCCCCCCCCTTGCGTACCTTACGCCAGGTTTAGCTATTACCTAGTACCCCCCATTCTGTGGCGTGTTCTTAGTTTAAGTTTTTTGCCTATTGTGGAATCTCCTCTATTTCAATAGGACTTCCCTGTCCCCCTTCCCCATTTTGACCATAAACCACCCTTAAAAACCAACCACCGTTGTGATTCTGATGAGTTCCCCCCTTTTTCTCGTTTTCTCTTTTTTTGCAACCCACCCAAATTACCCTCTCATTTTCGTGGACTTCCCCCCTTCTCGGTTGCGTTGCTCCCCCGGCTGTTCTGGATTTTCCTGGTGAGTCTTTCCATGTTATGGGCCTCTTTTCGTTTTTTAAACTTCTTACACCCGCCAGGATTCCCAGTATTTTTTTGTTTTCTTTTGTCCGATGCTACCCTTACGTTCCACTCTCTGTCCCTACGGTCTTTCCCTTGCCCACCGTTTTTTTTTCTCAATGACCCCCCCTGTCCTCTTGGATGGCAGTTTTAGAGTCGATCGGCTTTCACCTTTTTTTGGCCAAAATCCACTTCCTGCTCCTTCAGCTGGCGGCAACTCCTAAGAGACCTTCCTCAAGAGGGCGGCACCCCCATGTTTGGGAATTGGAGAGACTATCTTCGTTTTAGGACCGAGATCCAGGTCTTTGGTCGTTTTCATGTTCCACCAACTCATCTTCCTTTTGCTGCCTCCCCGGCCTGGAGTCTCGCGCCCCGACATTTCGTGTCGGCATGACTTTTCACCTTTCCCGTTTCGTCCCCCCCCTCCCTGCCCGCTGTGAAAGGAACGATCAATTTTTTTGGCCCCGCTTGTGTCGATTTGGCCTTTTTTTCTTTCCCTAAAATCTCACTGTCCTTTGAGTTCCATGAACTTTCCCCGACTCCATCAGTCCTCTCACCCTTTCGTTTTTCGCTTTTTCTTTTTGGTGGAACGCCTCATCCTTTCGACTGACGCTCTCACTTTGATGTGGTGGCGTCCCTCACTACTATGCCCCACACCACCGTACCTCTCGACGTTCCCGATCAGGCTAGTTTGGGCTATCGCATTTGTGTTTTGCCCCTTCCCTGCAGAACTGCTCCGCTTTC
>Ga0179593_1368546_pt1 | contig 12694 bp, 16 predicted proteins | sample CZODoug2_1_08_16_FD_185931 | JGI IMG/M metagenome (GOLD analysis project Ga0179593, IMG submission 185931) | Vadose zone soil fungal communities from Angelo Coast Range Reserve, California, USA - CZODoug2_1_08_16fungal (PacBio error correction) | ecosystem: Environmental > Terrestrial > Soil >... | reverse complement strand
TTTTTTTGCTCAGGTTTCTTTCTTTTTCCTGCTTGCCCCCCCCCCCGTCACAAACCCCTTAACGTCTTTTTGGGGGGACCTGTCCCCGTGGGCCAGGTCAAAACCGGCCTTTGCGCTTTCTCTTCCAATCCCCCCCCCCCCCCCTCTCCGTGCCGCTGCGTTTCCCCCAGGAAAAAACCTGGAGACGAGTTTCCCTGACCCCAATAAACAACCGCCTTCTCCCAAAAACGGTGCTCCCTCCCCGATTCCCGTCAAAACGATCCTCGTGGTCTTCTTCTCTTGTCCATTGTCACCCCATTTTCACGGCGAACCTTTATTGGCCAAAAGAACGGGCACATCCCTCTCCGGGCCCCCCGCCAACCCTCCCGTTACCGGTTTTTTCTCCCTTTGACCAATCAGGCTTTCACACTCCCGGTCCGGTCTTGCAAGCTAACTCTGGTTTTTCCCTGTGCAACCAAGACAGCAAACTTGTGGAAGCGCGTAGGGGTATGTACTCCCTTCGATTTCCTTTCTCCATTTTTCGCTTTCCCCTGCCCCCTCCACAAACCCAAATCTTTCGCCTGACGCTCAATCCTGCCAAGTCCCTTGTCAGTTTTGAGTGTTCCTTCCTTTTCAAAATCCCGTCCCGCTTTTTCTTAGGTCTGTGCCCATGGCATGGAACTGCCCTGTCCCCATACTAACATCCTCCATCGGCGATATTCGAAGTCAAAGGTCTCTCCTCAGTCCTCCGTACACCTCCCCCACCTCGCTCCTTGCGTTCTTTTTCATTGATCTGACTTTGCCCGTTCCTTCCACAAGCCTCTGATGGCACAGCCCATTCCGCGACCTTTTCCTTGTATCGCTAAAGCGACACGCTCCTCGATACATTTCCCCTCATCGACCTCCAAACGGTTCCCGGTTATATCTCCTTCTTACCTCCTGCCGTTTTTGCAAGACCCTCCCACAACTCACTGGCAACAGTTTTTCATTTCCCTTCTCCAATTACTCTTGGGACAAACTCTAACCTCCCCCCGCTAGCCACATTCCCTTTTAGGCCACCCCCCCCGCCTGTCACCATTCCCTCGCTTGATCCCGTTGCACTCCCCTTCCCCTTCGTACTAAGAGAGGCCTTCTATAGGACTTTTTGCCCCAATCCTTTGCGCTTACTTACGTTTGTCTTCTTTCTGGTTCCTCTTTCTTCAGTTTTTCCTCCAACGAAAAGGTCTACTTAGTTTTTTTGTGACGTTCCCGTTCCCCTCTTACGCCACCGGCAGCGCTCTGTGACGCCGCAATGCTCCATTTCCCCCAATACCCCGAGCAGGTTTTCCTTTATTCGCTTTTCTCCGACCCCAAGCATTGTCCTTCTTTCTTTTTTCTTCCTCGTAGCCCTTAGGAACTCCCCAAACCAAAGGCCATATTGCCGCACTTCTTGCCGTCCCCCTTGCACGTCTTTGTCCAGGCCCATTGCCCCTTTCCAGTCTCCTGGCTCCCTTCTTTGACCAAAGGTCCCTTCTGAGTAATCCTCCCCATGTCTCGGCCTGTTCGGACAAGACTCCTTAACCCTTTGTTGACCTACAAAAACCCCCCCTCATCTCCCCTTTCTTTTAGAATTCGCAAATTTTTTTAAGGGGGCCAGTTCTACACCCCCTTCGCTCCTTTTCGATCCCCCCCTCCGAGGGCATCTCCGGCAGGTCTTGTTTTTTTCCAGCTTTCCACCCCGCGGTCGGAATTCGCCCGGTACGTCTCTTCTTTTCTTCAACATCCTTCCCTTTCTACCTCGAGGAAGCATGGATCCCCACCCTTTTTTTTTCTTCTCCTTGTTCAGACGCTGGCCCCCCCAAGCGGCTTGCTCCTTGAAACAAGAAAAGAAAATGTGAAATGGATAGCAGTTGCTCCTGGCCCCCTTATCGGACATCCCTTCTTTCCATTCGCCGTTCCTTTGGACCCCGGCTTCTCGGTTACCAATATCCCCCCTCCCTAGCGAGGATCCGGCTTTGTCGTGTTCATCAAGTTCTTTTGGTTTCCTGTCATGGGTGTCGGATTCGGGTGATTCCCGTCCTCTTCGTTCGGGCCCTAGCCGGTTTCTCTCACCAAAAACGGAGGTTTCAGAGTTTTCGGGTTTTTTCCCTACTGAGTGACACTTTCTGTGCCTCATTCCTCCCTTGTCGTTTTTCTCCTGGAGAAATGGTTCTTTTCCTCAATGCTTGGCTTGCGCTAGATTACAAGTTTGGTCCCCCCCCCTCAAGTCCGCTGTTTGTTTAGCGAATATTTTTTCTCCGTTTTGTTTTTTTCTCCTCCCCGAATCGTTGAGGTTTTTGCACTTTGATCGCTTTTTCAGAGCTCCCTGTTTCTCAGTTTTTCCAAATTTTTCTCCCCCCAGGCCCGCCAATGTCCCCACTTACCCCCACCTACCTCTTGCAGCTTTTCCTCTCATCCTTCTCTCTTCCCTCCCTCCCCTTTTCTTCCCCTTTTTACTGTCTCCCCCTTCTCATCTACCAGATCCCAGTTTCCCTCATCCGTTCATGTTCTTCCGTCGTTGTTTCACCACTTTTCAATACCGTTCCTGCCATATTTCCCCCTCCGGGTTCTGTTTTTTGGTCTTTCCTCTTTTCTTTCTGAGAGTGTCTCGCAAACCCATACGTCCCCCCCCCCCCGTCGTGTGATGAGCGGGCTCACGACACTGTTTGCTCTAGTTGTTTTTCTTTTTTTTGTCCCAAATCCCGGGTTGTCCCCCTTCTCACGGCAGGGTTCTGACTTTCCTCTTTTCTTTGGATTCCGCTGGCACGTTGCCCCAATTTCATCCCCTTTTTTAGTCGGTGACCTTGATATTCCGCCCCGTTTTTTCGTTGTTAAAATTTTCGTCTGGAAGGTCTTTGCTGCCTGAACGAGCTGGTTCGTGGCCGTGTTGGTGAATGTTGCCCTTCTTCCTCCCTTGTTTGTCTCTGGAGTTTGTTTTGGCTTGCCGTTTGGTTTAGTGACAATTTGTGTTGACTTGTTAGCACTGGATCTTTGTCCCTGAGGGAGTCTACCTCCCCGTAGTCTTTTTCCCTGTTTTTTGGTTTTCTTTCGGCCTTTCCTTGTCTTCCGGCCTACTAGCCCCCTTTTTTCTAATGATTTCGCTTTGCCTAGGTCCTTGGAGGTTCTTTGGTTTTTTTCTTCCTCATTTAAGTGACTTTTTTTTTTTTGGCTTTTCAGTTGTCTGGCCTCTTTTTTTTTTGCTTCTCCTTTCCTATCTTCTTTTCTGTGCCAAGCAGCCCTTTCCAAGTTGTTTCCCGGCGCGCGGTTAGACCACGCCTGGCTTTTCTTTCTGGGGATTGGAGTGGGGCCCCCTTCGTTTCCGTTTTCGTACGTTTCTTTGCACCGCCCCCCCCTCTTTTTGTCTTGATGAACCTATATTACCCCTATATGCAGACGGTCGTATCTTCCCTCACTTCTGTCCCGTCCTCGCATGTTCCTCCCCTCTATATGTGGTGTTTAAGATTTCGGATCCCCCTGATTTTTTATTTGGTGGTTGAAGGGCCAGGTTTTTCCGCGTGGTTTCTTTTTTTTTTTGAGTATTAACTTTCCCTCGGCTCCCCTTCTTTTTTGAGGTCCTGCCCCCCCCTCTTTCCTTTTTTCCGCTTTTAAGTCGGTCCGGGGGTACTTTTTTGTTGGGATCTCTGTTGTTTTCTTTTTTTCCTTCTCGGTTTTTTAGAGTCGTGCCCCCCTGTCGCTTCTCATGACCACGTCGTCGAGCTTCCCATTTTCCTACCCTTTTTTTCTCTCCCCTTACATTATTTTTGAGAACCCTTTGCGGGTCGTCCTTGAGATTGGTTTTACTTTGTTCGTTTTTCTGGGTTTTGCTTCTCTCAATAATGCTGGGTGCCTTTTTTTCGTTCTTGTGATTCAGAGGGAGGTGTTTGCGGTTTTTCAGCTCCGTTTGTGATTTCCCTACGGATTTTTTTGCCGGAACTTTTCTTTTGAGATTGGGATGGTTTCTTCCAGTATGTCGTGACTTTCCCCTGCTGTTTCGTCTTCTCGACGGCTCAGTTCGTTTTTTTTTGCAGGACCCGTCCCACCTCCTCTTTAGGCTGCCTCCTTTGGTGATGTTTCGCCGATTTTCGTTTTTTGGGTCCCCTTACGGGCTTTTTTTCTGCCTCAATTTTCTTTTTTGTTATTTTCGGTTAACGAAGCCTTTTTATTCCGATTTATAGAGTCCGTTTATTTTCTCGGCTTTTCCAGTCTTTTTTTCCTTCCTCAACGTGCTTTGACTGGTCCCGGTATTGTTGTCTTCTTTGCGCGTGCTTGTCCTTCATTTCCGTCTGTGCACTGCCCTTTAGCTTTGGTTTCGGTTTTGTGGTGAGGCCTTGCGGTCGAGACAAACCTCCCCTCCCCTTCCTTTTTCTCCTCCTCTTGTTTTTTTCCTGAATCTGATGTCGCAGTTTTCTCCTTTTTCTCGACCAACTCAACCCCACCTTCTACTTTCCCCTTTTAAAGGCCTTGCATGTACACGGATTCCCTCACTCCAGGCCCATACACCCCCCTTCGCTCTGGCCTCCTGCGCCACCAAAAAAACCCCCCTCCTCACTTGCCCGCTTTTGACTCCCCACGGAAAACTCCTCTCCGATTCTATGTTCTTCGGGGCCATTCCAACCCTTCTTTTCTTCCGGTGGCGCAGTGGCCGGTCCACGGGCCAGTTTTCGGCCCTTTCCCCCCCTGTTTCACGGTTTCCCCCCCTCTTGCTTTTCGTAAACTCCCGTGTTTTCTTCCCCCGGTCTGCACTCTACAGCTTCCTTGTGTGTCCGGCTCCTGAAAAGCGAAACTTGTTGGCTGTCGTTAACCCTTCCCGTTTTTCCGGTCTGACTTCTCTGTCCTGGCCGCCACCCCTCTCCCCCCTCTCGTCAATGACTGGTTGGAAATTCCAACCAGTTTAGTCTAATTCTATTCCCCCTCCCCTTTTGTTTTTTCGCCGCTCTTTTCCCCTCCCCCCCTTGAGGCATCCAAGAGGTTTGAATCGTCCTCCTCCCTTCTCTAGGCCTTTCTCGGACCCCCAGCACCCTTCAGCGCCCGCTCCTTTCCCCCCCCGTTTACTGTACAAGCCCCTTTTTTGTTCCGCCCGCCTTTCTCTAGCTATTCTCCCGGCCACTTTATTGCAAGTTGCCAACCTTTTCCCCTTTAACGCTTTTACCCTTGAGCGGACCACCTCCCCTGACCGCTTTCCCCTTTACCCTCTTACTTTTCCCTCCCCCTGGTTTTTCCGAACACCTTCCCCGTCTTTCACTCCTTCTTCGGTCAAACTAAACAATGGCCGCCTTTGCACGCCTCCGAATTGACCTAATGCCCCTCCAAGTCCCCTCCCTTACTATAAACCACTCCGCCCCCGCCCATTCCCTCCCCCGCTTGTCCCTTCTCCCGACCCCTGAAACTGAGTGCTTCTTCCGTTTCAGTATTATTCACCTTCCGGGCCAAACTTCCTGTGCGCTATCTCCAGACGTCTTTTCTTTTTTTTTCTTTTGGTCTTTATTGCTTCATTCGACCCCGTGGTAGCTTTTGGCGTTCGTTTTTTCTGTACGCCCCCAAGTTCCCAGCGACCGTCGCCCCTGACCACTCCAAGGTTTTAAAACCCCACCCGCAGGTTGGCGTTTCTCTTTCCACCTTTTTGCGTGCTCGACACCAGGCATTTTAATTCTGCTTTGTTTTCTTTTCCTTCTTTTTCTTTTCTTCTTCTGTCCTTCGGCAGTCCCACCCCCCCCCCCCTATATTTTCAGAACCATAACCCGGCCTCCCCCTCTGTATATTGGAGACCCAAGTCCCCCCCTCCCCCCCAGCATGGCGTTCGTCGTTGAAAAAAAGACCCACACAGTCTTATGATGCACCAAATTTTCCTTTCTCTTCTCTTACCCCGGACTAGGCCAACAAGTGGCGTAACCCCCCCCCAGTTTGCCTTCTCCGTTCTCTCAATCCCCCATTAGTCCCCTTCTCCCCCCCCCAGTTTCGGCCCCATTTTCCCCCATTTCCCGAATCCTCCCCGAAACGTGGCAGTCTCTGCACGAGGGAGCGTTCTCCCCCTTCGGCGTTTCCCCCGGCCCTGCCCCCAACTTCCACCTTTCGGTTGGCGCCGCACTTTCTCTCTCTTGTGGTGGTCCTTTTTATCTGTCACCAGACGTCTCCCCCTTTTTTTTTTTTTGTGCTCCATGGCTTCTTTTTTTCCGAAGTCCACTCCCGCTCTACTTTCCGCCCCTTAGCCGTTTACCGGACAAACCCTGCCGTTTCCTTTTTTTTTCGGTACTTCAACCAGGCCACTAGCTTCTTTTCTCCTGTTGTAGTTTTCGACTTCAACAGCGGGTTCCTTGGCGGGGGGGATAGTTCCTTTTTCCGTTTTCGATCCTCGTGCATCCCTGCGACTCCCCCCCGTCCCGTTTCTTTTTTGACGTAGTTTCCTCCCTTGGGTTCCTTCCCTGTCCACTGTGGGCCCATTTGTACTTGTGTTCTGATCTTTTTTTTTGTTTTCATGTGTTCCCGAAATACCGGGCGGTTTGCTTTTTTGCTCCTGATTCCCCTTTTTAAACGCCCAGGTCTTTTCTTTTTGCTGCTCTCTTTTTCCTGTTTTTTTTTTTGTCTGCGAGATCTCCGTGCTTCCACCTCTTGGTACGGCTGGATCGGAATCTGCCCACCTTTTCATTTTTTTTCCCTGTTTTTCCCCTTCACGACGGATCCTTTCGGTTTCCTTTTTTCCTTGTAGTACCCGTTCTGTCCCCCCAATTGTAACCCCTGGCCTTTCCCGTTTTTTGTTTTTTCTTTCTTTTTTCTAGTTTTGTCTCTCTGATCCCATTTTATCCCCCGCCCACGCCCGTTTTCCTCTCCCTTGCTCCCTTACCTTCTGCCTGGGCTTCTTTCTTTTTGTGTCTTTTTCCTGTACTCTCTGCCCGTGGCTTCAGGTTCGATTTTCGCTCGGCCTCTGCAAACACCGGTATCCCTCTTTTTCCATCCTCTTTGTCCATGCTCCTTCGGTCATCTGATCTCGGAAGCTGCTGCCGACACGTGTGTCTTGTCGGGGGATTTGTCCCCCTTCCTTCCGTGTTTTGGCGCTCCGAGTTTGCGATGCTGCCTTTCTGCTGCTTCGTGAGGTGGCTAGGATTTTGGAGTGTTTCACTGCTCTTCTTCTTTTGTTTTTCTCGAAAGTAGAGTCTTTTTTGTTTTCCCCCCCTTGTTTGAGCTCTTCTGTTTGTCCTATGACCATTTGTTTATCTCACTTTTCCTCCTCCATAGTTTTGGGGTTTTGCCTACTGGCTCGGTTAGTTTGTTTTTTTGAATCTTCTGTTTGTGCTTCCCGACGGGATAAGGTTTCTCCCTTTGAGTGAACCACCTTTAAACGGTTTCCCCCCTCTTTCCTTCTCTTCACCGGGAGGGTGAGAGGATTTATGGTTCTTTTTTGTTCTTTGCTTTGCTCGGCGATTTTGGTTACGAGTCTCCCCCTCCCCACCCCTGGCAGGATTCAATTGAACATGCCCACCCCGATAGCCCCCTTTCTATTCTCCCTCGTCTTGGGGTCCTTCCTCGATAACCTTCACCTGTCTTCTCTTCTTTTCTCTTTTGGTCTCAACTATGGAATGGGTGCAGGCCCAGGTTCTTTTTGTTCTTCTTTCGTTTTTGTCCCTTTCGCTTTTGACACTCCCCTTTTTTTTTTTATGGTATGCAGATTGCATGGGTATTCTTCCTAAGAGTCCTCCCCTTTGATTTTTTTTTGTTTTGTCTCTGCCCTGTCTTGGGGTGAGTTATTAGTCGCTTTGGTGGGTTTGGAAAGTTTTCCCCCGAATTCTCGCTTGATCTTGTCTTTTCCTCCCTAACGTGCGTTATTGCATCTGTCCTCGTCCTCCTAACACGGGTTTCACGTGATGATGTTTCAGTCTTATTCCCTGCCGTATCCGTAACACTGCGTCCCATTATGCGCGTAGTATTACTGCATCTGTCAGCAGTGTCTTTTTCTCGTTGGTCCCCTTCTGATCTAATACGATTTTTCACTTGTCTTGAGCCCTCCGTCAACCTAACTTCTTTAATATTTCCTCGCGACTTGTTTTTCAGCTCCTTTCAATGGTTTTCGCTGTCGGTAGGTCTGAGGTATTCTTCCTTTATTTCGGGTTGATTGGTCAATATGTGAAATGTCGAGCTCAACTTATTTAAAGCCACGCTAGTGCTTTTCCTGCAGTTTGCTTCATAGCGTGCTTCGCGGGGCGGTCTCTTTTTGCTTTGTGGGCAGGTGTTCCTACTTGCACTCTCCCACTTTTAAAGCACTTGTGCTCTACTCCTTTACCTTTGATGTCGACGTGCCGTTCAGTCTCGGCCCCTGAATGTGCTTTCCCCTGCGGACGCATTTCTTTTCGCTCAAACCTCTCTTCCCAATCACCTGTTGAACCCCAACGCTCTTCCCCCTCCATGCTCGACCTCTCGCCCTTTGTCTAAGCCTTTGGCACGGTACCATTATTCTTTTATCTTGCTGGACGCTTCCCCTGGACCATCTTTGTATGTCGCTCCGTTTTTATCTTCGCCTTTCTTTTCCTCTGTATCCTGCTTTGAAACGTCCTTCCCTTCAATCCCCTTCTTCTATATCACTTCTACCTGCTTCTCTCCCCCTCTCCACGTTCTCTTTTTTCCCACGTGGGGACCCTACGCTTCTTTTGATTTGTTATTCTTAACGGTCCTTTATTTTTCCCCCACTCACCATGAGTTTGTGTTCGCCACTTCTGTGCGGAAAAACGCGTGGTCCTCTTTTACCCCCAGCTCCCCGCCGGTTTGGGCTGTAGCGGACCCTAAACATTGTGTTTCTTACCTGTTTGTATCCCGCCGGTTGGGTTCGTTTTGAAACGTCACCTCATTATTGTCTCCCTAGCATTCTTTCCCACCACTCTGTTCACATCCCTGCAGGGTCTTCTTTATCCCCATCTCGGGTTTGAGCTCTCTCAAACGTGACTCCCCGCTACTACGTCAGTTTCGGCTTTCTGAGGTTTCCGTCGAGATACGAATGATCCTAACCACCTCTGTCAGCTTCTCTCCGCGCCTCCAAAGTCTCCCCCCTACCCAGATTCCCCCCCCCCCTCCGCTTCACTGTAGGGTTTACGTGCTATGCTCTACTCTTGCAACTGAGTTCGCGGCCCCTACATTACTTCCTTCCCGCATCCTTTCTCTATACAGTAGTAGTCAGAGTGTACCTGTTTCTTTATCCCCTTTCCCTGTGCCCTTTTGAACCGTCGACAATTTCCACAATGTACGCGGCTCTTGTGTCCCCGCAAGCATTAGCAAGTCAGTTGGTTGGATACTTTACAATTCCGTTGTGTCCCTCCCAATTTTGCTCTTCTTCCACCCCTTGGTTTTTTTGGTACCTCCTTCTACAACGTAACTAGATGTACCACGTGCATCTCTCTCCAGTCCACACATCGTCTTCAGACTTTCAGTTACCCCCCGCGGCCTTTGTATACATCTGTTAGTGACGTTTTTTTGCATCTTCAACTAAGTCCCCCTTTCTTGACCAATATGTCCTCTTTACTTTGGATTTTTTCTTCGCTCCTTGACCCTTAGCGATATGTTTTTTTGAGGTTTTCTTCGGCCACCCTCCACCTGTATTCCCTGTAGGGAGCTACCCCCCGCCCCTTCCACTCCCGACTTTCCCGTTTACTTCTTCTCTTCCTATCCGCCTTATTCTTCTGTCACGGTCCTCCTCTGTCGGCAGCCATTTGTTGCCTTTCTCCTTCGTGAGTCTCTGTTGTTCCTTGTTTCACCTTTTGAGAATTTTTTCGTTTCTGTAGCCTATCTTGAAATTGGCAGGTTTTTTTTACATTGAGTTCGCTTCTCACTTGCTTTTTCTGCCTTTTTCCAACACATGCGTTCCTCGACTCGAATCTTTGTTTAGGCGCCCACGGCCCCCTGCTTCCTCCGCCTTTTTGTACCCTCCTTCATTCTGGACTCGTGAGTTCTTTCTTTGTTTTTGGGGAGATGCCTTTACTCGTCTCATGCCCACTACGGTTCAAATGCGCTCTATCAGGGTTTACCCTTGAAGTTGAAGGCAATTTTATTAGCTTTAATGTTCAAGCAAAAATCTCCATCTCATAACTCCTATATACCTTAATACCTTTCCCACAACCCAAATACCTTGTAGGTAGTTCATACTTAAACAATTAACTAACTAATGACCAGAAAACACACAATCCATAGAGGTTAATGAGAGTCTGGATGGTTTTGCTAGCTTGTCTGTCCCTATTTGCCCTTCCCCGGCTCGATCATGTTCTGCGCCCCAATCTTCTTCTTGTTTTCAGATGTTCTTGTTAGTTGTCCGATTTGTATTTGCTTTCCTCGGGCATCCACGCACTGTTCATGCCCGCCGTTGTTTTTTCCTTCCTTGTTCCTTTTGTGTCGAGATTCTTATTTCGTCCCAGCCCTTCCACGGTTTGGTGAAGGCAAGATGTTTTGGTTTATTCTTCTCCTATGCCCTCATCCCTAGTACCATTCTCGTCCCGCATTGGATCTTTTGTCGTGTTCCTCTTGTGGTACTAGCTCTCTTGTATTTCTTTTTCCTCTCCACGCAGAAGATCGGTACAATGTATAGGCCAACGATTAGCCTCCTCCTGTGACACGACTTAACGCCACATCTAGCCTCCCACTCCCTTCCCCCCATCATGGTGCCAGCTGTTGCTTCTCGGTGTTGGCTTTTCGGTGCACACGAGTTCCCTCCACCCAACCGCCCTCCTCTTTCAGTTCCTCCCTTCCTTGATTCGTCTGTTTAGCTACCCCGACCTGACCCGTCCCCGTCGGGGCTCGCCATCGCCGGAAGTTCACCGTCTTCCCTTTTAATAGTTGGTGTTGCCCGACGCTGCCGAATCTCTCAATGTCCAGTCCCCGATCACGAGACGAGGAATGGATCCCTCTGTACGGTTTTTCCTAGGACCCCCCCCCGTGCCTCACTTTCCCCGCAACGCACTCCTGGCTCTCTGGCTTTTTTTTGCCGTATTTTTTTGTGGTTGTCTGTCGTGACCTAATTTCAACCACTCATGCGACCTTGAGAAAGAGGACACTTCATGCGATTTTTTAATCCAGCAGTTTTAGCTTGGATTTTTGTTGGCTCGAAACCGGTTCCCGATTCGTGTGTGGCGCACTCGCCTGCCTAGCCGAAGACCCAGACAGAATACCTTTCCCCCGGTTTGGATGATGTTTGCGGATGCCCTCAACTTTCCCTAAGAGACTGGAGTCAGCCGGCACCATCGTTTCCCGATGGCCTTTTGTCCCCCCCTTCGATCGGCCCAAATTTTATTTGTAAGGTCCCGGCCCTTTGTATTCTGTCTCTTTGTCGGGACTTTGCGTGCGCCCCCCATGTGCGCATCGTAGGATCGCTCCAATTTAGCCACAAGCGTTAAAGGCTATCAGACTGAAGATCCCCGCTCCTTCTTTATTGAGGTGAATTTTTTTTCCCCTATTGGTTTAGGTCTGTTTTTTTTACATATGGGGTAACTTTTTTCCTATCTAGATTTTAAGATTTGAGGTGGCGGTTTGGTTGGGGCTTCTGGTGTTGGTGGTGGGTTTTGTTGGGGGTTTGTGTTTTTTTTTGGTGGTGGTTTTGGGGTGTTGTTCTTTTCTGAGACTTACAACCAAATTGGCGGCGCCCCCCGCCTCGCCTAAACCGACCTATGCCAAAAACCCCCCAACTCTTCCCCCTCCTTCTTTCTCATCGAGTACCTTCTACTATTTCCCTTCCTTTGGATTTCTATTCAGCCTTTGGTCTGTCCTCCTGAGTAAGACGCTCTACCGTTTGCCTCCTCATCCCGCCCCTCTTTCTCTAAAAATTGAACAGATCTTTCTTCCGCCTTGTTTCCCTTCATTTCCCCCTTGTTCCCCTACTAGGCATGTCTTCACAACCTCCAGTTTTGCCCCTACCTCCTTGTTTCCGTGATTTTTGGGAATGAATGTCTCCTTTTCTACTTTCCCATGAGATTGTTCCACCCCGATCGGGCACCCTTTTTCCACCCCACCCTCCCTTCCAACTCTTAACCAGATGTAGCTTCTCCTTCCGTTTTTTTTTATGGTCTTCTTTTCAGATCGTATACTTGGGTGGCCCACACCCCCCCCCTCCTCATTACAATTCAACCCTGGAGGAAGTGCGTCTCCACTGTATCCTCGCTTTCTTTCCTCTGATTCCCCACACACCCCCGTCTTGTTCACTCGGTAGCAGCTCTGGCTGCTTTCCTGTTAGGTCCTCTAGCTCGAAACACCCACACCTCTCTTACTTCTCCACCCTTCGTGCGTTCGCTTGTTACTCCTCCGGACTGCTTCTTGGTCCGTAGGTATCCGGAAGCTTCCTCCCTTGACCCCCTCCGCCTTCTGGACGGAACCTGTGCGAAAAGTTTTGTCCCCCCCACGACCTGCACCCCCGAGGCCCCTACCTTATGGTGAATTGCGGGTCCCTTCCCGTTTCTTTTCCTTCTTCCGGACCTATAAATTCCTTCCTCAGACTTCTCTTTTGAGTTGTTACCTGTGTCCCCTCTTCAATCTTCCCCAGATTACCCTCTATCGGCAACTCCCTCCCTTGGTTGCTTGCTTGTCGGCTACTGGATCTGGGCCGTTCGGCTCCTTACCACATTTCCCTCTCTTTCTGTTCTCTCTCTCGAGCTGGTACTTTCAACTCGGGTCTATTTCAAACCTCTCGCGGACTTCCCCTTATGGTTGACGGAGTGACAGGTCGGATTTGGTTCCC
>Ga0179593_1532135_pt1 | contig 12695 bp, 16 predicted proteins | sample CZODoug2_1_08_16_FD_185931 | JGI IMG/M metagenome (GOLD analysis project Ga0179593, IMG submission 185931) | Vadose zone soil fungal communities from Angelo Coast Range Reserve, California, USA - CZODoug2_1_08_16fungal (PacBio error correction) | ecosystem: Environmental > Terrestrial > Soil >... | reverse complement strand
TCTTGGGTGCGTTATTGGTCTGCGGGGACTTTTGTTCTTGAGGCATTTTTTTGCGTCCGTGTTTTCCACGTGGACAATCCCCTTTCCTCTTCACTGGCGTTGACGTCACCTTGCATGGGAGGCTACCCTAACCCTTTATCTTTATTAGGCTTGAACCTTGTCGGAGTGAACGGGAAGCTTTTTTTGACCGATTTTCCAGACAAAAAAAGACCCCTTTCCAACTTTGTGTACTTTCAAGGTTATGACACATTCCGCCGGAGCAGGGAAGTGGGCCCCTTGGGCCGCTCGATTTCCTTCCCGTTTTAGGGAGTTACTGGCGAAGGGGCATAGGGTTTCTTTTGGTTTATTTTTAGCAGTCCCCGTTTGCTTCCTATTCTGAGTATTGGCCCACTTTCTTTTCTTCCCAAGATTACTTTTCCCCCCGGGGGGGTGGCGTGGAGGCATCGCCGAAGGAGGCCCTAGGCCCCCTCCGTTTTTCCACCCGTTTTGGGTTTTTGTCCAACCTCCCCTTTCCCCAACGGTTCGGGATAGGGGATACCCTTGAACTTCTTAAGGGATTGGTTTGTTTCGACCCTCCGGGGCCCGAGTTTCTTTTTTTTTGTATTCTTTCTTTTTAAAGGCCCCCGTTCTTTTCTTAGGGCGGTTTTAAGTTCTGTGCTGGTCCCCCCGCCGGGGCCCCTTTTTTCCCGTTTTTCACCTCCCTGTGTGCCGGTGGGAATTTTTTTTGCTCTTAATTTTCCGAGAACCACTTCTTTTTTTGTCCCCCCTTCTCCCGTTCGGCCCGGTTTCGACGGCCCCCGCCAAACTTGGTTCCGGTGCTGGGGGCTTAAAAATTTCCCCCAGTGTGGATCAAGTTGTCGGTTGGCCCTCTTTGGGCAGGTTTTTACTCCCAGCACAGCACAGAGTTAGGCCTCCCCTTTTTTTTCCGTGGTCCCGGAGGCCTTCTTGCCAAAAGCGTTTTTGTTTCTTTTCTTGGGTTATTTTCGATCTCAGTGTCACCCCTATGAGGCACCGTTGCGTAATTGCGGTGCAGGCTCCCAGATTCCCTTGATGACCCTTCCCCTCTCTTTGCTTTTTTTCCTCAAACGGTTACCCCCTCCCTCCCAATTCCCAGTTGCCCGCCATCCCGCGCCTCTTGCCCCGCAGCTCGACTTGCGGCTGGTGGAATAAACCTCTGTTTCCCTGCCATGGTCACGTCCTCTTTGTTCCGTGGCCAGATTCCAAGGTTCGATACCCCCCAAAACCCCCACCCCCCCCCCCACCCCCCCCCCCCCCCCCCCCGCACCCCCCCCCACACCCCCCCCCCCCCCCCCCCCCCCTTTTTTTATATCGAAGGATCATACACGGCTCGTTTTCCTGGAAGCGATTGTTGTGTTGATTTTTTCGGTTTTTCGGTTGGCAGTTTTTTTTTGAGGTCCGGCTGGACGTTGTTTGGGTGCGGGATACTTTGGGTACAAGAAACTGTCTGTCTTTCTTTTTTTCCTGCTTTCCAGGCCTTGGGGGCGTTACCCGCGCGCCCTTTCCGCCACCCGAGGGTTCTTTTTTTTCCCCCCCCCCCACCCTTATTCCCCTTCGCTAAGTTGTCTTTTTTTTCGGCGTGACCGCGGTACCGGCCCCCCCCCCCCCCCCGGCGACTTTTATTCCTCTTTAAGTTGGCTGGTTCTTTGGGCCGGCCGTGGCGTTTTTTTGTGTTTCCTATTTTTACGCCTGAATTTTGTTCCCTCCCCGGACCTTTTCACCTTGTTTGTGGCTTGTTTTTCCAATATCGCGGGGCAAGTTACTTTTCTTCCCTTTTGGGATGATTCCTTTTTTTGCCCTTTTTGCTTGTGGACCGTTCCTTCCCGAGTGGCCGGGCACGTTTTTTTGCAGTCCGAATCGGTTCCAAAAAAAAACAGGAGATTTTTTTTTCTGTTTTTGTGGACCTACCTGTTTTTTTGCATTGGGTTTTGCGGGTTGCGCAACTACGATGTTTATCCCTTCCCTTGCTTGTTTCTGGAGGGACGGTGGTTTTGCAACACTTGTATCAAAGATTTCTTTCTTGTACACTTCCCCCCTTTTCCCCTGCCCTTGGCCCTACCATTCCATACGGCGTTCAGCCACGCTCCAATGGTCAGGTTTCCTTTTGCCGGTGCTCGCTGTTAAGCTTCCAATTCGTCATATGATTCGTCTTTTTCAAGGGTGGAGAGTCTCTAGTGTTTTTTTTTTTTTTTTGGTTTTGCACTGGTTCGGGGGTGGTTGGTTTACGGGTAGTTTTTTCTCAGTACCTTTTTTGTCCTTTCTCTCTTTTGTGAGGTTGGTGGAGCACCCCTCCGCAGAACTTTCTTTTTTCTGCAGGGTTTTTTTTTTGCCAAATGTGTTGTTTTCCCCTTCCAAAAGCTTTGGCTTCATTAGCTGATCGGTTCGTTCGTATTCGAGGGACCCCGTTTAGCGAACCCCTTTTTTCCCCCCAATCAAATGTAGTGTTCGTTTTACGAGCGTGGGGCCCGGGACACGGTCCAAGTTTTTTCATATTTCTTTTTTTTTTTTTTTAGGGGAAGCATACGTTTTTTTTGTTGTTTCGGGATGAACTGGCGAACCCCTGTGGGGCTTCGAAAGCCTCAGGACCCAGTTTTTTGGCGCGACTTTGCATGCCTTTTGGGACCTTGCTCTTGTTTGTTGCGCCGGTTCCTTTTTCTCTCGCCCCCTGCCCCCCCTCCGGGATTCAGCTTGATTCTCTTGGGAGCTCCCAAGCAGCCGTCGTTTTTTTTTTGCAATTTTTTTCCCCAGTTTTCCCGCCCCCACATAGGGCGTCCGGTTCGTTCGAGGCCCCACCTTCTATCCAGCGCCGTTTACTTTGGCCTCGTTCCGACCCCTTCCCTGACACAATAAACCCCGGGAGCCCAGTGCCCCCCTCCAACTGCATTCCCTCTCGCCCTTGCCCCAGCCAGCCAAGAAGTCGTTTTGTCTACTGAGATTTTTCAACGTCGGACAAGGGACAATTTTTTTTTTTGCCTGGGATCTCTTCTATAAGAATTTGGGTCCCGGTGTGTTCTAGATTTTTTATTGGACTTCTTCGGAAACATTTCAACATGCGGTGGCCTTTTTTTTTTTTTTTTCCTGTGTGTTATAACGGCTTGGTTTTTGCCTTTTTGGCCCAACTCACATCGCGAACCCATCCATTTTCAATGCTCCATTTCTGGCTTTTTTTTTTTTTGCGGCAACAACAAGGCCCCCCACATTTATTTTGCCCCCAGAGCACCCAGAAGAAAAACGGCACCCCTGGTCGCCACATGTGACCTCGACCAGGTTCACAAAGGGGATCTCCCCCTGCCCTCGATGAACAAGCGTCAACCTCGTAAAATGCTTGGAAGTTTCCCTCCATCCTACTTTGGGTCCCCTTTCCCCCCCCCCGCCCTTTGGGCCCCACCCCCCATTTTTTGTCCACTGGCCCCTTTCGCTTTCCTCGTTTCTTTGAAACCCAGACTTTTCCCCCCCTGGTTTGAAAGTCCCCACCGCTGCCAATCTAGGCTACCAGCTCCCCAAGACCTTGGCTCTCACGGCCCCCTCTTGCAGCAGGTACAGTCCGATCCACTAGCGGAAGATTGCCCCCCCCCCCCCCTAAGTTTTGTTTTTCGTTTGGTCGGACCCGCAGGCGTACCCGGGCACAACTCAGCCCCCGCTTGAGTTTTTGGTTCCTGGCACCCCCCCTTTCGTTTTCCTCCGGGAAACCCCAGGACCCCCTTTTTTTGCATCCGGTGCATCGTTTGATCCCCCCTTTTCCACCCCGCTGCTCCCCCGCGGGGACCGCCCCCAAGGGGCCGGAGGGCGTTGCAAAAGTGGGATTCGTTCCCCGTCAGCGTACCGGTTCCCCACCTTAAGGTGTCTTTTAGTTCCTTTTCACCGTTTTTTTTTTTGTTTTTTTATGGACGGTGTTGCCAGCTGGTGTTTGCCAGTCTTCCCCTTTAGGGTTACCATGCGGCATGATCTTTGTAGCTCGCGATTGTGCCGGGACAGATCTTCGCTGGTTGTGGGACAATTCCTTGGCCAGCCAAATCATTTTTTCTCTTGTTTCCAGGGCCGGTTTTTTTTACGATCCTTGGTTTGGGGACCTTTTTTCTTAATCACTGTTGATCGCCCCCCCTCTTTCCCTCACCAGCTTTTCTTCTCGGGTTTATGGAAACCATGCGAGTTTTTGTTTTTCCTCCCTTACCCAACCTCGTACGGGTGTGTGCAGTTTTGTACGGAACGCTGTGGGCGAGTGAATTTCCCGTTTTTTCCTTTCTGTCTTCCCAATGAGTGTTTTACCCGAATGCCTTTTCCGTGCCCGTAATGGGCATCCACCGATTAACGTTTACAAGGGATTTGTTTGTCCCCCTTCCCCCAGAAAGAGGGCATGGCCGCTGACCCTTTTTTTTTTTCAGTGGTTCCCCCGCGCTGGACTGCGATGCCTACACTTTTTCTTGTGAACCGTTAGGCAAAGTCCCCCTCCACTCCCTTTTTAGTCTTTTCTTCCCGGGGCTGGCACCCCCCTTTTTTCATCATCGTTTTCCCTTTCGCAAGTGACCCCCGGTCAAGCCGTTTGCAGTACAGTCGTTGTGTTTTTTTTTTTTTTCCATCCTCCCTCCAAGGACGGAGTTCCCCCGTTTTGATCTTTGGACGCCCAATTTCCCCCTTCCGCGGTGCAATGCCGCCTGACGTTTATTGATCTCGTTTGGTGGCCCCAGCCAAGCCGTGATTTTCCCCTTTTGCCTTGTCTTTTGGGGGGGCCTGCACTCCACCATCTGCCCCCCTCGCCGGCGTCGTTCCTTACCTTTTCTCCCGTTTTTTTTCCACTCTCCCCCAGGTTGCTCCTTAGCTTCTTGCCCGCTGTGGGACCTTTCACAATGGGGTTTAATCACCACCCAGTCCCCCAACCCTCTTATCACCTCGGGCCCAGTTTTGTTGGCACGCCCGGTTCCACACTCGCCATGGGTTTTTGAGTTTGGAAACGGTCGTGGGCACCCGCAGGACAAGGACCCAGAAGATATTTGTTCCCCCCCCAACACTTTGGCCCCACCACCGAGACCAAAAATGATCCTCCTTCCCCGTTGTTGGTTTTGTTGTTTTTTTTTTTTTGGATTGAGATTTGTAACGGGAGAGGATGGTTTTACGCGGGAAATCCGGACTTTGCCCTGCCTGAGGCCCTGTGTCACGCTGTTGATTGACTTTTTCCCCTTCACCCCCAGAAGAAAGGTTCCCCTCTGTTGTTTTAATGTCGTGCCTGTCCATCCACCTGTTAAGATCTTTCCTTTCTGTTTTTTTCCCATTTTTTTTTTTGACTCCTTTTGGTTTTTTCCCCTTCCCTCAAACCCTTTTTTGCCGGTTGTTCACCTTCCTGCCGCTCGCAGGGGTAAATTTGCTGTTCTCTTGGTCCTTTAGCCTGCTGTTTCTTCGCTTCAGGGGTGAGGCAAGTTGGGTTCTTTTGATGTATGCAGCTTCCCTCGGGATTTCCCTTTTGATTTATCTTTTTTTTTGCGGTTGAGGGACCAGACCGTCCTCCCCACGTTTTGTCCTTTTTTGGATTTTATAGCGCCCTCATATGCCTGGTCCCATTTGGTGTACCCCTCTCACCTCGCCCCTGGATCCAGACTTTTTAGTCTTTGGGATTTCTTCCCAAGATGGGTACCTGCCAATTTGATTCTCCGCTTTCTCCAGAACGGGAGTTCGTGGTTTTTCCTTTGGCTTCCTTTCACCCTGGGATTGGTGCGCCCCCCTGGTGTGTTTCTCGTCAAAGTTTTTGGTGGTCTGGCCCCCAGGGCCCTCCCTTTTTTCTCTTTCCATCTGGCCTTCATGCTGGTTTTTGACCTTTTTTTTGCCCGGTCCGTGGTGCCCCTGGCCCCGTTAAATGGACGTTTTCCCTCTCCCCCCTTGACTGAAAAACTTTTTTAATTCTGCGCTCTGCACTTCCGGCACTGATACCCTTTTTTTCGTGGGCCGGGCAGGGGACTCCCCTTTTCTTTTTACTCCATGCTCGAGTCAGTATTTTTTTTTTTTCCTTTTTTTCCTTTTGGCACTTGCCCCCCCCCTTCGCGTCCTGGTCGTCGCCGCAAGGCGTGCCCGCCTGATTTCCCCCCCCCAGAGCTCAGTTTGAGTTTTCTAGTGGTATGCTCCCCCCACTGCTAATTAACGCTTTTACGTTTTTTTTTAGGCAACTTACCCGGGGCCCCAGCCTCCCTGCATTGATGTTTTCCCTGCCATTTTCCCCGAATCGCCACCTTCCTGCTGATCATCTTGCGGTGCTTGTATTACCGCCTCACTGACCGCGATGTTCCCCAGGCAAGATAAACTTCCAGTCCAAGAACCCCCATAATTTTTGGATTTTACTCAGCCTAGCTGGACCCTGAGGGGAGTTCCTCCATCAATCCGAACCACCCCCCCCCACCCATCGCTCCACTGGCCGCACTTGAAGCGTTTTTTGCGGGCGGGGTTGTGTGGTGCGGGGAGGTTTTGCCTATCTTCCCTGGTTACAAATTCTTATTTTTTGGTGGTGGTGGTTTTTCATCCCGGGCCGCCCAAGCCTTGCTTGCAGTTGTTTCCTTTAGTCCCACTGAGTTTCCTTTTAGGTCCCCCAACACCCCGGCGGTCAGGGGGGTCCCCCATTTTCCCTTGGGCTACGGGGTCGGTTGTCCCCGTTTTTTGACCCTACACGGACTGCTGGACCGTTTTTTTTTTTTCCGCGCACTCCTTTTGTTTTCCTTTTGTCATCGAGTCCCACGGCCATTTTTTGAACTTGCGCGTGGCGTAATAATTCCTTTTTCCATTTTTCTCCGAACGATGAACTTAAGTTTGGACCGGGCCCCTTTTCACCTGTGGCGGCTGGACCCCCTCGGGTTTCCCTTGCAGATATGGTTTGTCCCTTGGGGCATGAGCCCGAGGGACGAGCGCGCTCGGGCTTTTACCCCGGAGGGTCAGGGAGGCTCCGATTGAACGGCAACGCCGTCCGGGAAGTTCCCCCCTGAGCCTTGTGAGGAGTTCGGTGGCTGAACCACTTGTTGGTGGGTCCGTTGAGTCAGGGGGGGTACCTTTTTACTGAGACTCGTAGTTGGCCAGAGTTTTGGGGTTTCAAGCTGTCTCATTTGGGTCACCGCACTGTTCTTGACTCCCCCCAACGTTTTGTGGGTCCCCACCGCGTGGCGTTCTCCACGCCTTCACTGCCAGTTCACGTTATTGCTTCTGCTTGTCCCCCCTACCCAGGAGGGGACCCCCTCCTTCTTTGCTTTTTAGTCGGAGATCCTTTCCTTTTTAGGGGCACTTCATCTGGTGGAGTTTTCCTTCACCTTTTGTGCATTTGATTTCACTTACCTAAGCCGTGGCCCCTTTATTGGTTTCTTAGTGACAAGTCCCTGGTTATTTTTTTGGGCCCTTTTCCCCCCCCCTTTTGGGATTTTTTAGATTACAGTCAATTCCTCTATTGGCTCTGTATGTAAGTTGACCAAGGCAGCCCTGCCTCCCCCCCTTTTTCTGTTTTTTTTAACCCTAAATGCATTTTTCCGCGCCGCAGGTTCGAGCAGAAGTCCTTTTTTGCCCTCCCAGTTGCTCGACCTTTACTTTTCCTTTTTGTTTTTTTGTCCCTTTATGATCACGATATTGCCACCCAGGCTTTGGCTCGTTTAGAATTCTGCCAATTTTGTTGGTTTAGTTTTTATTCCATTCCCCCCCCTGTGTGCCAGGGGGGGTGCCCCGGGCGCTTCTAGCCCCCTGCTTTTTCCGCGCTTATCATCTGCTGCCGCTCCCTCCAAGCCGTTTTTTTCCCATTTTTGTTCCATCCCCGCCTTTTGCTGGCACGGATTTTCATTTTTTTTTTTACACAGTATCCGCACCTCCTTCTTTTTTCTTGCGCGTTGTCTCCTTCACGTTGACCCTCTTTTTAGCATTTTGGTGCACGAGGTAGTCTCCCCCTTCGCACCGGACTGCTACGACATCTAATTTTTTTCGCGGGTGGCCCGCGGACTTGCCCTCATGCCCCGGCCGTTTCCATTTCCCGCTTTGAGGAGCGGGCTACCTGAGGGTTTCGGGGTGTATGCGTCTGATTGGCCGCGCCCGGGGGATTTGTTCGGTTGGACCCTCCGGTGATCCAAGTAGGTTGCCTTCCCCCCCTCAGTCCCCCCCCGCCCAAAGTCTACCTTTGCCTTCCGACGGACAGCCACTTTTACATTTTGGCCACCGCCCTCTGCCTCCCCGATTGGTAATCGCTCCAATAAAGAGCTCTTCTAAGGCCCCCAGAAACCCGCATCTTTTTCGACCGGCCCTTCCCCACCACATTCCTGGCTACTTCCCGCCGATTCCTGAACATCTAAGACCAGAAATTTTTTTTTGCCACTTTTTCAGAGAGGGCCCAGACAGCACCCCCCCAAGGTTTGGTACACTTGGAAATTTCGACTACTGCCGCGCTTCTTTTAATTTATTTGAACCAGCCTTCCGTGCCGCATACACCAGTTGCCCGCATTGGGGCAACTGCTCAGGAGATTCCCCCCCACATCGACAGAACCCCTTCACGCACCCCCAGGCTTACCCTCCCAGTGGTATCAGAACCCGGTCGTCCCCCACACTCCCCCCCCACCAGTAAAACCCCCATTTCTTCCGTTCAACCAGGTGAGAAACCCTCCCCGCTCTTTCCAAGCTCGTCCCCGTCCCCCCAGAACCCCCCCGCACCTCCCCTCCCCTACCCCTTCGGGCAATTATCCATACCCCCCCCCCCCCACACGCCTACGCCCCACCCCCCCACTATCCACAACAGAGACACATAACCCACCCCCCCGGGACTCCCAGTTTCCACTGCACCCTCGCCCACCGTTTGGGCTCGCTCAGGTCCGCGCCCTGTCGCTAGAAGGGACCCTCTTTTTCCCCCGTTTGTTTGCCCTTGTTTCTTCAACCAGGGAGATGCATTTTTTCCGCCCCCCCAGGACAGTGGGACACCACACTTATATCCTAGCGACCCCACAACCGGCTCAAGCATCCGCCTCTAGAAAGCTACCTTCTTTCCCACACAGACTCCTCCGAATGTTTTAGGGACATCCCACCGTGGGCCCCACCCGCGTCTATTAACTACTTCTGACCCACAACCACCCCCAGCCAACTATTACCCTTTTGAAACCCACGTATGGCCTTCCAAGGTGTTGATCTCGCCAGCCCAGCCTGCAAGCACCAGTGACTAGTCGTGCCCATGCCTGGCTAGGGGTGTGAGACCACTCGTTTGGATAGTGTCGGTTGACAACTGTTTTGTAGTCTTCCTTTTTGGCTTTCTGGCCGCCTTGTTTTTCCAGCTTCCAGTTTATTTTCTTTTTTTTTATCCCAGCACTCCGAATGCTTCCTTTCCGGTACCGTTCGCCCTTCCGTTATGTCATTTGCAAACCATCATGCCTCGCTTTTTTTTTTTTTGTGTTTTGGGTTGGGTAGCTTCCCGTGCTTTGGGGATTAGTATGAAAATGGTTACTTGTGTGCCCCCATTACTCCTGGCCGGTCTAGTTTTTCCGCAGCCTTTTTTTTTTCCTTTGTTTTGTTCCTTTGGGGGGGTGGGGAGTCCCCATACCAAGGTGCACACAAACTCGTGTTGCGAGACGGGCATTTCCCCCTTGAAGTTTTTTTTTTAATTGATTTTTTCTTTCCTCGTGTTTTTCCCAGAACCTTGATTTCCCCCCTAATGGCCTTATTTTCCCTGCTGGGCCCATTCTCCTCAGCGACCCTGCCCAACAAGTTTCTTTGGCTTTCCGGTTAGCCGGACCTGGCCCGCTGGTCAGACCCAGGGCAAGACCCAGTTTTTTCCCACCTCCTACCCCCTGTGGCCCCCTTTTTTTCCTCTGGTCGGCGGGAACCTCCCCCCACTCCCTCCTCCCCAGTCTTTTTTTTGGCCCGTTTTGGCTGGCCAATACCCTCGGCATCATCTGGTGAATCCCGTGGCCTTCCAGGCGTTGTTTATCTCTCCTTCCCCTTCGGCCCCATTCGAAGGTGTATCGGTTTACATGATATTGGTCCCTTTTAGTCCTTGGTTCTTCGGCCCACGGTTTGGGATCTTGTTCGACGCCTCCATGCCCCACGTCCCCCCCCCAAACCTTGCCCGCCGGCGACAGGACTTCCACGTTTCTCAGAGTAACCGGGAGGTCATCCCCCCCCTTTTTTCTCTCTGCCTGGCAGGCCTTTTTGGCCGTGAACCCGTTCTTTGTTTTTCTCCTTCCCCTCCCCCCCCCCCTGGATCAAACCTGTTCATGCGACCCGCTCGGCAGCACTGTTACCACCAACGAGCCCAGGTCTTTTTCGTTCCCATATTTTTTTTCCCCCCCCAACTTTCGTTCCCCCACCCGGGCGGCCAGGTTGCCAGTGTGCAACCATCTCTCTCTTTCCGACCTCTTTTTTGTTGTTGTTTCTGTTTTGGGAGGTTGAAGAGTGAGGGTTGAGATTGTTTTGGGAAGAATCCTCTGGGGCCTGGGCAAGATGTTCCTTTTTTCCCCTAACTTGGTAAAATCTGGACCGAGACACAGGGTCTGTTTAAACGCGGGTTGGGCTGAAAGGACCTGTCGTAGGTGTACACTTAGTGCACACTTTTTTTTGTAAGGTGCTTGAGTACAGGGTGGTGAGGGGGTGGCGCATGCACCTTCCCGGGTTTCGGGGGTTTTCAATTTCCTTGGACACAAGCAAGGAGCCCGTTAGACTTTCCTAGGTTCTCTTTGTGACTCTTTCTTTGTTTGACGGCCTGAAGGGAGGGCGGTGGTTGGGGGAGGCGGTTTCTTTTGAGGCGCGGGCATTGGGCTGGGGGAGTGCATTTCTTTCCGGTCACCGGGGCAATGGGCTCCCCGCAGTGTACTAGACTGTGTTCCAAATTGCCACCGTGATCAACCTTGCTGGCCAAGTCAGGTGGGTTCGAGGGGATTTTCTCATCCCCTGTACTGGCAACGGGCTTCCTTGAAAAGTGTCTCCCCCAGATCCGCAGACTTCTCTTTGGGTTTTACGGATTTGTGCCCAGGGCCCTGCCTGTCAGTCTCGGCCGGTTCTTTCTGGCTGTGTTACTCCTTCACCTGTTAAGAGGTTGTGGTTTAGGCGGGGTTTTTTGTGTAAGCCTTTTCCCATTGCGCGGCAACTGCGGTTTGCGGTCCAGTGAACTTTTCCAATTGTTTTTTGAGGGCGGAAGAAAAGGGAAAAGCCACTTTCGGAAAGGCCGATGATGCCAGACTGGCTCCCCTCAGCTTTTTCGAGCCTTTGGAACGTGGGGCATCCCGCATCCTTCGTCTCACGGCTTTGTTTTTTCTTTTGTTTCCTGGCAGGGGTCCTGCCCCGGAGTTATTTCCCTGTAGGTTGCGCTCGAAGTTTTTACATGCATCCCCCCTATTACCCTTCAACCCCGCGCGCAAGCGGCCCCGCAGCCCTTTTTTTTTTTTTGTTTTTCACAGTTGCTGGGTAATCAGCCCGTGGCAATTTTTTTTTTTGCCGGGGAACAACCCCCTCTGCTTGCCATGTCAAGTGTCCCGCATTTCCCCCTTTCCCTCCAGTTGCTCCATTTTCTGATGTACCCCCTCTAACTATCCCCATCCCCCCCCCCCCTGCCCCGACAGGCTGGCACCCAAGTCAGGGGCCCTAACAGCATAATAAACGTCATTGGGCTCATTCTTTTTTTTTCTTTTCCAGATTCAAAGGTTAGACCTTGTTCCTAATTGTTTGGTTGCTTGGTGCGGGAGGCGCCCTTCTGAACGGCTTCCCCTTTTTTTTTTTTGTACCAGGCGACGAAAAAAATTTGGCCTTCTTGTCCCCGGATTGCCTTGCCTCCTGGATGGAATGAGGTTTTTGTAACAATCTCCCTTTTTCTTCCCTCGGTTACACCATCGTCCGGCTGCTACGTGGTTCGTTTTGCGCGGCCTTTTTCAACGTGCTGTTTTTCCTTTTTTTTTTTGTTTTTTCTTTTTTGATTTTTTTCTCTGGTAGCCTGCGCCCCCCCTGCGCCTTCCGGTCTTATGGTAATAGACTTGCCCGACGTGCCAGTGCCCCACCCTTTTTGGTTTAAATTTTTTTTTTTCAACTTTTCCGATGATGCGGCGGGATGATGCGGCCGTGCCTTTTTCCTCTTGACTTTTTCTTTTGTTTTTGTTCCCCTTTTACCTTTTATTGGAAGGGGTCCGACGCCCCGTTCCGATCGGATGTCACTTTTGATTTGAGGCTGGTGTCAATGTTGGGACCGTGGTCTTTCCTGACTTTTTTCTGGTCGGGACAGACTGGCGATTTGAGGGGGCAGCGGGACCCAAAACCCCCCCGTCTGAATTTGTGCTGGCCAAACTTCAACTGGTTGTTCCCCCCGTACCCCCTTTACCGGAACCTGAGTATCCACAAACGTCAAAGTTTTTCTGCTGCCCTCGGAAATTTTGACCTTTCGGTGAGTAGATGTTAAGGCGCTATCGTATTCCCTTCCTTTTTCTGCCACTTGGCTAGGTGGTGGAGTTTTTGTTTTTGTTCTTCGCTCGTGGCGCTACCATTGCTTCGTGGAGGTTTATGTGCCCCCCCCGACTACTAATGTTTTTGCCTCCCCCGTGCTTTTCCAAACCCCAGTGCTTCCGTTGCATCCGATTTTTTTTCCTCTTACGTTTTGTTTTTTTTTCCTCCCTCCGGCTTTGGTCCGCCGCCCCCTGGCACCGGCTTTGCTTGCCCTTCCCCTATGGCGGGCTCAGCTGTCCGTGTTGTGGCCCTCCTTTGTTTTT
>Ga0179593_1513069_pt1 | contig 12695 bp, 22 predicted proteins | sample CZODoug2_1_08_16_FD_185931 | JGI IMG/M metagenome (GOLD analysis project Ga0179593, IMG submission 185931) | Vadose zone soil fungal communities from Angelo Coast Range Reserve, California, USA - CZODoug2_1_08_16fungal (PacBio error correction) | ecosystem: Environmental > Terrestrial > Soil >... | reverse complement strand
CTTGCGAATGAGATTGTTTGCCTTTCCCGTTTTTCCCCCCTACCTCTTACCATTTTTCCCCCCTCTTTTTTTCCCCCCTTTAGATGATCTTTTGGGTTAACGCCTCCCCGGCAGATGTTTTCCTTTTGTTTTTAAGCGCGACAAAAACGTGTAGATTCTTAACGCGCAGACCCCCTTTTGAAGCCCCTTGTCGCCCGCCTCGCTCCAATCCTCTGTGGCCCCCTTTGTTTGGGGATTTCCCCACTACCAACGGGCTTTTTTTTTTTTTAGCTTGACTGCAGAAGATACTGAGTACCCACACCATCCCTACCCCGTATTCTGTGGGGTTCTCGTTCCTCAGATCTCTTTTTTCCGCCGAGCTGCCCCCTCGGTCTACCAGTTCTTCTTCCCCCCCCGGCATCCCGTGCCCACTTTGTGACACTTTCTTTTCTTTCCATCCCGTCCTCATCTCCCAATCTTCCCTTCTGTCTCCCCCTTTTCCCACTGTATACGACTTTCTTCCGTCGTCCCCCTTCATCCTGTCTCCCCCAGAGACCCGGGAACATTTACAGCACTTCCTCTCCTTTCGATTCCTCCGTCTTTTTCCGGGGAGGAATCCGCTTTCTCCCGTATTAACCCTCCCCCCTGCGAGATTCCCCCGACAACCACTTCTTCCTCTTTTTTCGCCACCGCGAGTCCGTTTCTTTTCTCTTCCAAGCCCCTTCCCTTCAATGTATCCCTTCTAGGTTCCCCCTTCCCATACTACTTTTTACTTTCTTTTCTATTGAGGACCGTGCCCCCTCCAAAATACCCACATACCCCCTTTTTCCCCCTCCCTGATAACTTCCCTTCACTCCGCCTTTTCTTGGTCCTCCCTTGCCCGAAACATTCTTTTCTCCCGCTTCAAAGGCCCCCCCCTCCTAAACAGGACCCCCACTGACAAGTTCAGGTAAATTGTAGTTAAGGTTCACTTTCCTTTCTTTCCGCATTCTCCCCTCCGAATCCTCCTCGTTCTCTGGGGTCCTTCCGTGGTGTCCTAGTTCCTCCTTTTCTTGTCGGAACTTAACGCTTCCCTTCCCCTGAGGTTTCCCCCTTCGCTTGCGTTGAAGCTATCTTCCTTGTCCTTAGTCACCCCTTTTTTGCCTTTTCTTGACCTCTCCTCCGTGCCCCAAAGAAGTTTCTTTTCGGCGCTTTCTTAGGATTCTGATTTTGCGTTTTCCGTTTACAGTTCAGGTCTCGTTGTGCCCCCATCTTCCCACTGTTAGATGGATGTCCAAGTCTCCTTTTAACCTTCTCTCCCATGGAAGATCCCCCTGGCCTTAGAATCGCATCGACGCCCCTGTTCTTAAATCTCTCTCCAATCCCCCTTTCCTCTATTTTTTTCCCTAAGGTGTTTTTCTTTTTTTCCCTGAAGGAGGGCTGTTTTCCCCCCCGATAGGCTCCTTCTTCCGATGCGTTCCAACTTCTAAGCAAGTACAATCCCTTTTTCTCTTTAAGTTTTTCGGTGATTGTTTTCCCCCGCATCTTTTGTTTATCGATTTTCCCCTCCTTTTTCCCTTCCCCCTCTGAAGCCCATTCCCGTCCCGAGAACAGAAGACTTAGAGCTACCCCGCTCTTCCTTATTGTTTTTGCCGACCTTCGAACATCTTTGGCTTCTAATTCCTTTCTTTTCCTAGCTTCCCTCCCCCTCCCGCGAAGTTACCTTTCTTTTGACAATTCCTTGGCGGGTGTGCTCATGGACCCCAGGTTCCTCCCCTCCAGTCTTTTTTCGCTTTTGTCAGATTTCTTTTTTCTTTTTTTAGACGGAACTCCCCCCCCCTCCCCTTTCCATACACTCCCCCCTGAACTGGGACCTGCTTTCTCCTTTTTAAGGCCTTTGTCGTTTCTTGTGTTTTTGTCCTACCAACCCCCCTTTTCCTTTGACCCGGGGACCCTTTTTGGGACCCCTTTGGATTTTTTTCTTTTCCTGGGGCAGAGTCCTCCTAAGCTTCCGCGGAGTTTGCCTTTCCCGCGCGTTCTCTTGCCTTTCCTGGGTGCTTTCCCTTGTTCCTGAACCCCTTCTTCCTTTTCCCTCCATTGCTGCCCCCCCTCCCCTCCCCTCCCCATCTTCGAACCTTTCACCACCTACCAACCCTCTCCAACTCGTCGCTTCCTGCCCCCCATCCCTCTTTCCCCTTCTCCCTTACCCTTTCGTTTTCGTGTTTTTCTTGAAGGGTCCTCCCCTTTCCCCCCCTCCAAAGGTACTTCCTTTCCCACCGCTATCTTCCCCTCTCCCCCTCGAAGGACTTTGGGAGTGCCCCTTCTCCCTTGGCTTTACACTTTTTTTTTTCTTTTCGCGATTACATTCCTAGAAGGGAGTTCCCTGTTCGCATTTTGGGTACACCTCTCTTCGCGTAGATTTTGTTCTCCTTCCCCTCTATGGTCCCCCTCGCCCCTGCCCATTTTTTGGGCTTCTTTTTCTGGAGAACCGCTGTCCTTTCCCCTTCCTTGGAAGTCCCCAAGGATGATACCTTTTTCCTGACTTCCCCCACTTGCTTCTTTCGGCTGGGTGTTCTTCGGACATGGCCTTCCCCAGTACTTCTTTTCTGACCCTATCCAAGCAAGTGTTGACCCAAGTCTTTTTCTGATTTCTTTCCCCATTTTTTTTTTTTTTCGTACCCCCTCTCCCCAACGTTCTTTTTTGGCTGCTACCCTTTCTTTCTTTCCTGAACCTTACCCCCTTTTCGTTGGAGGACACTAGCCCCCGTCGCTTTGGCCCACCCTTCCCGAATCGTTACACGCTCTTCGTCCCCCTCTTTTTTGTGGTGACTTTCAGCATCACACAGCTTCCCTTCTCAAAAACTTCGGTCTACCCCTTTCCCTCCTCTCCCTCCCTCCCTTTTTTTTTGGCGAGACTCCCTTGCAGGGGGGTTTTTTTTTTTTCTTGGAGTGTTGACGCTTCTGAACCCCCTCCAGACGGTTCCCCCTTAAGATTCCTTGTGTCGAGTGTTTTTTTTTCTTTTTTTCCGAAAGCAGTTTTCCTTTTTTTCTTTCCTTTTTTCCAGGGACCTCCCCTTTCCCCACCTTTTTTCTTCTGCGCCTTTGGGAGTTCTCGCTTGTTGCGTTTTTTTTTACCAGTCTTTCCCTTTTGAGTCAAAACACTTGTTCCTGGTAACCTTCCCCCGTACTGAACGTTAGCTGAGCATCTTTTCCCCCGGGATATTTTCTTCGTGGGCACTTTTTTTCTCTCCTAACAGTTTTTCCCTTACATTTGGGGTTTCCCCCTCCTGCTAGATGCTGTCGCTTTCTAGTCGAAAGAGCCCGGCCCTTCTTTGTACACACCCGGAGGTTCCTCCCCCCCTTTTTTTTCCTCTAGTCCTTCCCTTCCCCCTCCCAATAGCAACTTTTTCTGCCCCGATAGTCCAAAAATGTCGGCTTTTTTTTGAACCCGCATCGATTCCCCTCTCGACATCTCCTTTTTTTTCACCTGCATGTACCCTTTTTTATCTGAAGATTTTCCCCCCCCCTCCGCCGGTTTTTTTTTACTCTTTGAGGACAAGCCTGTCACGGTTCCTTTTTCTCCGCACCCCCCTCCCCCAGGTCCCCCCTTGATGCCCTGATAGCTTCCCCTAGCTTCACCTTTTATGAATTCACTCTAATGTTTTTCCGCGCGACCCCCCCCCCCCCCTCCCTCTGATCTTTTGCATCCTCCCTATGTAGGACTTTTTTTCCTTCCCAAACCCCCCCTAGGTGAAAGCCCTGATAAAGGTAGGTTCTCTTTTCCTCCCCCCTTTTGGTCCCCACTCTCAAGGCCCCCCCTCCCTGGAAACTTTTCCCCCTTGATAGTAAGGTTTTTTTCCCTTTTCCTTTTTTCAGAATCTTTCCTTCCTCTTAAACAGATTTCACTTAAATGATTTTTTTCCTTTTACCCCTTCGTTCCTTCATTCCCCCCTCCTTTTGAGAGTATGGCCTCCTCTGCGAGTCTTCTTACAGTGAAGCTTTTCCTCCCTGCAAGATCTTCTATCTCTTCAGACACCTCCCTTTTTCCCTTTTTTCGTCGCTTCGGCATTTCCTGTTAAGTGGTTTCTTATTATTTCTGCTCTTCCTCTAGATCCCCCTCTTTTTTCAGATGCTGAGTTTCCTCCCCCCCCCCCCATCCGACAACTTCCCCCTTTACGAAGTCACATTGAGAAGTCGAATGGATCCGTTTGCCTGGAACTGCTCCTTGTCCGATACTCCGTTCCTTTCTCTTTTTCCCTAATCCATTTTGTCGGAACTTTTTTCCCAGAGGCGTTCCTTCCTTATCCGCTGCCCCCCTCTTCTTTTGCCAAGGTGGACTTTAAAGTTCGTTCTTTGTTTTTTCTGCTTTTCCCCCTCGCATATGCTTGTTTGTCTCTGATTTCCCTCTCTTAGAGACCTTCCTCCCCCTCAAGCATTTTAAAGACATCATCAGTAATCTCAGGATAACCTGTCCCCCCTTTTCCCTTTATTGCCTCTCCCGAGCTTCCCTCAGTGGTTCTCCTGTCTCTTTCTCGCCAGCAGCCCTGACCCTCAGCGGCCTTTTTTTCATGATTTGACCCTTTTTTTCCTGTTGCCCCCCTTCTCCTTCCTCCCCCAGTGATTTTTTTTCCTGTGAAGATGTTTTTCCTTTTGACGGAAGGAAAGATTTTCCCTCACCAAGCGTAAACTGGACTTTGCCCTTGTTTCTTCTTTTCGTTTTTGAGCCTTTTGCTTTCCTTTGTTGTCTTACAAGGGACCACACCTGATCCCCTTTTTCTTTTATCCTTTCTTGGACACTGTATGGGGGTTTCTGTTCCTTCCTGTTTTAATCCTAGTCTTTTGCCCTTTCCCCTTCTCTCCTTTTTTTTCAATTCTTTCCCATGGCATAAGGGTTTCTTGACGGAGCTTGAGTGTCATTTCCCCATGTGCCTTTCCTACTTGTTTTCTTTTCATTAAGGGCCCTCCTTCTCTCAAAGGCCCCCCTATAATTCCTTCCACGATCCCCCCCTTTTCTTATGTTGGGCAATCTCTTTTTTTCCCTTGGTCGTACCCGTGTTCTTCACTTAACTTCTTCTTGGGGGTTTTTGTGAGCACAGTTTGCATAGTCTTCTCCCGTGGAGATGAGGGTCTACCGGAATTCTTCTCCACCTTTTTTTTCTGTGACGCCCGTTCCCCCCTTTGTTTCTGTGCTCTTTTTCTCCCCGCTGCAAGCATCTTTCCGATTAGTCTCCCTGGAGATCCCCTGACCCCCCCCCCTCAGAATCCCTTATTTGTTTCCTTTTCCTTTCTTCACCCTTTACTTTCTTTCGTCTTATCACCCTTTTGAAATCTATGTGATGATGTATGGAGCTCTACCCCCGACGATTCACCCCCAGTTTCTTTGCTTCCCCCCGTTGACTTTCCCCTTTTTTAGAGGCCCCTTGAAACGTCTGCCATGTAATCGCGGGGAAACCCTCACATCCCCCCAACGAATATGATTTTTTTCTTTAGGCTTGCTTCCTCTCACCGCAATCCCCCCTTCCAACCCCAAAATTTCTCTCTCTTCCCGACCTCTAGAGGAGACTTCTCCCTTCCCTGGGTTCCCGCCTGGACTTTTTTCCTCCCCTCTCGGAAGGCTTTTCCTTCCCCACACTAACATAGGCGCGAGCGTTTTTCCCCCTAGTTCTTTTTTTTTTCCGATCGCCCCCATGTTTTCGTTATGAAGCCCCTCCTTTCTGTTTTCCCCTTTCAATACGGTTAGAAGCCTTTTCTCTTCACCTATGGAATCGCAATTTCCTTAATCCCCCCTTTTTCCCCCCCAATTGGTTAGAGAGTTCCCTTCTTCCCAATAGTCCTTTTCGGCTTTTTTTTTTTTTTTTTTGTTGTGGGTGTGAATCCCCCTCTTCCTGGCCTGGCTTCCCACCACTTCTTCGTTTTTCCCTTCCCTGGGGAGTTTTCCACTGTAGAGCCTTTTTTTTTCTTCGCTTATCCCCCCCCTTCCTCCGGTCACTGCCGTTTTGAACCTTTGAGGACATCTGACCCCCCCTCTGACATTCCTTCCCCTTCCACCGTTTAAGATGAGGACCCCCCATGCGCCCCCCGGCCCCTGGTTCCGTCGGCTTCCTTTACCGGTCACACGTTGGGTGTTTCCAGCTTTCCCCCAGGGTGTCTCAACATCTTCGGTTCCCCCCTCCCCGTCGCTGTGTCCCGCTTGTTCATACCTTTCTTTTAGTTTACCTTCTTTTTTTTTCCCATGGTCCCCCAATTTTCCTTACCCCAGATTTTCCTCTTCCCTTTGTATAAGAAGTCCCCAACCTTATGACCCCCGTGACCCCTCTCCCTGGCACTCGTTCCAATCCTCTTCTTTTTTTCTGATGGCCCCCTCCCCCCACCCACCCCAGTGGTACTTCCCGTTCACAAGTTTTCAAGTTTACATTACGTTTTTTCCCCCTCCCATCTCTCCCCTGCTTTTTCCCCCTTTTTCCCCAAACCTCCCCCAGTGTTCCACTTTACAACGCTGTTTTCCTTTACACGGTTTTTCTCCTTTCCTTGAGTTTTCAGATAAGAGTGTCCCCCCCCTGTGAGTCCTTGTGCCCTTTCCGGCTTTCCCCTACCCTTCCGCTGGGTCTGTTCTTTCTCCCAGTAAGCGAGCTGTTACCTTTTCCGTTCCCCCATGAATCCGCGTACTCTTTTTTCACCCCAACCGTAGGTGTTTTTTGGTCTGATTATCGGTAAGGTTTTTCTTACCCGTGTCCTTTTCTTTGATCCCCCCCCCCCACTGCGCCTTGATCCATTCCTTCCACCTCCTTAAGTGCTTTTCCCTTTTTTTTCCACCGTGGGGAATTTTTTCTTTTCAAACAGAAAAGACGTTTCGTCCTCTTCCCTTTTTCCCTCCCGTTTTTCGAGTCCTGTTAAACGATTTTTTCTTGTTCATTTTACTTTCGTTACGTCCCGGTATTTCTCCCTTCTAAGCCGGGATTCTCCCCTTATCTTCTGTTTCCCCCCCACTTTTTCACCCTTTTCCTTAGATGGTCCCTTTTTTTTCCCCAGGACCATGCCTTTCCCGTAACCCCCCCTTCTTCCTCTCAGCTTCTCCCCGGGACGACCCCCCTAGGATTCTTTCAGGTCCGATTTTTTTTTGAAAATGCGTTTTTTTTTGAAAGGAACAGCCAGCTCTTTCCTAGAACCCAGCGACCCTTTCTTTCCTTGACCTTAAACGTACCCCGTCCTGGAAACCTCCAGACCGAGCCTTTTTGAACCCCCCCTTCATATGTCTTGTCGTCCGTGGCCCCCCCGGAAAGGTGAAACGTCTCCCCTTAACTTTGACCTTGTATGTGTGGAGGGGGCCCCCTTTTTCTTGGGACGCGTCCCTTTTCCCCCTTTAAAACCCCCTTCCGGATGTGACCCTTTCCCCCCCTGGACCCAGGTATGGTAGTTGGAGGGGCTTCCTTTCGGAGGTTCCTCTTTCTCGCGCATTCTCTTTCTTTCTAAAGGGTTTTTTTCGACTTGAACACCAGTAATAGTTCGTGCTCCAGCCCTTTTTATTTTCGAAGTTTCTGGCTTAAAGGCTTTTTGTCGAAACCTCCCAAGTCCCCCCCAGGATCCTTTTGAAACCCGAGGTTTTGTATTCCTTTTTCCCTTGGTCCCCTTCTTCGCCGGACCACCTGGGACGCGATTTTCCAGGCGTTTCTCAATTTTGCTCCCTTCAGAGACGTTGTGATCTTTTCTTTTCGCTGTCTTTGGATGGACGCCTTTTTTTTTTTTCCCCCCTGAAGTCTTTTCTCTTGACGGGTTAATTCATCTAAGCTTTTCCCCCCAGATAGACTCCCTGGTGCGTTTACCCTTCCATTTTCCCCCTTCCCGTGGGGATAGTTTTTGATCTCCGGAAATTCCTTCCCCAGGATTTTTTGCTGCTGACCAGCCCTTTTTTTTCTTTTATTGCTTTTTCCCCGATTGCCCTCTGGCCCTCCCCCCGAGTCGCCTTTTTTTCAAAGCAACCTTTCGGCTTCAAGCCCCAGTAGCCTTTTTCCCCCCCCCTTTTTCCTCCCCCATTAAACCCCTTCTGTCTGCAACTTCTCTTCCCCAACTTCAGGGAAAGAGAGTGCCCCACTCTTTCTTTTTTACTTTCTCCCTGCTTCAACCCTTCCTTCACGGTTCTCTCTCTATTTCATTAATAAGTTTTTTTTTTTTTCTAGATATTGCCCTCAGGGTTGGGGTTTGACTCCCCACTCTTTTTTCAACTCCCCCCCCTCCGCAGATCCCACTGACTATTTTCTTTCCTTTTTTTTTAAGATCTTTTTTTTAGCACTCAGCCTTTTGAAGGTTCTTCCTCTTACCAAAGGGGTCTCTCCCTTTAACGCGCCCCCCCCCCCCCCGTGTTGAGTTTCGTTAGAAGAATTTCGCCTTCCTCGCTTTCTCCCATCTCTCGCCCCCTTTTTTTCTATTTCTTTAAAATCTTCTTTCCCCCAAGCTTTACCGTACAACCCAAGCCTATCCCAATATTTTTTCCCTTCATGGGGCGATTTTTTTTCCCGATTTTCTTTTTCTGGTTTCCTCATCCTGCCCACTTTTCTTTCCCCCACCGAAAACAAAGAGTTGTTGTTCTTGTCCCCCTTATCCGGACACCCCCCAAATCTCCCTATCCCGGTCCTTTTCCCAACACTGTCCCCCCAGCTCCTTTTTCCCCCCCCCCCGAACAGCCGAACCCCTGGGGACCGTTCTTTCTTACCGCCAAATCCTTGTGCCTCTTTCTCTTTATAACTTCCCGGTTTTCCGCCCTGAAATACTATCCCATATGAGGAGTTTCTTTTTCCGTCTGTCCAGCACCCCTTTTATTCTTCAGACCTTTTTTTCACTTTGCACTCTGAGTGTTTTCCTTTTTGTTGCCTTGACTTTACGACCTTCCCGGACTTGGTTTAGAACCCCTCCTCAGGGTCGTTGACTCCCCTCTCTCGCGCCACATGCCTTCTCCCACATATCAAAGAAATTGGTTCCTTGGAAGGTAAAGGTATCTTTCCGAAGATTCTCCTTCACCGCTTCTTCTTTTAGAACCTTTTTCGTTAAGCCTTTCCCTTACCCGACCTTCCTTCTCCTGAGGTGTAATTTTCGGTCGCGCCTTCTTCTCCCCTTTCCCTTAAGATCCCTTTCCCTCTAGGTCCTCCCCCCTCAGTCTTTGTTTTAGTATTTGCTTTCTTTCATGGATTTTCCTGTCTCGGTCTCTCCCCCCCACTCGATAAACAAATTGGTCAGTCTTTTCGCCTCACCCCTTCCCCTTCACCTTCACTTTTTTTTCTTTACCGTTCCCTCCCCCCTTTCCTTCTGGTGGCCTGCTTTTCCCCCCGTGTCCGTAATTCTTGTTGTTGTTGCCCTCTTTTCTTCTGGCAACGATAGTTCTTTCTAACGTTTTTCCCCCCCAGCATTTTGGACCTCAACCCCCCAACTTCCCTGGGGTCTTTTTTTTTTCCGAGTCCTCATCGCCGAGGACTCCCTTTAAGGAACGCTACCGACCTGAACCCCCTTCTTTCGGCTTTCCCCGCTGCATTTTTCTTTTTTTTTTCTGAATTTTTCTTTTGTTCCTCGCTTCGCTCTTCCCCTCGTTCCGGCTTTCAGTACGCCCTGCAAAATGGTTTCCCTTTTTTTGGCCTTTCTTCAGTGCTCTTTTCAGCTCTGTTGTAAGACGGCCCCTTCCTTTCCTTAATACAGATTCCCTTCTGTCTGTGTAGGATAGGTGTTTCTAGTTTTTAGCTCGTGTGCTTTTTTAAATCTGGGTGTTTAGTTTCTACGGGACTTTCCTCTGGGTAGTTCCCCTTTTCTCATTCCCTGAGGAGTGTAAAGGGACCCGTGCCTTTTTCCGTCGAATCCCTTTAAGGGTTTCTTCTTCCCAAGTGCGGTTTAGAAAGCTTTGGTGTGCTTCTGTTCCTTTTCCCGCGTGAACTGGTACTACACTTTGACACCATCCCCCCGCGTTTCTTAGTTTGTCCCCCCCGTCTCCCTCAATTGGGATTTATGCTTGTTAGGCTTTTTTTAACCAGTGGTACTGCTTTTTTCCCCCCCCGTTTCCTCTTGCCGTTTCTCTTTCTTTTGAGATTCTTGACCGGGATGGCCCTTGGTTGTTCCTCCCCCTTTAATTCCTGGAGCTATGTGAGGTGGCCTACACTTCTTTTCTTGTAAGACTCGATCAATCCCTTCCGTTTTTCCCGACCCTTTGATCGGATGGGTTTTAATGTACTTCATTTTTTGCACGTGATTTGGTTCCTCACCAGTGGTCTTCTTCTTTCCCCTCATTCGTGTTCCCCGACAAACCCCCCTATTTTGCGAGTGAAGGACTTTCCCCTTTTCTCTTCCCCCTGTCTTCTGGGCCACAGCGAGCGGTTCACCACACCCCCCCCTTTAAGTTTCCTCGTCTGGTCTTTCTCTCCAGAGTAGGTTTCACCCCCCCACCAAATCTCCTTCAGATTCCTCCCACCGTTTTTTTTCTCTTAGGTCTCGACCCATACATTTGCTTGTGGGTGAAAAGGGCTCTTTTTTTCTGCTGAAAGGCTTTCCGGAGCAGGTTATTCGGAATTTTCCCCCCCCCTCCGCTATGTCCGCCTGAAGACCCTTCTCCCCTACCCAAAGATTTTTCTCCCGCCTTTGTTGATTTTCTCTTTTCCCTTGATTTTACCTTTTCCCTTCCATAGGCAAACTCCCCCAAACACTTTCTGGTTCTCTCAGGCATTAGTCCGGTTACTCTTCCCCCACACCCTCTCTTTCCCCCCTCTGTCTTCCTTGAGTGCTTTCTTTCCCCCCCCCATTTTATAATCTTTTTTGTTTCCAGCTCATGGCTTTTCTCTCTGTCAGCAACCCATTCCACCCGGAACCCCTTTTTTAAATGCCCAGGACAGCCTCTACTTTCTTTTCCGATTTGGTTTACAAAAAATTGTCTCACGACGTTTTCCACTCTCCTCTTTCGAACACATCTCCCCCCTTGGACCCCCCCCAAGGATTTTTTTCCTTGCCCATCAGAGGTCCCCCCCCTTCCCCGTCCCCGATGTGGGTTTTTTATATTGGGCAATAGTCTCCTTAGTAAATGTTACCTTTTCTTTTTTTCCATTCCTGCTCACTATCCCTACCATTTTTCGTTCAGTTCCCCTATGCCCTGCACTCTAATTTCCATGACCCCTTTCCCGAGCTTTCCCCCTCCTCTTTCTCTGAGGATCAGTATCCACCATAACAGTTTTAATTTTCTCCCCCTACGCTTATCAGGGTTGTATTTTTCTTTCCCACAATTCCCGTGATACCCCCCCACAGGACCCTCCCCTCTCGTAGTAACTTTCTTCGTCTTTCCCACGCATTCCTCCTTTTCCTTTCAAAGCCATTTCAACTTCCGGCGTCCTCCCTTTGGGGCCTTTTTTTTTCGTGTTGTGGTCGGCCCTCCCCTGGAACCTTCTTCCCCTCGCTGGCGCTTTTCTCCCGGCTGTCCCCCCCTTTTTTTTTTCCTGACTCACCCCTGCATGTTTCCATGCTCTCGTCTGACACAGACTGTTGCGTTTTATTATGTTTTCCAGTGATTAGTTGACAATCTCCCCCCATGGAGTTTTTTCGATTTTATCAATACCCCTAAAAACAATTTGCGTTTTCCTTTTAAGTTCCTTTTTGAAGAACTGCTTTCTTCTTTTACGCCCGACACTCCTCCCCTTACTTCTTTTTAATCCTTTGGTTGAGTTTCCTGGTATTGTATGGCCCAAGATAGTCAGCTCCCTCTTAATTCTAGCCTTCTTTTTGTTTTTTTGCCCCCCACTTCCCTCAGTGGGTTCCTTTCCACGATCGTTTTTCCTGCCCGGTAAGTCCTATACAAGTCAATCCTCAGACGAAACGTTTTACTCTTTGTGGTCCCTAGTCCTGTTTTTTTTTCCCTGCATTCTGTTCCCGGTCCCCTTTTTCCTCGAGCAACCTCACGCGCTTGTCGTTGTAAGTTCGTTACTGCAAGAATGTAAAGGGCCTTTTTCTGACTCCTTCAATCCCGTTCTTTTCCTCTGCTTTTTTCCTCTTTTAAAGACTGCTCAAGCTTCCCTTTCCCTTTTTTCCCTTGTCTGTGCCTTTCTCTTTGAAGCAGGGGCGAGCTGGCCAACGTTGACCCCTTGTCTATCACCATTTTCCCCTTACCGTGTGGCCCCGGTATGGTGCTTTCCTTTGCAGGTTGATTCACGGTGGAGTTAATTCCGGGCTTTTCCCATCTTCGTTTTTTTTTTTTCTTGATCTTCCCCCCAAGGGTGCTCTTTTTCTTGATAGGTGGTTTCTTTCTGCAATGCTCACGTTGATAATCTCCGGGTTTTCCCACTTTCCCATCGTTTCTTTGCACGTCTCATGGTCTGTCGTCTTCCAAGGGTTCTCTGTTCCCTCTAATCCACCGACCGTCGGTCGCCCCGTTTTTTAGGGTGATCCTCTGAGGACCGCTTCCCCTCTGGTGTTTTTTTCCTTCCTGTGGGCCAAACGGGTAGCTATGTTTCGGTTATTTAAGCGGCCTTTTCTCTCTATTCCCCGCTCTTTGATATTTTTGTACGGCCAGGATACCCCAGACTAATTTTCCGTACCAAGTGTTCCCTCCTTCTCTGCGATCCTCCTTTTGATTCTTCACAGAATAGGGGAGCGTACTTCTTTTTAGCGGCTTTCCTTTTTTCCACCAGTTTTTCTGGAGGCCCAGTTGTCCTCGATCCTTTTTTGAACTTTTTTGCCCTTTCTTTCCCTTCTTTCTTCTTTTCACTTTCACCACCTTTCAG
>Ga0179593_1344357_pt1 | contig 12695 bp, 15 predicted proteins | sample CZODoug2_1_08_16_FD_185931 | JGI IMG/M metagenome (GOLD analysis project Ga0179593, IMG submission 185931) | Vadose zone soil fungal communities from Angelo Coast Range Reserve, California, USA - CZODoug2_1_08_16fungal (PacBio error correction) | ecosystem: Environmental > Terrestrial > Soil >... | reverse complement strand
GCGAGCCTAACCATCCCTATTTTGTTCTGTTTCCGGTTTAGGGTTCGTCAGGAGAATTTCTCCCCCTTTTCCCCCGCCCCCCATACGTTGAGGGTGTTTTTGCCCTTTTCCATTCCCCCCCCCCGTTTCTTTTAGTCACCGTTTTCCCCATGGCTTTCCCTTTTCCGCCTTGCATTTGTTCCCGCTTTCCCTGCGATGTTTCCCCCCTCCAACCGGGGATTGTTCCTGGCCACTTCCGCACACCGATCTTTACCGACCGATATGCGTTTTTTCCATCGCCGTCCGTTCTCTGAGGAGCCACTGACCTTCGTTCTTTCCTGGGGCGTACCCGCTCTGATCCTTGATAAAAGCTGCGGAGAAGCGCGGTTGCTTTCCCCCAACGCTCTTTTGGAGTTATTGCGCCCGGCCCTTTTCCCCCGTGAAACTATTTTTTTCACTAAGGTGGATATCCCCGCTTCAGGCCATCCCTCGCTGTGCACCCCTCTTTTTGGGCCTTCTTTCCCCCGTTCCACCTTCACCCCCTTCCTTGAACTGATTTCCTATCAATCCTTTATCGGTCGTGAGCCCTTGTGTCCATCTACCTGCCCTTGCGTCCCTCCTCCAGTTGCTTTTTCTTTCTTTTTCCTCCTGGGTCGATTTCGACAAACCCTCAGCACGATACCATCCTGCGGGCTTCTGGTTCCAACCCCCTGTCTAACTTGTGGCCGGCGCACCGCTTTCGTTTCCAAACCCCTACGTAATCCTTCCCCCCCCGATCGTTACAAACGCACCACCGTTTGCCTATTGGTGAGTTCAATCCTGTCCATCGTGTCCATTCCCCTCTCTGTTTGCGGTTCATACCTTTTTTCTCTTTTTCCTTTTTTTTTTCCCCTGCCAATTCAATTTTCGTCAAGGTCGCAACTTCGTTTTTTACGACGTCCCTCTTTCTTTTTTTTTTTCCCCTCTCTCCCCTTTTGAACAGCGGCCCGCCTGTTCCGCCCCCCCTTGATCCTTTGGCATTCCTTTTGACCGGTCTTTCCCCCCCACCCTGTCCGTCCCTGGTGGGTCCCCTTGTCTTCGGTCCATCACATTTTCGAGGACTAGAGCGTTCTTGATGCTTCGGGGGCTTTGTCCGGAGCCGGTTTTGTTTCTTTTTTTTTGCGCCCCTGGCTGCCGTGCTTCGGGGCCGTGACCTTTTCTTGGGTTGTTTTTTTCCCCTATTGCCGCTTTTTTCCCCCCTTGTTCCCCCCCCCCGGTCGTGGCGTCTTCTTTTCGGAAAGGTTCTACGCCCTTTTGGTGCCATGACCTTCACCGGGCCTTTGCCTGTTTTGCTCTGTGGCCGGCGTTCTGAACCCTCCCCTGTACCTTTTTTTTTTGCCCCTAAAGCGCCCCTGTTTTCTCTTTTCAGTCTCCCTCTGACTCATTTGTCTCCCCGTCCCTGGCATGGGCGACCAACAGTTGTCTTATGTCTGGTGAAAAACCCCCAACTTTCCTTTTCGGAAACTGAGCCCCCCCCTTGTGATGGTTCAGATTTCCAAACCCAGTTTCGTGTGTTTGCAGTCCGCCCCTTTGTCGCCCCCATGAACCCCCCCCCACAGTCTTACGTTGAACTGTTTCCCGTTCACCCACCGATTGTGAAGCTGCTTGCCGTATCCGCCTCCGCGCGGTTTCGGATGGGTCCAATTTTTGCTTTTGCGTGCGTTACAGGATTGCCCCACTGCTGGGTTCGCTCATGGCCGTACGTTGCTTGTCCCCAACCTTGACACTTTTCACCTTAACGTTCCCTTTCCTTCGTCCCACCCCACATTTTTGGGGGGCCATTCTTTGTTTTTTGATTGAGCAGCCCCCCCCCCTTTTTCCCTTGTCGTTTGCGCTACCTGGGCCGGCCAAAAACCCCGTCACTTCCCCCCGTTAGGGGCTTGGGTTTCCCTGTTCTCTTTTGAATGAGATCATCCTTCCGCGATTTTGCCCACCATCCCTTTTGGGCGGGACCCAGTAGTACATGTCCCTCGCAGGCTGTCTTTTTCTTCCTTTGTTTTTTCTCCTATATATCAGTTAACCAATCTTTTCCGTTGTTTTTCTTGTTTTTCTGATTCTTTTCATCCCCTTTTCTTCTTCCTGCGGGGCCCTTTTTCCTTGATCCGCCCAGTACTCCCTCTTTTTGGGTTTTTTCCCCACATCCGCGTCTGCTTCAGTTTTCCATTTCTAGGACGATTTTTTGCAATTCTCCTTCTTTCCTTCCACTGTGCCCTTTCTTTCCGTTTGTGCAAAAGCCATATTCTTTTTTTCACCCCCGCGACCCCTTTGTCCACTTTCCTTTTTGTTCTTTTCCTACATCTAGGCAGTGCTCCCTTTTCCATCCACCTAGGCACCGATTGGGAACAAGTGCCAGTGGCGGCCCACACAACCCCCACCCCCCCTCCCCCCGGTTTCTTTGCACAACTCCACCCGTACCCATTGTCCCCGGCGGCTCCACCTGATTTCATGGGGGTGTTTTGTTATTTTCCCCCTTTGCTTACCCCCCTGCCTTGCCCACTCGAACCCCACCCCCAGCTCTTGTTTGAGGGTTCGGGAGGAACAGCCTTTTTTCCCTTGCGTTTTCCACCTGTGATTGCGCGTTCGTGGCATCCCCCCTACGCCGTTTTTTGTGTTCGCGTTTTTTGGTGTTTGTTACCCTTTTTTTCTTAAAGGTTTTCCCTCGAATGCGTTCCCCCTACACCACAAAATCTTCTCTCCCTGACTCCCCCCTTTTTGAGGAGTCGTTCCCAAAAAAACTTGGTGTTTCCGTGTACCAACAAAATCAGTTTTTTTCTTCCCCACCGCCGATTCCTGGTGCTATTCGGCTATTCAACACAAAATTGGTAGTTCGTGTCATTTTTCCTGGTCAAACTTTGTTGGTCCCCCCCCCACATTTTACGAAAAAGGCGGTTGCTTGGACCCCCCCCCATTGCCTGCCCGAACCACCCCCCATGCCCGTTTTAACTGTTAATGCAGCTTGTTCAACCCTTCTGAAAAGTTTTCTTATTCGTGTTTGTCACCCTCCATCCGCGCACTCATCCGAGGTCCACGACCAAAACCCCCTCCTCTCCGTCGACGGGTAAAAATTTTTTGGCAACCTTCTTTTTTTTCTATGTTACCCGGACCTCCCAGTTTTTGTAGCAGTCAAGCAGCAAATAGCGACTGTCCCCCAAGCCCCCTATTTACCCCTCCCTCCCACACCCCACCCATCGAGGCCATCCCCGCGATTTCCCCGTTTTACATTCTGTAAGGACCGCCTCCCCCCCCCCATCCACGTTTTAATTTTTTTAAACGCCCTTTTCTGCTGATAAACTGATCCCCAGGGCATTTTTCCAGGCGGACGCATTGGCGTGCTCGCCCCGTTTTTATCCTTTTCCCCGCGAGATTGTTTTGGGATCTGATCCGTTCTTAAAAGTCTACCCCTTTACTCGATTTTTGGTGCATTTTTCGCGGGCGCTCTATGATTTTCTGCGGCCGGTTTGGGGCAAGGGCGTGCCTTTCACGATTTGCCCTATGACCTTTTCCATTGACCCCGCCGTCCCCCCCTCCTTTTTCAAGAATTCGGTTCTCGATGGTCGTTTTTGGTTTTTTTTTTTTCGATAGTTTTTTTTTTCCGTATTGGGTTCCTTTCGACTCTTGGGCGCCGGTTTTCGGGAACAGTTCCGAGTCAAGGTACAAGTTTCCCGACGCGTTCCCGGGATCTTGGCGGCCACCTTTCCCTATTGTCTTAAACTTCTTTCCCTTCCCCCGGCTTGGAACCCTCCCCTGAGGACCCATACCCCCCGCGGCATCCCCTTGATTTCAAGCCGTGATTACACCCGACCTGCGTATATTTCCAATGTTTTTAGTTCCAGGACATGGTTGGTTTTGCGTTTTGTTGTCCCCTGCGCGCCCTCGTTTTCCCCATTCCGTTTGGCCGCGTCTTTTGTGAAGCCCGGGAGGTGGGAAGTGAGGTTTCCCGGGTCTTGCCCTGCTCCTTCGGTAACTCCGGTCCTGGTCTCCTGGTTTCAATACGGCCTAACCGTTTTGGAACCTTCCACCCTTTCGGCCCCCCCCCCGTCTTTCCTTGCGTCTGTCTCGCCACTTATCAAAGGCTCTCCTTCCCCCCTGACGAGGCGCACCCAGAGAAGGCTTTAGGTTCATTCACGTCAAACACTCGTTGGCCACCGTTGCAGACGATCGCTGCTTTCCTCGATCTTGTTTTTTGAACCCATTTGCGAAAAGACGTCACTCAGCAGAAATAGCCCCCTGGACGCTGTTCTCAAGGGGAGGGCTCGGTGAGGTCCTCCAACCCCCGACCCACCCAATGGTCCCTCCCCTTCAATCTTCCCCCTTATCTACCCTCTCCCTACTCCTGCCCTCACCCCCCTACGCTTCCCTCCAGCCCGACCCCCCATGCACATCCCCCTCCTCCTCGGCTCCAACTATACGTCCTCGAATTTGCCAACCCCCTCGCCTACAAGCCCCGTTTCTCTGTCCCCCCTGGGAGGGGGTTTTGCCCGGACCCAACACAGGTTGGCCCACCTCGTTTTTCCACCTGCTGTCATTTGGGGTTGGGTTTGTTTTGGCTTTTTCCTGTTCGTGGTCCCCAAAACCTCGTCGTTGTCTGTCTCTTTCTTATGGTTTTAATTGTCCTGGGTTGCCGACCAACCCCATTACCCCTCCCCGGCCCAACCCTTTTTCACAAACTTTTTCCCCTGTTAGGGATAGACCTTTGATGACCCCGATGTAAACCTGACCTTTTTCATAGTTGAAAGACTCCCCGCCTCTGCTGTTTGTTGTTTCCTGGCGCTTACGCCTCTGTGTGCAGTGGCGTTTCTGGGTGTTTTTTGGTGGAGGACCCTCAAAAGTGTTATCATCGCGTTGACAGGTTGGCCTCACCACGACGCCTTTTTTCCGCCCAATCGCCCGGTTGGAGTCCCCATCCCCGTTCATGCAAATTGTGTTGCCCCCTTCCCCCTCTCCCCAAAAAGAGTCCGTGCTTCTCCGCCGGCAGTCCGGGTCACCAGGCCCGCTGCCCTTCCGGATGGCTCCTTTTTCGAGTTTTGAAAGGCAAGGTGGGCCGTACCCGCGCGGTCTAGACGTGTTCCGCCTTCGCCTCCCCCTGCTTTCTCGCCCCACTTTTTTCCATGGGCCTGCCAACGCTGCTTTTTCTTCCTCCCCTCTTCCCCCTTGTTCCGCGTCCCCCCCCCTCGGTATTTTTTAGCCAAGAACCCCCCTGTTTTTTTATTCGCGCTCCGCCTCTGTTTTTTCCATCCCTTTTCACGGCATCTGCTGCCCACTCCATTGCCCTGCCACCCCGCCTCCTGGTTTGGTTTTTTTTCTTTCGTTTAACACCCGATTACGAACGAAAACTTGCCGGACACACTCGCCTTTGCACCAAAAACCCTCCACGCGCTATGTTGACGAACTTCTCGGGCCGTTAGGCCTCAGGGGTTTCGTACCCTTTGGCTTGTCGCCGGCAGTGGATCTTGGGACGTGAGTTTGCCGTTGGTTTCCCCTCGGGCCACTTTTTTAGTTGCGTTCCCTTTGTTTTCCAAAATTCCCTTTGGGGGTTAAACCCCGCGCTTTCCCCACTTTTCACCCTAACAGCGGAAGCCTTCTGCCATGCTATGTCCCCCCCCCCCATCTTGGGCCCCATTTTTGATTACACCATGTGTACACTTTGGAGTCGGCCCCAATTGGAATTACCCCAGTCTTTTCATGGTTGGTTTTCTCTTTTATGCCCAAAAAGCGCACCGATCCCGTCCCCGTACTCGACGTGGCCTCACTGTTATTCCAGGTCGGGGAAAATTGACCCTTCGTTCAATATCTTTTTCCCACCTACTCCAACCTTCTGAATGTTTTGTTTGCCCTTGTCAAACTTCTTCCTTGTGGATCCTCTTTCCCTAACGCTGTTGTTTTTTTCGTATCTGACACTTTGGCCCAAAGTTGTAAACCGGTATTCTGCTTTTGTATGGTCCCCCCTCGATAATTATTCCCCCTTCCCACTCTTCATTGTTCTCTGTTTTCTCCTTAAACGTTGAGGACAGCGTCGGTTTCCGGGGGTCATGTTCTTCTCTTTTTTTTTTTTTTTTTTGGGGTTCTTGGTCCCACTTCTGTTTGTCTTGTCCATTTTTCCCCCCTCCCACAGTTTTCTTTTCTGTCACACCCTTTTTGTTTTCCCCCAAAGGAAGAAGGGCTTGCCAGGCTTTTTGTTCCCTGACGTCCGCCCCTGGTCGGTTTCCCGTTTGGGATCCGCCCACCCCTTTCCATTTGTCACCCTTACCCCTGTCTGCACCCCTGTTCCGCTGTTCCCAAGAAAGCCACCACCCACTTTGATTTTTTTTTTTTCTCCCCTTTGCGCGGAGGAAAGCCCTGCATTCTTCGCTTGGCCGTTCGCCTAGCTCTTTCGTGGGTTCGGTTTTTTTTTCCCTGCTTGGTGGCTCTGTATAAAGCATTTCCCACCCCCCATCAAGTGGGCCCCGGATCCTCTTTTTGCAGTGCATTCACTGACGTCTTCCCCCTATTTCTCCTCGCGAATGAGAGGAGGTGCTCCCCTCCGTTGTGCGGGCGACAACCAATTATTCCTTTTTTCAAAGTGCTTTTTGGCATTTAGCTTTTTCCCCTGCTTCCCTCGTTCCACTTCATTGGTGCCCCAAAATTGCAGTTCCCCGTTCCCCCACCCTTTGATCAAGGCCCTGATTGTCAATGTACGCTCTTGCTTTATGTCGCCGCGTACACATCCTACGCCTCACTCTCTCTGTTTCCCTTGAATTTTCCTTCCCTTCCCTTGATTTGCGCCGTCGTTGTTCTCTCCCCTTTCCGCTATGATCCCGTTCGATAACAACCCCGCATTGACGCGCAGGAACAGTCCCCTTCCAGCTGCACCCCCCTCGTTCTTTTCGGAGCTCTCTCGAGCCATCACGTCCACGGGTCCAGCTTGTTTCCTTTCCCCGGTGAGCGGACTTCCCCCTGCCCATTAATTTTTTTTTATGTGTTTGACTTTTTTTTCTTTTTTACCTGTTTGAAATGCATCGTAAACCCCCGTCATTCGACTCAGATCATGTTTTTTGCAAAGTTGCCCAAAAAAACCACCACCCTTCTTTCCCGGCCACCCGGGGCGTTTGGTTTTTTTCCCAGTGCCTTGTCGTTTTTGAAAGCCACCTATCCGCCAGTTGGAGCTCCACCCGTGATTCACTTTTTTCTTTCCGAATACTGGTCGCCCATTAGCCCACCTTCTTCTAACCGATATGTGGTCCTCCTGATATGAATCTAACCTTTCTTTTCTTTTTTGCCTCTACAACTTATGACCTGCGTCTGTGTTCTGAGGGGCCGCCCCCGATACCGAGATTATCCATTGTCTTGATCGTGAGAGACTGGTCTCCCGGGTCAGTCTGTTCCCACTTTGTCTTTGTTGCCTTTTGAGGATTGCCATTTGTAGATCGTACCCCCCGCGGCTGGCAGTTTTGAGCACCATTGTACTCCCCGTTCCTTTGAAGGAATTTCTGCCCTCGATTGACGAAGAGTCCACCCCTTCCCCTTGTTTTTGCCCCCTCATCCTTCGACCCCCCCTTCGTTTCAGGGGGTGCACTCTCCCCCTGTTATCTTTACTGCTTGAGATCCGCCTTTTTTCGTGGGCTTTCGCGTTTGCTCGTCTTTCGCGAACATTTTTCCAGTCCCAAGGCTTCCGGTTTCGCCCGTTTTTCTTTTCAAAAACGCGTCCCTGTCCCTACAGGTGATGGACTCCCTTTTTCTCCCTGATAGATGTACACCCCCCCATTTCCTAACCACGATCGTCCTCCAACCAGATTTTTTATGCCGGGCGCCATACTTTTTCCTTTACGAGTTTTCAATCCATCCCCTCTTGCATTTTTCGTACCCCCCCCTTTCCTTTTCCGTGATAGACCCCCTCGATATTTCGGTCCATTTTGTTGCGCACCCAATCTCTTTTTTTCCCCGTTCGCACTTACTGTGAAGAAAGTCTATTCCCCACCTTGTCCCGCTGTGACCCCGTTTTTTTTTTTGTTTTTTCGTTTTCCATTTTCCCTTGACCCTTGCGCAGTTGCCGCAGCCTGCAGGATTCCCCAACCTGCCGTGATTTTGTTCCCCAAGGTAATGCCAGGGCATAATTTCGCTTTTGAGATTGAGAGGATTTTTCTCCGATGCTTTTTCCTTGAGGGTTTGTCTGGCTTTACTTGGGAGTGTTTCTATTTTTCTGCGGGGCCCTTTTGATGGCTTCCTCCTTTAAGCTCTGTTGTTTTCCCTCCTAAGAGCCCCCAGTGTTCAAGGCTTTCTGATGAGTATGCCTTTCTGCGAGTAACCACTTCACCCCTTTCGTTGCCCAGTTCAGTTACGCACCTTCCCCGATTCGGGTTTTGCTCTTGCTCGTTTCCCCCCAACCTTGTGAACAAATTTTTTTTTGGTTCCCACAACGGTCTGTTTTTTTTAAGTAATTCTTTTTTTATGGCTCCTTGCCTTGGCCTGGCCCCATTTTTTGTTTTGTTTTGAGCGGCCCCCCCATTTACCGGACCCGAAGTCCAAATGGCTCCTGATTTCACAACTGTTTTAGTTTCGAGTCTATTCCTGTTGAGAATGCCCCCCCCCCCTTTCTCCCCCTTGGCATTGAATGGGTGGCGCCACCAACTCATCTTTCCCCCTATCGCTGCCGTTCCCTCCCGCTCCAAACAAAGCGTTTCTGATGTTGTCCATTTGGGCCTTCCTGCACCTCGTCAGGCCTCTCGATCCCCTCTCAACATGTTAAGAAGCTGCCTTTTTCTTTTTGCAAAAACTTGGTTACCTCCAGCAACTTCGTTCCATCCCCCCGTGTGTCAACAATTAGGTTCCGTGTACCGGGATAATCATCGTTTCCCTCCCCCCAAGTGCCCCCCCCCCCCCTTACCCTTTTGTTTTGCTGCTAGGGCTGGCCCAAACCGTAGGGCACTTTTGTTGGCGCCTAAAAATGGCGATTTTTCGTCCCCTTTGGTTTTTTCTTCTCATTCCTTCCCCAATCACAACCACACATCGAGTCCACTTTTGAGGGATAAGTTTTTCTCTTCCCAATGTCTCTCAGTCAAACTCGCAGGGTAAATCCCCCTCCCTATTTAATAATACCCCTCGTCTGTTTTGTGTTGAGGTCTTCACGATTGGTGCTGGATTTCCTTCGAGTTTTCCTGGCGGATTTTGTTTTTTTGCGACCTCATCCACCCAACGGGCATCCCGCTTTTTGGGCAATCGCGTTCTAAGTATTTTTTCCCGCAGAATGTGGTGACATGGAGCGCACTTTTAGACTTTCTCGTAAGTCCACAAAAGTTCCTTTCCCTTTACTTTGGCCACAATTATCTGACAACAGGGCCAAAATTGGTTGGCTCCTTTTTGCTTTAATGACTCTTAATTTCCCGCACACCGGCCCCAACCCCCCATTTCATTTGTTTGGATGGTACCCGGGCCGTTGCTGGGTCGTTTCTTCCAAGGTTTTTTTCACAACCTGGCACCTCGGTAAACTTTCCTGGGACCCCTTTGCTGTTTTTTGTTCCTTTTTCCTTCTATCCTTGCCGCGAAGTGTCATTTTCCCCATCGCACCCCTCGCTTTTGTTTTTCTTCGGTTCTTACCTGCATTGCCGGCCTTTAGGTTCGCAATCGTTTTTCTCGCCGTTCCGGTTGCCCAAATGCCGTTAACTTTGTGGGGGGTCCCCCTTTTTCGCCGTTTTTTATACCTTAAAGCGGTCGACTTGCGAAAACCTTTTTCTATTTTCTCATCCCCCCCGTTGGATAGTTTACGTCCATTCCCTTTTTTGTTCGCAAAACCCCCACCAGATGGTCCCCCTCTCCCCCATTATCCCTTCCCCCGAGGGGGCTGAGTCAAAACCACCCGTAGAGCCTTGATGACCGTCCCTCTTGGTTTATGAAAAAACCTTCTCCTCCTTCAGTTTTTACCCTCCACTTCAGCATTTTTTCCCACCCCATTAAATTTTTGCCCGGGTCCCGGGTACTGAGATTTCCCCCGACCGCCCACCTTTGCTTTTTTTTCCCTCCTCCTTGCCGCAAAGCTTTTTTTTAGGGGCTCCCAGCGCTTGAAATTTTGCGATGGCGAGATGTGGTGAGACAAAATCCCCAAAACTGACACGGTACGATAAAAACTTGCTCCCAAACCCACTTTCGTCATCACTTCTGTCCCACCCCGTCAAACCCCTCCTTCCAGCGTTTCAGGAATGGGTAGCCTGCCCCCCCCGCAGCCAGGCAGCCCACGCAGGCTTTCCCCCGTCACAGCCTGCCCGTCCCTGCTGCCTCATATCTCTGACTCCCCGCTTTCGGATCTTGGCATCAGTTTGGAAACCTTTCGCCCCCCCACCCTTCCAAGTTTGGTACTCCCCCCCCCTTCCCCTTCTAACTTCTCAAGGTCATACAATGGCTGGTGACAACTTTTCTTGGAGTTGGTTGGTCTGGCTCGTTTTCTTCCGTGGTTCCCTCATTCGCGGGGTTGTTCCGTCCACGACAGTTGCTGACCCCTTGACATCTTTTCACTTCTCCGCGAAAGGAGAATATCCCTTCTGTGGGTTAGGCAGCGTCTGTAGTGGCGCTGTCTTGTTCAAATCTTTTGGGATTCTTTGGGACTTCCCTTGTAAACTAGTTTCAAGATGTTCTCTGCCACTATGCTTCGTTGTTATGTTGAATAGTTTCTGTGTGATCCGTTCTTGTTTGAGCCGATTCGTGGAGGCTCATCCCCCCTTTGTTCGGCCCCTTTTTCGAGAAGCGAGGCATTCTCTTTCCTTGGCGAAAAGTGTTTTCCCTGCATTCGTTTTTCTTTCGACATCCCCTTGACCCGTGCCCCATCAAAGCCAGAGTGGATGAGTTGACCTAAGCATTCCCTTTTCAGAGGCAAATGACCCTCCTTTGCCGCAACCCCCCCGATCCTTATTGTCCGGGAACGTTTCAGCTTTTGTCGTGATTTTGTCGTTATACGTTTGCGTTGGTTGATCCCGACAGTGTGTACTTCGAGTTGGACGTTTTCTGTCCAGGTTGGGAGATTTTTTTTCCTCAGTTTCCCTTTCCAATTGGTTCGGTCTACAAAACCCCTTGTCCCCCTTCGCCCCTTCTCTACGGTGCCCGAGGGTGACCCGTTCACCTCGGCCCCCCCGCGGCTCGCGCCGTGACAACTTTGTACCCCCCCAGGTTCTGGTACCGTTTCCGCCCCGCAAAATCAACCCCCTCCAGTGGCATGTTTCGATTCCCTTTTTCCCACCCGTCGGTGATTCAACGGAGATACGAATTTCTAGGGCAATGTGGTGGTCCCAGATCTGGGGGTGTTTTTTGCCTTGATTCAATTTCCTTTCCGTGACACTAGGTTCCATCCGCGGTTTGACCCCCCCGTTTCGCGGTTGGAGGCGCCCACCATCCCGGCCTGTGCGGGCGTCCCCCACGTCCGCCCGCGGGCCCGCGTGCTTTTTCCCCGACACAGGGGCCCTTTTTTTTGGTTCCTGGGGTTGGGGCCCCCTTCCCCCAACCCCATTTTTCTTTACGGGTCCTAACCCCCGTCCCATTGTTTACGCTTCATTGGCCCTTCACCCTTCCCCTTTAGGAACCCCCACAATCACGAACCATGCCATTCCTGCTCTCCCCCTGGTCAGGAACAAGCTTTACCTTTGACGATTCGGTTGACTTAGTCCTCCTGCCTATTCCAAAGACCCCTTGTGCCTGAAGGTCCTCTCGTGGTGGGACCGTTGCGCTGGTTCGGGTCTGTTTGTGCTTGGTTGATTCCCCTACTTTATCGGCGGCCATCGTCTCCTTTGCTCCGAGGGGTTCCGTGCGCCAATTCCGGACAGAGGTGTGTCCGCCCCTTTTGCCGTAAACATGGGCGCTGGGTGTGCGGGGCTTTACTCGCCGCGCCTCGTTTGAACTACAGAAGGCGCCGCTGCAGTCTTCCTCTAATTCAATTTGATTGGTTTTTCCCTGGCACATGTTTTGATTTCCCCTCTGGTTCTTGGGAGCGTGCCTTATCTGAAGTCCGTGCCGGTTCTCACTCCGGCCACGATTGAAAAACGCACGCGTTTGCCCCTTTTGTTCCGGTCGCACCACCCCCCCTCTTTCGGGCACATTCCGCTATCTTCCCGAGGTCCCTCTGTTTCCCGCGGTCAGTTCTTTTGGGCACTTCCCTTTATCCGACCAGTGGCTTCTTCCCTTTATTTTTTTTTCCGTCGAACATACTTCCCATTCGTCCGGAAACCAAACCCCCTATCCGAACGCGCTCGGTTTCCGCCCCTCTGTCCGTCCGTGCCCAGCATCGTGTGCGTTTTTTTAGGCCTTAAGAGCCTTCTCCCTTTGTAGCGCTCAGTGGTTGGGCGGTTGCTTACATCGCCCCATCGTTGCAGGCGTTTTTGTTTCAACATTCCGGGAAACTGAAGTTGAGACCATCCTCCTTTCCCCATTTTCAGCTGGTTTGACCGGTTCTTCATTCCCCCCTGCAAGTATCTGGCTTCCATTGATTTTCCAAAAATTTAGCTACAAGGTGACCTCTGGATTGTCCCTTCCCCCCCCCCTTCCCCATTGGTGGACCGATTTCGCCAAAACCATTTAGCCATTGAAAACTATTCCCCCGCGGAAGCAGGCGAACTTTTTCGAGGCGATTTTACCTTCTGGACCGACTTGTTTCACTCTTCTTTTCCCGCTGGCCACCCAATGGTCGCCTTTTTCCATCGTTTTGTGCTGGACCCAATCTGGCC
>Ga0179593_1471674_pt1 | contig 12696 bp, 6 predicted proteins | sample CZODoug2_1_08_16_FD_185931 | JGI IMG/M metagenome (GOLD analysis project Ga0179593, IMG submission 185931) | Vadose zone soil fungal communities from Angelo Coast Range Reserve, California, USA - CZODoug2_1_08_16fungal (PacBio error correction) | ecosystem: Environmental > Terrestrial > Soil >... | reverse complement strand
CTCTTTCCGGTTCTTTTTGAAGAACTTTTTGTTCCAAGCACGCGTGTGGATGGGTTTGAGAGTAGTCGATTTCTTCCCTGCAAGCTTTCCCGGCCGTGACCGACGGCGATTTCCCCTTTTTCTTTCTACTTCAGAGATCCGACCTCGTTTTCCGTTCGCCAGCATCCCGAAATTTGACGTCCCGCATCGACCTCCACACAGCGTATCAGCGAGGCTCCCCCCTGGCCCTCTTACTTATCTGACCAGCAGCCAACCGACTTTTTTGTATTCGTCCCCCAAAAACTGTCGTGGAGTGGCCACCTGCCCCTTTTTTAAGTAAAGACTTCTCCTTTTTTTTCCCCGTTTCCCCCTTTAGTGGCCGGCCAGCAGTCTTTGTGCCCAATTTTTTCTCCCAGGCGGTGAGGAATGAGTGTAGTGAGACTTAAAATGTTCGGCAAAAAGTTAGACTCTTACATCCCCCCAGACTTTCACACTTGAGTTGGTTGGCCTCCAGATATCTTATTCCTCTAGTTAAAGTTTGGATCTCCTTTTCTGAAAATGGTGCCGTATCTTGGATTTTTTGCCCGGCTCCCCCTGGCAGTCCCTGTGATCTTATTCTCCGTTTGCCAACAGTTTTCTTGACAGAACTTTGAAAGCCACGCACCCTGCCTCCCAGACCTTACCGTTTCCTATTCTCGTTCATATAACGGGAAATTGACTTGCGACTTCGTTTTCTTCCGTCTGTATTCTTCCGGATCAATTCCTTTCCATTTTTGCCACTGGGGAGATGAACGTGGGTGTGTGGCTTTGAACACCACTATGTCTTGCTCAAGAGTCAACCCGGTTTTTTTTCGTCCAGTGATTGATTACTCCTCTAGACGCTTCAGTTCGACGAAATTCTCTAGTTTACTTGCCTAACCTTTTACCCTTGCTATGTAGATTCGTTACTCAGTCCTTTTATGCCTGTCCCCCGACGGCTGATTCGAAAGGAGCATCTCTCGGTATGGTTGCTGTGAGCCCGTTAACCTCCCCCCCCTTGCAGGCCATCTTCTCTTTTTTTTTTAGTGCTTTTCGCTTCCCCATTGGACCTGGATGGAAAGCACCTGTGCATTTCTCGTGGAATCATATTCTCCTTGACGTTCCTCCGGCGGTGGTTCTTTGAGGCCAGGGCTATGAGGATTAACAGGCAACCAAAATCGCGCACGCCTCTTTCAGTCCACGCTATTTCTGCTTCTTAAATCTTTGGTGGAATGTCCGACCGATATGGCCGTTTTAGGATTCCTACAGCGACCGTACCCCTTTCTTTTTGTATTTGGGGTCTCCTGCGTAGCTGTCGGGCTATAAACGCCATAGAGGATGTGCCACTCCATGGAAGTCTTGCCGCTAATCTTGTTGTTACTCTTGAGCTTTTCTTCGCGTCTTTCCATCGTCCCTCTCTTTGGAAGTGACTCCTCCTCCCTTTGTTGATAGTTCTCTCAAGGAACGTTCTTCGCTTACGCTCCCGAGTCTTTCCCCTTTTTCTTTACCGGCAACGCTTGACGTCACGACCGTTAATTTGCCTTGATGGAGTCGACGCCCGACTTCTTGACGCTCTTTTCCCCACCCCTCACGCTCTATTTGTCGTCTCTCTTTTCGTCCACTTAGTCGGACTTCACTCCGCTCCCATTGAGGGGCCCTCCCCGACTCTTTTCCCTCTTGGAATCCCCCTCTTCCCGGCACTATTTTAAACCACTCTTTGGCGCTTTTGATGGACATGAAAGTCCGTCCACGCTCCATTCAGACGTATACTTTTTTCTTTTTCCGCCCCGAACCTTCTCGATTTTACTTTCTGCCCCTACCTCACCTGCGCTTTTTTTTTTTCTTCACCGTACAAGGCCTTTTCATTCACCTCCCACAAAAGGGCGCATGCTCTGCGCGAGCATTTTTCCGGCGCTCTTTTGCCTAAGATCAAGATAATAAAAGAGCCCTAAGTCCGCCTTGAGGCGTGGATAAAGTCTCCGCAACGCTGCTCTGGGATTCTAACGCTCTTTTCCTCCATACCTTTTTTGTTTGGCCTAAATGGTGGGCATCACAATTCTCACTTCTCCTCGCCGTCAGATGTGTTTTCCCACGTCCCTCCTGCGTTCACGCCGGAATACTCTGACTTTTTAATTTTTTCCCTCGTTAAGTGCCACTCCTTACGTTTCCTTATTCCCCAATGCCGTTTGGCGGGCTGTTCTATTTCTGGTCTCGATTTTTGTCTTCCAAGTGTCTCCCGGGATGCGCTTTTTTTTAGTCCATATCCCAGAGTGTTCTGTTTATTTTCCCCCTTCCCCCACATTCCCGCCTCAAACGGACCCAGAACAGTTGGTTCGCAGCCTCCTAAGTGTTTTACGAGCTTCCTACCTTCCCAATGCGTCCAACCAATTCGTCCCCCCCCCCCGATTCAGTGTTACTTTCTGGTTTTTGAGTTTTTTCCTCCTTTTCGTTAACTGGTCCTACCGCAGATAACCGTCAGGCTCCTTGCCCCTAGCTCAAATTTGCTTTTGCGAATTCATAAAAGAGTTCCACCTTTGGTTCATTCCTTCATCCCGAAACTTGGCATGTTCCCCCAGTTTACCAGCATTTTTGACTTCCCCCCCTCCATTGAAAGTTTCGGTAGGGGTTTCCTTCTAATCCAACCGCCGTTTTTCAGGACCTCAGTCTCGAGATAAGACGTCGGTTAGATTTTACAATATTTGCAACGTATTTGGTTCGATCTTAATCTTTTTTTTTCGGACTTTCTTTCTCGACTTCTTCTTTTATTGCTTTTTTGCACGCAGAGAATCAGGTGGTTTTTCCTTCCTTTTTACTCTTTATTGAATAGAACTTGTCCCCACACCAGTCTTTTTCTTCTACTCATTTATTGTTAGTTTTTTCCCCCCCCACTGATACAGATCTTTACCGCTTCCCACGTTTTGAGGTAGACCGGTCTTTTTTCGATCTAGCCTCTTCTGTTGCTATCCTTTTGAATTACTGTTTCGTTCGACGACCTTCTTGGCGATTTGGGAATTTGAATTGGGTCCCTTCCTCGTACGTTTACTTCCTCCCTCCCGCCCTGTCTTCGCGTCGTTCTCCTCTTTCTTAGGGTTGATTTTTTGTTTACGACTTTAGACTGAGCTGAAGACCCCCCCCAGGTTTCATCTTTCCCCAAAAGTGTGATTCACGATTCTTTTTCCTCTGCCTACCACGTTTTTCGCAGTCCCGACTTCGTGGTTCCACTGTTCTTTTCTGAATTCCCCCACTCCTTTAGCGGCTGGCGTTTTTTTCCGTCGCCGGGCGAATAACACTCAGGTCGTCGATTCTACGCCTTAATTCTTGCACACCTCGCCGATTACCCCTCCCTTCGGTGGGGAGTCTTCCCTGTCCATTGATCTCGGGCATGAAGATCTTTCTTCGGTTACCCTTTAATTTAGACGTTTCTCCGTCGTTACACGCAAAGCGGTTCCTTTTTCTTTATCCGAACGGGAGAGATTCTTTCCGCGGGGCTCCTAGGTCCTCTTGGCTGGTTATTAGCCTCTTCTGCAGTCTTCTTCTTTGATCGTCTGCGAGACTCCTCTTCCCGCAATGACCCCCGTTTTTAGTCCGACTTCTTACCCGAGCTTTGGCAAAGTTTTTTAACATGGCCCCTGTCTTATCTTGTAAGAGCTCCCGCGACACTTCTTGGGCTTCTCAGATTGAATGAATTTTTACCTTTTAGGTCCCGATGCTGTCTCTTTTCTTACCCTCTTCTGACCAACTCTTTCGAGGTCCGGGCTGAACTAGGTTTTCCCCTGTACTCTCTCCCTTCCCCTCCTTTATAGAAGTACCCTTTTTTTCCGTCTCTCTGACGTCATGTTAGTTCCAGCAATTCTTTTGCTCGAATCTCAGCGTTTTTTTTTTTTTTTCATTATTTTCCCTCCAAAACCGCATTGGGAGGATTCCTTAATTTTCTCGAAACTTTTCTTCCCTTCTCCATGGTCCATTTTCTCTTCCCCGTCTTGGTAGACTTATTCGGAAGATTTTTCCTGCGGTGTGTTTTCTATCTGCCAAGAGCGAGCAACTTTTCTCACTCTTTCCGTAGCGTTCCCCCAGCAAAGATTTTTCATCGTCGGATTCGCGTTGCTTTCTAAGTTGTCTGTAACAGGTCCCATGGCTTTGTACCGATTTTCCCTCCCGTTCGGCTGCAGGTCTTTTTGATTCTTCAGTAAACGTTCACGGCCAGTCTCATTGAGAGTCGTTCCGATGCCTTTCCCCCGCCCCCCGTTTAAGGGAGGGTTTCCCTCATCGGAGGGGTTCTTTACGCCACTTTATCCGGTCCTCAGATCCGAAGTCCTTGTCTTTTCCTGAGGAGGAGTCTAAATTCCAGGAAGACTTCCAAAAATTTTTTGCGTCTCCCCTTTCCGGGGAACTCTTGACCCCCCGTTGTTTGTGTTTTTTTTGGTTTTTTGGTTGTGTGCTTTTGGTTTTTTTTTTTTTTTCTGGTCGTTCTCAGGCAGGGGGAGCGTCTCTTGTGCCAATAGTTCCCTAGTTCATTTTTTGCGGCACTCCCTTGAGCACTGTTTTTATTTTTAACATACGGTGTTTCCTAATACTTCCCGTCGGCCCGGTCAGCAATTTCTTCGGCTTTTCTTGAAAATAGTTGTCTTATTCTCCTCCAAGGCCCCCTAGTGCGATTCACCTCCACAGCTTGCGCCTCCATCCATGATCAGCCCTTGAGTTTTTCCCTCTTGCACTGACGTTTTTTCCTTTCGCCCCTCCCCTTCCTTCCCGGTTATTCCTTTTTTTCCTGGCCCTTTCCTTTTAGTAGCATAATACCTTTTCGATCCCGCGCTTTTTTGTTGTGTTGTACTAGAGGTAGAGATTTTTGCAGTTCCCCCTCCCTCCCACCGTTACCGTCCTCCGGATTGGACTAATGTCCTATGAGCTGCAGCAGCCGGCCCCCCTCAGCAAGTGCCTCCCCAGGTTGCCGCTCTAATAGTTTTGCCCCTTCCCCTCTCGAAACTAGGTTTTTTTTAAACAACCCGGATAGGGCTGCGCGGATGTTCTTTGCCCTTCTTTGTCCTCTGGCCGCACTTTATTGAGTAGTCCACCCTTCTTTGAGTTTCCAACCTGCCCATTTCTTTATTACTGGCCTTCCCGGCTTTTTGGTCCCTGAAAACTTTGGTTACTCGCGCCTTCTTTGGCAGGGCTGTTGGATTCTTGCGATTTCTCCTGGAAAATGCGTTGTACCATTTTCTAGTAGCGTTTTGAACTCCCCACACCCTTCCATAGATTGGATGTCCTCTTTGGATGACAGTCTAGCTTATCTTTCCTGGAGGATGTAATTTCCCTGTCCAGTTAAGTTCTAGGTGTTGATCCGATTTTCGCCTTTCACATCCCGGTTGCAACTTTTTCTCGCTTTTTTTACCATCCTCATCTAAGACCTTGTCCAACTTCCCTCCACTCAGGTCTACCCCCCTTCTCCCCCCCCCCTGGTCATGCACGTAGTAGGGTCACCGGGATGGCGGCCTTGTTCTCTTCTGTGATTCCCCCTCGCAACCGCTTTCCTTTTTTTCTTCATGTATCCACTGCGGCTGACGATCTTCTCGGTGACTTTGTCGTTGATGCCCCCTTTCTGGCCTGACAGCGTTACCAAAAGAGGTCTCTTTTTCGACCAAGTCGAGGCAGGCATTACCCCTCTCTCTTGTCAGTTTTTTCTACGACTTGGAGCCGTTCCTCCACGCCTTCTTTGTGAATGGGAGATGTTCAGTCCTCGCGTCCAATCGTTTTTTTTTTCCCGCTGCAGTTACCGGTCTGTTAGTTTGCGGAATCCCCCGATTTCCGTTCGGTGCAGACCAGCCCTCGCCTGTCGTTCGGTTGCTCCTTCCCCTCTCTCAGAGTAGGTTGAAACGAAACTTTTAGTTTCGACATTTTGACGTGAATTTCCAATTTCTTTGTCCATCAGTTTTACAGCCTTTCTTTTTGTTGCCTTTCCCTGATGGGCTTATTTACCTCCGTGATCGTCGTTGCATCGAACATTGTATCCGCTGACCCCGATGGTTTTTGGTTTTCGTAATCTTGGCAGTCTGGTCTAAGACGACTTTTTGTTTTATTAAGTGATTTTTTTCCCTCTTTTGCGTTCGTCAAAGCCCTCTTTAGGAACTCCGAAGCGGTCGGTGCCGGCTTTTTTGCCGTAGCGCGCTCTTTCCCCGTCGTCTAGTACCAGGCTGTTGGTTGAACTCTCTCTTTTTCCTCTTTGTTTTGAGCGAATTACCTAACGATCGTTCTTTTCCTTTCTACGAGAAGTAAACTTATTGGATACGGAAACGATTCCTTCCTCCTCTACCCCTCTTGCATACTCTGATGGCTAGACGCCTTTCCGTTTTTTCATCCCCTTTTTCCTGAACCCGGTGTGTTGTTTGGGTCGGGGGTGGGGGATTTGGGGGGGGGGTTGTTTTGGGGGTTTGTGGGGGGACGGGTTTTTGGGTTTTTGGTGTTTGTGGTTCCCCTGGGGGGTTTGGGGGGGGTGGGTAATTCCTTCTTTATTTTCCGGCCTATCGTTAAATCAACTCGATTCTTTCCCCATGTTCGCTTTCCCCTCTCTTGCGGTTCTTTATTCCCTTTCCCCATGGCCCTCCCATTCAACCAAAGGCGTTTCGGAGTTTTCGTAATTAATTGAGTCCCACTTTCACGTCATTGCACTTCGAGCGATTATTTCAGAAGGAACTAGATTTGTTCCAGAAATTCCTCCTCAAGCGTCGAGTGCTGGTCGACACAGCCGGAAAGTGCCGTTTTGACACTCTGGTGCCCTTTCTATTCGCCCTGCTCAGATTCTTATCTTTTGCGATTTGCGTTTTTTTTCTACTACTCCCCCTCTCCAATTTCCCAGGTCCCGCGTGAGGCTTTTTACTTAGCTTCACGCGGCTCTGTGTTGGGAAAGGGGGGGGAATATACACTCGCCCTCCCCTTTGTCCGCCGCTTGCTTGAAGTCCAGCGGTTTTCAACCTTCGCCACCGTTTCCCCCGACGACCGTAATAAATTAACTTTTCTCCCGCCTGCCCCCTCCTTAGCCGCAAGCTCTCCCATGTCCACTTTCCTGAACGTTACATCGCCTTTTGCGGTTTACTTTTCTTTTGAAGTCAGTGTTTCCCCCCTTTTTTCCTTTCATGAAAGCGTTTCTTCCGAGTTGTTTGTTGCAGGTGGGAGTGTGTTGTGTTTGGTTGCAAGGCGAATTTTTCTTCCCTGTTTCTTCACAACCAATACTGACCCGAGACAGATCGATTTCTTTGACCCGTTTCGTTCACTAAGGTCAGAAAAGCGTCTGGATACAAACCTTTCTCGGGTGGGGGGTTTTGGGTTGGGGGTCAGTTTCAAGTTTTGATCTTTTTTGGGAGGTTAAGAAGCTCCTCAATGGTATTGAATTCTCTCATTCCTCCTCTAGACCCGTGCCAGCCTTTCCGCTCTTTTTTCCAGTGTCCCGTTCAAAAGCCAGTGTTTCTTTCTCCTAGCAAAGAAGGTTTTCCCATCCCTCGATTTAAAGATCCGGTAGACGGGCTGGTTCCGTCAAAAGCCGGGCGTCAAGGGTCGCTTGGTTCTCTGCGGCAAAGGTTGCCAAAGTCTTGAAAGTTCTTTTCCTGGCTTGCGTTTGAGTTGTTCGCTCTGACTCGTTCCTTGTACGGTTGCCTTTTGAACTAGTGATATTTTGGTTTTTTGCTCCCAGATCGTCCAATAGTGCCTTTGTCTTTTTCGCGATGCCTCACGAGTAAAGTGGACTTTATTTTTTTTTTTTCCCTGTCCTCCCGTTTTTAAGTCCTTTTTTTCCTAGCCCTGCAGATCGTTTCATTCAATATGATTCCTTGATCTCGATTTGTGGACTAATGAGTTTTGAATAATCGCTCCGCGGTTTCATTTCCTTACTCAGCTCTTCGGTCCTTTTTTTTCGGCTTATTCCCTGAGGCCGTTTGATCTCCTCTTTAATTTGCTGGAAGTCCACGTTTGAAGGACCTCCCAGTTGGTTTACCTTATTGCACACAATTCTGAGACTTTTTCTTGCCGATCCTTTTCGCAGCCATTCTTTTTTGCCCAAACTTCCGGTGGCTTTTTACAAAATTATGCTGGAAGGAGGCTTCCCCTCCCAGAATGAGACGCCCGCCGGTCCTCTATCTCAGAAGTCCCTCAAGGTCCGCCTATTCCCCGGCCAGGCCGTCTTGTTTGGGGTGTGGGGGTACGGTTTTGCGGCCGTAATTTAGGGTGATCCGCTGGCCGTTCGTTTCCTTTGTCCTGTCGCCTACACGGTCAGATTGTTTTCCCCCCCGCTACAATAGGTACCGGTCTGCCTTCCTCTGAGATACTGTCGCTGATTTCCTATTTTTTTTCCTTCGGTCATTGCTAGTGATAGTCTGGATTGGGCTAATACGTTTTTCCGTCACGGACACGGCGTCCGTTTTCGCTCCCCCCGTTCTGGTTCCAGCTCACTGGTCCTTCGCCGGTCTCGTTCTTGTCCGTCCTACGATCCCCGAACCCTGCGGCCTAATAAGCGTTGTTTTTTTTGACCATGGCTGCAGGGCTTTTACGTGTGATCACCGACTTGCCCCACACGGACTTTGCGTTCGATCTATCTTGTGTGGGCGATATCTATTCCCCTTCTCCTAGTTGTGGTTTTGAGTCGAGCAGGTTGGCCCACACGCTCGCTCTTATCGACTTTTCCGTGTTTTTTTTCAGCACTGTCTTTGAGCGCCCCGAGATCTCTCCTTTTGAGGAATTTCTTCCGTCGCCCGCAAACGAAGGGTCGGGGGTCTTTTTCTCCGGGGACAAGAAATGCCGGTCAGGTCCCCATTGAGTGATCCTTGGTTCTCGTCCTTTCCTTGTCCGAGTTCTCACGCCTATCACTCTCTTTGTCTCGAGAACCCCGCGATGCCCCGTTTCACGCCTCGTTCCCCTTCGACAGTTGCGTCTGAACGTCTCCAAGGAACGAGTAGCGTGTTCATTCTCCTTAATGCTGGTTTTTTTTTCTCCCTGTGTCACATCAACTGGGCATGAGTTTTTTTTGAATTTTATGCCCCGGACGCCACAGGTTTCCTGGTCTGTTTAATTTTTTTCCTTTCTTCTTTTCTTCAGATCGAAAGTTTTCTCCTCCTCGGAATCCTGAACTCAGAAGTAAAGCCCTTTTTGTAGCGCAAGAATTGGACCTTTGCTCTTTTGGAGCTTCCTCTTAAAGCAGAGGGTCCCCCTTTGGCAATAGTTAAAAATTATGGTCCTTCCTCGTTTTGGTCCCGATTTTTTACCCGCGTAGTCTTATAACCCCCCCGGGCTATTTTCAGACGAATTTTTGCCCGGACCACCGAGGCTTCTTTAGGAGACCCACTTGATCCGAGAGTACTACTTTTCTTTCGTCTTCGTCGGTGAGTTCCCCGAATTCCATTCAATTGCACGATCTCCCTCCCAGGAGCATAGCCCTGTTTCCGAGCTGACGACTATCTTCGGTAATATTGCCCTGCCGGACCGGTCGAAGATACACGTCCGTTGTACTAGGAAGCTAGCGGTCTCCCCCCAGCCATAATAAATTGACCGTTGTCTTTTCTTACCCCTCGTGTGTTTATGGGTGAAGTCGAGTTTGTTTTCCTTTATCACAGGTTGCAGAGTTTGCGACGGCTCGGGCACCGCAAGTCCGATTTGCTATCGCTGACGCATCGTCCTTTTTCCCCTTTTTGAAGTCCCTCTTTCAACCTATTGCAGTTCGAAATGTTATTGCTTCTTCAGAGCTTGAAGGTGTTCCGGAGCCGACCAGTTGTTCTTTTACCTTTACCAACCTGTTTTTTTCCCACTCCCCTTTATTGATTAGGAATATTTCCACCCCGTTCTTTTTCCCTGCAAATTTTTCACTATTCTCATCGCTGTTGGCGCGTTCCTGAGTTTATCTTTTTTTCTGCGCTCCCTTCTTGACTGTTTACGTAGGGAACTTTTGAGGTTCTTTCACCAAACCCGCGTAACACTGATCTTCTTTTTCTCGGGACGATTTTTTTCTTCAGTCTCGCGGTTCTGACCTCTAGTTCCTCGTTTTAATTTCTTGAAATTTTTGAGCCTTCTCGTGGGTGCCCCTGATGTTTTCCTCCGAACTTGCAGCCCTCGTGTCTCTTGCGGGTGGAATCTTTCTGGACTTCTGACCCTTTGTCGCCCTGCCTTTCCTACTCACGCCCAGGTATAAACGACTCCGAGTTCATTTTCATTTTTTCGTAGATTCACCAATATCAGGTTGACCCTGCCCTTTCTTGTTTGTTGGTTTACCTTCTTTTGTCACGTGCGTATTGATCTGTCTCCCGCCCCTGACGGCCCTTTCTTTCGGAAATTTTTTGGTCGTTGGTTTTTTGCCACAAGCTTTTCTGACGTGCGGCGGGAAAAAAGCCTCGGGGCTTCTTTCTTCTCTATATGAATTAACAAAGTTCTGTGCAGTTCGACGGGGATCCTCCCTTCCCTCTTTGACCGGGCCTCTATGATTTTTTCTCTTTCTCCCGCCCCAAGGCGCTTCTCTTTATGATTGCCCAGTTTCTCGGTTCTATGGGGTTTTTGCGGAAATGGTGCCCTTCCTTCCCGTCTGTCCTCCCAAAGCACGCGCATTGAGGTTTTGCCGAGCTCTCTTCCACGACGGGGCCGGCTTTCCCGGAAACGAACTCGTAGTTTTTTCTTTCGTGGACGTTGAGAATTTCTCATTTGTTTCTTCCTTCGGTCTCGCATTTCCTGTGGGTTTACCTTTAGGCCCAGGGACGGTCTTTTCTCCTTTGCCTTCTGCAGTCTCGTTTCCCCCGCGAACAATGTTTAGCTAGAGTTTTTTTGCTTGTGGAATTTCTCTATATGGGCTGTTTAGCAGACTCCTTTTGCGGCGGCCTCGTTGATGGGTTTCTGAAGTTTTCTTTTCCGACTCCCCCCGGGTTCTTCACTCCTTGGTTTAGTGTCTACTCGTTGCGTGCCTTTTTTTTCTTTTCATTTTCCTGCCCGATTGACCGGTGAATCTCTCCCGTTTTTGAGAGAGTCTTCATTCAAGCGATGTCTCCCCCGCTCTTCCGGAAACGATTGACCGTTCCTCTGAGTTCCTCTTTGCGTCCGACTACGCCGATGCGTTAAGCCCCACAACAGCCTGCCGAAATCTTCGATTTTCTGCTCTGGCACGGCACCTGCAATTCCCCCCATCTATTCATGATTCTTTACATTTTTTTCCTCGATTCCTCCTGGCTTTTGCGGATGGACTCAATTCATGTTACTGGTTAGGCAGATGAAACCCCTCGGAGAGCGTTCTGGGACCATGAGAGTCCCTTCAAACGCGAACTGACGGTCCTACTTTTCTTTTCCCTCCCGGCCCAACCCTCGATGTGTCTCTCCCCTTCTGAAAAGAACTTGCTGTTTTCCGTGACCCAGGGTTCCCCCCCATTCCTGCACCCGTAAGTGATATATTTTCTTGCAGCCGTCATTTCCTCGTCCAGTTTTTGTCTTTCTTACAGCTGATCAAGAGAGCGCCTTCTTTTATTTGACTGTCTGTTTTCGAACTGCACGCGTTTCTTTTGGAAGGCCTCTCTTTCTCCCCCGTTTACCCTCTTTTTGGCGTGCCTCCTTTTTTTTAATACACAAATCCTTCCCCCTTTTCCCTTCCACGCGCTTGGATACCTGTCCACACGACCGAGCGTCCCACGCATGTCTTCAAGCAGTCGCTTTTCCAGTTGCCCCGTGATTCTCCCTTCTACGGAAGGCGACGGGTTGCTCCATGTCTTGACTTTAGGAGGAGTCGATTTTTGACGTATTCTCTGTTTAACCCAGTTAGCCTCCTACGAGTTTTTGCCTTTTCGGGCCCATAGCGCAAACTTCGTCCTGTTGCGTGAGACGAAGGCGCTCGATCAGAACCCTCGCTCATAACTCGGATCAGTAGTCTTCCGTGTTACTTTTTTTTGATTTTACACTCCTTTCCTGTTTTCCCTTCGATTCCTTCCCGTAGAACTCCCGCATAGACCTTCTCCCCCTGTTTCGACGAGAGAAAATAGAGTGTGGTTTTTATTCCTTAACTCCCCCTACCATGGCAAGTTCCCACGTCCAACTCCCCCCCCTTTTTTTTTTCCGCCATCAATAGTTGCGTGTTTCGACGTTTGTTGTTTTTTGGCCCCCCACCCGTCGCGCTCCCTTCTTGCTCGGTCGTGTCATAGTTTACGATGGAAGATCACGCTTTTTTCCCTTTTATTTGCTTCCGGATGCGTTCTCTCGCTGCTCTTGTTTGACTGTGCCCCCGAGAGACGTCGTCGTCCTTCCTCGTGTTGCTGGGAGATGCGGCCGTCCGCTCTTCACCCAAATACAATCGCTTTGTCGATTTTTCGGTTATCCTTGAGGATCCCTCCCCTTCTTGACCAGTTCCTTTATTACACTAGGTTTATGTTCTCCCGTTAGTCCTGCAGTCCTATGACTTTTCTAGATTATGCTGTACATGTTCCTTTCTGACCGCCTGATGTGGACGAATTTGTTTGAAGCCGACGCGCCGAGTTTCTTCCCTCCTTTGAAGCAGGCTCTGCTCCTACGTTGTTCGCCCCGGGCCGGCTGTGTTGATTACCTCTCTTCCTTAATCGTCTTTTTTACTCTCTTAATTCAAATAAGGGTTCCATATTGCAAATTCGACTGATGTCATGGCCGTTTCATGGTATTTCAGGCATCTTCTGTGGGGCCCTGAAGGGGTTTGCGCCCCGGAATTGAGTGGAAGGCTTCTGG
>Ga0179593_1271747_pt1 | contig 12696 bp, 17 predicted proteins | sample CZODoug2_1_08_16_FD_185931 | JGI IMG/M metagenome (GOLD analysis project Ga0179593, IMG submission 185931) | Vadose zone soil fungal communities from Angelo Coast Range Reserve, California, USA - CZODoug2_1_08_16fungal (PacBio error correction) | ecosystem: Environmental > Terrestrial > Soil >... | reverse complement strand
GTTTTTGCCCCCATTTACCACCCTGACCGTTCCTTTGTCCTGAGGTCTTTTCGGGGTTCCTTTGGTGTGTTAGCGGCCTAAATCCCCCAATGATTCCTTCAATGGCGGCTACAAAATTCTCCTTGGGAATGAGGAATGCTAATGTACACTCGCTCTTTTTTGGAAACTCCTTTTTTCCTTCATTTTTTTCTTTGCCTTTCTGGTAGTTGACCCTTCCCCCCCTCTTTCCTTCTCGCACAAGAGAAGTTTTCCGCGCTTTCCCCTCCCCTGCTCCGTACGGCCGTCCCCTTCTTTGTAATTCCTCCCTTTCTGCCCCCGGCGGCGGGGACAAAACTTACGAGGTAAGCCACTCCTTTACCCCTGCGCCTATCTAGGACTTTCCTCTTTCCTGAGGCCCGTCGTGAACGGTTTTCCCCTTGCCCACGCAAGTTCAATACGTTGCCGGTCCTCGGAAACTGGCTATTCCCTGCTGACCAGTTTCCCCTAACACCCACCCCTAAGAAGTGTTCCGCTTTTATTGCGTGCTTCCGCTATCAGCGCGACCCGTACACTTGCCCGTCCCATGACGTCCTGTCATGCCTCCCCCCACTGCTGCACATAGTTTTTGTGCGGGCCCTTTCACCCCTGCCCAGGCGAAAGGATTTTAAAACTGTGACCTGTGTCCCCCCCGTAAATCTTACGAACCTTTTTACCCTCCTCACAGCGACCATTCGTCTTCATTCCTGACTTTGACGTTTTTCCGACGCCCCATCGTTCCACTTTTTCCCCTCCCCCCCACGCAGCCCTTGCCCTTGCCAACCGGAGGAGGCCCGACCTTCCCTTGCCTCTTCCCCCCACATCTGCGCTATTTACCCTAACATTCGCACACATATGGACCAAATACCCCTCAGTGGACCAGTCGTAGGCAGATCGAACCCCAATTCGCCCCACTCCTGTCATTCTTCTCACCCCCCTTTTCTTGCTCACTTCTTCAGTCCGACTAATTTGAAGCCATTTCTCCCAGACATTAGCCCTCATTCGTGTACGGCAGTTCTTAACTTGAACCAACCCCCTCCTTCTTCCTTCATTTCCCCCCATCTACACCTCTTTTTTGACCACCCTTTTTGGCGAACAACCCTGTGTTGAATTCCGGACCCCTTCTTCCTCTGCACCCCTCGCTTTGACGGCAAACCTGAATGTCCAAGTTTTTTCACCCTTACGTCTGCATGCAAGGTTTGCACGACTATTCGTTGTTCCTCTTTGGTTTCAGTCCTTTTCCCCAGTCCTTCAGACCCTCTCCTTCTTTTCCTTAATTTCCCCTTTTCCTTCACCCTGTTAGTTAAGTGATTGGAATTTAACGTCACCCGGTCGCCTCCTACCTAAAGCCCCTTGCAACAATGACCGTTAGCGGGACTTCCCCCCGGAATTCAAGCTTTCCCTCTTGGTGTTGAGAAGAGTGGATTTCCGTCTTCATGTCCTTGCTACCTCCCCCTACGTTTTTTCTAAGGACCCCCCTCGCGGACGTTGGCGAATGACTTCTCCCCACCGTGAGAGAACACCCCAGAATGCAGCTACTTGCCCCTGTCCGAACCTGAAGAGACACATTTTCCTTTTTTACCACAGGCACGAGCCTCATAGTTCAAGTAATGTTGGGTGCTGTTTTCTTATTGTTTGATGTCCCGGGTATTTTTTCGATGCAAGACTCTTGCATTGCCTTCGGTCAAGGACGAAGTCCTTTCCTGGATCCTTTCTCTAGTGACCAACTTTAGCATTAATTCCCCTGTCATACCTTGGTCCTCCTCTCTCGGTTAAGTTTAAGGCTTGCTGCCTCCAATGGGCCCCCTTCCCCTTTTCGTCAGGAACAAATAAACAGTTCTGGTACCTTTTAAAAGGCAATGGGTTAACTGATTTTTGCTGTAGTTCTTTCCCTTACTAGTGAAAAGAACCGTTAACTCTGATCCTACCATTGAACTTCCTCTCCTGACATATCGTGCTTTCCCTTGTTATTTCCAGGCCTGGGAGGCACTTTCTTCGAAAGCTCATTTTAATATGGAATAGAGATATTCCTGGCTTCTTTTCTTAACCCCGAGGCACATCTCCTCCACCTCCTGGAGCGGACGGGGTTATTTTCCTCTGAGTTTCAGTCTTACTCTGAATTTTGTCCCACCTATAGCTATTTTTAAGGCGCATTCCCTTTTTTTTCTCTCTATTCAGTCTGTCGCGTCCCCTCTTTCCTTTCAGAAAAGTTTTATTTTTTATGTGAGTGACCTCTGAAACTCCATCTCCTGTTTTTTCTTCCCCTTCGTAAGAAGTCTTCCGGTCCTCTTCCTTCTCCTACCGCTTCCCCCCCACGCCAGACCCCGATGAAAATTCGGCAATGGCGTCCAGTCTTGGTACCCTGGTGGTCGTAACATAGTTCCTTCCTGCCGTTACACAGGGGTTTGACCTTAAGACCTTCTCCAACTTCCCTGCTCTACAACACTTTTCACTATATCCTTGATAAGGTGAAAATTTGAGACCTTCCAACTTACCGGTTCCACAGGAAGAACCATTGCAGGATGTCCACTCATTCGGCTCCCCCTTTGAACGGTTTTTTTCAAAACTTGTGTTCCCCCTTTGTAAGTTTATAAATCTCTTCCCCCCCAAGTCCCGACAGCATACTGTTAAGAACACGCCCTTATTTTTTCCCTTTTGTATTTTTTACCTCTAGTCTTAGTTTTCAAATGTCCCTCGTTGAGAAACATGCCCCAACCCAGGCTGCCGAGTGACTCCTCTTCTTTTCTCTTTCCCGCTAGGGCTGGATAATTCAAGTTTCGCCTTGTCACACTGGCCTCCGGTTTTTCTTTTCTGCGGTTTAGTTTATGAACTTCATTCCCCCCGGTCCGGTCCTAGTACTCAGGGATCTACCCCTCTTTTACCCCCTACGTGCTTTTAAGAATTTGTACTAGGAGTTTTCAGTCGTTCTCCTCCGACCCAGCACCCCTACACGCGGAGACTCCATCCCCTCTTTTCACCATTGACGCTTTACATTTTTTAACTTCGCTTGTTCCCCCTCCCACGGAGTAGAGAGTATAAGAGTATCTTCCCTTTCTCTGCACGTACTTAAAACCCGTTCCGTTTCCCTTTCCGCGATCTGTTTTTCTCCTTCCTTTGAGTACCCAAAGTTAACAAGGATACCCTTTCCTCCTCCCCACCGCTCTAAGTAGTCCCCCTTTTTTCAGCTTTTTGTTTTTTGTAGACTTTTCTCCTCCACATTTAGCATTTGTTCATCTTTTGAGTTTTGTTTGCCCCACTGAGTTCAAGCTCTCTTCTTCATCCCCGTCCACCCAATTCCAGGTGTTCTCCCTTCTTGCACCTCCTTCAGCAGGAGCTTTCTTCCCCTACCCGGGTACTTCCTTTCCCCTGGTAAGGCAGTTAAGGCCAACCGTTTATGTTCTCCCTCTTAAAAGTATCTCTTTTCTTAGTTTCCGTTCCAGATCATAGGGATGTCCTTATTTCTCTCCCTCTCTCCGTTTTGAGTCTTTCCCGCCTCATCGCCGCAGAAGAGTTTTTTGTCCAATAGATATCACCCTTCTTTGACAGTGCGTTGTATAAAGTTGTCTACCCTTTAAAACCCCGTGATTTTGCTCTGCAACACGTCAAAAGTTTATCCCTTTTCGGAGGACCTTTGCAATTCGAGTATCCTTTTTCCCCCTCACATTTCCCCATCACAAAAACTGTGCGTGACTTTTTCTTCCCGTGTTTTTCTTTGACGGCCCCTCCCTTGAAAAAGCGGCACCCCCAGAGGCTAAATCTTAACCCAACAGTGCAGACTTTTGGTTGGAGAGAACCGACCGTCAATGACCTCCTGACGGAAGTTTCACCCGCTCGTCCCTTTATTACCCCTCCCCCCCCCCTCCCTTCCATTATTACCCCCCCCCCCCCCTTTTACCCCGTCGCTCTTCCTGGCACATCCTTCTTTCCTTGGCCTCTCACCCCCTCACGCCCATGCCTCAACCCTGCACCCCCTTTATACCCCTCCCCTCCAAACTCCTCTTTCTCCCTCCTTCTCTCTCTCTTTCCCCCTCTCGCCTTTTCTTACTACTCTATCCGTTCATTCTCTCCTTCCCTCCATTTCTTTCGTCCCCTTCTCCCCCCCCTTATTATTTCGTTCCTTTGTAATAGCGGCCGGTTAGACGTGGTAGATTTTCCTCCCTTTTGTAAGAAACATGTTTTTGCTCAGCCATCCTCCTTCCCCTTCAACTTCCCCGTGTTCGCTTCGGTTTCCCAGGCCCTTCCCTTGGCAAGATAAGAGCATACGGCCTACCTCCCCCCAGGGAACCCCTCTCTCCACCAGTTGACCATTTTGTGCACAACCCTTTCTATCCACGCGTGTTTTTCCTTCACCTCGATGGTATCTTTAACCTTACTTCCTCTGACGACCCTTCCACAGTTTCTTTGGACTCCACAGCCCCCCCGCTTTCTTACTTAGGAATTCTTAAGCACTTTTCCTGACGCTTCCACCTCCACCCCCTTTGCATCCCCTCCCGGTTTGTCCCCCTCCCAGGTTGTTTTGACAGGCAAGCGGAGCGTACTCCCTCTCTCCGATTGATAAGAAGAGTTGGGAAACTCCGGCCTCCCCTTCCATTTTATCACTCTTTTACCATTGTTTTCAAATCTCATAGGACGTAACCAACCCCCCTGCACCATGAAATGCGGGTTGCTTTCCTTTTCCTCTTCTTTCCTTTCTCTTGGTTATCGTCAGTTTCTTCCAAGCCACTAGAAGAGAAAATCTTTCCCCAACGACCCTTTTGAAAACGCCCCCCTCGTGGATACCATCAGCCCACTATTTTGAATGCCTTTCGGTTGAGACATCCTTTTTTTCAGCATTCTTTGGCATGTATTACATTCATTGTGCCTTCGGGAACGCCCGTTCTCAATGAGCCGTTCCCTTTCCCTGATTTCTTCCCCTTCCTCCCACGTAGTTCCTAAACTCCCTTGTCTCCTCTCGGCTTCTATTGACCCGTGGCTACTTCCTACTCCGACTGTGAAGGCAAATTCACCTAGCCTACTCCCCTTCTGATTGTGGGTATTCCGTGTTCATGTTAGTCTCCTTTGTTCCCCTCGGAACCGAAGCAGGGATGTCAAGAAAACCTCTCCTAACCCCTGTTCCCCCTTGATGATCAGTCGAACTTAGTTCCTACCCTCCATCGACCACAGACAGGTCCAGGACGTGAAATCTCTGCACTTTATTTCCTTCTAAGCCCTCTAATTCTCCGCTTTTTGTTAGAGGCTATCATAAGGCTCCCCCCGATGAAATTGCCCTGTACGTTACCCTGACCTTTTTTAAAACCCGCAACGGCAAGCATTTTAGGGGTCATGTTACTTTACATGACCCGTCGAACCACTTGAGGACCCCAACTTCCCGAAAGGCCAGATGATAAGAGACCTTCCCTATTACTATGTAATGAGGAGGGCTTTCGAATTTTCCGACTTTTCATTTTCTTCCATAGAAAAGGCTTCTCCCCCGAATTTTAATTTCTCTTTCGTTGATAAGGGAATCCCTATTTCTTTCTCCTTCTTTTGGGTTTTATTGTTTTATAGGCCTCCCTATTTTGTACGGAGTTCACAAATTGCTTGAGACCCTTCCCCCATTTTTTGGTTGTTTGGATGCTCTTGAAGGTCCCGTGTGACGTTTCGAACGCCCAGAAGGACAGTATCCGGGCCCTTGCTGTGCAGGTATCTGAGGTATTAGGAGCAGGGGCCGCCTCCTTAGAGAAGAACAGTATCAGGGCGTAGCCTCCTCCGAAACATTAATTCCTGTTGGCGTTGAATCGTCATTGCCCCTTATTCTTTTTCCGGGAGAATCAGAGGAATCTCCCGAAAACCACCTTCCCGTTCCCTGGAAAACCACCTTTCCCCCCCTCCCTCCCTTTAATCCCTCAAGAGAAAGGCCTGGTCCTCCTGCCCCCTTTTTTTACTGCTTTTTTCCGGTCCCCTCAGCTTATTCTTCCGTACTGGTATTCTTCGAAGTAAGTTCCACTCACCTTACAGATGGCATGTTGTCTTGTGATATCTCAGTTTTCCCTGGAAACATTACGCACGCGGAAGAAAATGCCCCGTTCAGCCACCCACTTTAAGCGATGTTGGGTTTTTTTACATTCTTTTGAGTTGATCCCTCGTTCCAACGTTTCTTTGAAGCTAATTAACAGCCCCTTCTGTTCTTCTTCCACCCCCCGTCGTTACCTTTTACTTTTTTTGTCAACGGCGTAGGACCGGTGGAGTAATCTTATCCTATTTAATGGGGAGCTCCCCGCACAAGTAGTCCCTATAGTCGTCTCATTGAGACTTTCAAGTCCCTTACCTGCTGCCGTAACGAGTCATTTCTCACTCTCTTTTCGCCAGAAGTAAGGCACATTTGGCGTTCACACCCACCTAGTAGTTGGTTTCTTGTCCTCTCCCCCCCTAGTCGTTGGTAGTCCCGTGTTTGAAGGAATATTCAGGTGTTTTGTTCACTCCTTCCTCCCGTCCCCCAATGGGACTTGGGGGGTAGTCCTCCAGGTGCGAGGATCTTATGACTGATTCTTTTCGGTCCCCTTTTCTTTTCAGATTCCCATGAATGTAAGAGTATCGGCAGGGTAGATTAGCTCTCTTTCCTTCTACTTCTCTTTATGTCTTTTTTTTTACCCCTTATGCCTTGAAATCTTAGTATCATTGCGAGTCGTTTGCATGTAAATTTAAAGTTTGACCGTCGCCGAGGTCCTTTCCCCTTCACTTTCTTTTGTAGTGAAGAGGTTGACATTTTCTCTTCCCCCCAAGAGCGATCACTTCCCCGCAGTAATCCTTTCATACCTTCAGCTGTAGTAGCACCCTGTGATAAGCAGGTATGAAAGGATTCCAATCCTTTCGCGGTCGTTTTCATTCCCTCATTTCTCACGATCGGTAATCCTTCATGGTAGCCATGACCGTCATCTTGAAGGTTCACCAAGGGTTCCTCTTTTTCTCCCTTTTCGCGCCTTTATCTTCCCTGGACCCCCGGCGATGATGTTTCCTTACCTTTTTTCCTTTAATACTCTTTCCTTGGCACTACTTTTCGTCAAGGATTATTATATCCTTTCCCCCCCCCCCCCCCCAAGCATCGGAGCCCCTCGATTCGGGCCTACCCAATTAACTTTTCTCAGTCTTCCCCGACGGCCCTTCTTAGGTGTCCCCTACTCGTTCTTCCTCCTCCCGGGAAGTCATTCTGGCAGCCCGTCGCCCCGTAAGTTGCTGCAGCTTCTTCTTCGACCTTTAAGAGCACGTGAGCTGTTCCTGTTCCTCCTGACTCGTCCCGCCAAATAAGGCCCAGTAGCTTCTCTTTGAAGGTTGTCCTCCGGGGCACTCCCCATCGCGTCGGCTACCTTCCTCTCCCCTTTTTGATTTCTTTTGTATTCCTCATGTAATGAATAATGATTTCCTAGTTTTTTGTCACTTGCCCGCCCCCCTAACCACCACCCCTCTTCCCAGAAAATCCGTTCACCTTTGGTAATTGGACTCTCTATAGCGAAGTTTTTTTTTCCCTTTAATCATAAGAACAAGACCCTCCAGCTCATTTCCCCAACCCTCGGAAACCAGCTCCTTTGTGTTTAGTAGTCTCTCCTTTCCAGTCTCTTCTCCTAGGCTGTACTTTCCTTTCCTAGCAAGGCCAGCGTTCCTTTTTAATTTGCTTTATGCTGTTGGTTCCCTTCCAATGCCAGAGTTTCATGAAACAATTCCCGTTTTCTCTGACCTCATTTAGAATCCAAAGGTTGGAGATCATGGCCTTCAACCTCCGCCCCTTTTTCATTTGAAGAGACGCCTTCAGGGTGTAGTAACGTCAGCGGCCCTATTCCCTTTCTCTCGCCCTTCCCTTTCCTATTCAGCGGCATGGACCCTTCCCCTCAACGGGTCCCAGCTTCAGGTCCTTACAGGGACTTTTGCGCTTGTCTTCCTTGAAAAGCTGACTTTCCGGCCCCGCCGATCGATGCCCCTCTCCCCCCTTCGATTTCATTTCTTACATACGAACTTGCTGGGGGACGTACCCTATTGAGGGAGTTTCTCTCTCCCCCCACTCAAGCCGAAGGATACAGTACTTCTATTGATCCACTCTCCGAGATCTTTCCGTACGTTCTCTTCTTTACCCATGAGATATTCTCTTCCGGTAGAATTCTTCCAAGTACCCTGGAACTGCTACCTCTGATCATCTTTGTGGGACTTCCGACATGGCTTCTACTACTCCCCCTGATGACATCCTTCCTCTCCCGCAGGTTACCGCATGACCCGGCCACTTGCCTGATGCTGAGACACTCGAGGCCTCCCTTTCCCCTTCTGAACCGCGAGTAGATTAGAGAACCTTAATTCTCTTTCCTCATCCTCCAGTTTTGTTGTGCGACCTTCATCGAGTATTTTCCTCTTTCTTTCGGCCGAGTAGGGGAGTAAGAATCACAAAGCTGCCGGTTTCAGTTTCCTTGATATGGCTGATCTACTTTTCTCACCTTTTGAAAGGAAAAAATATATTCTTTGCCCCCTCGTTGACGGATTTTTTTTTCTTTTTTTTTTTTTTATTACGATCCCCCTCAGGGTTAAGAACGGGGAGACTGACGGTCACGCGATGCTACTTTCCTCATAGCCTTCTTGCGTATTTAGGACTGTGAGTAACCAATCTCTTGTCACCCTCCGCTCCCGTCGTGATCCTTGTGATGCTAGTGTTTCTCGCCTCTGCGTTTTCGCGTTCAAGTACAGTCTCATCTTTTTCAGTCAGTCCTTCCCTCTATTCGCCGCTTTCCCCATTCCTCTGAGAGTACTTTCTGGTCTCTTCCTGGCTTTTTCACGATTCTTTGCGCCTCTTTCCCTGGGTTGTATAGTGAATACCACCCGGCACGTCGCGGTCTTTTTTCTTCTGTTTGGCCTCCTGTATCAATACCGGTGTTGAATTCTCCCCTTACCCACCCGTGTATTTCTGACACAGCGTTTCCCCTTCCCGCATCCATTACACGTCCGAAAGGTCACCGCGTGGCCTTTTCTCGTCCGGAACAAGACGTTAGCTGTCTTTTGAAGGTTCCCTTGACACTGACCCCTTTCCCATGCGAGCTCCTTCTTGACTATGCTGTTATGTGCTCGCAGATTTTCCGTTACCCACCCTCCATTCTAGCTTTGTCCCAGACCGTTTGCCAAAGTCTTTTTCTTTCTCCGCGTCTCGGTTGTTTACGTTTGTTGATCCCCGGCCAATTACCTTTCGGTATAATAGGACTTCCCTTCTTTCCCTACCCTCCCCCCCCTGGGCAACGTCGCCCGGGAACGCGATCTCGCCTTGGCTGGACCCTTCACGAAGATCTCTCTTTCTCCCCCAGCAATCAGGTTTGCTGGACCTGCTTCTTTCTCTGCACCCCAAGGCTCCTTCTCTCTTCGCACGCCGTGCTGATTACACCTTTGGTGGTGGTGGCCCCCCTTTCTTCGAGGTGACTCCTATGGCCCCCCCGGCGGAGGACACGACAGTCCTCGGTTTTGCCCTCCGGCCTTCTCCCCTGATAATACAATGCTTTCCTCTTGCACGCATTTTCTTTAACGCTGTTCGGTGGCCCCCCAGTACATCTCAGGAAAATAAGAGTCTGCACGCTTAGGAAATTCGCCCTGCTTCATGCCGGCAAAGGGGTCTAACACCTTAATTCTTTTGCGTGAGTTTCCCTTCTATCTAAGCGACGCTCCCCAGGAGTGTGCCCCCGTTCTGACTGATGGCAACATCCCCATTGTTTGACTCTGGATCAGGGTTCTCCGAACCCATTCCTCAGGATTCCCCCCTGTTTAAATGTTAAACGCTGCTTTCTGCAACTTGGCTTCCGAATTCCGGCAGTTCGATGAGCCCTTTCTGATGGGCCTTCCCCAACAGTAAGAAAGAGTACCCTCCCCCCAGGTCACCTTCTCCCCCAAGAGTTTGTTGACACTGACCGTCCCGTCAGGCTTTTCTTTCCCAATTGACGCCGACTCCGCCGCTCCCTATTTTCTCCCTTAACTTGCAACACGTTTCCCCCCCCAAGACACCTAGCTGACTTTTCTTTCTAAATATCTCTCCCCTTACCTTCCGTAGACGCCGCTGGCCCCCCTTGCGAACTCCCTGTGTTTCCTCAGGATACGTCATACTCTATCCTCTCACTGTCTTTCCCACGCCTTCCCTCGTCGTTCGGTCGTCAGTAGGAACACCCCACTTGGTGTTTCTCGGGCTAAGAAGCGTCTGGACACTGTTTCGCCCAATCTTTTGCTTGACTAATTTTTTTTTCCGGTGCTCTCTTCTCAACGCTGTCCTGAAACTGACTGCCCTTCGCGTTTCACCTTTTGTCCCTGCCAATTGTTCCGTCTTTAGCCTTCTTTCCGGAGCCCTCCACAAGACGTACGAACCTCTCCATCCTTCCTCTACTTTTATAGACGTACCCTTTTTTGCATTGGACGCAATGGAACCTTCACTAATTGTAGAAGACTTCCGCCCCCTGGTTTGACACCAATCAGGACAAACTTGCAAGGTAACAGTCCGACACTCTTCCAGCTACCTCTCGCCGGCTTTCCGAAAGCGTGGATGGAAGGTGGCTTGCAGTCCTTTGTACTCCTATCATTTGTACCTTCCATTCCTTAATTTGGTCTCGGAAGAAGGCTCCCCAAAAGCTCGCCCCTCTTACGAGGCCGATGATTACAGTTGTCCTCTCCGTCTGCACCCGGTGTCGAGCTTGCTCTTACGGTTGATCTGTCCATTTTGTGGTGCTTTTAGGCTTGTCCTTCATATGACGTTGCTCTTGCTTGCCTACACCCCCCTTACTCAGGCCCCTGCGGCCTCCCGCTGCCCTCTTTTTTCCGGTCAGCGATTTCGGGCTCTTGGTTGGTCAGAAATCCATTCCCCTCTTCCTGCTGATCATAATCTACACCGTAGTGTCCTTTGGCAGCCCCTAGGGCCCCTTTTCTGGCCTGCTTTCTTCCACCATTTACACTATTCGTCCCGCCCCCTCAACTTCTTTGGACCTTTAATTTTTTCATCCAAGCATTCTGAGGCTGAGTTGTTTTCCATCGCCTCCCTCGTGCCCCCCAAGAAATAGTCCGCTTTCCCGCCTGGTTCCGTCACTCTCCACTATCTTTTTGGAACGGGTTTAGATCAGAGCGCGCACGTCTCCCGATCCATACCTCGTCCACCTCATATAGTGGTAGTTGATTTGCTGGACGCGGTGCTTCTCCCTCGACCCCCCCCTCCCCCCCTGCCTGGTCTTTCCCTTGATTTTTTTTATTTGTGTCCGTTCACGTCCCTATTGGACTAAGTAGTGACTTCGCCGAGCCCTAGCTGACTTTTTCAGTCCCCCAGGGAATAAGACCCTGCCAGAAGTTTACCTCCGACAGTTTTTACTTTGTTTTATGAACTTCCCATCTCGTCTTCTCCCTTTTGTTTTTCTCGCCCCCCTTGCGTAAAAGACAGGATGGTCGCTTGAATTCCTCCCTCCAGCTTCTTATACCAGATCCATCCCCTCTTGACCCCCCGTCGGAGGCTTCCTTGGTCCCTTTGTTTTGTCCCGTTCCCGTATGCGAGCGACAGTGGAACACGGTGCTTTCTTTCGTCTTCATAAAAATATATCAGCTCATCCCTTCTCCCATCCCCACCCTCTATGGAATTATTTCTTTCCCCCTGTTGAATCCCTTAACCCCAACTGTACCTGTACCTTCAATCCCAGCGCGCCCCCTCTAACCCGAATTCCAGATCAATTTCCTTTTTTTGACGAGCTTTTCAACCTTGGATGCAACATTTTCTTCCTTGGACTTCCCCCCGCCTCGACACCACATACGAAAAAGACCCTTCTTATCCTTCCCGCCAACTCAATTTTTTTCAGTTTTTGTCCATCCAAGGAGTGGCTCTTTTGACCTTTTCCGTCTTTTCTTCCCCCCATCAAACCTGCTGGTAGTGACTGACTTTTTCCTGAACTCGGCGGTTGCTTTCTTCCGATCGTTTTCCCAGAATCCACCCCAGATCTTAATGGCCCAGGCCGGTCAGATTTTGTTCTTTAGGGAGGTTGTAGAGGCAGCCTTAAGTCCATTTTCCTCCCCGTAAATTTTATGTATTTCCCCGTTTTTTAAGCAGCGGTGTATGTCTCATCCCTTTTATACGGTGTAGGACGTCTTAACGCTACATCCCCTCCCCTCATCCGGAATCACTAGTCGTTGCTAGGCAATGGGCACGCTGCCCTGACAAGTGGTCTCCTCCTTCCAGTTTTCGATGTCCGTTCTTCCTCATCTTGCCGATAAGGTACAGGGCGTTCCTTTTCCAACGCCCCCCTGACGTGATCGGGTCTTCTCTCTCTTTAGAGATTTCCTTTCAATTTCTTGTGATTCGGCACCATAACCTTCCCCGCGTTAGAGTAATTTTTCATGTAGCTCACCCGTACTATTCATGTATTTCCCTTTTGCCAGTATCCAAAGTTTGGCCCCGTTGAGGTTCAGTTTTGCCAGCGTTGTTTGACAACTTTTGTCTATTCCTGGGCCTGTTCATAAGTACGTCAGCAACCACTTCCCAATGAGTGGTTTTTATGACAGTTTATGCACACCGATCCACTCTCCCTCCGCTTGCCCTGAAATACCAGTACGCTTGGTCTTTGACATGGGTTCCCCCGGGCCGCAGCTCCCCTCACAGTTTTTTTCTTCTTCAAGTGTAGCTGAGGTCGTTAGTCTACTTTTTTCCCATCCCTTCTTCTTGTC
>Ga0179593_1449104_pt1 | contig 12697 bp, 22 predicted proteins | sample CZODoug2_1_08_16_FD_185931 | JGI IMG/M metagenome (GOLD analysis project Ga0179593, IMG submission 185931) | Vadose zone soil fungal communities from Angelo Coast Range Reserve, California, USA - CZODoug2_1_08_16fungal (PacBio error correction) | ecosystem: Environmental > Terrestrial > Soil >... | reverse complement strand
GTACCCCCCGTTGGATTTTCTGTGTTGCCGTACATGCTTTGTTTTAGCGTTTCCTCCATTTATTAGATCGTTCAAGTTATGTCCCTTTTCACTGCGCATACCTTTGCCCCCTGGTTGTGATTTTTTTTTTTTTTTTTTTTTGTAATTTCCCCACTTGATTCTTTTTTCCCACATACTACTTTCCGACAATCCTGTCCCCCACACTCCTTTTACTTTCCTTGTCCACTTACGCGTTGTTTTTTTTTTTTTTTTTTGACCCATTTTTTTATACCCCCCCGCTCAACACGATTCCATCATTGCCCTTAGACCTTTGTCGGGGCATGGTCCACCAAGCGAGGGACCTCTTGTTTTTTTTGGCCCAACATAGCCAATATGTTTTTGCTTCTTAGCGCCGCTTGTATCCCAAGCTTGACTTCCCTCCCCCCTTGCTGTTTCCCTCAATTTGGTAGTTAATTGCATGGTGTGCCCCCCTTTCTTCCCCCCCCCTCCCTTGAAACATACGCCTTTTTGGCATCCCATTTTTTTCGGGGCCCAGACCCCAGTCCCTTGCGCCACCCAAAACTTTTTTTCCCTGAAGCTCGTCATCCTATTTTTTTCTTTCCCCTCCCCCTTGTCACGCTTTTTTTTAAACAACCTATAGACAATTTGCCAGAGAAACCCTCCGATTTCCACGGCGGGCCCTCTTAGCTTTTCATTTTCATGTTTTTAGTTTGAGACATGGTGCGTTGACCCATTTTTGATGGACTTCAGGAGTTTGGGTCGCAATGGGCGTTCAGTCTTTTAGTTGCTTCTCTTCGCCTGCTCCCCCCCACCCCCCAAACAGGTAAAGGGGCCCCACATTTTTTTTGCTAGGGTGTTGGGGATGGACATTTACTATTTTTTCCGTTGCCCCTGGACTTCGTTGTTTTCCCCTTCCCTCCCCCCCCCCCTCGCCTCCCGGCGTCACTTCACGATTCTTCCCCCATATTTAGATGTTGGAGGATTTTGTTGGCGGCCTGGGGGCTGCCTCATCCCCCCTTTTTTGGGGATTTGGTTGAGTTTTTGCTCATTTCCCGTTAATTTTTTAGTACCCGACGTTTGAACCGGAGGGGGTTGGTTTTTTTTTGGGAGGGGAGTTTTGGTTTTTTTGGTCGCACCCGCCGCGCAGTGACTTTTTAAGATGCTTCGTGACCCCCCGTCCTTTCCCTGAAGGGGGTCCACGGTCCCCAAAAAACAGTCTCTTCCCCCACCCCTGGTATATACGATTTCCCCCTCCTTTTTTTTCAAATTTGTCTTTTCTTTTGCTTCCCCCCCCCTCCACCCACGAGTTCAGTCTTGCAACCAGGTCTTGCCGATAGCCCCCCATTTTTTACCCTTCCCTGCCTTGAGTGAGAATTCCACCTTCCCTTTTTCTTTTTTTTACCCCCCATTGAGAAAAACGGCCCCTTTCTGTACACAACATTTGCTTTTTTTTTTTGTCACAGGGAGCCCCCCCCCCCCTTTTGACTCCACAGAACTTTCCCAATTTTCCTCTTTGGAAAGAAAATCCCCTCAGCCTCTTGACCTTTGGTCTTCTTTTGCTTTTTTGTCCCGTGAAACCCGCCCCGCCTCTTACCTCTTGTCCTCATCATCCCCCACCTTTCTTTCCCCCCGACCACTGAATCTCATGTATTACCACTCTGACGTCCCCCCAAGCGCATGGGTCTCTCTTCCCACGGGCTCCAGCCCATTTTTTGCGCTTCCGAGGCCGATGTTTCCTCCTGTCCAAGAACTCTGGAGGTTGTTTCTATACTTTTTTCTCTTTTGAACGCATCTTTTTTCTTTCCGTACCCCCCCGCTTGGCCAGTTGTGACACTAACTCCCCCCCCCGTTTTTAACTACTTTTCCCCCCCTTTTGACTAGATTTGGGGATTTTTCCCCTGAACTTTTAAAGTTCACCCCCCCCAAGTTTTCGTCCCCTGAAGTACCTTTTTATCTCTTTAATTGCGTGGTCGATACTTTGGTGCTACTTAATTTTTTCTTTCCCCCCCTTAACCTTGAAACCTTTGTGCCTTCCCCCCCTGGTTTCCTGAGGACCCCTCCGCTACCTCTTCCCGGAAACGTCTTTCCCCCCTTTTTTCACCGCCCAAGACCTGCTCTTTTTCCCTTGAAGCGCTGGGCCTTCAACATCCCTGGTGAAACCAGGCTTTTTTTCGGGCTAATTGTTTTTTTCGTCTGCTTTTGGTTTTTCAGCGCCCCCTCATCGGCCCTCTTCCTCCCTATTTACCTGTTTTTGCTTTTTCCCAACCCGATGCGCTTTTCACCTCTCCTCTAATAAAGATTTTCGCTGCTTGCGTCGCCGTTTTGCCCCTCCCGCCCCCCCCCACAAAAGGCAGAACGCTTTTCCTTTTTTTCCCCCTTTACCGGATCCGTCCACCCCCTTCCTTCCCGGCCAGGGTGTCAATGTGTCTCTCTCATCTTTATCTTTATCTGCAACACCCTACTCACACTCCCCCCCCCCAGGGGATATTACCCCTCTTCTTCCTCTTAATTCGGCTTTTTTTGATTTTTTTTTTCCCCTTGGAACGATTGTTTTCTTTTTTCTTTCTTTTCTCTTTTTCTGAGGCTCTCTCTTTCTCCCCTATAAAGTTTTTTTTTGCTTTAAGAGATTCCTCATTCCTCGATGTAATACGACGCTGGGAAATCTTTTGCCCCCCCCTGCGCCAGCCTTTTTTTTCATTCGGTGAGGTTAAATAGGGGTCCTCTTTTTTTTCCATCATTCAATTTTTTGCTCACTTTTCCCACACCCTGGCTGAGTTCTAACCTTTTTTTTCTTGATGCATCCGGTAAATGTGTATCTCCAAATCCCCCCCCCTTTGTTCTTCTGGTTTTTTTCGATAACCTTTGGTCAATTTCCGGCATTTTCTTGGGGCAGGATCTTTATAGTCCGCGTTCTACTTTTTTTATATAGACGGGTTTCCCCGTGGTAGGTCTCCCCCCCCTGAGTATTTGTTTTCTCCCCGAAAAATTTTTTCGTGTCTGAAGCAGAAGCCCCCCGGGCGTTTTTTCTCCCACCAACACTGAGCTACACCTCTTTTTTCTTATCACCCAGGGATACCGGCCTTCCTTGATTCCCGCACCCCGAGCCCCTTCTTTTTTTGCGTTTAGGACCCTTTTTTTCTTTCCCCCTTGTCGGCAGCTAGCTCTTTTTTGCCTTTTCCTTTCACCCAGGTATAAAGGAACACTTTTTTGTTTCCCTTAGGCTTAGCGTTCTTTCCAAACGAGCAATTTTTCCGGACACCCGGCCGATTACTCTTGCCCTCTCCCCCCTTTTCTTTTCGCGGTTCCACCCTTTTCCCCCTCAAATGAGAATTGAAAACTTTTTTTTTTAGTTTCCCTGCCCCGTGGCCTTAACCCAGTCTTTTTTGGGTAACGCTCAGTCCACGAGTCCCCTTTTTTCCTGGTGTACCTCTCCCTGAATGTAGAGGATCTCATTTCTTTCCCGCCCGCTTCCCCTCCAGCTTCCTTCTGAAACTTTGTGGAGCATTTCTATTTTTCTCCCCGTTGGTGGCGGTCAGAGTTTCGCCCTTTCTTTTCAGGGCGGTTTTTTTTTTTTTTTTTCTTAAAGAAGTATTTCCACTTTCCCTTTCAACTCCCCCCCCCCCCCCACTACTCTCCCCCTCCCTTTCGTTTTCGGCAGTCGACCCCTTCTTGGACCTTTCTCCCTGTGTGCCTGTATTGTATCTGTTGCCTGCCCCCCCTAACAATCTTTACACGATGCTTTTTTTTCTTCCCCTGGCACCCCCTTTTTTTTTTTATTTAAAACTCAAATTGTTACTTCCCTCTTCCCCATGGATCATCGGTTTTTTTCCCCAGCCTTTTAATTTCAGTGATTCTCGTTGGGTTCTTTTTTTGGCAGGTCCTTTTCCTTTCTCAACACATTTGACCCCCCTCTTTTTATTACCAGTGTGTGTGGTTTTTTTGTTTGGTTGGACCTGTCGGTGTTCAGTCTACCGGTGGAAACCTTGGATTTGCGTGTTTTTTTTTATCTATCCTGTGACCTCTTCTTGGTTTTCCCCGCCAACCCCCTCCCTCCCCCCACCCCCCCCCCTCAACCTGGTCCCCCAACCCAAAAGAGCCACCTTTTCCCCAGTTAGACGGTGAAGTCTTTTTTTTCTACACATACCCCCAATTCCACAACCTGTTTCCTTTTTTTCCCCCTTCATGGCCCCGTTTTTCCCCCCCCCAACCCTCCGCTCAACAATTTTTCTTTTGAGAATGGTCCTTTTGCCCCCTCGGCAAGCTTCCCCTTTGTGCTTGAGTCTTTCCCCCTCTAATTCTTTGCACGTAACCCCTCTATTTACTTTTCCCCTAGTTCACAGCACTTTTCTCCTTTACTTTTGGGTCGTGCTTCTTCAGGATCCGTCTACACCGGTCGTCTTGCATCTTGCAAAGCTTTCCCCTCCCCCTTTCTCTTCTTTTCCTTCCTTTAGAAGACGTTTTTACATCGTGGTAAAGTTTTGGCTTTCTTTTTTTCCTTTCTGGTTAGATTGATTTTTGCATTTTTTTTTCCTGGCTTTTGTCGCCAGGATATCTGCCCCCTAGCCACCTTCAAGTGCACGGTTTCCTTGTGCCGATCCCCTCGTTCCCCTTTCCTCGTTCTACCCCAATCTGCGGATGGATTTGTTGTTTTACCCCATCCTTTCTTACACACCAAATTCCCATTTTTTGTGGTGCCAATCCTCCCCTTTTAAGGATGGTATACACTGATATACTCAGAGCCACCCCTTTTCTGTTGTTCCACCCTTTCTGACCATCTCGTGTCCCTTATTTTCCCCCCTTTCCCCCCGCCCTAACTGCTAGTGTATATAATCGTGTTTTTGCCTTCCCAATACTGGGAAAGTGACCTTTTTTCCCCTCCCCCGCGTCGTGCCAGGCATTTTTTCCCTCTCCCCCCCCAGTTTGTTTGTTTTCTTTTAAATTGGTTTTCCGGTCTTTTTTTTTTAAAGCATCTCCCCCCGGCCCTCTTCCCCCCCCACCTCCCCTTGCTTTTATCCCCCCCTTGAGCGAGGTGTCCCCCCTTTCAACTGAACGACTTTTTTTAAAGGCCCCCTTGACCTTGAGTCTGCCCTTTCCCCCTGAAACCCTTCTTTTTTTTTTTTTTTACTTCCCATATCTATGGATTCAACCTTTTTTTTTTTCCTCCTTGGCCCACCTTTACTCTTCCGTATCCCTGATTTATGCCTTCTCAAACAAGGACGAAACTGTTGCCTCTCATGGTGCCGCCCGTCCCAGGGTTGCTCTTTTCTATGTTCCTTTTTTTTATAATTCTTGGGGTCGGATTTTTGGTCGATCCCTGTACGGGCAGTAAGTGGACGTTCGAGACTTTTTTAGCCCTCCGACCTTTCTCGCGGCTTTAATTTTTTTTTTTTTCCCCCTATGGGCCCCGTTCGGCAAGCGCTTTCTGGGAGAGTTCCCCCCCCCCCCCCCGTTCCTTTTTTTGCATAGACGCCGTTATTATGTACGTGATCCCTCCCCCCCCTGGTCTCATGTTATCATCCATCCGTCATTGAGTTTTTGTGCCCCATTGCCTTACCTTTGCAGAGCCCCGTTCTACCTCTTTTCCTCCGGCCCCCCCCCAGACCGCTTTCCTGTCAGCGTTTTTCGTCTCTTTTTTTTCCCCGCCATGTGACCCCCCCCCCAACTCGATGACGGCCCCCTGTCCCCCCCGTTCTGTGTGTGCGAGAGTAATTCGGTCTTTGTGTTTCGACCCGCTTTTTTTGGCCAGCGCCCGTTTTTCTTTTTTTTCCCGCGAATCCTCGTTTCCTTAGTTAAACTCTTAGGTCGACATTCTCTTTCCGCCTCGGGATTACTTGGCCAAGAGTCCTTAAAATCTCCACCCTTACGACGTTTGGCGCTCTTGGTGGCTCCCCCCCCCCTTAAACCTTTTTTTCTTTCGCCATTTTGCTTTTTTTTCCCAATATTTTTTCTAAGGGTATATGAACTTTGGTTCCTGTTCTTTGTCCCGTTCTCCATTTTTTTTTTTCCAATAGGGAATTATTTTTCCCCCATCCCCAGCCCCCGAAGAAGCTTCCTAACCCCTGGTTTTTCCCCGGTTTCCAATTTGCACTTGTTTTTCCCCTCCCTTGAGTATATGGTTTTCTGGGCCCGAGGCCCTTGCTATTGTACCGCGCCGGTTCGTCGCTTCTGCTTCTCCGGCAGCAGTTGTTTTTTTTTTTTTCCAAGTCCTTCCCGGTAGCACTTTCTCCCTATGTTCCCCCTCGAACTTTCTTTTTTCTTTTCCCTAATGTCCGGGCGTGTGTGTTCGGATCTTTCCCCGAGAGAAGCTTTAAACGCTCCGAGGTTTTTCTTTTCTCTTGGTCTTCTAGGGCGCCCCCCCCCCTTCCCTCCTACTTGACCGTTGACCTGTACGTTTTTACTTTAGTTTCTCCTCGGCTTCCCTTCTTTTGTGGGTTTCTTTTCGGGGGTCTTTTGGTCCCGTACAAGATTTTACCCTTTTTTTCCTCGCCCTACCCGTTCTGTATGTGTCCACCTTTTTTTTTCGATTTCCCCTTCCTTCCTTGCAGATGAGGCTTGGGTTTTTTTTTAGGTCACTTCCTTTTTTTTTTTCCAATTTGATTCTTCAGACCCTTTTCGACTAATGTCCTTGTCATTTTAGCTGGTGTTCCCCCCCCACTGGGACCTTTGGGCGTGTGCTGATCTTGCGTTCCCGGACGCCATTGCCCTTGCGCCTTCTTTACTTTGATTGTTCCGGCCTCCAACAATACCTCCTTTCCCCCCCGTTGTGACCGTGCCCCCCCCTTTTTCTGCCAGTTTTTTTTTTCTCTTCAGATCCTGGACTCGTCTCCGTTTTTTGCTTTCTTTGATATGCTCCCAACCCCACTGGCCACGTGTTTTTTTTTCCCTGATTCAAAAGTAAGTTTCCTGTTTTTTTTTTGTCTTCCCCCTTGAATTGTTTCGGCGTGGCCGGTGTCATTCGAACCCTTTATTGCCTCGTTGCACCTGTTTTTTGTCCTCTTCGGTCGAGGCTTTCCCTTTTTTGTCGCCTAGCACCTTATCGTGATTCCCTCATGATTCTTGCCCTCCCCCCGAGGCAGTCCTTTGAACGTTTTTTCGGCATCATTTGCACAAACTACACTTTTTCCTTTAGCCACTGTGCCCCACAAGTTGTACCGGTCCTGTAGGCCTTTTTCTTTTACCAGCCACTCTTAGGGAATCGACCCTTCTACGCATGGACCAACCACGCCCTCGACTTATGTTATGAATCCACACCCGAGCGTTGTATTTTTGACGGGACAGGTGTCCCCTCTCCAGAGGTTTTCATTTTTTTTTAAGTACCGCTTCCGGCTGAATCGTTTAAGTATTGCCCCCTTTTTTGAATCCCCCCCAGCACTGTGCTTGTCGTCGGTCCCCCAATAGTTTTTTTTCTCTTGAGTTTGTTGGTTGTGTCCCTTGATGCACCCCCAGCTATAGTGCTTTTTCCGCTCACTTTGGATGCCCCCTCGTGTGTCGCATTTTTCCCCCTCTATCGTCGTCATTGGAACACCCCGAAGCAGGAACATCTTGCCCTTTTTTAATCCCGCCGCCCCTGTCGGGTTATCCGTCTTTCATTTAGGCAAAACATGTCTTTCCTTTCGAAACTTATAACCTTTCCTTTTTGTTGCCTGCGAGTTTTTATCTCTCGCAGCATGGTGGCATGCCCCTTTTTTATTTCAAAACGTTGAGAAAGGGTAGAATTTCTGCCATACGTCGTCCCTCCCCTTTCTCTTATCGGGCCCACCTTTCATTCCAGACAAGCGTTCGACAGGGTCCCGTTCATAACTAGGCCGGGATCCCAGTGAATGGAGTAGTGTAGCAATCTTTTTACCCCAAAACCAACAACAGCAGAATGAACACACAAAAAAACTGCCTTTAAGAGACTTGCTTTTTTGTGGTGGATCAAGGCGCCCCCCCGACCCGCCCGAGGCAGTAACTGACCTTGTTTGCTTTTTCCGGCAAATACCAAAAATATCTGTTGCTTTTACACACTTAATTTTTTCCCGCCTCTGAAGACACCGTAACCCTTGCTTTGCTCGTTTTATCGCCGGCTCTTTTTAAGTCGTTGCTTGTCAGTCCTGCGTTTTTTAGCTTTACCGTTTAGAGGCCCCCCTCGTGCACCCGGTTCTTTCGACTTGTACAGGGCGTTTGTTTGCATTTTTTTAATGCTTTTTGCCTCCGTCCTTTGGAAATTCGGCCTGAAGGGGGTCCTTTCCGTCGGGGGAACCCCCCCGCAGTAGGTTCTCGCGTGGAAGACCTTTTCCCTTTTACCCGTTTTTCGTCCTTATGCACATGACGGCCTCATTAGTACACCAGGGCCCAAACCACGCTCCATTTTAAATTTTTTTCTCATTCTTTTGCCATCCCCGGGTAAGTTTTTCGACGACAGCCCTGGGTCCCGGTTCCTTGTTTTGTCCCTAATCCTTTCACTGCGCCTCATTTCGTGTCGGGGTGTCAGCTTTTGAGACTGCCCTTCGGTCCTTTCACGTACGGTGAGCACCTTTTTTCCACATTTTTTGTGGTAGATGTTTGTGCCAGGCGTCTTTTTCACCAAGTCATCTTTTCTCCCCTGATTTCCACGGACCTTCTATCCCCCCCCCAAGGCTCGATAACATTCCCGAATGGCCCCTGGTTCATCCTTCCTTTTCCCCATTTCAGGGAAAGGCAGTTTTTTACGGGCCTCCAACGTGGTCCCTATATGTTTCGAGTACGTCCTCCCCCCGCCCGCCCTCGTTGTTTTTCGCGCTAAGTAAGGTGATTCTATCGTTACCATTATTAGGCGGTCGTCGCTCCGGTTTTTGAGTAGTGTACCCAGATCGGTCGATCCGCACCTTAACCTCCAATTACCTTGGCATTTCCCCCATTTCCCTCAAGTCCTCCCACTTTGGGACCCTTCTTTCTTGGTTATCTCTTGTCCGGCGCCGCGCCCTAACCCAAAACTCCTAAATCGTTGATTTCTGTCCCCTTGCTTGGACACCCAAGCAACCCCGACACCTCCCCTAATTCCCCCGATCCGATGGGCCATCCGATTTCCCGGGAACTGGTTGGCCCCATCTTTTTGTCCCGTCAAAAGTTTGGCTTTCCGAAGATTATCCCTTGGACAGGGGTTAGAGAAATTTTCAGAAAGTGTTTCCATTTTTTCCCCCCAACCCCCCACTTCCCGCTACGCCATTTCGTATTCATTATTTTACCTTGACGGGCTGGTTAGGCAATCCTTTTCTGTGCTGTTTCGAGTGACGACGTATTTTGCCCCTTCTTTTGCCCGTTTTCAAAAAGCTGTGTTGACCGCCCACGATTCCCGTGCCCCGTTCTTCAGTGCTCATCCGTCGTTTCTACCCCAGAGTTTAATGGCCCTGGTCCCTTCTGATCGGGCCCCTGCCCTTCCGTATTGCAAACAACCTGAGCGCCTTTTTAAAGGAGATTTTCGTTTTTTTTACCCTCCCCCGTTTTTCTGTGGACGGCTCCACCCCCCTCAGGTGATGATACTCACGACCTTCCCGAATGTTTTGCAATCAACACAAACCCCCCCCCCCTTTTTGCTGTGGCCCCTTTTTTCCCCCCCTGAAAAACACACGCTATGTGCCAAAAAGAACAATCTGGTTTCCAGCAACTCCGACACAAGAATCTTGATCTCCCTGGTTCTGTCCGGTTGGCGCTCCGTCTGTGTCACAGAGTTGCCCACGTCGAGATCCGTTCCCATAACTTTGCTGGTGCTTTCCCCTCCTCATCATTTTTTCCCCCCGCGGCGAGCTGGTGTGCTCAAACGGAATTTACTAACGCATTGACATTTGGTTTTTTCCCTTCCAGAAGGGCTTTCGTTTTTTGAGTTTTTTTACGTGCTTTTAACCTTTTTCTGATCGCACCGGAGGCGGAACTTTTCCGCCGGTTTCCACGCACCGTGCCCCCCCCACCTTTTTTTCAACGGTTCCCTCGATCCCCATTTTTTCCTCACCTTGTGTCTCTCATGGTTTCGCCCGCCTTTTTTTTTCCCGTTTTTCCTTCCCTCGGCCTTTCCCCCGTCCGTCTACCTTCCCTGCCTTAGTTCTGCCCATCAGCGCTCTTTGGCCCTGTTTGTCCTGCGGCTTCCTCCACATCTAGTTGGACCCACTGTTTATTCAATTTTTTCTCTAACATTTTTTTTCTGCTCCCGTCTCGTCATGCCCTCACTGTGTTTCTTGCGTTCACCAGGTTTTTTTTTCCCCCTCTGGTCCACCCTTGCTTCACGAAGCATTTTCTTTTCCGGGAGTGGCCATGGCGTAGTCTTCATTTTCGGTTCAGTTATTTTTTTTTACGGCCCGTTTTCCCTTTTTTTTTTTCTGAGTTTTTCTGTCGGATCCTAACGATTCCCACAACTAACTGAACTTTCCCCCGCGTTTTAAACCCCACCCCTTCAGGCGGACTGTTTGCCTCCCGCGCCCGGTGGTTTTGCTACCAATCCCCCCCACCTTGTCCCCCCCTTTTTCCCAGCCAACACGACTTATATCCCCTATGACTTTAGGTTTGGGACCGTCGGGACTGGCACCCAACACCCCAGAGTCCCCCCACTAGGCGGCGTCGTTTTTACAACCCCCACTTCTTCCCACTTATGCTGTATGAGGTCAGTCTGGTTTGGAACGGGCCCCTCGTGATGGTGAAAAGTTTTGAGGCTTGGTTTACCCCAACTGTGGCCTTTTTTTTGTTAGGCATATAGTAAGACCTCCCTTTGGACAAACCTCCTTTTTTCCCCCCATGCAGTTGGTTTCTTTTTTTTTTCTGCACCCCTCTGAGGCTGCGTCTCCACGTTGATCTTTCACCTATGGCCTTCCTCCCCCCCACCAACTCTCACGATTTTTAAATCTCTCCACCTCCATAGCCACTCACCGCCTTTCCCCTGGCTTTTCCCTTTTCTCCCGTTTCATGGGCAAAGATGAACTTTTTTTTCTGACTACCCCGTGCCGTGCATGCAGTTGCTTTTTCTCCCGGCGTTTCATGATGTTATCTCCCCCCGCCCGACCCCCAACCCATTTATAAGTCCCCCCACATATCTGGTTGATGGACAGGCCCCCCATTTTTTATATATTTTTACTGCCAGATTTTGCCCCTTTTTTCCCCCTTCTACGTTGCCCCCTGATTTCTTTTTTTCCTTTTATTTTTGGCGTTTCTTTTTTCTTTGTTTTGCACTGCCCGTGTTTGGACGAATGGTTTTCCAACAACTGTTTTTTTTCATTGGGAAGTGTTCTCGCACAGGATTACTTTTGATCGTCCCAGTAGGGGGGGGGGGTGTTTTTTGGTGGAGGGTCTTTTTGCCTGCCGCCCTTTTTCTTGGCCCTCTTCGCTTTAGTGAATTTGCCCTCATTCACTTCTCTCCCCCCAAAAAAGGTCCGACATTTTTAATCATCCTTTTCCCCCCTGTTTCCCGGGATAGTCCTTAGCTGCCCTGCAAACCGCCCCCCCACAGCCCCTTCCCTTCCATTGGGGGCTTGCCGACTTCGCCTCCCCCCTGTTAAAGCTATACTTACCTTTGTTCCTAAGCCAGTGAATAGTGTCCCCTTGTCTTTTTTGCTTCCCAATTTTCACCCTTTTTTTAAACCAGTTCGGGGTCTTTCCAGGCAGCAATACATCCATTTTCTCCCCCCTGATGGAGACCCCGGTCCTTTCCTTTCTTCTTCTGCCGGCCCCGATCTTTTGCGGTAGTGTTTGTTTTTTTTTAATGCCTTGGGACCTGTTGTGCTTCCCCCCTCTAATCCCAAACTTCGCCCCCCCCCCCTCCCCTCATTTCCCCCCTTTTTTGCACCCCCAGCGTCATTGCCCTTACCAACTTGCCCCCGTCGCTTGTGGCCGATTGGACTTTTTTTTTTGCGCGGGAAAGGGGCCCGCCCCCCAGTTGACATATGACGTTGTTTTTTCTAAATTGGTGTGTTGATATTTTTTAACGGGCCATTTTTTCCCGTGCCTCGCTCCCCCAACCTCCCGGGATGTTCGGCAAACTGGGAACCTTCAACCACTCTTTTCCTCTACCCACTTTTTCCCCCTCCTAGGTATGGCCCCATGAACCTCTCACACCCTGTTCTATCTCATCACGTCCCCGCTTTTTTTTTCCCCCCCTTTTTTACGCGGGCGGGTTACTCTTTTTTCTCTCCCATAACATTGAAGTTTATGACCCCTGGTTTTCTTCAATGAGCGGTTCCCCTCCTTTCTGCCGACCGCTAGCCCTTCGAAACCAGACAGGAGGCGCATTTGCTGGCACGGGAATCGCTTTTAATTTACCCTGTGGAGCCGCTTGTCTTGTTTGATTGGTCTTCCTGATTTTCTTTTCCTGTCGCCACCTCATGGTTCCCTTTCTCACCTGTATTACTTGGCCTGTCGGACTTCTGGAACCATGTTATCCCACCCATATCGTTTACACTTTCTCATAAAATATCGGCTGCTGCGCTTACTTCCGAGACAACCCCACCCCACCCAGGACCCTTTTTTTTTACTTTGTGTCCCCATTTACCGTTGGTGTGTTTTTTTTTTTTTGGGATCGGACATCTTCCAAACACACCTTTTTATCCCTCCCCTCCTTTTGGAAGTTTAAGTCAGGTTCAGAGGGGATCTGCAACCCAACCCACTCACCCCCCTATTCAACCGCGCGCCATATTGTTGCGCTCATGCGTGTTTCCCTTGTGCCATTTTTCCTACCCTTTTACCTCATCCCCCTGCC
>Ga0179593_1424174_pt1 | contig 12697 bp, 10 predicted proteins | sample CZODoug2_1_08_16_FD_185931 | JGI IMG/M metagenome (GOLD analysis project Ga0179593, IMG submission 185931) | Vadose zone soil fungal communities from Angelo Coast Range Reserve, California, USA - CZODoug2_1_08_16fungal (PacBio error correction) | ecosystem: Environmental > Terrestrial > Soil >... | reverse complement strand
CTTTTGTGTCCGTTTTTTGCCCTCCCCGTCACCCCCGACTACGGATTGTTTCGTTTACCGGTTCTAGAAGGACGACCTCGACCCGGCTTAACAGCTCTTGCCTTATGTTGAGAATAGGTCGATTTCCCTTCGTCCGTCATGCGTCGCCCCCGAGTTGGTATTATGGTTGACTTTCTACTCTTGCGCTTTCGATCTTTTGAGCACCCGTCGCTTTGACTCCCCCGACCCGTGTTACAGTCCTGTCCCCCTGAAGAGAGATTCGACCCTTTACACTTCCCCTTTTTCCTGGTGTCTACCTCGACGTGGCTCCCCCCGCTATCGCAATCAGATCCCCTTGATTCTCTGTTTAGAGTGATCCCGATGCAGGTGGTTTTTTGTGCGTCCTAGCGGCGAAAAGTTGAGCGCTCCTTCCCTACCGACTCCCTGTCCTTCTCACCACTCCCCTTTTTCAGCCGCGGTCGTCGTTTCTCCTGAAACGGATGTTGCGCCCTCACCATTTTCATTCCTCCTCGGGCGAACAAAATTGGCTTCTTAGGTTCTCTTTGCGCCCTTGCGATTTTCCCGAAGCCGCTCCGCTTGGGGTCCCCTTCCTCCGCGAGAACTGTGTCTGGTTCCCTCTCTCTTCTTGGCACGGCCTTCTTTTTCTGGCGCCGTTGGTCCTTGCGATGTTTTCCAAGATTGGGCCCTCGCACACCGGATGTTCCCGGAACCCCCCCCTCTCTATATATTTTGCTTCCGCGTTGGTCCCGTCGTTTTTCTGGGGAGCTCCACCCTTTTTTTCACAGGCTTCTACTGCCCACCCGGCCGGGTCCCTCTCACTCATCAGAGAGAGTTGGCCTACTCTCTTTAGCTGCGGCCCCACATCTCTTTCCTCGTGTGGCCAGCCCCAGAGAACTGTGAGGGCGGTCCGCTTGCCGAGAGGGGGCTACCTCGTCACTTCTTTCGTTCCTGAAGTTATGACAGTAGCTCCCGAGCCTTGGACGTTACGCCGTTTTGCCCTTGAAGGTTCGAACACCTTGGGCTCTTCCTGGAGAAGCATTTGTCACACTCCCTGTCCGTACCACAGTTCAGATTTTGCGTCCTGTAGCGCCCGCTTCCGCTGACAGGCCTGCAGTGATAGAGACCCGATCTGGATTCAAATCTCTAAGAATGATCGGTTATTCCCCTTTTTGTCCCCCTCCTCTGGGCCGTTATCAACTTGGAAGGAACCACTTTTGTTTTTTAGACCTTCTCCTCTATTCGCGCCTTGCCTCGCACCCATCTGGATTTTTTTGTGATACATCGGTTTTCTCTTTCACTCTTCGATGCTCTTCGTCCCTTTTCTCCCCTGCTTTGAGGTCACAAGTGAGACCACGATCCTTCACACTTCCTTTTTTGTTTTGTTCGCTTTCGGCTTTTCTGAAGGTAAGGGAGAGCGCAGACTCCTTCCTCGTTTCAATCTTACCCGGGTATTCGTCCTTTTTCTCCTGTTTTTGATGCGAACCCCTTTGGATGGTCGATGTTCGGTAACCGACCGATATTATGCCCCAACTCTGGGTTCTTGCCTTGCCCTTTTTTTGAGTTAGCTGAGAAACCTAAGGAGTTAGGAGCCATAGGCCATTCGTTTTCGCCTGGAAGGTGATAAAGGCCTTCCTTCCCACTGTTGCGCCGGTTTTTTGGGGTACCAGAGATTTCTAGTGGCGGACCATTTTTTCGCCAGTTCTGTATTGGAGTTTTCATGGCATCTAGACGTAAAAGACAAATAGCTTTACTTTCTCTGCTTCTTGACACTCGTTCGGCGTGATCCTTTTTTCGGTCGCCCCGACACAGGGTCATTCAAGTTCTCTCTTGCCTTTCCCTCGCTCCTAGGATCCATGATCTACCTTCCCTCTTTGTGCGCCTCCTGCCGATTGCCCTTACGTGTTCTCGATGGTTTCTTTTTTTCATTCGGCCGTTTTCCCCTCCCGTCGAGCCGTGGGTTTGTATCCTCTGCATCCACGGTCAGCGTTTCGCTTCCTGCTTTGCTTTAGGATTCTTTTTTTTTTTATTGCGGATTGTGCGATGTTACGTTTTTCGTTAGTCGGCCTAAGCACGGTCTGACAGGTTGCATAGTAATGTTTCCCTCCTCCCTTCGTTCGGCCTCTGAGTCCCTGAGAGGACCCTTTTGTGTCCGCCGCTTTACCTGGGACGGCCAGTGCGTTTGGCGGACGGTCCCGTGGGTTTGGCTCCTCGTATTGCATGCGGCGGCTCTTCTCATTCCCCCTTTTGTTGCCTTTTCTCCGCACTGAAACGTTTTTCTTTAAGACTTCTGCGCGGATGCGGGTTTTGCCTCTGCGTTACAGTATGATTCCTTTGGTCCCCACCGCCTTGCGGCTCTCTGTTAGTGCAACGTCCGCCCTGAGTCCGTTCTTTCTTTACTTCTCAAGGGATGGGGTTTTCTCTCCTTTCCTTTCCCTGCTCCTGCTGGTTCCTCTTAGTATCCCTTGCTGCCCTTGAACCGTAGATCAGCTTGGTGGTAGAGGTTTTTTCATCCTCTTGGGGTGCTAGATTCTTGCCTACCCCGTCTCTTCCTCCTTGTCAATGTTCTTGTCGAAGGGACGGAAGTTCGTCCAGTTCCCATTCTTTCCTTCCCCATCCCTTCTTTCGGTTTCACGCTCGTTTCGGGCGTTTGAACCATTTCAGTCGGGAAATTCAGATTGGTTATGGAATTATATCTGGATCGCGCCCCTTCCCCTTGTCCTCCTGCGTTCATCTGAATTCCCGGACTTTTTTCCTTATACTTTCCCCCTTTTGTCCTTTCTTTTTGCGCAATGGCCCGCGGACCGAAGCATAGAGGTCCAAGTGTCCGACCGTCACTTCCTCCCTCTCTTTTTCTGTGCTGCGCCACCACTGGTTTCTTAAGAGACGTAATCTCTCGTCCTCGGGGGTGCTTTAATGACGAGCACTGTCCCGATGGTATTAGGAGAATGCTTGCTTTGCCGCCGGCATTGCCTGACCCCGCCCTTCTCGACCCCTATGCCCAGCCTTCCTGCTCCCTGATGACAGGGATTTAGTGACCGCTTTCTCTTTTTTTTCAGAGCTCCTTTTGTCCACCATCACTTCCGTTTGCTGCTCTCTTTTTTTCGAACTGGAGAGTGCCCGATAGAATCCGATTTCTCTAGACCTGAGTTCCTTCTGCCCCTGGTGTCTGTCTTCAAAGTGAGAAACTAACCGAGGGCAATCCCTCTGGTCTCTCGCAGTCAGATACAAAATATTGGTGAGGTTCGCCGCTCGGCTGCGCCCTTTCGCGGGCTCCAATTTTTCTCAGACCAGAGGAAGTATGATTTCTTACCTTCACTGATCATTCGCCGGGTGACTTCCATGAGTCCCGCAGGATGGGATTTTTCTTAGGACGTTCCCTTGGGCGTCGTTAGATCCCGTCCCTCCCTTTAGACCCTTTCCTTCAGTCACTTACTAGGTTTATCTCTCGATTTCCCGTTGCTCGACAGTCCTTAAAAGGTTTCGTCGCGAACGCCTATGTCCAGTCTCTTTCGAGTACGGCATGCTTACCTTCGCTGTGGCACGGACTAAGGAATTTTGAGCTCTACCTGACCTTCTCCACTGCTCGCCTTCCCCCCTCCAAGGCGTTTCCCTTTTGGTATTGGCTCTGTTCTCGGTTTCTTCTGACGAGATGGTCAGGTGAGCGCGGGTGCCTCCCTCTCTCCTCAATGGTCGATGTGAGAAGAACGATAAGATTCTCTAAATTACTCCTATACTGAGTACTTACTTCCCCTTAGCCACTCTTCTTCTGTTTTTTCGGCAACTTTCCCCCTTAGTTTCGTTCGGCCGCATCTCTACCGGGCTTTCGATAGTGCTTCCAATCCTAATGCCTCTATTTCTCTTTCTCTAAGCGCTCAGAAGGAAATTTACCTTTTTTGGTCCTCAAACGGGCGTGTTTAGCTGCGCCTCCGTCCGCCCAGGTGTTCCTTCTTCCGGTCGAGTGCGCGGTCCACGAGTAAAGCTACACTTTCTTTGCTAACTCCCCCCCGGAGACCTCACTATTCGAATATGTTCCCTCCCCGCCTTGCTCGCCGTGCCGTGCATGAATCCTTTTTTTGTTCTGGGACCCACGAGGATGAGATGGTGTGGGATCTCCGCTCTTCCTTCTCTTTCCACCTAGATCTCGGTTTCTGCTGCCCCCCGTCCTTCAAGCTATGAATTACTGTTCCCCCAAACGTGTGTTTGATTTTTTCCCCGATGATTCAGGTCCAACGGGACGGGCCCTATCTCGGCTCAAAGGGTACAAGATCTCCTTCTGTGTCTCTTCCCAATTGTCAACACTAAAGTGCTTCCGGAGTCCCCTCCCCGTTCCCAAAGCTCTTACTGAAGGAATTCTTTGAGCCCCCCTTCCTGCTTCCTCACAACCCCAGTCTTCGAACGATCTGGACTCGTCCTTCCTAAACTCATGTCCAAGTTTTAGCTGCTAGTGTTCCTGCGTCCCCCCCTCCCTGGAGAGGTGGAGGGCGTCGTCCCCGGTTCTCCCTTTCTTTCGTCATTAGTGACCCGCGGCTGAACCCTGTGATGCGGAAAGGACTTCTGAGATTAGGGCTTTTCCTCTTTCAGGCCGGTGCTCGGTAGATACTACGGAAATGTCCGCAGGCCACCGTCGTCGTTTCTCCTTTCTACCCTAACTCCTCTGCCTATTTTCCGGTTTTCTCCCCTTTTTGACACCATTCCCTGGGCTTGCACGCCCAGATAGCCCGAGCCTGCGCTTGATACGTTGGACTGTCAAAACGGAGGTTTCGCAACAATTCTCAGGCTTCCTTCTTCCCCCCCACCCCCCCCCCCCCGCGACGAAGTCCCCCTGATCTCTTCAGTCCCCTCTTGCACGGCTCCCCCCCCGTCACTCGCCAGATTGAGCCGCTACCTATTAATTCGTCCGAATAGGGTGCCCTTCGATTTAGGCCTGATCGACCGTCCTTTCATCGTCGGTCGGGGTCTTCGAGTGGCCTTTTTCGAAAGAATTCTCTTCTTTTTACTCCTACTCGTGTTTTTCTTTCTCTCTCTTGAGTTCGCCTTGTCGCCCTCTGCCCTGCCCTGACGGGTCTGTTCTTCCCCGTTAGACCGTGTGTTCAACTCGTTTTACGATCCGAAAGCCGATGTTTGGGGAGTTTCGAGCCCTTCTTTTCTCTGCTGTGGAAGATCGTCACTTCATTTGCGTCGACCTCCCCGAGCAGGGGTTATGGATGGTCGAATTTGAAGATCTGACTCTACTATGTTTTTCCAAGTCTTTTTACCTCAACGATTGAGAGCCAGAGAAAATTCCGGCAGATCGCGTACCCCCTTCCGAGTTACTTTTCGACCTCTCCGGTTGTCTACACGCGACCTCTGCATCCGGATTCTTTGTAGCTCGAGTGACCCCCGTTACGCCGGTGCCCGCGGCCCCCTTGCAAGTAGAGTTCTTCCGATCACTGTGCTCTGCGTCCCCGAAAGCACTTTCTCCTCCTCTTCCTTGAGAATCTGGTCAGCGCGGGTCGGCTGGAAGGGCGCGCGATCCCCCTCACACGGAAAGTGTTCTAAGCAAAATCTTCCCACGTTGCCATTGAGCAATAGTAGCGAAAAAGTTTTTTGTCTTCCGCCTTTTTTCGCATTCTGATTCCTAATCGTGCGCCCCACTTCCTTTTTTGTTGTGTTTGCTAGTGGAGCTAGCATTGGTTTGGACCATCATTCTTCCGGCGGGAACGTCGGTTCCTTTCTTCCCCTTATCCGTTCTCCACTTTCTTTTTAAAGCTTGTCCAAAGCGCCCACCGGTAGTCCCATGCTTCTCCCCATTGGCGACAGGTGCAGGAACAGTTTTCCTTTCCGCATCTGGAAGCTCCCCCCTTGTTGGTCCGCGGTCTCTTGCATTGACGTGGTCGAGCACCCTCCTCCCGATCTTTGGCCACGACGAGACTATGAGGCTTCCCACCATATTCCTCTTTTTTTGTCAACTCCCTCTCACTGGCTACGGACCCGTCGAGCAATTCTTCGTTACCAAGAGCGCAGTCGTTCTTCGCCTTTCTTTTCCTTTCAGCCTCCCGAGCATGGACTTGGACGACGTGCCTCGCTCGAAAGGACTTTCTCACAATGGTTTCGGAGCGAGCTGGCACACGCAATGGGGTTCTTTCTCCCCACGGTAAGAATGTACTACTTGGATTCCGACCTATAGAGAATTCTGAGCCTCTCGATAGTGCTATGGTAAGGCCCGATAGCAGACTGGTCTCGTTATGTTGCGTCTTGCCCCGCTACGTCGCCCTTTGCCGACACCACTTTTTCTTTTCTCTGTCTCAATGTACGGCGAGTGACGCGAAGTCCCCGGACGTTCTTGATCCATCGGGTAGATTTTTCAGCTCGCTTTCTTTCCGCCTCGCGAACATGCTCCTATGGCTGCCGCTGACCACGATGCCTGATCCGTAGCCCCAACGTAATGACCCTCCTTTTCGATGACTGTCTAGCGGGCCTTTTCTAAGGTCCTGGTTCTTCTAGCCGCCTGCTTCTTTTTCAATTGCGCGTACAGCATGACGTCACAAGGCCTCCTGTCACCTGGCCATATGCGGGTCGACGACCCTCGTTTCTCTTTTTCCAGCAAGATTTCCCCCTCTCTCTAGCACGTTTTCCGCGACTCGGTAGACGTTTTTCTATCTATAAACCTACCCCCCTTTCATTGCTGCCGCAAAATTGCGGTCTGAAGGGCTTCTTCACGCCCCGGGTCAGGTTCTTTCCCGTGGACCACCATTGAAATCTTCCGAGTGTTCTACCCCTGCCCTGGGTTCGGCGCAGTTCCTGTCACGAGAGAATAACCCCCGCACTTATTTCATCGATCGATCCCGATAGGACCCCCCCCTTTCCCCTTTGTGAGTCTGTGTCGCCCGGAAACCATGTTTTCCATACGATCCCGTCTCTTCATTTCGATCTCCTCTGCGGAGCTTCAGCATCGAATTTTTCCACTCCCCGGTCCGTCATGAATAGACCTTCCGGTGAACTTCCCAGCCTTTTGTCGGCCGCCCGGGCGAGCGATTCGTGACACTCCTTCTAGCCCTTTTGTTTTTCGGTGATCCCCGGTCAGCTTGTGCGCGGCCGGATTGGTTCGGCTAGATTGAAGAGACTAGTGATGAAGGTTTAACCTCCTTGGCCCCCCCGTCCTTCCCCTTCCGCAACGGTGCTTTTCAAGTCCTTTCTACATACTCCCCAGTCGGCGCGCTGGCGGAGCTTTTTCCATTTGTTGTTCCGTAAGATTGGATTCATTTTGTTTTGACCTGGTACCTCTTTGCTGGGCTGTCTTTCAGCAGGGAGGACGGCCCCTCCCTTCTTTTCCTGCCTTTTTTAGCAGCTTGACACGACTGGCGCTTTTTTTTTTTTCAATGCCTCTTCATCCTGTTATGCGGTGTTTCGCGGTACAACTGCTCCCCTTGCAACCGCTTGCCTTCCGAACTTTTTAGTTCCCCCCCCCCTATCCCCTATCTTTTTGCTTCCACATGTTGTCTTTTGCAGGCGCACGCTTCGGGACTGAAGAGGCCTAATGCTGTGGGCCTTCTCCTTCTCATTTTTAGCCCCAACGTAGGCAGAGTTTTCAATACTCTTCTGTTGTTGATATCTATTCCTACACCCCGCTGTCTACTTTTGCAGAAATTTATACCCCCTGCCCTGAACCCTTTCCCCTTCTCTGCTTTCTTCTGTGCCAATTTCGCATGCACCACACATGTCGTCTGTTGCAGCCCTTCCAGGTTGCGTTTTTTCTTGATTCCCGGGCCCAGGACCATGGAATGCTTTCCCTGCGACTCGCCGTAACCCCACGCATCCTCTGCAGCCGGCGTTTTTTTCCTCGCACGAGCAGGCGTTGCCCGTCTTTGCTTCCTTTCCCCCAAAGTGACTGATCATGGAGGCCGAAGCCAATTCTGTCGCTTCCTCCCAAGCCTGAGGACAGGTTCCACCGCTGTTCCGCCAATCTGCTGGTTCTTTCCCGCTGTTTTGCTTCTGCGCCGTCCAGCTTCCTGAAGCACTGTTGAATGATCATGATGAACATTTCTGGACTTTCTTCTCTAATTATTTTCGCATCAGGACGCAGTTCTTTCCTTCAGAACTATTCCAAATCCTTTCCAGACAGACCAGATCCCGGTCTCCTGCAAAGCGTTCGAAGGATGGGCACGACTGCGTCACAGCCTTCTCCGCAAAATCTGTTTTTTTTTTGTCAATCTCTGGGAGTCCCTGCTTCATGCTTCAGATCTGCCTGAGAGAGCTCGACTTCCCCGCTAGATCCTTTCTTACCTTTTTTTTCTGGAGCATGAGCAAGCATCCCTATTTCCATGGGCCTCTTTTCCAACTATGGCGGTGAGGCCAAGGAGCGTTTTCAGGAACCCTGGTCGCCGCGCTCGCTTACTGTTCATTCCCCTTGCGGACATTTTTTCATCGTTTTTATAAGGGCCAGTCGATTTTTTTTTGATTCTTCTATGGCGAGTCGAAGCAATTTTGACTTGTTTATTCGCTCAGTATCCAAACGAGGATCTTCTCAGTACCTTTTTTTTTCATATACCTATTTTTTGCTTTGAAACTCCGTCCACGGTGTTAGGTATCCCTCCTACCACGTTAGAATTTCCCTTCATGCTACTTCGAGGTTTCCGGACTGACGGCCTTCGGCGCTGATCGCCTTTTCACCGCCCGCCCGCTACCCGGTTTCTCAGGAAGGTGGTAGACTCGTTCCCTCTTTTTCCCCCCCCGGCGAATCTAGGAGAAGGTGATCTCTGGGCCCTCCCTATATTAATTTAGAGCACGGTCGAGCCGGTTTAAGTGCCGCGTCGAGTACTTCTCCCGTAGACCAAGACCTAGGTGTTTCGGCCAAGGGCGTCCAGAGTTCACACCGGATCATCCGCTCTTAAGATCATTTCCCAAATACACGGCCAGATTTTGCGCCCTTATTCTGATCACGCTTCCCTTCTTCAAGATGAACGTGTTGTTTTCATACCTCTTGCCCCATCTTCGAGCTGTCCCCTTCTCCCATTTGTCCGGGCCTGGTTTCGTTCCCCCCTTAGCCACTTCCCCTTTTTCTCGGGCGTAACTTCAACCCCTGCTTCTTACCTGACGTTCCTCTTCTTGAATCAATCCCGTGCAGCCCCGGCAACACATTGAGTCCCCCCAAGAGTCTTCTCTTTTTGAGGATTCCTAGCCTTCGTTGTCCCACCTCTCTGAGTATTTCTATACCTGCAAGAATCCTACGCCCACCCTGTGTGGATTCCAGACCTCCGTGGTCAAGAGGGAAGGAAACTCTTTTTTTCCCCATGTCTAGCACGGGGTGGTTGTTGTTCCCAAGTTTCCCACTTTTCCCTGCCGTCCTTTTCAGAATTTTCCTTGAATTTTTTGATTTCCGATGCAGGTCGAGATCACCTACCCCCCCCTTTTTTCTCTATAGGACCACCCCTAGCGACGCCAACTTGGCTCCGAGTTTTCGCCTGGTGTCGGGCTCGTCTTTTTCGCGTTCGGATCTCTCACTTAACCAGTTTACCCCTTTTCTTCGACCTCTCTCTGTTGTTGTGGAAGGCCGCCAGGACGGTGTCGAGGCTTCCGCGGACGATTCCACCCCGGGGTTCTCTCACTGATCCCTTTTCCCTTCATGTGTTTTCTCCACTTCTGATTCCAGCCCCCCCCGACACCCGACCCCGCCCCCCGTCCCCCTCCCCGCTGCCCGGGTCCGATCCTTCTTTTACCGTTGCTTTTTCCACCAGACGCGGGGAGCTCCCTCCTACCTGCCTCGGGTACGCAGGGGACGATTTCCATCTACCCACTTTTGGACCTAGCTCTGTGCCGCGTAGTGCTTCCTCTTTCCCGACCAGCCGTCGTTACTGCGTCTGGAAGGCCCCGTCCTCTTCCTCCTCCCGTTTTTGGGTTTGCTATTGCTTTCTCCGTTTTTCGTGCCCCCGGATGCTGGTCGCTCGCTTATTTTTTCTTCCCGGCGTTTCACTCCTCCAGTCCTCGGTTAGTCCGAAAATCGTTAGAGGTTTGATCTTTCATGAGTCGAGCCCGGGCAGGGTCTGGATTTCCTTGCCAGATTTTCTCGATCTTCGCACCCGTAGGTTTCCGCAGGTTATGATTTTTTCACATCCTTTCCGCCCCGTCCCAATGGTCCGAAGGTGCACACCACATATTAGGATTGCGCAACCCGACCGCGGCCTCAAGGAGTCACGCGTGAGCCCCGGCAGCCACAGACTGCCTTGCGCCCTGTCTCCCCTTTTCGTTTAGATGCCCGAAACGCTTTTTTTTTTTTTCTTCCCGCCACGCCACGTCGTATTCCCTTCCGCTCCGTTGCGTCTTGCTGCCGGTGACCGAAGCATGCCTCCCCGGTGGTGTTGAGCTCGATGGGCTCGGGAATCTTTAGACTGTCTTCTGTTGCGGGTCTCGCACGGCGGCAAACGGTTTGGGTCATCCTTTTTCCTCGCCACGTATGGTACAGGTAGCCCAGAGAGTCTTATTGGCCGATTAGATCCACACTTTTCCACGGCTGGCTCCGGTTGGCTCCCCTGGGGCTAGTGCTTCCCCCCCTCTTTGGGTCCAGACCGATCCCTGTCACAAGGCAAGGCGGCATCTGACCCGGTGCGCAGATGGGGTTCCAATATTTGGACGTGGACGAATCGGACCAGTGATTTGTCGGGCAAAAAACCTGGGTATGCGACCCCTAAGATTGCCGTCCAATGAGTAGAGATGAGACTCCCCTCCTTGTCGATTAGTAATCAGATGAATCCGTCGGGGGGTCTTCTTTTCCGGACTTTAGCCCCTCCCATGGTCCGTTTCAGTAACTTCTGATTCGCTGTTCCTCAGATTTTTTCTTGATGTGCCCCTAGTGGTGGGCGAGACCCCGAGTTGCCTAAGGGCCCCCCCTCTGAACTCTTTAACTCGCCGTCACCTCTTTTTTCCCTAGGGGTTACTCAGTCTGAGTTACAAGGAGAGAGTCTCACTGGGAGGCCCCCTTACAGTAAGGCCTTCGTTCCAACGTTGCCCTAGTGGCCGCGTGTTTGCGTGATGTCTGTTCGCGCACATCCCCCCCCACAAGAGCCTTCCCTGTTAGAGACCCTGAACGTTGGATTCCGTCGAAGAGTTTCGGTGCCAGGCGAGCGTCTGAAAAACGCTCCAGGTTCTACGAAATTCTAATCCTGCGGTGCTTTCATTTTATATGGGGACATGGTTTAGAAGTTTTTGCGGGGTTCAAACGGCAGCGGCTCGACCTTCGTCCCCCTTGTTCCCTGAACCGTAGTCGGGCAGGCCTGTTTATTCCTCAAAGAATAGTGGATATTCTTAACGGCTGGGCCCAATCTCTTTTGAGTGCGGATTTTGTCGTCCTTCCCGTAGCCTCGTGCATTCCCTGCGCTAAGATTCGTCGTGAATCAGCCGTTCGCCAAAAATTAGATGCGGTTGCAGATTTGAGGCCCTGCTGCAGGTCCGAGATCGGAACCAGCCGTCGATGCCGTGGGTTTCTCTATTGTCCCTTTCAGCTTTGCCGGCTGTTGGCATATTTAGGTCTTTTGTCCTTTATTTGTCCAGGAAGACGCGGGACTTCAGCACGCAGTCACTTGTCTAAGTGGCTTTCATGGCTCATGACTCACGGGTCTTGAGTGAGGGACGTTTCGCTCCCCGTTGCTTTTCATATACCGATTCTTCCATTACTGTTGCGTTGAAATGCGTAATCCAGGGGATTTTTCTGTCCTCCTTCTCAGTGTTTAATTATAAGGCCTTTGGTGCAGGTAGCGTCACTGAAAGAATGATTATGCTCCCTCCTTCTTAATCGGCTGCGGGTGGGCAGAGGTTCCTTTTTTTCACCTTTACCCCCCAGATTTAGTTGAGTACGTCCTGTGGTGCCCCCCGCCGACGAGTTTTGGGATTCTCGACCATGGTGGTGCGGAGTCCGCATTGTCTTCAGCTAGAGCGGGGCCCTTTCATTCGTTTTCTCATTTTTGCAGACGTTAGATCGGTTTGGTCGGGCAATATATTTATACTTCTTCATACTCTGTTTTTTTCTTCTATCTCTGCCCGCCTTATTTTGCCATGATCTCGTTGAAAGGGCCGGCTCGTCTTGGTAGGGCCCCTTTTAATTACCTTCCTCGAGTTCGCCTGATTTTCGTGTGCACTCCAGTTTGACTCCCGGCCATTCGGTTTTTTTGGACCCCTTTCTTCCTTCGTTGACTCTCTCCCACAAGCCTCCCGCTGAAGTAATTCGTTTACTATCCTTCTGTTTCCAATGTTTCTACTTTTGCACCCCCGGAATATCATTCTTTCTCCCCGTCCTGATCCTCGCCTCCCCCGCCAATCTATCCCCTACGAACCTACAATGCCGCAACTTCTTGACCTTTCTGCTAACCCTGGGTGATTCCGTCGCTTCCCCCAGCAGCGCCCTTGGTTTCAGTCTGAGCACCCTTAACTCCTGTAATTCGCCGTGGCTGGAGACGAATGATGGCAGACCCCCGTAACGGCTCCCCGCTCCTCTCGCCGCCTCGAAAGGACGATCCCTTTCCCGGTCTGAGACCCCCCCCGCGGCTCGACGTCTGTTGTAAGATTTTTCTTTCTCAATCTGCACGGCCGGGTCTGGCAACAGTTTGTGCTGCAACGGTTGGGCTGTTTTTAGATGTCGAATGCTCGGCGCTTCCCCTTTTGTTTTCAGACATCCTGCGCACTCTCCCTATGTGCACCCGTCTTGCATGTCCGCTCCACTTATTTTGAG
>Ga0179593_1342341_pt1 | contig 12697 bp, 30 predicted proteins | sample CZODoug2_1_08_16_FD_185931 | JGI IMG/M metagenome (GOLD analysis project Ga0179593, IMG submission 185931) | Vadose zone soil fungal communities from Angelo Coast Range Reserve, California, USA - CZODoug2_1_08_16fungal (PacBio error correction) | ecosystem: Environmental > Terrestrial > Soil >... | reverse complement strand
TTTAAGGCAGAGTCAGAGACTGACTGTTAACACCTTTCCCCCCTTCCATGATGTTTGGGTGCTCCCCAACCTTGTGTGGGGTTTCTTTTTTGTCTCTGTGCCGGTTGCCACATTCCCCCGTGGGTTGTCCAGTTGCCAATGAGAGCATTCCCCCACCTTTGCGGAAGCCCCTTCCCCTTTTTTTTTTTTTTTTTCCCAACAAGTACTTTTTCCAGTTGGTCCCCAGGCAGTTTTGCCCCGCAACCCTCCTTTCCCCCCGGTGAGCTTCTAACGTTTTGGAAAAACTGCCACACCTAGCCCCTTGGTTGGCTGTGATTCCCGCAATGTTTACCCTACTTCGAGTACATGTTGACTTTTTTAGGATATTTCCCCAGTGTTTCTTCGTGTGATCGGCTATTTTTTTGTCCTATTTCTCTTTTTTTTTTCTCTTTTTCTCCACCGTGGCCCCCCCAAAACAGGTATAAAACCCAACCTTTTTTTTCCCTTTTTTTTCCCCCAACTGTGCCCCTTTCACTTTTGTTCCCCTACTCTATGACTTTTGTTTCTTAAGGTTCCTGTATTCCACTGGTGTTTGTGGGGACACATGTTTGTACCCCTACTTTTTTTTGATTTTTTTTGGTGATTTTTTAATTGATTGTTTATTTGCCACTTTTTCCCCCTCTTGGTAATTTCAATTCCCTTTTTTGTTTTGTGTTCACTCATCCCGTTCCCCCCCTCCTCTTTGAGGACAGATATGCCCCTTCCTTTAATCCCACTCCCTTTTTTATGTCTGACGACAAAGCAGTGTTGCCCCCCGTATTTTTTTTTTTTTTCCCCCAAAACGCGGTACACCCTCAGTCCTTTTTTCGTCCCCTTCCCCAACCAACACGACCAACACTACGTACCCACCCCACACCCCCCGGTCTTACACACCCACACATACAAACACCTTGTGTTTTTTTGTCCAGGTCCCCCTTTTTTATTTTTCCTTATCTTTAATAAACCCCCAACCTGTCCTTTCTGTCCTGTCCAAATTGTATGCGTTCGTGGTTCTTTTTGATCATTGTGATGCTCCCCACTTTTTCCCTTGGCATACCAACCCCCTGGGCAAGGTTACACTTCCTTTTCATTTCGTTTACAACTCAACATGGTTCCTCACCCCCCCAAGTTGTTGTTCCCCCCCACCCTTCCCCCCCTGTGTCCTCTTGATTTTCCCCTTCTTGACAGTTGGTGTTCTTTGATCTGTTTTGTGTGGTTTTTCCCCCCTGCTATTTTTTTCAATGGTGCTGGTTTTCTTCTTCCCTTTTTTGATTCCACCTAGGCCGTTCTTTTATGTCCTTCAAAGCCCACCACGGACTTCCCCCTTCACATCTCTCTTTTCCGGTTCTGTTTTTTTGTGTTCATTAGGCAGTCCTGAATTCCTTTTTTTCCTCCCCCAGCATTCTTCTTTTCTTTTTAAACCCCAAACCCAGCAATCCCCGGTAGTTGTACAGATAATCTTGTTTTGTCCACCAGGTCCGGTGCTGTTTCCCCCAAAACTACCTTTCTAGCTTTCATTGACTTTTTCTTGTGCAACTTCCCTTCTTTTCCCCCCTCACTTTTTTTTGCCCCTCCTACCAAACGAACTTGGGGTTGAAAGGTTTTCTGGGGACCCCCTTTTTTCTCCCCTCCCCCCACCCCCTCTAACCACTTTTCCCCTCCCCCACACCACACGCATCCACCCCCCCCCCGCCCCACCCACCCCACCCCCCCACAACCACAAACACCTTAAAAGAACTTTTATCCTACTCACGCCTTTCTCCCCTCCCCCCCCCTTCGCTACCCTGTTTCAAACTTTCCCCCTCCTTCGTGTCAGTCTGGTGAAACTTTTTCTATTCTGCGTGTTTTAATGGTACCCCCTCCCTCATTCTGTCCCCCTGAAGCTGTCTTGTGGCTTGTTATGTCTCCTTTTTTCTCTTCTGCCCTTGGCGGTAATTTCCTTTTTCTTCATGAATTGCGCTGTACAATGACACTGAGGTCCCGTCCTTATGACGAGGTGACTTCCTGAGCCAATCGATTGCTTTTCCCAGTCTTCATTCCCCATTCAAATGAATTGCAATGATTTGGGGTTTGAAATTTCTCATGTGAAAGCTTTTTTTTTTCCTTTTTGTTTGCTTCTGTGGGTTTTTTTTGGTTTGGTCTGATTTTTCTTCTCTAAACTGTTATTGACGTCTTTTCCCAACAATGCGTCGTCCAGTCCCTGAAACCAACTCCCTTCGTTTTTGACCCTTATCGCCTTTTTTCAAGTTCTTCATTTTTCTCTTTTTTTTTTCCCCTCTTTTTGCTCCGCGCCTTTGGGTTATGTTTTCCGTTGGCCCTTCCCACCCCCTTCTCTTATTTTTTTTCTATTCATCCTATTTTGGCCATTTTCTCCTTTAGTCTGTTCTCTTTCTATATTCTTTTCTATGAGATTTTTTTTTTCTGTTCTAATGGGAGAGTCAACTCCTATGTTCTCCCATAAGTTCCACATCTTTTTCTTTTCCCCTTTTCCTTTTTTCTTTCCCTTTTTGGTTCTTGTGATGGAGTGAGATTTCCACCGGAAACCATCTCTCTTGTACGCTTCCTTCTTTTTTTGTTGTTTGTTTTTGAGATCTGTACCGGTCCACTCTCCAATTTCCCACACCCTCCCCCCCACCTGAGAGGGGTCCACCTGTATCGTGAATTAGCATAGTCTGCATAGATCCTAAAAACCTTCTGTCTTTGTTCCTCGTAATCTCCCCCAGACATAGCCGGACTACAAAGTAATATATATGACCCCCAACAACTCTCCGAATCACACCCTGATGCTGGCAGCACCATATTCTTCTTCCCCGATAGTCCTAGAACACCCCACTCTTGTCTTGACAGAATTTAAACATTTTGAGTAGCCGACCGCAGAAAAGTTTGTAAATGCTCCTTTTCAGTTTTTTCGATAGGTTGTCAGGAGTTGTTCCGTTACTGACCCCCACGTGTCTTGTTTTCCCCCTTTTCTGCAGTACCTACTCCTAAACAAATCACCAAACCAACACCCCAATTTTAGTTCCCCCCCCACTGTAAACCCTCATCTTCACCTTTTTTGGTTTTCCCTCATGTCAATTAATGGTTTTCAACATCTTCGACTTTCAAGGACCCATCATTCCTTCCTCCCCTCTTCCTTCCTTCACTCATTATTCATCCATCTTCTTTTCACCCTTTTTCCTACTCGCCACCCTCCCCCTTCTTTCGCCTTTTCTTTGGTGTAAGCATTGTACCTCTGGTTCCCCCCTCCTTTATTTTCCCCTTTTTTTTTTTCTTTCCTGACACGAAGGTGCTTTTCCCTTCCGCCTTTTTCACATTTAGCGCTGTGGTATGATGTCGGTATTTTTCCTAGTGTATGAGGTTCTTCATCGTGGTGTGTTTGTGTTTTGTTTGTGGCGATTGTTGGTTGGAGATTTTTCTGGGTTGTGTTTCTTTATTGGGTGTGTCGTGGATAGTGTGGTGGTTTTTTCTTTGGCCTCCTTGTTTTTGCCAGTCCCCCCCCTTCAAAACTCGCTGCCCATTCTCTTTCTCACTTTCCCCAAGTTTAATGTTCCCTGAATGAAAGTAAGTTAAGTTTTGTTGCAACCCCCCTGCCCGAATTTCTGTTTTTCCCACTCGTATCTTCCCAAACACAAGTGGTTTTTTTTTTTTTTTTTGTTAGGGTTTTAACCCCCCCCCCTTTTAATTCTTGTCTGTTGGCCTTCAGTACTTGTCCTTTTCGTAGAACCCCCAAGTTCATCCTTTTTCTCTTTCCTAAGTTGTTTTGGAATGCGTTTTCTCTGTTGGGCTTACATCCCTGTCACGTGGCCTCCGAGTCGGGGCAGGCCGACACACTTGCCGACCCAGTCCCCCCCCTCTCCCCCCCCAACTCCCTCCCTGGTTTTAAAATCATGTCGTCCCCAACGGTTTCTGGTTGGTTTGTTTTGTCACCCCTTTTGTTCCTGCCTTCTTTCCCCTACGTTACCGTGCTTGTTGGTCGTGGTTTGTTTTCCATTGACGAGTCCTCTAGTTTTTTTACCCCTTCTTTCACCAAATCCACTCCACACTCCCCTGACCATACCTTGCTCGTTTTGCAGTACAGGTTTGGTTACCCCAAAGATCAAGGAACCCCTCAAATAGGACATTTTGTGCCCCCCTGGAAAACACTGATTTTTTGTAGGGTGTTTTTTCTTGCCCCCCCCTCTCTTTTTTGGTTCGTTCGTGTCGTTGGTTGCTTTTCGTTGTGTTGGTTCCTCTCTTGTCATGACTGTTTTCGTAGGTGTACCCTTTGTTCCCCAACCGTCCTCCTTTTTTTTTTCCCCCCCTTCTTGTGGGTAAATCCATTCCCTTTCGATCCCGTGCATCGCTGTTCCTCTTAGTTCTACGGATTAGGGTCCGCCCACCACACCTTTGAATGAGTAGTACCCCCCCCCCAATTTCTTTTTTCCCCCCCCCTTCTCTTTGCTACACACAGAGGTTCGAACTCAACAACTCCAAACATTGGTTCCCCCCAAAACTTCCACACTCACAGAACTCCCCCACGTGACATAAAGGCACCCATTATCCCCACAGGAAATAGTTTTATGCACCTTTCCCCCCCCCCCTTTCCTTGGGAGTATTTTACCGTTTTTTTTTTTTTTTTTTTCCCCGTTTTGATAACTAAGGTCACCCAAAACGCTAGGAGAGCCAACTGACTCAAAGGTTGGGTGGCACCCCTCCCTCCCTTTTTCTCCCGTACTTTGAACTTACCTAGTTCCACCCTTCATTTGAACGAAAGTTGATTTTTTTTTCCCCTCTTTTTTGCTCTTTTCACTTTTTGCCATCCTTTTTTTTTCCATAACAACTCTTGTTTTTTTTTTTTCCCCTGGCAGTTGTCATGTTTTTTCTTCTCCTTTTTTCGAGTGCTCTCATGCTTCTTTCCCCACCGGTTTTCATTTTTCCCCCACCGTTTTACCCTTTACTCCACACAGTCCCACCCTGTTGGTGACGTGCACCCCCTTCACTTCCTTGTTACCTTTCTTTCCCTCTCTTATCTTTTCCTTTCTCTCTTTTTTCCCCCTCTTTCCCTCCTTTTTTCTTGTTTTGCGACTCCAGCTTAATTCATTGATAGCGGAGGTAGAGTCCAAAGCACTTTACACTGATGTTTTCTTTTTCCCCTTTTGGTTTTTCTCCCATCCCTGTTGGACCTCTCACTTTTTTTCCGCCATGCTTTATCTCACCACAAAAGTTCTATGTCAAATTCAAGGTCCCCTTAATACCGGTTCCCCATGACTTTTCTCTCCCTCTTTTTTTCAGAGATTTTCCCCCAATAAGCAAGTGAAGTTGAAAACAAACACCCAAAATTTGGTTAAACTGCAACTTCCGTACTGCCCCATTTTTGTTGCTTGATGTCTCCTTCTTTTTCACAATTACGAGGTTTTTTTTTTCACTTAGGGGCTTATGTGTTTTCGCACCCCCCCCCAATGTGCTTCCGTGGTGATAGAATATCTTTTGTCCCTCACCTTCCAGGGGGGCACCCCCACTTTTTCCCAATCAAAACTCCATGCCATCATTGGACTGGTGCACCCTCTGGACCTGTGCTATACGTTTCCTTTTCCATTCTGTTTATTCTTGATGTTTTTTTTTTCCTGGTTGGAATGTTTTTTTTTCCCCCCACTACTTGGAGTGTTTCTTTGGGACTTTTTCTTTGTTTTCATTTCCCGCTGAAGTTTCACCCTTCCTGGGTATGTCTTCCCCCTTCCTTTTTTTTTTTTTTTTTGTTTTTGCTTCCTCTCGCCCTCTCTTTTCACAGCTATGCCACCTTTCTTTCCTTCCCCCCCCCCGATTGATCTTAACCCCTCCCCCATTTGTTTGCCTCCCCTTATTTTTTTTTCCACAAGATGTGTCCCGCCCTCTCCCTTCCCCCCACCAACACGACAACGACACCTCCCGCCACCCCCCCCCCCACCCACCAACAGACCGTTGACACCCCCCCCCGCAGAGTGTCCAGTCCCAAATGTCCTCCCTTTTTTTGATTTTCCTCCTTTCTTGTATTTTAAAAAACCTTGGTAATGCCTGTTCACCTGTTTCAACTGGTTATGTTTATTGTTCCTTGGCTTTTTTTTTTTTTTTTTGTTTTTTGTGTCTGCTTTGTTTGCTAACGTTCCCCGGTTTCATGCACCCACCTAACATGTCCCATGTGTCCCTTCTCTTCGGTAACATTTCACTGACCTTCTTGTTGTTTTGTTCACCCCCCACCCCCCCCAACCTGTTGTAGCACGTCAGTTGTTCCCGGTTTTTTTTTCTCTTTTATTTTTGCCCTTGGTGGGGATCTTTGTTGTCCTCTTTTTGTCCTTATTTTTGCAAGTTTTTCTCTCGTTTTGCTTTCACCCTGCTTCTTATTTTTTCCTTCCCTGCTCCCACCAACGAATTCCCCCTCACTTATTCTTCCTCCTTCTTTTTTCTGTTTCCTACGAGCTACTGAATTCCAACAGCATATTTTTTTCAACCACCCTAAACACAACCAACCTCCACTTTCTGGTGCTGTACTCTACTTCCTTTGAAGTGTGCCACATTTCATTTTGGCTTGGTGTCCACCCCCAACCCCCATTTGTCACTTCAGGGACCTTTTTCTTGCACCCTTCCCTTCGGTGGAACCCCTACTGGCAGCCTACTTTCTGTTGAAGGTCTGTCCCCCCACTTTGCCCTACCAACCCCCCCCCTTTCCCCTCCCCCCCCTACCGCCACACACCCCTCACCCCCCCCCCACTCTCCACCCACCCCCCCACACAACCCACACAAGCTCCCCCTTGCACCCGCAGCCCGCAAGCCTCCGAACCCCCACGTCCCCCCCCGTGCCCTCTTATACCTGTTAAACTTTTTTTGTTTGTTTCCTTACGCCTTCGTGGCAACCTTTTTTTTTTGGGACAAAACCTCTTTTCCTCTTAACCTGGGCTTCCATTGGGAAACTTTCTTCACTCCGTCTTTCAACGAGTCTTTTTTTTTTTTTTGCGATTCTGTACGAAATGGTCAGTGTTCTCATGAATTTCGGTGGTGGACCTGTCCCTGTTACATTCCCTGGCCTTAAGGCGTGCTGTTCTGTAGGTGTTAATGGAATTTTGACTTTTCCTTTTCGTGATGTTCCTGCAGCTTTTCTTTAGTACCATTAACTGACTTTCCTGCTTGGGTTTGACTCTAATGTGGGCAGATTTTTTTATTTTTTTGTGTTTGGTCTTCTGGGTGGTTTTTTTTTTTTTTTTCTTTTTTTTTATTATCTCACGTTGTCCTGGGCACCCCACTTTTTTTTCCTTCCCGTGTCCCCTCTTCCCCCAATCATTCTCCCTATCACGCTGCTGTAACGGCTTTCATTACTTTCCTTTCTGTTCTGCTTATCTTTTCTTTTTCTTCCCTTTTTTTCTCTTTTCCTTCCCACACGGTCACTTTCTTCTCTCTTCTCTAATTTTTCCTTTTCTTCCATCTATTTTCTTTATACTTTTCTTATATATTATTTATGATTCTCTCTCTATGATGTTCCTGCCTACTCGACCATACGAGTTTTTCTCTCTTCAACTCTTTCTACCGTTTTCCCTTCTTTTTTGTGGCTTGTGATGGGCGTGAGTATTTTGAAATTCTTTTCCCCTCTCCGGTGTGTTTTTTTTTGCTCTCTTCCTTTGTCCACCTTTTTCTCATCCATCAACGTACCCCCACCCCCTGACTCGTGGAAAATTTTTTCCTTTTTCTTTTTCTAGATCGCCCCCTCTCTGGTAAGAGCCCAATTAGAACAAGACCTCATCGTTTACTCCTTTTTTCCTAGCCCTATCTCTGTTCCCCTTAGAAACAGACCATCTCTGGCTGTCTAATCGTTGTCTTCCTTTAGGAAAGAACCTAATAACCCTTTGTTTTCTCCCCCCTGACTTGAAAGAATGAAACACCCCCGTCTCGTTTGCTGACAGAAACCGAGTACTGAAAATACCTTCCCACAGCAAGGCGTTTGCCTTCTTGATGTGTTGTCATGTACTGGCCCCTCACGGTCCCCCGTGCGGTGTCGTCCCCTACTTATATTAATAACAAAATATCCCCAAAAACCCCCCACCACAACAAACACGAACCAACAAACCTTGCCCCAACAGCATTTTCCCTTTCTTTTGCCACCCCAAATCAGGTCCTCCCCCGGACAGGGTTCCTCCCGGACTTATCCTGGTTTTTATCCTTCCTCTTTTTTTATTCACTCATCCCCCCTCTTATAATGTCATTCAATCCTCATTCATTTCACCTCATCCAGTCGTACTTTCCCCTACAACCAGTGAACCCAAGTTTGCTTTTCTCCTGCGTCTTTAAGACTTTTTTTTTCACCTTTTTTCCCGCCATTTTAGCAAACTTTTTTCCCTCCCCGACCCGTCGTTTTAGGGTGCCTCCGGGCCACTTTTTTAGCGGCCTTTTTCTTGTTTTCCTGTTTCTTTATTAGTGTGCTTGTATAGGATTTTCGTGTTGGTTTTTTTTGATTTCTAGTGGGGTGTTATTTTCGTGGTGTTTTGGCGGTATGGTGTGGGTCTAGTTGTGGTTGTTGTCTTTTTTTCCAGTTGTGTCACACCCCCCCCCACCCTTCTTCCCCCCTTCGTATTGTCACCCACTACCAAGGGGAGGTCACACTCCCCCCCTTTCCCACTGAGTGAACGTCCCTTTTTTTTTTTTTCCCCCCCCAAAGCCCAGCCATTGCCCCCACAACTTTCTACCTCCTCACAACCCCCTGTGTTTTTTTTTTTTGCTTTTTTTTTATGTGGTTTGCCCCCCATAACGAATTCTGCTGTTGGTTCTTCCTTTCCTTCTCTCCGTTAGAACCAACGGGCCACCTTCAGCATCTTCTCCCTTTTTCTTGTGAATTGCGTGTTTGTTCTGGATGGTTGTACATACCTTCCTTTTCCTCACAACGAGAGGCAGGGTCACCTTTCTTACTTGCAGGAACAGCAACCAGTCCCACCTTTTTCCCTCCACCCGTCACAAATCTTTCGGTACCCCTTTTTTCTTTGGGTGCACCCACCCTTTTTCCTTCGCATTCTTTACCTCATCAAGATGCCAGTGAATTTAGTTTTTTTTCTGTTCCTTTCTCCCTTCCCCTGAGTGCACACATGTCCTACCACAGAAGGTCTGCCCCCCAGGAACTTCACATTGACCCATTTCTTTCCCTGTCAGTACAGGGTTATTACCCCAAGATACCCCCGGCAAAATAAACTCTTTTTTGCATTTTGTCATGGAACACTTTGTTGTGTGTTTATATTTGTGTTTGGTGTTTTTTTCCTTTCTTTTCTTTGTGGTGTGTCGTGTCTGTGTGTTTGCGTGTTGTTCTTTTTGAGTTGGCGTTCTTGCTCTGTACCTCTTTTTTTTTACACGACACCGTTCTTGCACCCCACACCTGCTTTTCTTCCTCCGTTTTGTATTCTACACCGTTTCTGCTTGTTCCTGTATGTATGGGGTTTCTACTTCCCCTTTAGTGCCTCCACCCCAATTTCTTTTTGATCCCTCCCCCACTGATGTTTCTTTCCTCTTTTTTTTGTTTCCAAGTGTGCATCCACCAAGAAACTTTGAAATACCCACCCTTAAACCCCCTTTTCTTTTGCAAATTTCCCACCCTTTCCCTTCTTTCTCCCCACACACGTGAATCCAGTTTTCCTCCCGTCATATCGTATGCAGTCAATTGCTGTGTTGGTTCTTTACTTTTTTTACGCTTGTTTTTCTCTCTGTTTATCCTCTGAGTTATAGCGGATCACACGGAGCAAGTTTGGCAATACCCACCTAAGTGTTTTTTCCCCTTTTGTATTTTTGGAAACCCCAGGTCCTTCCCTCCTGCCCCCATTTTCATTTTTTCCAGCCTTCTTTTTGCAGTTTCATTTTTTTTGTTCTTGGAATTCTCTGTCCCCCTTTTCCACTTTGGGAACGTATTAATTTTTTTGCCCCCTTGAATGTTCCTTCCCCTTTTTTTTTTTTTGATTCTTTTTTCCCATTTGCTACGTTTTCCAGGTTTTTTATTGGTTTGCCCACACGGACTTGCCCCCCACCTTCGTGTGGACGGCCCATTCGTTCCATGTTTACTCCCTCCTCTCTCCTTGAGCCTAACTCTTTTGCCCTCCCTTTGTTTTTTGAAGATCTTCATTCATTTGGAGGCGTTCTTGTGATTTTCAATTCCACCACCTGCCTGATGTGCCTTCCTGGTGTGTGTTTGAAGTTCTTTTCCTTTGCCAATTTCCACCTTTTGTTACAGCAATGAGAGTCTCCCCAAAAGTGTGTAATGTTTGGTGTGGTACCCTTCCCTTTCAAAAGCTAAATCCCCTCCCGTTGGAAAGTTTGATCCCCACTCCCAAGTCTTCAGAGATTCCACGTACTCCCAATCCCAATGAGACCCCCCTTCCCCCCATTTTTCCATTTGCTGTTGTTTCTTTCTTCTGTTCAATACGAGTTTCCCCCAATGTCATGGGTCTTTCCCCCCCAACTTGGCTCCGCTCTCTTCCTTTCTTTTTCTTTGACTATTACACCCTCCGCCACCCCCCCAAACCCCCTTTTCACCCCCTCCATACCAACGCCACCATACCTTTGACCCAGCCCCCTTTTTTCCCTTTGGCTTATTAAGGTGTTTTCTTCATTTCTTTGTGGTTGACATTTGGTTTGCCCCCAAATATGTTTTGGGCCCCGGTTTTCTTCTTTCACTTTCTTGGGATTCACGCTTTTAAGGGGTTCCCACTCATGATTTGTTATTGATGTTTTTTTTTCTCTTCCACTTCCATGTTGTGTGCTTTCTCCGTTGCTACTCTGTTTTTTTAGACCAGGGCCTATGCACCCCTTTTCCCCTCTACACCAGCTTCTTCCATGAACCCCTCCCCCCCAGCCCCGTTTGTCCTTTTTTTTTTTTTTCTTCTTATTGTTTTTTAACCACCAGCTCTTGTGCCCACCCATTCCTCTCTCCCCCAACCACCAACCGACAAAAAGTCACCCCCCTGGTGTCCCCCACCACCACGGCAGTTACACACACCACCCCAGTTTCCCAGTCACCACATGTTTTTTCCTTTCTTTATTCTTTTCTTATTCTTTTCCCCCCCTGTCCATGCCTGTAATTGGCCCATTTGTCTTGTAGTTTTTTTTTCTTTTCCCCCGGGCGTTTGTTTTTTTTGCTAAAATTTACATTTCTTCATGGGCCTCCCCCCCCTCCCCCGTCCACATGTTGACCCTCATTGCTCTCCTCTGTTACCCCAACTCACTGGGACAGGAACCAATTTTTTTTTTTTTGGTGACCAAACACAACATTCCAACACCCCTTCGTCATACTGATTTTCCGGTTATGGAAAGTGTGGTGGGTTTTTCCTGCTTGTTGGGACTGTTTTCTTTTTATTTGTCCAATGGTGTCTTGCTCCTCCTTTGTGCTTCCCTGGCGGGGATTTCCAAGCCAGCCCCTCCTTTAACAAACCCCTTTTTTGCACCTTACATGCTGCTACTTCGCTTTGGTTTTGGTTTTTCCCCTGATCAGCCCTCACTTTTTCGCCAAAGCATACGTCTTCTTTTTGCAAACCCCTTTTTCCCACCAAAGCAACGACTTTTTGGTGTTTTACCGCTTCTTTTTTGACCACATCATGGTTTCTTTCTCTTTTTTTGCACCCCCCTTACCATTTTTTTCCCCTTTCATTGGTCCCCTTTTTTTTTGCCCCCTCCTCTTTCGGTGGCACAACTTTGACTTCCCCGGCTCAGTTTTTTGGTGAATGTAAGTTCTTGGAACCCCCCTCTTTCTAAACTACACCCAAACCCCACCCCCCTCCGACCCCTGCACCAACTACCGCCCCCCCCCCCACAACGCATCACAACCCTCCCCCCAAACACCAAACCCCCCCCCCCACCACGATCCACTCCCCCTCCTATTCCTCCACTCCAATCATCACACAAGGTCGGTTTTGTGGCTTCTCCCCCCCTGTTCAATCTCTCTTTTCCCCACGCCGGGACCTTTCTTTTCCCGGGTTGGTTTGAACCCCACTTTTCTAAGCCAAATTTTGCCTTCTCCCCCATGTTACCTCTCACTTCCCTTTACTCCAGGCTCGTTCCTTCTTCCTCCTTTTTGGATTTTAGGTCGTGATGATGAGTGACCTTTTCCGAGGGGCACTGCCCTGCTGAAGACTTAATGAATTGCCGTGCCTTTGAGTGTTGATATTCAAGTTTGTTGTCTTTACTGCTGTGACTGAATTCTTTGAGCGATTATTCATATTGAATGTGAATTGTGGTGCCCTCTTCCCCTCCTTTTGGCCGATGTTTTTCAGTTGTTTTTGTCGGCTTTTTTTTTGGTGGTTTTTTTTGTTTTTTCTTGTTCTTCCTTCCGTTATGTATGGCCTCACTTTTTGAAACATGGTTCCCTGTCACTGGAACTGCCCACCCCTGCTCACTATTTGCTGTCCACCATCCATTTTCCCTTCATCTGTTCGGCTACTCTAGGGGTTTTTTTCATTCTTTTCAATTCGGCAGATCCCCCCACTGTCTTCCTTGCTATTGTCCCTCTTTTTCGAGCAACTTTTGCTGCCCCTCTATTGTTTTGAGGAGTGGAGAGTGCTTCTCTTGACATTCTCGTTGACTTCGCTGTCTTCCTCTGTCTATTGGTAACCACCTCCCTTACTCTTTTCCTTATTCTCTCCTTCTATTCATTCACCTTTTTCCCATCTCCTGGTGGTATTGTGATTGGATTTGGTCGCTTCCTGAA
>Ga0179593_1319084_pt1 | contig 12697 bp, 13 predicted proteins | sample CZODoug2_1_08_16_FD_185931 | JGI IMG/M metagenome (GOLD analysis project Ga0179593, IMG submission 185931) | Vadose zone soil fungal communities from Angelo Coast Range Reserve, California, USA - CZODoug2_1_08_16fungal (PacBio error correction) | ecosystem: Environmental > Terrestrial > Soil >... | reverse complement strand
AGCGGGGACGGGAACAGGGGACAATCCGGGTGCGGCCAGCATTTCCGACACCTTGGTTAAGGAAATTACCTTGCGTTTGGCTTCCCCTTGAGTGCCTCCTGTCAGTTCACCTTCCAATGTTTATGGGTTTCTTTTTGAGGTTTCTCTTCTGCTGGCTGTCCCGGTGTAACTTTAAGTTTCGGCAACTGGACCTGATCTGCCCCTTCGCCGCACCCTCCTTTGTTCTTCTTTTAAAAATGCGTTGAAATTTTTTTGACTCTCGCTTGAATGGGCAGTTGAGTGACCCGACGCTGGATCCCTTTTCCCCCCCCTAAACTCCGCCCTTTCTTTTCCCTGCCCCCTTAGTCCCTCAGAAGATTCCAGTCTTTTCTCTCAGAGCTCCTCCCCAACGCGGCCGGCGGTGTTGCGGATCCTTCCAGGACGATTGGAGTAGTTGCGCAAGTTTACGCTTCTTTTTTCCCCACTTCCCCCAATACCGCCGCGCGCCCGGCCCTCGCCAACTCCATTTCCACCGTCAACGAGTTGTCTGCCTTTTTTCTCCCTTTGCAATTCCTCCCCTGTGTTCTTCCCCCCAAACTTTTCTCGGTTACATCCCCTCTTAAACCTGAAATCCTCGGCTTTATTTTCTCTTCTTTCCGTGGTCAGGTTTTGTGAAGCACTGGGCCGGGACGATTCGCGATTTTCCAACCTTCCAGTGGTTACTTACCTTCTCCGCCTTGTTCTTTCCCCATTTTGGGATGTCTTTGCTCGTCTCCCTTTTGTTTTACTCCAAGTATTTTCTCTCTGTCCACCCTACTACTTTTGGCCAGGTAGAGAGTGTCGTGGCAGAGGAGATCGCGATATAGCACGTTAGATTTTAATTCCATTTTGACCCGTCTAGCCTTTTTTGAAGATATAGAAGAGCTATGCGCCCAGTGGTCCCTAAAGCTCCCATTCTTCGTTTCTTCCCTAGCCGGATTGAGTGGCTAACATGCCTTTGCGCGCTTTCTTTTTCTGTATGTCACTCTGTGTTCCCCCTCTTTTTGTTCTCCTTTTTGGCAGGCCCTTAATTTTAGACCCCTCTCCTTTTTTTTTTCCGAATATCTGATCCACTGCGATCGTCTTGATGGCGTTCTGGCCGCCCGCTTGATTCCCACTCCGAGCTTGCTTCCCACTTTCCCCTTTCCCCTTTTCCTGCAACAGGAGAACTTTGCCTTGAATTTCTACTTACATGGTACCTGAGTAGACCTCTTTTTGCTCTCTGATCCATGACCCTCCTGGTAGTGTTTAATCCCCACGTTTCTTAGTCTTCCTCCAGACCCCTCTCAGAAATCCGTCGAACCAGCTAGATCCTGTTCACGCCGAATGACCGGCAGGGCGTTATGCCTTTCTAGGCTTTTCCCCCCCGGTTTCACCCCATCTCCGCAAAGTAACCGTCTTCCGTTGGTTCTTTCCATTGTGAAGTATTTTCTTCTATTTCTTCCCCTTTTCCTGAGGGAAATTCCCCCTGCTCCCGGTAATTCTCCTCTGTCTTTATGCCCAAGACGCGGGTGGGTGCCTAGATTTTGCTTTTATCTTTTCCCCGAAACCGGTGAACATAGCTTGAGCCCCTTTAATTCTTTACGGAAATGTTTAGTGTATTCGTACGTTCTTCCAGTCCTTTGTGTCCTGTTTTGTTCTCTTGTCCATTCTCGAAAAAAGTCCAGGCTGCGACCCTCCCATATAGGACCTTAAAAAGTAGGATCCTTCGGCTCCTCCCCCTCTACTTTTTTTAGAAACCAAATTGTTAACAAAGCGCGAGCTCCTTTTTTCCTGACCCCCCTTAAGTGGATGCCCGTCGGTGGTCTGTTGAATAGATCAGCCATCGGTGTCTTGGGAGCCTTTTACTCTTCCCCCTATTCAAACGTTCTTTGGTAGAAGTATTTTTACCATATTTTTTCGCTACGATGCGACCCACGTTTAGTTTTATCTAGATTCCCCGGTCCTTCCGCACATTCCCTGGGATACTCCCGTTAAGACTGGTTTTCCTACGTTGAGCGAGCGCCGGTGACACAACGGTGGCCAAGGCGTGGATTCTTCTTTGTCGAAGCCTCTCGATTCCGCGAAATTCAGACATCTTCATCCACCCTGAATCTACTTCTTCGGCCGATCATTTTTGACGTGAGGGACGTCCCGAAGAAGGGGTTTTGGTGGTCTTCCCTCCCTGGCCTCCAAAATTTTCTCTTACTTTCTTAACCCTTTCCCACGATGTGGTGGTGGCAACGCCGGTTAGGTAAGCCATGAGCCCCTCTCTTGGCTAAGTCCAATGATCGCCGGTTAAAGCGTAAAACGGTGTCGATCTAGTTGAGATGGAGCCAAGCAAGGCAATGGCTGGCCCTCTTCTTCCCCCTTTTTCCCTTCCTCCTCTAATCCCCCCCCGACCTTGTGTCCCAGCCTATCTTCTCTTAACTTCTACTAAGAGGATCAATGGCGATGGCGTGACTGTTTGGGATGTTTTGGCTAGTGTCCTATCCTAATTTAATCTTTGGTGAGCTCTGCCAGAATGGGTCCCCCTCTTTATTGCAGCATGGAAGACAGTGGCTCGCGTAATTACGATGAGGTTAGGAAGTCGATCTTCTCCCTTTTTTTTGTTCCTATCTCTAGACCTCCATCTTCACTCTCCCTTTCCGGTCCTCCTTCCCCCTTGTAGACCGGAGGGCGGCTGCTCCCTCCATCGGCGGAACAGTGCTCCTCTCCGGTACATTCCCTTCTATGATCGGACGCTGAACCCCCTCCTCCCCCCCCGTCCCCCCCACAGTACGCCCGACCTCCCATTATTCCGTGAATCCGTCGGCGGTCGTTTCCTGGGCTTTTTTTTCAAGTATCATGTCCTTCATGCCCTCAATTTACGCCGCTTAAGGATAAGGTTTCTGCCATGGGCTCCCCACGCTTTAACCCCATCCCCCCTGTAATTTTTTTTTTAACCTGATGCCCGCCTCTCCTTTATGGTCTCCCCTCTGGTTTCGGCATTCTGAAATCGACCAGGGGGTTCCCCCTACCCACCCTTGGTCCGTTCCCCCATTGTACTCTCTGCGCCATTTCGGTGGCCCCTGCAAGATTCTCTTGCGCCGTCCTTTTTGCTCCCCCGTCATCCGGAGATGCTAAGAAGGATCGAGTTTTTTCTATTTTCTGCTCACTCGGATCGGCATCCGGTCTTCTTTTCAGAACACTATCTTTGCAGCCATTTGTCACCCACCTTGGCACGTAGTCCCTTAAATTTAGTTTCTATCCCATCCACCTATTCAGTAGAGAACCTGGCGCTTTAAGATATAGTTTTGCTTTCCCTTTACAGTGTTTTCTGCCCCATATACTTTTTCCCATGGCACCCTCTGCCCGCCCCCGTTAGCGCAGATCCCCCCCCCAATCCCCCCCAACCTCTTTTATTCTCCCCTGATATATACCCAACTGAACCCCCAATCTGGGGCACGCCAAGTGTCTCCTTTTCATCCCCTTCCTCCTGCACCGTGTGTTCCCAACCATATTTTTTCGATGACCCTCCGTGTTTTTTTTGGGAATTTGTACTCTCACTGTCCCGGTTTTGCCTTCCCACCTCCTAACCCAGACGGACCGGACCTTTCATTCCCTATGCTTTCCCCCTTCCCGTTTCCCGAAATCTTTCCCGAAGGCTGTTTTGGGTCCGATCCTCTTACAGAACCAAACCGTATATAACCTCCCCCCCTCTCACTTGGTCGTCGCCCCTTCCCCCCCTATACTATTAGCTTTCCCACAGTTTTATTACACTCGAAAATGAATCGATCGAATTGACGCCTCGGACCGGGTCTGCCCCTACTTGCCCCAATCCTTCCTTTTGAGCAACGTTTCCTTGCGGATCGAAGATTTTTACCCGCCCAGAGACCTGACTTTCCCACCCGTCGCGGCGTGCAGCGGTACTCGCTGGTTCGGATTTCTTTTGGTGTTCTTTTCGTGTGATGCAGCTGAACCTTTTTCCCCCAGAATCTCCCTTGTCAGTCATCGCGCCCCTCGTTACCTTCCGATCCAGACCTCTAGCCCCCCTCTGGGGCAGAGCATTTCTGTGTGGAAAGTGGTAAGCCTAGTTGTAGTGACTGTCCAAAACCCACCCACCTTTTTTATTTCACTGATCCCTCCCTTCAATGTCGATCTTTCTCCCCAGCGGATTCGAATTTTATGTGGGCACTGTTCAATTTTCGACAGAGTCATTTTTACCCCCCCCACTGGAGTCTCTGCTTTCCCTATTCGGACTGCTGCGGCACGTAGGAGTGCAATCCTGTCAAATAGCCTCCGCCGGCCTTTCTCTTTCTTTTTCACAGGTTTTTTTTTTTCGCTCAGGCTTCTTCAAACTTCCATACTTTCCACCGGGCAACATATCCCGCGCCTGTGTGAATGATTCGACTTATCCGACCTGCCTAAACTGTCCCGTATTAGGTCCCCCGTTACCAAATCCTGGCTTCCCACTTTTGGTGCACCCTTAACTCCCAACTCAGCTTTGTTCTTGATGGAATTGGCTGCCGTGTGGTATTGAGGGACGGGCACTACCCTCAGTTTTTCGTTTTCCCTATCTTGAATTTTCAAGCTTCAAGGAACTTTATCTTCCCACCCCCCCTTCCATCTAACCTCTTTCAACTGAAAAGGCTGACCCTTTCGTCGGTGCAGGGTTCCCCTGTCTGTAACTGTCGTCAGGCTTCGGACGGGGCCCTTTCACGGCTACTCAATAGGGCTTTTAGGTGTCCCAGTTCCTAATTCCCTCTTTTCCTCTTGGAGTCCGCTCTTCTTCCTTTCTCCGTTTTCTTTTTTACCTTCATCGGACGTGGCGGGGCGTAGAGCTTCTTTACTTATCGTCTCCCTACATCACCCCTCAAGAAGGGCGATCGTTCGATGTCTCCTCCCTCTGGTCGGAGCCGATTGCCGTCCGTCTCCGTGAGTGGTTTATGGTGTGAATCTTTTTTCCGAAGTGGCGTCAGACTTTTACGAGGTTTTTCCCCTTTCTCACGCTAGCCACCCGGTCGACACATCCCCATATCTTTTCTTTTGTTCAGGTCAGTTCACTCCCTTTGAGGAACTTTCCCTTTACCGGCCCGCCTCTCAAAATCACCCAGGTTTCCCACGGAACCACCATCAGTTTTTTCCCCCGTTAGCCCTTCGGCAGACAATTTTACCGCCAACTCCCGGGTAAGGGCCCGGTTTCCACGGTGTTTCCGGCACTGTTTTCTCGTTCAAAGGTTTAAAGTTTATCTTTTTTCTCCCTCTTACTTTTCCCCAAGTTGTTTGTTCGATATCGCGGGGAGAGGAACCGGGGCACTCCCCCCTCCTTTTTTTTCTCGTGCCGATGACCGCGACACGGGCTCTACCTGCGCGTTGTATCCCCCCCAAGTGATGGAACGTAGTGCTTCCCCTTCCTTTTTTCTGTTTTTTATTTGTGCCCTGGGTGATTTTTCTGGCTGCTCCGGTCTACCTTTCCCCTTGGACCCGATTCCCCCTTTTTTTTAACACCGACCAGAATGGTTATTCTTCCCAACCTTTTTTACCCTTTTTGTTTGGTGCCGGCGACTGATGCCCCGCGTCCCCTCGGCCGCACAGATTAACCCTCAACGAATCTCCTTTTTGAGCGTCCTTTTGATTCCGACCGATTTCTTCTCATCTCTTAACCTTTCGTGTGATTTTCCGAGGTCATCGAGTACGGTCATCCCCTCCCCCGCGTTCGTTAAAAGTCCAGCATTTTTCTTTACCGGTTTCGCCTCTCTTTCTACCACTCTTCTCCTCCCCCGGTAACGTTAATGTCCCTGACTTCCTGCAGTTACCTGCCCGTTCCAGACACGGTGACCAATTTCCTTCGGGTAAATCACCAGTTTTGCCCTCCCACTCAGATGCCTCCTTCCTTTTTTTCAAGGCTTCTCTGACGTTTTAATCCTTTGCCTTCCGAGATTGCCTCATTTCCCCACATGCGGGCCATTGCGAACGCGGCTCCGCGATAGAACTATTTTCTGAACTTTCTTAGTCCGTGCCAGAGGTCCTCCCCTTTTGGGACTCCTCCGGTTTATTCACACCGGAATCGGGCCCGGTAAGATTGGGATCCGATCGCCCCTTCACGGTGAGTAATTGCCTATTGTTTATGCTAAATTTTCCCCCCTTGTATCTGTTTTGAAGATTATTGCGCGCGAGCACTTTTGAAATCCCGAGAAGGCCTTATTCCCCCGATGCCGGTCCGAGCGGATCCCCTCGATCCTGGTTCCGTTTTCGGCTCTTTAATGTTGCTTATTCCGACGGGCTCCGTTTGCATCCGGGGTGACCTGTAGCGCCTTTGCTCGTGCCCAAATCTGACGTTTAACTTTTTGCGACAATGCTACTTTTTTTGCAAGTTGCCCGGCCCGATTTTCTTTTTTCCCCCTCCCCCATAAGACTACCTGGCTGACCACCGCTTCACTCTCAGCAAGTGCCAGGCGTCTGCTTGATCGGACGATCATACTCGTTGCTCTTCACCTGAACCCCTTTTCCAGGTCGGTTCAGGCATTAAGTTCAGGGCACTCCTGAGTCGCCACCCTCAGCAATGGCTCGAAACAGCGCCTAGCTGGGCTAGAATTTGGCGATGGCTCTCCCCCCAGCCCCCTTTCTTAACGTTGCTCCAGCTCAGTTGGGCATCTGCTTGTATTTCCTTTCGTCTCTGAGGCTCCTCTCCGGGTTCATTGGATCGATCGGAAAACTTGGTATCGCTATCGTCTCGTTCTTTCGATCCCCTCGCGTTGCAGGTGATATCGGGTGTTCTCTGCCAGAAATCCCGTTCCCCATTCTTTCTTGTCAGGCAGCAAGTACTGAATTGAACGTGCCGTTTGGCCTTCTGTTTCGCTGGTGTTTTTCTTTCCGGTTCCTCATAGTCCCCCCCCATTGGACCCCCCTCCGTAGGGATATCTTTGGATTCGCTATGGTGTTTTAACCCTCGGCGAGGCGCGTGGGCCCCAGGTACTGTAAAACTAAAAGTTCTGCCAGTCGGTGTTTTTTCTCTCGCCTCCTCCCCCTGCAAATCTGTTTTTAGTGGATCTGTGTACCCCATCGGCCATTTTGGCCCGTGAGTCCTCTTTCTACCAGCAGTTTTCCGAGAGACGCGTAAAAAAGATCCCTCCCATTCTCGCCTCCGGAATCCCCTTTTTGTGTCGCCCGCCATGCTCGTCCTGCCACCACCAATTGTCCCAGGCGCTGTCCGGTGGTACCTCACGACTTCCCCCCTCGTCTTGCCCTCTAGATCGCCTTTTTAGGAGGTCCCTTCTTTTTCGTGTCTGGGCCTTGACTCGGCCGCTAGAAGAATCTGGGCCGTTTGTGGGACCACGATGGTGCAATTTTCTCGTCCAGGCCCCTTTTGGTCAGGTTTGCCCGTCGGATTAGAATGGTAGCTCCTGACAAAATTCTCTTACTTCTTAACGGTTTCTGGAGTGCCAGTCGCGATGTTTGCCTGCAAGATCAACTTTATATCCTCGGTACCTTTCTCCCTTCATAAGCCCTCTCCCCCACAGTCGTTTTCGCCGTCCCGAACCAATGGGCGATGGGCTTTGGGCAGTCCCGAATTGTGCTTTTTCGGGCAGTTTTGTCATTTTCCCCCAGCCTTTCCGAGGTGTTTCTTTTTCCCTTTTTGAAGCTTTTCGTTCCGATGTGGGGTTAGCTGCCGTTTTTGCGCACTGCCCCGCGTCATCTGGGATCTGTTTAGCCTGGCCGTCTCTACTCTTTGTGTTGTTTAGCTCGCTCCCCTCCTCCCCCTCCCCTCCAGATAAAGTCATCCCTTCTCCTTGACAGTGCGCGCACGTCTTCTGCTGCACATCGTGCTACATCTTCCGCTCTACGTCCAGTAACTGGACGGATACTCAGCTTCCCCCCCCACCCGAAAGCCCCCCACCAAACGTCCCCCTTAAGCCTTACATCCCCATGATTTCGTGATTTCGATACGGCGCCCTGCGCCGGCGTGTGGACAGTGTGATTTGCCGGCCCTTCCCCTTTGGTAAGAACCCCCTGCTATTCCCTAACCTTCTTCTTGGCGCCAGCTTTTCCCCCCCCAACAATGCCCGTTTACTCGGGGAACCTTTAGAGCATTTTTTTTCAGGAGACAGTGCTGGCTCGCTCATTTGAAAGCGACTACCTCTTTGTCCCCCCCCCTTGACCCCCCAACCCTTTTGATCCTCATGACTCTTTTTTTGGTCTTTATCCCACCAACCGCTTTTCTCCTTTTCCCTAGTAAGGCCTCCTGCGATAGGCTTGGCGATCGGGGCGCCTCTGCTCAATTCCGGCCTTCTTTTTCTTTGACCGACTTGACCATGCTTGCAACCACTTTTTTTCCCCCCCCCAGTGGCTTTCCCTTTTTTTTATCACCGCGGCCTCGAACGGTCCGATTGGGTAACGGACCTTTTTTCCCACTGAGAACTTTGTTGTAGTCTCTCGCATAACATGGACCCACACTCCGTTTCCCGCCCACGGTTGACGCTGATCCCCCCTTTTACCCTTGGGCTGACTACTCAAGACCACCCGACGGGTTCATGACCATTTCTCCTTCTTACCGTCCCCCTCTCTCTTTTTTGTCACGCAGATGTGGTCCGACAACACCCTTCTCGTCGCGCAGGATCCTACGTGGTCTGGTGGGGATTAGTGTCTAGCTCTTGATTTTTTTGCTCCCCCTTTACCCCTATCCCCCCTCCCCGTTCAGTTACTTTCCCGACTTAAACCTACCACGCCGCGGGTTAGGCTGTATCTGGCAACGTGATGGCGGCATATACTTCCCCGACTCACGCACCCAAAGAGTAAATTTATCCAAATCCACTCTCTGATCGACTATTACAGTTTGGGATTCTCCCACTGGCTCTTCTGCCATGGTGGTACGCAGGGACAATGGTAGCATCGCCCCAGAAGGACTATGGCAGTCCCCCTTTATTGCCTTCGATGGTGGACCCAAATCGACCCGGTCATTCCCTCCCTTCCCTTCCGGCGTGCCAGAGGGATAGCGCTGGTTCGGAGCTCCGGGCTTAGTGGCCCTTTTTCTTCTTTCCAGTCTCGTCAATATGGACTGCCCCCACGACCGCTTCGGTTCATCTCGCGCCACTCGTTTTGACTACCTGCCTGACACCTTTTTCTTTGCTCTGCACTTGTACTTTTTGGAATTGGTCTTTTTGTATCGGAGCCCCTTTGCCAACCTCATTCCCCCCATTCCCCGCCATCAAGACCGCGGCCCCGCGATTCGAACCCGTATATGTGGATGCAACGGAGTACAGTTCCCCCCAAGGCTGCAAACACCCCTTAGTCCCCGCTCTTGTTTCCAGACTGCACCTCTCCTTTCTTCCCGCGCTGTTTGTACACCGTAACAAGGACGCTGGATCCGCTCTCAATACAGGTCGTACGCCGTCCCCTTCTATGTATGACACAAGGTCTCCTGAGTCGATTCTCCCTCTTCTTCAAACCTTCAGTTCCGGGGCCAACTTTCAATCCCGAGACTATTCCCCCCCCTTTCCCCGTTGTCAACCCAGCCCTCCTCGACCTGCCCGACCCTATACCTGTACAATCGTGTACATTCTAAAAAGAAGTCGTCCACCCCCCTTGTTTGACTTTTTCCCCCGGCCTCCCCCCACCGAATTTTTGCCATTTTTTTCTTTTGGCGGAGCCGGTGTCCGCGGTGACGATTGTTTGTGCCCCCTAGCTACTACCAGCATAGTAGTCCCCCCTGTATTAACAAAAGTTTCCCCTAACTCCCCACCTGCTTTTGACCATCACGGCGTGCCAGGGTAACTATGTCGCACTTGTAGCAGGGCCAACTCTTCTCCCCTTTGAATTGCCTTCCTCATAAGACCTCTTTTAATGGTTACACGTTCCCGTCCGAGATCCGTTGGCGATATAGCGGAAAAGTGCGCTGGCTAGTCATGACCCATCTCACTCATCGATTGGCTTGTTTGGGGCGTCTTTACGCCCCAAGGGCTTCCTGATCGTTTTTTTACCTACGCAAACCTATGACTCGTAGTTATCTCTCCTCCCTTCTTGAGTTTTGAAGAGATTTGCCCAGCCGCGCATCCTAGTCTTTCCTTTTGGACTCTGGTCCTTAGTGTCGTCCGCGGTTTTCTCGGGTAATTCTTAAATCTCTCCTTCAAAATTTCCTCCTTTGGCACCTATCCCCATTTCGTTTTTGTGGTAGCCCCCGTTTTCTTTTCCATTTTAGAGTTCCTTCTCACTGTACAGCAGCAAGGAGCATCCCCAGGGCGCACCACCCTAAGTGGTGGGTGATTGAATCCCCCTTTTTTTCTCCCTTTATTACCTCACAGCGAGGGTACCGCTTCCTTTTCCACGGTGATATTGTCTCGGCACCCCCTTGCCTCCCTGTCCTTTTTTACAATTTTCCTCCGATCTCTTTCTTCCATCAGAAGAAGTTTTTTTGTTGTTTCGAGAGGATAGCTTTCCCCCCTGGTTAACAGGTCTTCCTCACGTTTTCTTCCCTTTTAGTTTTTTCCTGGACCAGTCGGAGGTGCCCCTCCGGTCTTCTCTGTTTTCGGTCCAAAGGAGGTGTCCAGAAGGGCTTCAACTTTCCCCTGTTGGTTGTTTTTTGTGGGACCTGTTTATTTTGTATCGTCGGCTGGCTTCGCTTAATTTTCTTGTGAAGTCTTCCCCCCCATGTACCCGCATCTTCCAAGGAGCCCCCTCACCCCTGAATTGGTTTTAGGTGTAGGATTCCCATGAGTAAAGTTGGTGCATGGGCGGCTATAATTCATTTGGTCTGACCCCCCTTCTTACTGCGGTCCTCCAAATGCCTTCTCCAGATCACCAATACAAAAGTTTCCTTCTCTAGGCGCAAGCGCGTCCCCCTCTGGTTCTCGACCTTCTCCCCCCGCTGCCTCTCTATTGCTTTTGAGGCTGCCCACTGGAACTCCTTTTTCGTCCATCCCCCCCCCGCTCTTTTTTAAAAGCACTGTTCCGCCTGCGAGCCCATTTTCTCCCTTCCAGACCCAATCTTCTTTCCCCCTCTTTCCACCTGTTGTTCTTTCTGCGGGACTGCCCGTTCCACTGAACTGTTGCCTTCCCTTCCCCCACTTTGGAGAACTTCCCCTTCCCGTCTTGTTCCCCCCTGCCCCCCCCCGCCCTATCCCTCCTGCCTTTTCGATTCTTTCCTTGTTTTGATCAATGGGCCGGACGTAGCGTCTCGCGATTCCCCCCACACTGCGTCCATGATTTCCCCCTCCTCAATACCCAACCCTTGACCCTCCCGATACTCCCTCTTATGTGCACCCGCTTTTTTTCTTTTCTTGCAAGAGTGTGTTGTTTTCCCGACGTTGGTAGAATGTACAAACGGTCCCTCGGTGGCCCAGGTTAGAGATTTTTTTTCCTTTCTGTATAGCTCGCGATCCTTCCACTGGGTCTCTGCATCCGAGTGATTTTTGCCTGCTCCCTTTGCGTCCAGTTGGCCCGGTATCTCGTTTAAGATAGCGCGGCCTACTCACCCGATTGAAAAAGTTCTTCTTGGCCTCCCCCTTCTTATCTTTATTTCGCCCTGTTCTACACCGAGATCATTTCTTGTGCGAGCCTTGCAGTCGGCGGTGCCCCAGTTTCTTCCCTACTTTATTGCCTCCTGTTTTTCTCTTTTTGACATGCTAAGAGAAATTTCCTTTCCCACTTTTCTTTTCCTAATAGTGTGCGCCACTTTCTCTGGCGGGATCATCCGGCCCCGATTATTTGTTTTTCAAAGTCCTCCGAGCCTGTTTTCCCCCCCTTTCCCCTGGAAGTATGCTATTCCCCTGGCCCTAACTTTTAATCAATCTCTTTCTCTTCTCGACGGATCACTATCTTTCCTCATGAAACTGACTTTAATCGGTCGTGTTCAGGCCATATCATCGGAATCACGATCCGCCCCTCACTGTCCCCTTTCCGCTCGACCCCCCCCTCGACCTGTGGTACTCCTCCATATACCCTTTCGGGGAATGGCCGGGTCGCTGCGGTGTAGCCACCACAGCCCGTAACGTTGCTACCCTCTCTTTTTTCTGTTTCTCGGCGTGTAACATTTTATGTACCCCCTCCTCTTTCCTCTCTCATTTGGGTTCCAGGGGATCGAGTCCATTCCCGGGATCCCATGGTACCCCCGTATGTATAGTTATTTTACCCCCCCCCTTACGCTGGTTGTAGGTGATATCTTTGGTGCTGTAGGTCCGCCCTCGTTTTGCACCACCCGTCTCCATTGTTCACTTTATTCTTGCCAATTTTACGTATCCGGTGCACGGTCACTGACACTCCTTGCCGTGTGTCCTGCCGAGTATATCCGGTGAATGAACTGCCTGCCGTTGGTGTCCGGTCTTGTTTAGCGGTGTACCTGTATGCAGACACCCATCAGTCAGGACCCATAAGTAGCATTACAACCCTATTAGCCCCCAGCCGTTTTCCCACTGGACCCCCGCGGCAACTGGCGGATTCTTCCTCTCGTACTTAGAAGTGGTGTTGTCTCACCCCCATCTTCTTTCCTCCAGCGCGGCGGGTACGTTTTGCTTACGCTCTGCTCCTTTGTGATATGACTGCGGCTCGTTTGGCGTATTGTGTATCGTTTTTCTTCGCCATGTGCGTTGTTTTTTTTTCCAATTTTGTTCGTCGATGCGTACTATTACGTTGCGGTGTCGATGGTGTGGCCCTGTTTGTAGACTACTTATGCTGATCTCACGCAGTTTGGACTTTCTGCACCCCATTGCCGGTTTTCCCCAGACTC
>Ga0179593_1651181_pt1 | contig 12698 bp, 15 predicted proteins | sample CZODoug2_1_08_16_FD_185931 | JGI IMG/M metagenome (GOLD analysis project Ga0179593, IMG submission 185931) | Vadose zone soil fungal communities from Angelo Coast Range Reserve, California, USA - CZODoug2_1_08_16fungal (PacBio error correction) | ecosystem: Environmental > Terrestrial > Soil >... | reverse complement strand
GCTTGCTCGATAGAGGCCCTCCGAGTAATCTCCTCTAAACATAGCTGACTTCGCTCTTTTCCGCGTTTCTTGCTCCTTCCAGGGTCAGTCCGGCCCCGTTGTCTCGCGCGCACTCTTTTCCCTTCCTTTCTTCTCGTGTTCCTACTGTTCTTTCTGCGAGTGTCGCGAAAGAAAATTTTTACCTTTCCTTACCCCCTTAGTTCGCGACCTCTTTACGAGGCAGCTCCCCTCATTTTGATTTATTTTTTTATTCATCCTCTTCTCGTCTTTATATCCTTTTCACTTCAACCTCGAAGAAGAATAGGATCTAGTTCTTCCAGAATTCCTGAGCCCGGTGCCCGGAAGAGTTCCGGCTTCTGAGACCGTCTCAATTCCCCTCTTTTGAACTTTCATTGAGAGAGCTACACTCCCCTCCCTTGTGCTTTCGAGAGTAGCGTAGAACCGTAGTGAACTGTTGGACTTTGTGTTTCGATTTCACGGCGATTTTGTCACGATTCTCGTCGAGTCCTGCGTCTTTCTGTGAAGTCTGCCCGAAGAAGGTCTTGACCCTATCCCCGGTTTTCATTTAGGGGTCGCTGCGCCCTTACTTTTTTCAATCTTCACTTCGGTGTCCTAGGCAGATGCATAGGGATTTGCTTGCGAACTTCCCTCTCAGACGATTGTTGCGGGTTTTGTGTTCTTTTCCCCTAATCTAGATGCCCTGAATTTCAGCGTTTCCCCCTACTTTCCTGGAGGTTGTTGACTCACCAGCTTGACGCTGCCTTGCGTTTCCGTTTTCTGATGTCTCTCTGGCCCCTCTTCGAAGTGGTGTGTTCCTTTTTTCTTCCGTGATTCTTTTTTGAGGCATTGGTCTCTAAAGTGCTACTCCCCCTTTAGAGTTGACTTTTCCCCTCCCTAACCCTACCCCTTTTTCCTGTCGGGAAGGGGAACCAGAAACTGGTTCCCGCGGCTTTTCTTGTCGTGTTTCTTCTCGTGAGCTTTGGGAGGATCGATTTTTTCTCGTTGAAGGCTTCCACCGATTTCCGCGAAGGGCTTTCGTGGTTTTTTTTTTTTTCCCGAACTTTTTTTATCCTTCGAACGTAGTAAGAACCGGTCGCTTCGTGTTTTTTCGTTAAAGTAGGCAAGGATGCGTGGCTCTTCTTTACCCTGTCGTACATTTTTGTTTTTCTTTTTCTCCTGCCTTCCTTGGCCGTTCTTCACTTTTTTTTCCACTCACGGTAATTTTTTCTCCTTCATACTCATCCCCTCCTTTTTTCGTATCAGCCTCTTCCTACAAAGTTTTGAGTTAAAACAGGCTGTAAGGTTTGAGCCGCGCGACTACATGTCCTTCTTTTATTCAGCCGTTCTCTCGAAAATGTCCTACCTTCGCTAAGCTTAAGTTTCCTGGGTTACAAAGGTTTTTTTTTCGCTTTTCATCCGCCTACCGAACTGCTGCGCTGTTCGATTAACCCCTTTTTCACGTCTTGATCCCGTGTGCTCCAAGTCTGCTTTTGTTGATTTCCGACGGCAATCTCGTACCTCTGCTTCCGCATTCCGTTAAATTATTCCTCCCGGCGGTGATTCCGACGCCTTTTTTCTTACGTGTGCGAAACTGGCGTCTTTGATTACGGCGGTGACGAAGGAGTTGAGGTTTTTTCACGGGACCCTTCTTTGCTCCCCCCCTCACTCAGATTCATTCCTCTTTCCCCTCTTCTCCAGCGGGAATTTTACTGCGTTGGCTCCAACGACTGTCTCCTGACTTATGTCTGTAATCCTACTCCGAGACTACGCTCTTGGGATTTTGAAGACTCTGGAAGGTTTCTGCGCGTTCTCCGCCCCTTATGACCGGCGTTTTCGACGTTTGCCGCGATGAACCCTCCTTTTCTGGCGCGTGGTCGAGTTTCATCAACCCTTTTCAAACTTTTTTTTATCGAACTATTGAAGGCTTGGTTTTCCCTTACTGTTCGCAGCGTTTGACAAGCGCCATACTCACCTTCCTCGTCTTATGTTTTCCACGTCTCGGAAGTCACGTCCTCCAACAAGTTGATGCGTGAAGCACTGAAGTAGAGCGGTTTTTGACCTGTTCGCTTCTTTCCAGGAGAGTCCTGATAGATTTTTTAGGGCTGGATTTCTTTGGGTCCCCCCTTACGCCTCTTCTGTTCGACCATATAGGCGTTCAATTTTGTTGGCGCATAGCGGGCTTCTTCTCTTCCATCTCTCCCTCTTCATGACTCCGAAGTTTCACGCAGTGGAGGTCCCATGAAGAAGACTTCCATTCCCCCCGTCCTACTTACATGGCGAGCCAACCCGATGGGTTGCTCAGTACAGGCGGGCGTGGCTTGCTCCCCCGTTCCCCCCTCTTTTGCGCACACCCCCCCCCTCCGCTCCTTTTTACGTGCCCCCCTTCTTTCAGCCCTCTACGATGGAGCCGTACGACTCACCCTCAATTTTCCCGGCGGTATGGTACATGGATGTCCACCCCCCTCCTCTTTGTTGTTGAGAGCTCTTTTGATTCTCTGTACCCCCCCATTCTAGCCGCGACTTGAATCCGCGTGTAGTGTCGTTCTAATTTTCTTTATGCTGTTACCGAATGAGCGTACTTCCCTTTCCTGCTTGTTTGCCTCGCAGACTTTGAGCAACGCCCCCCCGCCTTGTACCAGTCCCCCCCTCACTCCGCTTCGGTTGCATACGAAATTTTCTAATCCGGATGCCGTCTGCGTCTCGTCCTCAACTACTTTAGGCCTTTTCTGTGAGGTCGCGCTGTGCAAAGGCCGGGCTCTTTAATCATTTTTCGTGCCCGTCCTCTTTCCTTTTTTCGAAGTCCACCGCAGTTTTCACTGTTCCCTGCCCCTGCGCCCCTACCCCTCGTCCACTGGCCACGTCCTCTAATTTATTCTCCGACCAAGTACTTTTTTCATCTTTGCCCGCGTTCATGCATCCGGTTATTTTTTTTTTTCACCGTCCGTTCTTAGGCACCAAGAACTAATATCCTTGTTCTTTCCTTACGATTGTCACAGTACTACAAACGACGTACATTCCCCCCCGATATTTAGTCTATCCAAATGCGGGGCCATTGCTATTGAACTCGTATTCTGCACGTACGTCTCTGTCATTCTCTGCCTGTAGACACAATGAGAATCCATCACTGGATCGAATGAACAGTTGAATGCTAACGACAATGTTTTGGTTTTTTTGACCCCCAAAAAATACTAGACTTCTGCTTGTCTTTCAGTCCCCTCTGCTAATTTTCCTAGGACAGAGATCCCCGGTACGTTTTTCCAGGTCCTTGACCTCTCTTTGAATGTCTAGTAGTTTCAGAGTAATAGTCTCGGGTGGTAGCGTAAGCTTCCTTTATCTCTACCCAAATACTTTTTGCACTGAAGTGTTTTATCAGTCGCCGCCTTAAAGACCTTCCCTTCTTTCCCCGAAAGGTCAAACCTTTCCTTTTCGTACTAATTCGCTAGCCAGCGGTCCCTGCAAAAATTTAACTTACAGTCCCTTTCAGCTCCGTTTTTTCTTGTTAGTCGTTCAAAAAACCAATAATAGTGATACGCATGATTCATCTTCTCAATTGGGTGGATTTCCAGAGAAGACCTCCCTTGCTCTCCTTCTGCATTTTAGGAGCGAGCAGCTTCTTCTTTCACTCCTTTCTCTTTAGTCTGCGAAGGTTCGCCTCTCGCTTACAGGTTCCCCGGCTCGTACTGCGATCTTATCAGACACTCTACCCCCTTTAGGCCCCTTTGAAAAACCTATGTCTAGGGCTTCTCTCAAAATTTTTTTTAGACACTCTTGAGTACGTTTTTCCCCCACTTGACCTGTACAGTAGGACTCCGAGTTCTCCTTATTTCCAACCTTTTTTCCGACGGGAAAGAATTCGTCCCTTTCCTACTCCCTCCCCCACAAAAACAAAAATAAGTTTTCTAGTCTTTCTACCCTTTCGCGACCCGGCCCCCCTCAAGACCCCCCTTCAGCCTTCGTCTTTCCCGGAGTGCCCTGCTTCCCTTCTGCCCCGTGAAATCAGCGAGACTCCTTGACCTCGCGCAAGTAGAAAACCACATGATAGCCGCTGGAACTCCCATCTTCGTCCCCCCCCCGTGGGAAGGGTTAGGTGTGTTTCTTATTTTCCCCTCCTTTGTTAATTTCTCCCCCCTATCAACTCCTTTCGACCACGGCTCAGACCCACCCCCTTCCCTGCTTGGAACGCTTTCCCAACGCGTGCCCACTCGCAAAGCTTTTTAATCTTTTCGGTACCGTCTAGTCTTCTTTTCGACGTCCTTTTTCCCAACCCTTGCGATCCTTTTTTCTCCCACCACGATCCGCCCCCGCGTTCGATTTTCCAGCACTCGTCATCGCCCCGTACTTTTTCCCCTCTGTATCGTGACCTCCTGCCACTTTCACCTCCCTTCTGCCGCGCAGTACGCTTTGATGGTCTCGTCCAGTCTCCTGCCGCGTATTCAAACAGACCTGCAGTACCCCCTTACCTCCTCCCCCCGGTTTTTTACGTCTTCCCAGCTCCTCACCACGCCTCCCCCGTTTCCTCCATGTTCGCGCTTCTTCTACGCATTTTTTCCCCTCGCCGGCGCCACCATTTACCTATTCTTTGTCCCCCCGTTTTCCCTTCTACTCCCCCTCTGTCGGCAATAACTTTTATCTCGTATGATTTCTCCCCCCTTTCCCAAAAATCTTCCTCTGATGCTGTCGGACCTGCTCTCAATCATGACTCCCCACATCGAGCAGCCCCCGATTCCATTTTTTCAACTGCCGACGTTCGGAAGACATTTCCTTCCGCCCTTTCCTTTTCCCACGCACTTGATGACTCAATCGTGAATTTGTTTCGCAACTGAGCCTTGCAGCAAAGAAGTCCCTTTTCTTTTCTCCCAAATGAGGCAGGCATCGCCACTCTTTAACCACTTTCTGCGTCGCGACCCCTCCCCACGCTAAGGTCATCATTATTATACTGTTGAGGAATGTCGCCCCTTGTGCTCTTCCCGCCCTCTTTTCTCCCCTTCAGATCCTTTGTTTTGTTTTTCTTATTTCTTCTTTATTGGACCTGATCGAAGGCGGAAGATTCATTAGCCATCCCCCCCCCCTGTAATTACTATGGACTTATAGTCTTTACTCGTGGGATCTCGCGCCGTCCCTCCCTTTTACTTAGAGGCCAAGTTCCCCGGTGTCTTGTGACTCGATCTATTGGCGGGCCTCTATTGCTACAGAATTCCGCAATGCCCTTGGTGGTATTTCGCGCAAGATTGACCTCTCCCTGGTCTTCCGAATTTTTAAGTGTGAGCGACCGATCCCTTCCATGTCGCTTGTCCGCGTATTTTCATTCCACTTGACCGGCCTCTCTCATTAGATGATGACCACTGGGATAGCGAGTGCTCTTCTCCGCCGCGTAGATCCTGATCTTCTTGGACCGGGGTGCAATCATTCCCCTCGAGCTTATGGCATGCTCGCGAAATTCCCTCCTTAGGGCTTTCTCGATCTTTTCTGCACCTCTTTAAACTGGCTATCTTTTTGCGTTTCTTTGTGTAATGTTTTCTTTATTTCCCCCTCATGCGGCGGTTTTCCCGCCTCCTCGCGCACGTCGTGCCCATATCTGACGTCCGCTCTTCGGAGGGAGGCGAACCTGCTTTCCTTTTTAGTCTCTCTCGGAGTTGTCGAGAGTTGATTTGATTCTGCCCTTTTTCTGCTCTACTTGTTCCTGCGTTCCTTTATTTTCTCCTGTCGGAATCTCCCTTCGAAGTTTAGCGGATAGGCGGCCTTTCTATTGGGACTTTGGCCCAGATTCATGCTTATCCCTTCGAGTTGTTTTTTTCTCGACTCCCCGCTGGGGGGTGGCTGGGAGGCCAGCAGGTTCTTTTCTTGTTGCGTGCATTGTTGGTCCAGTGCTACTTTAAACTACAGTTTTTCTAAGAATCCCCTAACCTTCCAGCGTGTTTTGAACCAGACCGTTTATTCCCAGAGAGTCTTTTTGTTTTTTTCTTCTTGCGAGAGACCTCCTTTTCTTTCCTATAGGGGGAGCTCAAGCAGGCACGATCTGCCGAATATTTCATGTTGTTCGCGCGCCTCACCGCGGCTTGCTGGCTCAGCCAACGAACCTGGGCCTCGCTGCTTCTTTGTGGATGACGCTTGCTCAGGGAACAACCCCTAACTTTCGAGCTCAGGGTTGGCTGACTCCCCTCCCGATGGCTTGTGTTGGGTGTGGCAGCACTGGGCAGCTGACCTATTGACGCGCTTTACCCAAGATCCAATGTATGAGACATGCGGTGGGTTGGTCTATGAACAGCTAGACTTAGGCGAAACTAGCGGCTATTTCCTGGTAGCTGATCGGATAGCTCCCTTCTTTTCGCGTAGTTTTGATAATTTCTCCGTATTTAAAGTCTGCATAACTATCCCTTCTTCCTTCTCCCCTTTCCAGAGCTGGCTCTCTCCTCTCCTTGCCCGAAGTCACGCGCTCCCCTTTCTAGAAGTGGGAGCTTCACCATGGCGAATGAGCCTAACCCCGGTCAGAATATCCACCTTTTTTGGTTTTTATTTGACGCTCCCCCTTTACTTTTTTTTTTTTTAACCTAGCTGGGTTTCATACTGGGCTGAAGAAATTCTTACAGCCGAATGCTCTTCGCCGGATTTTACACGTTTTGTGCTTACGCAAGCGTCCCTTTCGTTCTTTGTTATTCCCCATTGGTTTGCAGGGTTGGTAGGCCGCATCGTCTCTCGAAAACCCTTTTGCGTCGAGTCTTTTTCCCCATGATTGCTCCGCTCTACGACACGCCTTGTTTATCAGCCTCCCCTACGATGCCTATTTGATCGTTCCCCCTTTCTTTTTTTATCAGACGAGGACCCTACCTTGGCAGTTGTGCATGCTGGACCTTTCTGCTCTTCGACTTACGTTATCCGGGCGCGTTTTCGACGTTCCCCGATGCTCCTTGGTATTTTTGCGCGTCGGTTTTGTTCCTCCCATTGCACCGATTCTCCCTACCTTCTCGGCGGATGTCTTCCCGTTTGCTGCCGTTTCCCCTAATCCCGGGCATTCTTTTTTCTTTCCCCTTGTTCGAACGTTCGGCATTTCTTTTCCCCGGCTGCCTGGACAAGTCTTTCGTCCCGTGATCCTGGTCGATTTTGACGTGCGAGTGCTGTCCTTTTTGGTCTGCTCCTGGCGAGGGTCCACCCCGCGATGTTTAGACGTTATTGAATTATTTCTTTTTTTTTATTGGTCCCTATCGCCCCCTTCCTCGCTTCTCGCCGCGACGACCAAACTTCAACAACGTGTTTTTTCCGGGGCACGCCCCTTCCCTTCCAGGACTCTTTTCCGGTGAGTACGGCGAATCCAAATTAAGCCTCTTGTTCCTTTTTCTGATAAAAGGTCGCGTGTCATCCAGGCGAGGGGTGGAGAATCCGTGCCCCGCCTTTATCGAGCTACAGTGGATATCACCCCTTCCCTAGGTTCAGATGTTGTTGCGATGTGGTCCAAGTCGCTCTTTTTTTCCTCCCTCCCTTTGTTTTGTCGAGTCTCCCTCCTTTCATCCCCACTCGCCCGCGCCCGATCTCACCTGTGTTTCTTGATCGGACTTTCGAGTTCGCTGACGCCCCCTTGTAAGCTGATACGTTCCCCCCTTCTCCCATTCGACCCGAAACCTGTACGTAACCCTCTCGCTTCGATGTGGATCCCCTTTGAAGACCCCTTTGAACTCTGTGAAGTTGCCCTAGCTGCCTGAACGCACTTCCATCATTGTTTGCAGGGCGTATTCTGAGCGGCGAGTTTCTCATCTTTATATCGACGCCAACGGTGCGGCTCTTTCCCGGATCCCTTCTTTTCAATTCCTTTTCGACCTTCCCCCCCCCCCTTCGCCCTAACATCCTCCCCCCCATCTAGCTATTCCTTATAATCTCTTCGAGTCATCTTACGGTTGAAGCCCTTTTCTCCCCCCTTCCCTATCTTCAGGAACCCTCCCCCTTCAGCTGTTCTGTTCCCCGATGGATTGTCCTGTCGCTCATCCCAAACACTTTAGACCTTACTTCGACCCTTCTTTATCGACCCTCTTTTTGAACTTATTTTTGGACCGTCTCCCCTATCGCCGATTCCGATGTCATCGCGCCGTGACCCCCCCGGGCTCAAGGTAACATCGCTGTCTCTCCTTTCATCTTATTACCCATGCCAATGTCAGTCCGCTTATGCTTTTTCGTCTGTTGCCCTTTTTAACAGATTCCAAGGGCATTTCCGTTAGGTTTCTTTATTTTTTCAACGGGTTCCTCCCCCCCTTTTTTTTAGTCATCCATAGCATCAGGATGGGCTTTCGCTGGCCAGAGTCCGTCAACCGCCCTCCACCTATAGTCCCGCAGCATTTCCGCCCCTCATTTCCCCCGTGAAGAAAGGTAACAAATTTTTTTCCCTCCGTCTCTCCTTCCTCGAGCTTTTTCAATTCATTTTTTTCCTGATCGGCAAAATTCTGTCGCCCCATTTTGTTTTAGTCGTTCCCCATCTATTCTCTTCTCTCAAGTTATCGATAGGCATTGGTTTTTCTCTCCCCTCGTGACCGCTCTTTGACAAGAGCTTTCTTTATATTACTCTTCCCCTAGTCCCTCTGAAGCTCCGTACAGCTGACTACTTGTGCGTCTCGCTTTCGGAGCCTTCGGAGGGCCCCTCTTAAGTTGGACGGAGTCCCTCGACGCAAATTTTCTTTCTGTTATCTCGCGTCCTCCGAGTCTTCCCTCCATCCGACGAGCCCCCTCAATTCTTTTTTCTATCCCTTCTTGAAACTTTTTCTGCGTTACTCTGGTCGATGAGTGAATCTCAGTTCTCCTGATACGCTTTCCTGCAAACACTGAAATTTGTGCAGCATCCCTGCTATCCATGGCTTAACACGAATATGACGACAGTACCCGGATTCAAGCTTCTTCAACCCCCTCGCCCCTCACGGTGAGCATTGCCCCCTTACTTTTTCCAACCCATCCCCACTGAAGTACCGATTTTCTCCTGAGGTCTAAATGGATCCACTCGTCTCCTGGTCTTCAAAGGACTCTGACTCCCTCTTTCAATTCCCTGTCCTGTCTCCCTCTATCCATGCTACCGGCTCTCGCGGCATCCCCCCCAACCTACACTAAGACCTTCTTCTAACTCCCGGTACCCCCTCGGGGCCGGGGGTAGGTTTTCTTTCTTTCTCGCCCACTTTGAGATTTAAAGTAGCACTGATTTCTAACCCTGGCCCTGTCTTTGTGCAATCTTTCAATCTCGGTCGGTCCCCCTGCCTGACCAATTTCCCCCTTTATCTTGGCCTTGTCGTCGCCGTCGGGAACGTGTTTCAACCCGCTCGTGCTCATTCCCCGTCAAAGCTGTGTTGCTTCCACCCGATTTTCCCCCTCAATTTCCAGACGTTACCCGCAGCTCCTTTTCGACCTTGTGCATTCCCAAATCCAGCTGACCTTTTATCCCCCTCCTCACCCTCACCCCCCACAATTCTCACTGAGGTGCTTGTCCCTCGAAATCTTCATCCCATCCCCTACTCGTTCATCGTTACCCGATCCTTTTTTGGAACGACACGCTTTCCTTCTCCTTGAAATTTCGTAAGCTTCGTTCTCTACTCCCCTCTCCGTTTCCTCCCGAATCTTCCCCTGACCTGATCACGCGACCGCCCTTCTTCATCAGTTCCTTTTCTTCTCCTCTCGATCTCCTTTGCGGACTTTTCCTCCGATTCGCCCACAATGTCAGTTTTGACTTTCCGGTTCCCGAGAGAAGTCCCCGGCCCCCTTTCCTTCCCCTGTCAGATATTGTGGGTCACTTCATCCTTTTTTTTCCCCTTCCCCCTCATGCCTTTCAAGTTGTACTTATTCCTTTGACGTGATCTCATCGGCGCCTTCCCAGCGCATTTTCTCCCTCCCGCCGTCCCTTTCCATACCATCATTCGAAGGCCTTTCGTTGTCTCGGCATACTCCAGTATGGACGGTGCGTCGGTTGAATTCGGCCGTCGAAACTTCTCTTCTGATTTAATTTACAGAACCTACCGCGCCACGGCCCACTTGATTCTCTTCCCCGAACCATTTCCAGGACTCCCAACCTGTTTCGGCTCTCTACGACGCGTATCTGATTGGTATTTTTTCTTTTTTTCATCTGCTTTTCCCTTTTATACAGCATAATCTCTCTCTTCCTTGTTTTGATTAGATGTCTGTCTCGATCCTCCTGCGTCAGAAGATGATCGACTCTGCCAAATGCCCCTACTCGCGTCGCCCTCGTGGTGTCTCTCTCACTTCCTTTCCCTTCTGCTCTGGGTTGCCCGTTGACCTGCGCGGCAACGGGTTTCCCTTGCCCGCGGATGTTGCTGACCTGGGTCGGCTCGACGTGAGCCCCTCCTTTCCTCTCGTTCATCATTTTAGTTTCTCCTGGCCTCAATTCCTTGGTCGACATATTCTCTGAGGGTCTTTCTCTTTTTTTTTTCTGTTCTTTCCTTACCACTCTTGCGCCAGGAGCAGTAAGTTCTCTTTTTGATTATACAACTCAAGCTTCCGTTTCTGCCTCCACGTTTTCTGCTCCTGTCCTCCTTTCTCTTCCTCCTCTCTTCCCCTTTCTCTCCCGTGGGGCCTCCATCCTCCTCCCCATATCTGTTGTTTTCCGACCTTTTTTCCGTCAGTGCGCGAGACGTCCTCGTGAGCACTTCCAGCTTTAAGTTGGGATGATGGCACCTTGGTGGTCGGCTGTCCCCGCACCGTTATCGCGTTTCTCTATGCATGTCGCGGCATTCGATCTTGTGACGTTTCGCGTACGGTTTTCATTTAATGCGCTTGTGTGTTTTTTCGTCCAAGTGGAGGCGGGCGTCCTCTTCCTCTTCTCGCTGCAGTCATCTTTAGTGCTCCTCTGGGCGTGGTTCTTTGATCCTGTTTCATTTGCGTAAGGCGAGTCCTTGCATATTGGTTGCCCAACTCGGCGGCCTTTGCTCGGGTCGTGTGGTCCTCCCAAGTTGGAGAACTAGCACCTGCGTCTTTCTTTTTTTTCGTCTGAAGATTTTTCCAGCCGGGTCAGGGTTTTTTTCGAAGGGTTTTTTCCTCTGAGTGAGGGCGGGTGGACTGGCTGGTTCACAGTGCTATTAAATAAGACGTGTGCGCGTGCGAAGCCCCCCCCTCCCCCTTCTGTCCCTGATGGACGTTTTCCCCTCCCTTTGGATCCTCTTTGTTTTTCCTTCGAGAGTGTCTTGTTTCGCCGCGTCGCCGCGGCGTGACTTTTGATTCTTTCCGGGCTTTTCTCTCTTGCAGTTCCCCCTCTGTTTTCAGACAAGGCTTTTTTTTTCTGTGGTCGGTTTGACGTTTTTTAACTGCGGTCTCCCTTATGTTTACCGACATCGTCCCTCCTCGTCCTGGGTTTGTTGGAGGATTCGGCCCTTTTTTTTTCCGGTCTCTTTCCCTCGCGATAATTTTTTTGCTGCTTCCTCGTTTTTCCCCTCCTTTGGAATCTTTTTTGCAATTTACTCTGGCCTCGTGGCTGTTTTCACCTTTACCTCGTATCCATTTCCGCTGTTTTCCAGGCCGCCCCTAGGGAACTCTCTGCTGATCTAGTTTCCTGGCGACGACATTCCCCCCTGGATGGTTTCGCCGTCGCGCCGAAACTTTCGCCTTCCTCCGTCTCTAACGCTCGGCGTCAGGTTTTTTCCCCTTGCGATCTCCGCTGCTCGCTTCCTTTACAGCCGGTTCCCTTGCGGCTCTTTTTACGTAACCCCCCACTTTTCGACGATCGATCATTCTTTCTCCTCCCGGTTTTTTTTTTTTATTTGTACCGACGAACAGCTCTGTGACATTTGCGCATCCTTTTTTTCCGCACATCGGAAATATATCCGCGCCCATGAGTGCATTTTATCGAAGGAAAACGGTTTTAAGTGTTACTTTTCCCCAACCAGTCGTTCGTCAGTGGTTTTTGCATTGAACTTCTGCACTGTGCAAGTCTGTGCTCCTGTCCTCGTGCGCGGCCCCCTTTTGATCTTTGGAGATGAACTACGGTTTGGGACTTTTTTTTCCCCGACGTTCGCACGACCTCGGTACCTCCCCTGCCGATTCTCGCGGGACCCCGACGTAGCAAGCGGGATTTCTTTAATTTTTTCGTCCAGATGTATGCGAGTTCGCTGCGGAGCTTTGACGTTAGCGGACGTTGCCGCATCCCGAGTATCGGAGCCAGATTTGGCGTTTCCTTTTTCTCCTCTCTGTCAACCCGCATTATATCTCGTCCTTAATCCCCCCCTGCCTTTGACGGCCCACTTTTGCTGACGCCCAGCGGCCTACACCAGTTGCTCTTTTGTTTTTTCCGTTACCCTGTGTCTTTTCTAACGCGCAACCGGATGCATGTATTTTTTGTTGCGCGGCTTTTACTTTGAGTATCATTACGAAGGAAGTTCGTCGTGCCTGGCCAGGCGCTACCTGGCTCTAGGTTTCGGGTTTTTTCATAGGTCGATGCGCGCACGTCTATTCTTCAAGTGGAGTCTTCCCCTCGAGTGAGTGGCCACTCGCGTTCCATTCACTCGATAAGCCTTCCTTTGTTTCTTTGATCTCCCCCCTCATATGCAGATTCACGTTCATTCGGCAGGCGACTCCACCACTAAGCCTCTGCGGTTGCTTCCTTACAAGGCCGGTGTCGGACCCCAAGTTGCGGGGGCTCCCAATTTCGGCGTACGAAGGCTTTATCATCTCGATGGAGTCTCCCTCTAAAGCTGTGCAGTGGCGCTTCCTGGTAAATGCCGTCTCTC
>Ga0179593_1531420_pt1 | contig 12698 bp, 8 predicted proteins | sample CZODoug2_1_08_16_FD_185931 | JGI IMG/M metagenome (GOLD analysis project Ga0179593, IMG submission 185931) | Vadose zone soil fungal communities from Angelo Coast Range Reserve, California, USA - CZODoug2_1_08_16fungal (PacBio error correction) | ecosystem: Environmental > Terrestrial > Soil >... | reverse complement strand
TGAATTTGCCCGTAACCCCTGTCTCCAAGTCTAATTCGCGCCCCCCCTCGAGCGAACGACATCAAGTCACACCGCATCGTCCCCCATGGTTAAAGAAGTAGACCGAAGAGGGCAAGATTTCCCCCCCCCCCCCCATTCGTAATTCTGTTTTGACAGGTTTCTGAGGTCTTGACAGCGGAGTGAATGCATGAAGGGTATCCCAGTTTTTGGCCAAGGTCACCCGACGGGAAGGGGAAACTGCTCCCCTGTGCACCCAACCTCACTACCTCCCCGCTCTGACTCACTGTGGGAAAAGGTGCCCCCTTTTCTCGTAACAAATCGGATGTGCTCTCAGTTCGATCTTTTCGTTTTTTAGAAAAGGATAACCACGGACAATTTTGTTCCCCCCCCTCGATTGCTCCCTTTGGATTGCAGTTCCCGGACTCCATATATTCTAAACTCAGTTTGGCTCCTTTTCTGGTTATAGCATTTCCCGTCGCGATGACGAACCATGACGCGGTCAATTATTTTCCTCTCCACACCCACTGTGAGAGCAAAGATCATGGACTTCGTCAGACACCATTTCCCCCCCGATCGCTTTTTTAGGCATTCCTTTAGGTCGATGAAGATTTCTCCTTCGAATAAAGGAGTGTCCCCCCAATCGCACGGGCGCTTTTAAATGCCCCCTCCCTTTTCTGTAGACATTTTTGGGAATAAAAGGAAAATGACCTTCCACACCCCACTTTCCGCTTCCTCCTCCCAATTCCAAAAAGAAAAAAACTCCGAAGTAACACTTACCTCAGGTTAGAATTAAGATCCCTCTCCCTTTCAACGCCCTCCCCCCTCCACACAGTGCCCGTCATCCTGAGGCAGCCTTGCCATCGCATCAACCGACACTTTGCTTTCTATTTCCCGCGATTTTACGGGAGCGAAGCGCCACATTAAGCTCAGAATGGGCTCTATTCCCTTTTCTTGAAAGCTTTCTCTCCTTCCCTGGAATATCAAAAGTAACTAAGATCTTTCCCCCTTCCCCCTTTTGAGAGCATCTTCATCTTTACGTTGATCCAAATTCAGAAGAACTTCTCCCTCCTCCTCAATTCCTTTCCCCCCCCACCGTCTGAAATCTTCCCCCTGAGGTTTGGCTTTACTAATACTTAATTTTACTCAGAATTAATACTAAAAGTCCCAAATTTTTTTTTTTCCCCTTGAATCCGATGGGCAGCATCCCAAGAGAAGGCTTTCCTCAACTCTCTAGTTACCCTTTTTTACTCTGAGCTTCCGGTAGTAAATGAGAAGGACCCTTCCCCGCCCCTCCCTCTTAGTTGAGTTTTTTTAGTTGGGTGTCGAGTTCCCGAGACCTCTTGACCATGTTTTGCGTCCGGTAAGATACTTAATTGGAAGTGGGGATGAAAAGTTTTTTCTGGATCCCCCCCCCCCCCTCCTTTGGTGGAAAGTGACTGAGACCGTTTGATTTTGAGAACAGTCCCCCTCCTGTCTGGACATTAAGAGACCGCCAACGATATAGGGCGGGGGGGAGGAGGTTACGAGAAGCAGTTCCCGCTCCCCCCCCCCCAATACAAAAGAAAACACCGCCAAAAACCCAACGCCGAAAACCCCCCATACCCCACCAAAAACACCCGAAACCCCCACCCCCCCACCTAAAACAAAAAACAAAAAAACACCCAACCCCCAACCCCCCCCCCCAATACCCCCACCCCAAAAACCCCACCCACCACAAACCCCCACCACCCACCCCACACCCCCCAAAAAAAAACACCCCCACCCCCCCCCCAAACCCACAAACCCCAAAACACAAACCAAACCCCCCCCCCAAAACCCAAAACCCCCCCCCCCCCAACAAAAAACCACAAAACCCACCCACCCCAACCCCCCCCCCCCCCCAACCCCCCCACCCCCCAACCCCAACCCCAAAAACCCCCCCCCCCCCCCCCCCCCCCTGGAACGCCCATTCTTCTACTAATTCCTCGTTCGTATCAGCAGCGACTTTGCTGAACTTCCCCATTCGATACCAACTTCCATTTCTTCGGCGGTAGCCTAAGTCCCTAAATCGCACGGGCCCTTTCCCACAAGCCTTATCGAATTTTTTTCAACTTCAATTTGTTTGGATAGATTTAAAAGAACCCTCCCCCCCTAACCCTGATGTCACCCGAACCCATGTCTGACGTCTGACTTTTCCTTAATTCCTCTTTTCCCTCTCTTGGTTTTTTGGGTCAAACGATCTCCCGCATGTTCACATTTCCTTTTTTCCCAGGTTGTGCACAATAGTTCGAACCCGTTAGGCTTGCTTCCTCATCCCCCTGTAAACCCCCATTACCACCCGCCGTTGAACATGCATGACATATTTTTCTTCCTCGTGTCAATCTTTGCCCTGTGACGGCTCGCTTTCTTGCCCTTGATTTGTTTTCCCGCGCCTCTCTCGAAGGTTGTCTCGCTCTCACTCGACGAGAACAGCTTAGACTTGTTTGAATGAGGCAGGAGGAGGAGAGACGGGAGGGAAGGATTCTCGCTGACGAGCGAGGGGGAGAAAGGGAGCGGAGGAACAGGAAGGAGAGCGAGAAGACAGGAAACGGAGGACCCTTAGCTACCGCGCAGAGGAGACTGCCTGAGATCTGTAGAGGGGTCAGCAATAGTCCTTCGTGACCGAAGTGCGGTGGGACAGTAAAGAAAGAGAAGCCCCCTGCGAAAGGACACTCTACGCGCTGATACCCGCTGAGGTTACCAGGACAGGAGGGAGAAGTCTTTACGGCCCTCCTCCAGTGCTCTCATTCTTCCTTGACCTTCGAACTTAAGCAGAGCAAGGAGAAGGGAGAGAGCTAGCCGTAGCTCCTTAAGGCTCTCCTCGCGAAACAAAGAAGAAAGCCTCTGAACGAAGCCCTCAGCCGGCTCCTAGAGAGAGGAAAACAATCGCGGAACGAGAGCTCGAGGTGAAAAGAGGAAAGAAAGAGACCGTTCGGCTCGAGACGGCAAGGAGGAAAGAAGAAAGACAGGGGGAAGGAAGGTATAGAGGGAGAGAGAAGGAAGAAGAGCGTTCCTTCCCTACGAAATGCCTTAGGAACGCTCGCGCGTTACAACCTCCTCCAGTGTCATAGGAGGAGACCGATTTCTAGGGAGGAATCTACGCTGTACCCCGAGAGAAGGCCATAGGCCCCTACATCGTAGAGGGAGAGCGGTTTCCCGCACACCAGATAGGGAAAGAGACAAGAGAGAGGAATTCACCTCTCAGGCTCTGCAGAGAATCGATGAGAGAGCCGTAAGAGGCCCTCACTATCGAAAGGAAGGAGACCCGCCCAAGTGGGGAGAAAAAGGGGGCGAGAAACAGAAAACTAGCTTTGAAGCGGCTTCAGGAGAGAAGGGTTTCAAATTCTCACACTTCCCTCTTCCCTAGCCAATTCGAGATAGATGACAGTTTCGGATAGCGCAATAACGATCGTCGTCGTACAACGCAGAGACAAGAAATAACGACTCTACGCTAGAGGAGAAAGGAAGGACTGGGACAAAAAGCAGAGAAAGCAAGAGAAATACGGGACCCCTTGACTCCAATGAAAGAAGCTTCTTTCTTCTCGACAGACCTGTAAGAGTACGCGTGGAGAAGAGGGAAGTTAGAAGCCCAGAGAAAAGAGTGACCTGAGAAGGAAAGACTTACCTAAGGAAACGGTCCCACCACACCACGTCGAACACCAAGAGGACAGCAGAAGAGCCTGGGCCTCCTCACCTTTACTTCCCCAACACATCCAGGAGCAACAATGCTCGCGGTCGACGATAGTCGCGACACGAGGGCAAAAAGACAAAAGAAAGAGAGAGGAGACCGATCCAGGCCTAAGGACGCTCCGTTACGAGGTAAGTAGCATCGAACTCAGCCCCAACATCAGGACTCGTAACGAACATGAGTCTTCTGGGTGTGTCGATTGGAGGCCTACGTCCCCCTGTGATTCCGGAGCCACCCACCCTGTTCACCCTTTCCCAGGTGATCCCTTCTTGACCCAGTGACTTATGTGCCTTTGTCGTTTACTCTTAGTCTGCGTATCCCGCCGTTCTACTTCTTCATGTAAAGAGACAGCCCCCTGCGATCCTCAAGATGTGTGACCGTGTAGGATCCTGTCCTCCCGAATGTCTCTTTTGCACTCCGAGGTAGGGGTGTCGCGTTGACTTATTTCCTTCATCCCTTTTCGCCCCTTTTGACCACTTCGATTAGTTCCGTTCCCACCCTGACCTTTTCGTATCTCTTGAAAGGTTAACAAACCCCTTCCTCATGAGAATTGCCCATCTTATGTACCCCTTTCCCTTTTCTATCAAGATAGAACGATCCCCCCCCCCCAAAACCGGCCGTAATTTCTTACATCGTTCTTGCTCCCCCTGTATGTTTCTTTAGGCGCTGTCGACCTTCCACTGTTCAGTCGTTGGGGTAGTTCGTCAAGGATTGTCCTGAATCAAGATTTTCTCAGGGGTATCGAATTGACAGTGAAGGGCAGGTATTCCTCTGGATAACCTGATGCAGCGTTTCCTTCTCTCTTTTCATAATAACTTCCTTTTTTTTTTTGTCGATCGATTCAGCAGAACACATTTTTTCTTACGAGAGGACTAAGACGCGTTCCCTTCCAAATTCTCCCCAATTACTTGCAGGAGCAGCGGCATCCTGAGTACCCTTCCCCTAACGACACAGCCATCAACCCCTTTTTTAGCGGCCTTTTCCCCTCAGATATCATGAAGAAGGGGGCCCCCCTTCGATTTTTCAAAGGACACTCGGTGTAGTTTCTTTCAGTTTTCCTCTTCCTGTTTTCGAGCTCTTCGTGTCATCAGACGTAGGACTATCTACTTTTCGTCGCATTCGGAAGACTTGAACTCGATACTTTTTTCCCTTTCCAAACCCTTTTTCACTTTTTAAGGGCAATTGGGAACGGAACCCCTAGTCCTCGTTTTTTCCTTTCCCGAGAGTTGCGTTATACGAAGCCAGTCTAGGGACTCCCTTTCTTTACAAAGCGATAAAAACCGCATGGACCCCATACACCGCTCTAAGAGGCTTCGGATTCCCTAACATTCTTCTGGGTGACACCCCCGCTTGAGACGGCCTCTTTGATCTTTTTTGTTTTCAACGACCCTCAAGCCGAAGGCGATATCCTACGTCTACTTTTTCCCCTCCCTGCTGGAACCCTCCCCCCTTTTTTTTATATTTCAAAGATGCGTTCCCTTTTTCTATTCTTAGGATTCGAAGCTCTTTTGTCCTTCATTACAGATTCTCTCTCATTTGACCCCCAGCGAACCCCCAAATCCAAGATTTTTAAGCAGAACCATCCTTTTTTTATCTTTCCTATATGCGTTTTTTCCTTTTTTACTCCCATCAATGCTGATTAGACTCCAGTCAGACGTGCGATAGATCCCGGTTTTTTCCCGCTTCCCACTTTAATAGTCCCCTTCCTGTTTTGATTCGTGGGCGTGTAGGAAATCTTGGTACCAGTTATAAGAATCGGGGGGCATGGACTAACTTCTTCTATCGGTCATTCATTTATGACCAAACCTTGATTTCTTGATTTTCCCCTTAACGGAATTGGCCCTCCCCCGTAATCTTTTTTTACCTCCGGAGCGACCTGAGCTTCTACTCAAATAAAGGGAAACACGCAGAGATTTCAATTTTCCAGGACTCCTAAATCCCAGTTGGATTACCCGCAATTTTGTTCTCAAGAAGATAGAGGACCCTGTTTTTTTAGGGCGTTCTTCCTCCTAGATAACGAAAGGGACTCTTTCCCCTTCCCACCCATGACTACCGGGAACATTACGATAGTTTTTCCCACCCCCCCCCCCGATCGAAAGAGAGATTCACTTTCAATCCTCTTCAACCTTCTTACTTTATTAGAAGTCTCTGTGGGGATTTTAGGTAGCAACCCCTCCCACGTTCTCCAAATTGAACGTTGGCACCTACTCTTGTTCTTGCCACTGTTCCCGTCCATTGTCGATTTAAGGGTCACTCTTGTGTTTTCGCCGTTTCTGGGGTATTCTTTTCTGTTCTTTGTAACGGTTCAAGTCTTCTGCTTTTCAGACTGGGAATGTAGGCGAATCCCTATCTTTCTACGATTCCTTTCGGACTTTTTTTTTTTACAACCTCATCACCCGCCCTATCGTTTTGGTTTCGGTGGTCCGCGGGAAACAATGATCGCCTCTGTGCCCTGGTTTCTTCCCTGGCGACACTGTCAACTTCCCTAGGGATTTTCGACCCCGGTCCCTCATGGCAAATGGGTATCTTCCGTTACCCCCTGACTCAGCCCAACTTTTCCCCCCTCTCCCAAAGAAAATCCTTTTCGAAAATCCTTCGATCCCCTCGTGCGAATTTCCGAATCGTAACGCCTTTCACTTTGCGGCCCTTCCACCATTTATTTGCACGTTCGCCTTGTTCGCCATATTTCTTCATGGGGACTTTTCCCCTCTTTTTGAGCTGAGCGCAAGAGATAAGGCCGAAAGCGCCACTCTTGTTTTTTGGGACTTGGCGTATCTTCGTGACCTTCTGATAGTCTTTTAGATGTCTCCAACGTCCCCATATACTCTCCCTCTCCTCCCCCGTTGTTCTTCTCCTTCTGGCGTTCCCCAAATTCGACTCGACTCCTAATGAAAGAATTAACGAAGAAAATACCCCCTTCTAAATGCGGCCGGTGAGCTTTCTCATCTCTTTCGCTCTCTCCCCCCCCCATTCCCCTCCCCACATTCCCCCCTTATGGCACTACAATGCCGGCCCTTTCCCGCCCCTTTTTTTCAGGGTTCTTGCTTCCTCGCGGAAATTGCTCCCCCCTTTTCATGGACATCTTTTTCCGCGATTTTTTGAGTGCGACGGTTGTTGGGTGATGTCTCTTTTTCTTCTACATTTTGAAAGGTGAGTCCTGGGTTTTTTGTTACAGTCAAGATATTCCATGGGAGGTTTATGCCCCCCCCCCTCCGTAGAATCCATAGTATTTCCCTTGAGCAGTGCGATTTTTTGAGCCCTTATAGGTAATTTTCCCTCATTCATCTATTTCTGTTGTTCTGCCTTCAGATACTACGCAAACTCCTCCCGTTGGTCCGACTTCCCCTTCCCTTTCTCGTCGCACATAATAGGAGTGGACTTCTCTCCCCCATTACCTTTTTCCCCCCCTAGTAGATGCGTAGAGTGAGACCCCCTTCTCTCCCCCCCTTTCTAACCCATCAAGTCCCTGCACTCCCCCCTGGCTTGAACACGGTCAAGCCCCGGCTTAATACCTTTCTTGTTGCCCCTTTTTCCTTCTGTAGATGTCCTTAAAGTCAAACCCCCAAGCGCCTTCAAATTGGCCGCGACCCTCTCCCTCCCCTTTTGTCATTTTTTAGCGCGTTCGATGGTTGGGTCAACCTTCACCCTTTCCTCATGGGTCCATGTTAAAATAGTTACGACCCTTTCCCCCCTCACTCCTCCAAGTCCAACACCCCATGCCCATTTTTCTGGGTCTGGACGTTGAGAGATGAACGGGGCTTAACGAAGTCTTTCCTGCTCTCTCCGGTTTTTTCTTGCTTTGTTTCGAAAAAGAGACCCCACGAGCTCCTCGACATCTTGAAGGTCCCCGTGACTTCAACCCCTCCCTTTATTCTAAAGGTTGGTAACCAATGCAGTTCTTGCCCCCTGAGACGGGCACATAGCGTTTCTAATTGCCGTACTTCATTGGCAGAAGGGAAAATCTCCCAAGAATCGTGCTACTACTTATCCCCAACTCACGTCAAAAACCCTTCTTCCTCTCCGTTCCGTGTTTGTAATCGAAGTAACTTCCAACCGTGTTGTTACCCCTCCCTAGATACTTCCTACGAACCAACCACCTTGGTATTCTCCCCTGATATGGGTTTTCTTGGCCTTCCTTTCTCATAGTATGGCTGCGAACCACAAGGCGTGCTTATATAATCCGCCCATTTTCCCCTCCCCCCATTGAAACGAATTTATTTTCCCCTTGTCTCGGTAACAGATAGTGATCCATATAAGCCGGTCTTTAATGGATTTAGAAACGATCCCGACCCGAGCTCATGTATCTTCTCCCTCTGTTCCCCCCCTGCTTGTAGGAGGACTCCTCCTTCTGAGGGAATTTGGGAAATAGGGTCTGTTTTTCTTTCTCGTGCCTCCCGATCGCATGGATGCCTAACGACGGTTTTTTCCCGTGGACCAACTTCGACCCTTCACTTTCCCCCGTAGGAACCCTCTTTCAGTACTGATATAGGACCCGTAGAACCTTTACCCCTTTGAACAGAATGAGAAACGGACAGCTTTTCAGATTTCGCAAACTGGCAGTCAGAGAAGCCAGAGCGACCCTGGTCACACACTCCAACCAAAAACCCCCCCCCCGCAAGCCCCCCCCCCCAGGCACCAAAAACAACAACAAACCACAACCTCACACCCCCCCAGACACAAAAATCCAACCCCCCCCAAAAACCCCCCCCCCCAACAAACCCCCCAACCCCCCCCACCCAAAAGCGAAATAACACTCCAGGGTCCCCCCTTTGCGCCAAGGAGCTGCGGGGAGACCCTGTGGTTCTTTAGATGTAGACCCGACCGGTCTGCAATGGCGTTGGGGTCACTTTTCCGTTTCCCACCTGCTCCTTTTGCAACGATTTCTTCTTGGGCCGGGCGCCGCAATGGCGGTGTCCCGGCGTAAGGTTCCAACTCGAGAGGTGGACTATTAGATGTAATCCTCCGTTTTTTGTCTCCCTCGTTCCCCGCCAACTCGTTTGGACCTTTCCTCTCCCCCTCAATTCCTCCCTTGCGTTCTGACGCCATCTCCCTTCTCCTGTCGCTGATTGTATCCCTTTTGAGTTCTTCCCCTTTCCCCAGACCCCACCCGAAATTGCTTACCTTTTTGTATCCATCACTCTTTTTCCTATCTGACAGCAGTGGGTGCCTATACATTCATGCACTTTCACCCTCCTTTGTGCGTACGACGTTAGCGAGCGTTGCCGAGCCGCTTCAAGTTCCCCGACGCGAGTCCTCTTAGATTAGGGAACTCTTAACTCGTCTTTGGGTTCCCTTCCCCCTCTCCTTATCTCAATACCAAGGTTCTCAGGGGACCTTCTTCCTACCTAGCTACTTTTCGATTCCGATACCCCTTCTTTAGGTCCCTTAGCTTCGGCGCGCTCAGCCCACAGCCCATACCAACTCGATTGAAACATAATTCAGGAGTTTTTTTCAGGATCCTTCAAAGGGGCCAAGCTCGACTCCTTAGATTTCTTGATGGGCGAGTGTCCTCAATAGACCTTACGCTTTTTTTGTTGTTCTATCGAGACGGGTAATAGCGAATTCCCTTTTCCCCTCCTCACCACAGACCGCATTCATGTTGCACATGGGCGTTTCTTCCGTCTTTTCCGTGTTTTTTTTAGCCGTCAATCCATTAGAGTGCGAGATACTTTTCCAATTCCCTCACCCTATTTTCACTCTGTCCGAAAACTTCTGGTGTTTTTGTTTTTCCCTTCTCGGGCTTGAGTCCGTAAGACAATCACCTGATTTTTCCTTCCCCGATTAAACTTCCCCTCCTCGATCCCCCGCTTGTTTTGATCGGACACTTTTTAACGAACCGGAATGGGATTCTTTTCTCTCCCCTTATTTTCGTTGTTCGGCAGGGTTTGCTAGCCCCCCTCCTGACACTTTTTCCTTTTTTTTTAGCACCGCTTTTTTCGGCTCCGTTTTTTCGAACTTTCCCTCTTTAGCCACCCACTAATAGACCCTCGGTTTCCCCCCTTAACTGTAATTGCCCGTCACCGATTTTTTCACAGTTTCCCCCATCGAGCTTTTTATAGACGGTACATCCGGGCCAAACGGCCCAGTAAAAGGTCACCTTCCTCCGTCTCTTCTAAGACCCTCTTGTGTTCATCCAAGAAGAGATTGTCCGTTGGGTTGACTCTCTGCCCTTTCCGCGGTGAAGAAAGTGAGTCAAATCCCAAGTTCCCCCCTCCCCGGGCCAACCCTATCCGTTACAAACTCAAGACTCCCGTGAATTACTTTCCGCAACAGTGAGCTTCCCCCCACCTTTTGCCTTTCTCCTTTACTATGTTTTCTGTTCGTTCGTCTCAAATCAAAGACACTGTACAATTGACCGGGAAACCCTTTTTTGAATCCTTTTCTTTTCTTGTTCTTCCGGGCTATTTCCGTCCTTTTATTCCTTCCATCAGGGAGCCTGTTATTTGGGGTATTCCGGTCCTCCGTACTTATGCAGACTCGCGGGAATGTAGATTCTATATCAACTTTTTTTTTTTATGTTTCAGCCCGATGAGGAAGTCCCTTTTTTCCTTCCCCAAATTCCTTCTTTGCGGATTCTCTTCTTCCCCGGCACATGATCGATGCGATGTGCACCATCTTCCGTTCTCCAAAATGCCTTTCGCAGAACCGTCCAGTTTTGTTTCTCCCATTGGAACCTACAGGACTCTTCCCTTTCCTATTTGCATCCAATTCTGAAAGACCCAAAAAACTCACCCATCAGCGATGTAGTTGCTTGAACAGTCTTTTACTACCCACGAGCTACCCTTTTTTGACCAATTCCTCCATCAGAACTGAAGGGAAGAAGGATTTCTTCCCCCAATGGTTTTACAGCCATTGATGTGAGCCGGCTTTTCACTTCAGTATTTCAATTTTCCCATAAGAATTCTCAGGGGCGTTAGTTTGTACCTTTTTCTTCTTCTTCGCCTCCCGTCTGAATTGGCTCAACAGTCAATCATCCCGATCCCTATGAGCTCTTTACCCGTGACTGTTGATCCACCCTTCCCGACTCCGTCTTTTCCCGACTAGGAGAAGCTTTTTAACTTCCTCAAACCCCCTCCTGAATTAACTAGTGCCTCGGCGCTTTAGATAATACTCGAGTGCGATCCCCACCCTCCAGCGTTCTTCACCTAAACGCTTTTGACCCCTTCCGGGCTCCCCCCTCCAATTGTTTTTCTTGTGGCTTTAACAACTTGTATCTCTGTACGGAGTAGAAACTTTTGACCTTCTCACCAAATCTCTCTTGCCGTTCTAACGAGTTGATTGGGTTCTGGTCCCCCCGTTATATCCCTTCAAGTGGAAAGTTGAGTAAAGTGCTGATCCCGGGCTTTGATGACAAAAGATTCTGAAAAATCGGTATGCTGCCCTTTTTTAAGTGAGATTTTCCCCTTATAGGTATTCAAATCGGAATCGTCTTGTTCCCCCGCGCTCCTCTACCGAGACGTCTTATGATGGTACATCTCTCGGCATCCGTGTCTTTCCAATACTCCGCTATTAATTCGACTTTCCCCAGTACAAGGTCGTATGCCCCCCCATTTTTTATACCGTCGACCTTAACTTCGATACCCCAGACCTTTGTTTTTCCCCTTCAGTCCATAATTCCTGAAATCTCCGTCCCCGACCCCTTGCCTTATCGCAGTGCCCAAGTCAATTGAGGTCTGGTAGCCCACAAGCACCACAGAAAATCCCCCCTTCTCCGCCCCCATGTTGCCCTGTGTCCTTTCAGGAATTAGAGCTTCTTTTTTCGTTTTTTTTAAATATCGGACTGTTCCAGGCCTTCAGTGGTCACCCCCCCCCGATCCCGGTCGAGAGAAATTTACCCAAACCCCCCCTTGACCCCCTTCCTTGACTTTGAAAACAATTGGAGGAGCACTATCCTGCTTTCCACCCCTCAACCTTTCCCCCCTGGGTAAATTCATTCTTCTCCTTCCCTTGACTTTAGTTATGCTTTAAAAGAGAGGCTCCCCTGCCCCCCTCCTCACATTGTAATGGCCCCCCCTACTTTGCTCCACCGCTTCCGGGAGGTCAAGGTTTCTCTTTCCCATTCCTCCGATCGCCGAAACAAACCAGAGACTGGGGGTCCCCCCCCCCCTTGACTGCCTCGAAGATCCTTAGACCGTAACAACGTCCCCGGCACGCCTCTTCTCTCGTATCCCATCCCCCCTTTTTTCAAATGTCGAAAAACCCATCGGTTTTCTGGATCCGACCCCAGCCCCCTTGGCTTCACGCCCCCACCCGACCTGCGACCCATAAATCTTTATGCCCCCCTTTTTGATATAGGTTATGTAGCTTTGGCCCACGACGACTCGTCCTTCCCCCTTCCCCCCCCCAAATCTGCAGCCGACCCACTAATCTCCTCTGGATGCCACATAGAATGCCCTTTCCCTGAGTGAAGATGTTATGTTAATATTTTGATGATGATATAGAAGCTTCAGTTCTGGCTAATGATAACTCGCCCATCGAGGAAGTCCTCCCCAGCCGCTCCCGCTGTTAAAGTGCCGGTAGGCACCCTCATCCAAGAGAGCTTTTACACCTTAGAGATTTTAGGATTCCTGGGAGTCTTTATGCTCTCCTAGATCAGATAGAATGGAGAAGTTCCCCTTCGCGTCCGCATGGAAATGTATCCCCATCGTTTATCCCCCACGTCCCAGTGTGCAAACTATGTTTTAACTCATAGGACACGGAGTTTTTACCCCAAACCTTACATGTAATCCTTTTTAAGCGTTATTGACCCAATGTCTAAGGTAGAGAACCCGATCCCTTCTTCCCTCACACGGCATTTACCTTCATAAGTCGATATTTGAGACAACCCGTTTTTTATGGACTCGGTCGAGCTCCCCCCTGGTTCGAAACCTTCTTGCGGTTCTATCCGTCGGGAAGACCCTTTCTTCCAATTCTGTTCCCTCAGGTGTTTTTACGCAGTTGCCGGGGACGGGCGGAATTGCCATGCCCTATCTTCAAGTTTTTGCTGACCCCT
>Ga0179593_1438685_pt1 | contig 12698 bp, 15 predicted proteins | sample CZODoug2_1_08_16_FD_185931 | JGI IMG/M metagenome (GOLD analysis project Ga0179593, IMG submission 185931) | Vadose zone soil fungal communities from Angelo Coast Range Reserve, California, USA - CZODoug2_1_08_16fungal (PacBio error correction) | ecosystem: Environmental > Terrestrial > Soil >... | reverse complement strand
CCATCCGCCTCTTCACCCTGCGACCCGTGCCTGGAGTCAGTCGAGGTTTATAGGAAACAAGTTTGCGGCTTGCCTTTTCTCTACGCGAATTGGGCTAATTTCCGCCCCTCCTTGCTGGAAGGTCTGCCCGGGTATCTGTTTTGTTTAACCCGTGACACCGATCCCGTACACGTCCTTTTCCCTTTAATTGTGTAAGTTGGAAGGGGAATTTGTCTGGTACAAGACCGGTCCAAGTTCGTGGCCCCACTCGCTATACGTATTGAACGATGCCGCCACCCGCCCTCTGCGGCTGTTCTCAAGGAGTACAGTACGGTTACCGTTCATATCCTCGCGAGGCTCAAAGCACCCGTTGAATCCCGATTTATGGCTGCGCCTGCGTGGTGATCACCGCGTCATGGTTTTTTTTATTGATTCGGCCGTCCCCTATAGTCCTGTCGGAACTAGGACCGGCCCTTCGTTGTTCCCCCGGGAGTACCCCCTCTTGCTCTCCCCCCCTGCTGTTGGAAGGGATCTGGTACAGTTGTATTAAGGTGGTTTCCTAAGATCATAGGGACTGGCCCCCTGTTCCGCGCTCCCGTTTCTCCGCACGCGCCGTGCTGGTCTGAAACTTTGATTTCTTCGTTCTGAGAAGCATCCCGCTTGCGTTTTCTTGGCTTGTACCGCTCCTTCGGAGCAGTGTTGTATGGAATTTTTGTGTTGTCGGGAAGTCCCTGGGTATTTTCTTTTTCATGGTGTTCGCTTCCCAGCGGCTGCGGTCGGATTCCCGTTTGCCCGTTTAGTTGGCGAGGGTTGTGCTGGCCGTTCTTTTTTCAGTCTTTTCCATTACGAGGGGCGAGCAGTCCCGGCGGGCCCGTTCCTCTGACGTCCACCGCGCGCACCCGTTTTTGTGTGGTGAGTGGTTATAGTGTCAGTTCGCCCTCCCGTTGCCGCCGATTTTTTTCGGCACTTCTTGTCGCCAGGTCTAGCAGTTTGTTTTGCCGTTTTCCGCGTGGCGTGGTATGTCCCCAGCGGTTAATGGGAAAGATGGCGGCCCGTTCTTCCTTCGCGTCCTCCATCGTCGCAGCTTTCCCTTTTTCTCCACCAGCCACAGATTGGGCAATCCGGGACCCTACTGCCAGTTCCGCTTTCGGCGAGGCAGTGACCTCCCTCCGCCGGCTAGCGCGCTCGCGCCCTCGGAATCCGCCCCTAGCGGGGAAAGGTGCAGATCCTCACCCCCCGCCCCGTCCGAAGTTTCTTGGTTCCTGACTGCTCTTCCTGGCGGACCTGAGGGCCCGCGGCTGGAGCCCGTGACGGTAATCACTGTACGTTTATTCTGATTGCCCCTACAGGAGGTTTTTTTCCCTTTCAGCCGCGACCGCTCGAGTACGTCCTTAAAGCCCTTTCCGGCCGAAGGCCCACATCACCAACGTCAGTTTGCGCCTACGCCGCCGCCGATACCGTCCACGATGATGTGCCCCGGTCGTAATGCGGGCACATGCCATGGATCGTCGTTTAACTGCTTTTGATGGTGGCCGGTAGTCGGCGTGATGGCAGCGTGCGTACCGATTTTTTTTTTCCGTTATGCCCGTGTTTGCTGTTACCTGCAGTTCACACCCCTTTAATTTTAAGGCTTGTTTGCGTTTTTATTTTGTAGGAAAGCGTCCTCCGCCACACCACCCGCCTCCAGAAGTGGCGAGATGACAGGCCGTTCACCTTGGTGATGACCTCCCCACGGTTCCGAAGAGCAGGTTGTTTGGTTGATTCCGCTGGCTGACCCCCTCTACACGCTGGTTTGCGTGTTTATCGGCAAGGTGGAGGCGGCCCCCTCCCGCCGATTGCCCGATATGAACCGTCACTTTCAGTTCCTTCTCCATTCCTCTCACAAAATTTTCCGAAAATCGTCGATGCAAAAGACGAAAAGTTTGACTTGTTTCTTTTGACGCCGCCCACTGAATTTGCCCTTTAGTAACAGTTGACTCTTTTTTTTTTCCGGCGCTTTGACATAGACTCCCCTGTAGCCGCCTCAAGGCGAGATATACTGAAGTCGGGTTCTCCAGGAAGCGCGAAGCCACGCGTTTAGTCGGCGGCTCCCGCGTCCAGTTTGCACCGCAGGAGTCGTGATAGTTTTTCTCCATCTTCTCGCAAGACGCAGTGGATGCTCCCCCCCTTGCTCTTACTGAGACCAGGTCGCTCTTCCCCTTCCCCCCCCAGAGGGACGTGCCTTTTTTGTTCAACGGTACTTGCGTATCTTGTTGTGGGGGGGGGGGGGACGGTAGTGGCGGCGGAATTGAAACTCCCCTTTTCTGTTTTTGACCTACGGGGGAAGGTAATCAAAGTCTTCTTTTTCGCCAGGCACAACCGCTCCCTGATTGCCAATCAGCCAACTGAGGGCAGTCTTCCGATTAAGCCTTCCTGTCCATGAGTTGAACAGGCGTCGCCGCTGATACAGCGCCGAGGCTTGATCCTTTTTTTGGGAATTTTGCGGACCTGCGGTGGAGTTCCGGCGACGATTCTTGCCCCTCTTGCAAAAGGACACCCCCTTCGTTAGTAGAGCTCTTTTTTCCTTGAAGGATAGCGCGAGCTGTCTTGGTATCCGCCCCGATGCGTGCCTAATGGTAGTTTCTTTTGCCTGCGTTCTGATCGGGGACCTTTTTTTTTGGCCAGAGCGCTGCATTTCTTCCACGGACGCGGTTCTGTCCGACGGTGAGAAAGGTTGTTCGCTCGCCCCCACTAAAAGATTATCCGTCTTTTACAACACCGCGGCCGTCCAGGTCTATCACGGAGCTAGCCGTACTCCCCGTTACCCGTGTAGAAAGGGCTTCCGGGATTTGCGCGTTACTTCCTCCGACCAGGCGGTGAGATTCCCCGTTTGTAATCTTACCCTAGTACATCGTTCGGAAAAATAACTCTTTCTCTGTAGAGTAATCTTCTATTTCGCCTTCGAAAGAGAGACGCATCAATTTTTTTGACTTCTTAAGCGAGATTTTGGTGCTTCTAAGACAGACAGCCCGGAGAATTTAGCTAGAACAGCAGTATGCTGGATGGAGGCGTCATGTCCGGTCGGCCTTTCTTTTTCCACCTGTGCGGCCGACGGCGTAGGTTTTCTTTACTTGAGCACTCAAGGAAGACATGACTTTTCCTTTATTCTCCTATTATTAGCATGGGTCATCTACTTCCGTGCTGAACCCCCCTCTCTTTTTCTCACTCCTCCTCCTCCTTTTGTTTGTTTGCTTTGAGGTCTCTCATGTACGCCTTTTAGATGACCAATTCTCCTCCTATTTCGCTCGCTTTTCGGGATGTCGGCTTCTTCGTCGTAATATAGGCTGCCCCCTTGTCCTGGCCGCAACTCTGGGCACATCCGGCACGGACATCGCGCTTCTTTCGCGTAGGTCATCTTTGCCGTCCGAAGGCGTTCGTTCTTACAGTTCTAGTACTTCTAGGAGGATACTTTCGCCTGGCGTACTCCTCTTTACGAAGGAGATATTGGCCTTTTTCTACAGTCCTCCAGAGTTTCTGGTTTTCTCGAGTTATTCACTGGCGTTGACTCTAAAAGCTTGATGACCTCGCACCGAATGTTAGGAGTAACCTATTGCCCCCGGTTAAGACTGTCCCGTTGCCTGGTTTACCCCCCTGCCATGATCGACATTTCGGACATCGGTTTTCACCTCGGGATTAATTCTTTTCGTATCGCTCAACTGGTTTACACTATTCCACCAGCTGTTACGGATGGGTCGAGGTCATGCTTTTGTCTCACCTTGCGAGGACGTTCACCCTACTTCCGAGACAAACACGCACTCCCCTTCTTTTCGAGCGATATTCTGACCGATCTCAGTCTCCCGTATTTTTTTTTACGATCCCTCGCCCTAAGGAATTGTTCTGGGGCATGGGCCTTTCCCTTCTTCGTTTTCCTCCACCTCCCGTCATTCCCCCCCCCCAAGTTTTGAGTCTTCCTTTCAGTTTACAGCCGTCTTCTCTGATCGCGGGGACGGCCTGCTTTTCCCGTGGACCGAAAGGGCTTCGCGGCTTCGATTCTCATCCGTTGCAGCTGATTTTTGGCCGGGGAGTTTTTCTCCTCTGTTTTTCTTTACTTTTTCCAACGAGTAGCCAGTTCCATTCCCTTTGTCCTTTTCAGCAAGGAAGGGCAATCCCCTCGAATTCTTTTTTGTCTCAACGATTCCTTCCCGAGGGTTCTGTTGGTATCTGCTTTTTTCCTTCTTTGATACCTTCTGTGCTCATAATCGGCTGTGATATGTTTCCCAAAGACCGCCACCGGCTTTTTGCCTTTTCGAGGCGCGGTGCCTACTTCCCCTTTTCCCGTCGAGCTTTCCGTTATCACCCTTCCCTGCTGAGCCTATCCGGTCGGTTCTCCCACCATCCTGTACCGTAGACTACAAGTATGTTTTCTGGTCGACCGGCAAGCCGACGTTCCGCATTCTTTTCGTCGGACTGGCCTACTCCTAATCATTCTCTTTTTGAATCTAGATGGGTGGATACTTTCGGTTTTTTTCGTGCTGCTGGCTGCTACCTTCTTGCTTTTTCTCGAGCGTCCTCATTCCTTTCTTTCTGGACGTCAGCCCCCTTTTGGCTTTTTTTCCCAGCTGCCGAGGGGGAGTAGTTTTCCGTTCTACAAACAACCCCTCCGGAAACTATTGGCGGGTCTCAGTAACATCATGCCATCTCTCTTCGGCTGGTCAGTGTCGTTTACTCCCATGCTCGCCCGCACAGTTCCGTTTTACTTGTCGGGCCTTCTCCTTTCCCCTAACGGTCCACACGTCCCATCTTTGTCCGTTCATCTGGTAAGCCGACTGCTAGACCGATACCGGCCTCCCATCCTCAATTTTCTACTCGATCCATGTCATTTCTTTAAGACAGCTGCACATCTCTCCACTAGTCGCGGACTTCCCGCCCTACCTTTTTTTTTGTATGGTCTGACCTTTTTCGACTTTAATTGACTCGTTTGAACGTGGTCGGCGGACTCCCCCCTCTGCCTGTCACATCAATCTCACCTTAACAGTTTTCCCGTCACGTTTTTCGCTGATCCAGGAGGCCTTCCTTTGTCGCCCTGAAGAGCGGCGCGAGTGTTTCTTGAACTTTTTTCTGTTACGGCCTTTCTTTACGTCTCTTCTTCTGTTGTCAACTTCCCGATAAAGGAGGATTCCTGAGGTATCCTCTTCTCTCCTTTGTGTCCCGTTTCTTTCATAGATCCTCATCGCTCCCGGACTGGGATCTCCGCCTTTTTAGCTTTTGCTGGTGCCCGCGAAAGTTTCCATTTCGCGCCTATGGGAGTTACCCGCGCCTACCCCGGTCCGACGGCGTTAAACGGCCGAGGCCCTGCTGCGGCCCCCCCCTCATAGAAAGCTTTTTCCTCCTGTTCCCCCTCGCTGACCCTGGAGGAACAGTTCCCTTCAACTTTTGAAACCCACTGTTCTTTACCCGCCTTTTCCCGGAATTCCCCCACCCCGCCGTGGTATTTTTTTCTACCGGTGGAAGGCCCTCTGCTCTTGTAGCAGGTCCTGCTTTCGCTTATTCTCGCCGCTTTGCTCGGCCCCTCTCCACCCTCAGTCACCCCAAAGAAACACTGTTCCTCATTTCCCGGCGGCTCCCAGTTGACATCAGTTCGGAATTTTCCCCCCACACAGGAACCCCCTCCGCTTAGCCCTTTACTTCCTCCCCCCCAAGGTTTCTCTCCCCAACTTCTCCAGACGAGTGTAAAACTTCCCTATCCTCAATCGGATTCTGCTTTCTTGTACTCCCCCTATCCGGCTCTTCGCCAGGAGGGAATTTTTTTAGCCTTGTTTGAGAGCCATGTGCCTCCCCCTATTTTCTAAGAGAACCCTACCCCTCCCGTCAAATCCCTTAACACTCCTAGGTTCGGTAGGAAGCGATTCAGTCTTTTCCCTCCTCCTAATTGGCCTTTTACCTGAAGAGCATTCCTCCTTTGTGGGAACTCTCCTCCCCCCTCCCTCTCTCCCCCTTAAAAGGCTGAAGAGTTCATCAAGTTTCTTTAAAGGAGTTAGCCTTTTTTTTTTTTTCTCGTCTCTTAAGCTGACCCTTTCCTGTCTTTTTTTCAATCCTTTCCTTCTCAATGGAGAGTTTCGTGGATTCGTGGGATTCCAGTGACCAGACGTTATGCGATGTCCGTGTTGCTTTCCCCCCATTGAAATTCAATGGTTTGTGTTATCCAAGTCCAACTGGTAAGCCTATTCTTTTTCCCAAGTCACTTGCGTGAGACGGTTTGTCGATTTTTTTTTAATCCCCCTTCAACGGAAGAATTCAATCGTCGTTGGTTTTAGACCCATTTTCTCTCATCTTTCGCCACGTTGCATCCTCCCCGGGTCCTCACCCCTCGAACTTCCCCTTTGGGGCGCTATTTTGAAGGTCTTCTTCCATTTTCTTTGCTTCCTTTGTTTTTTTCGTGAGAGATACTTAGGAACCCCCTTCCTCCCCTGTCCTTTTCGGTCTAGGACATTTCTTCTTTCTGGGAGATCCTCCTTCTTTTGTTAAGACCCCTTTAGTCCAACATATGTACTTTTTCCCCTTTATCTTGGTGTTCCCGTTCCGAACCTCCTCCTTCCCAAGTAATTGTCCCTTGTTTTACCATGGCGGGGAGAGGTTCGGGCACCTCCCCCCTCCATTTCGTGTCACCACACCCCTCTCTTTCCTAACGTATTCACTGGACCTCTTAAACGGTCCCAGGAGGGCTTCCCTCAGTCCTACCATCATTCACCCAATTATCATTCTCTCTCCCTAAGCACCCATTTTCCCTAAGTCTGGAAGTCTTGCGTGGGGACATCTTTCCTTACTCTCTTCTTCTCTGACCCCGCCATAGAGTCCTTTTTCCGGCCTTTTCTTACCAAGGAGTCGCCCTGTTCCCTGACATTCGGTCTTCCCCTCTTTTTCAGTTATGTCATGTGGTAGTAGGGTGTCATCAACTTTTCACTTGAGTCGAGACCTTTTTCCGAGAAGTTCACTCTCCGGTGATGTCTGTCACGGGCGATTTGATTCCTCTCGAACCCCCTTTCCTTTTGATTTCGGTTTCAACCGGTAGGAGATTTTTTGCTGTGTCAGTAAAGGGATATGACATCCTTTTCCTTGGACCCTCTTTTAGGATGTGAACGCCCTTCCTCTAGTGACCGTGTTCAGGTTTCTTCGGGGTCTCCCCCTTTTCGAGGAAGAATAGCTATTCCCTCCGTCTCGACATTCCTTGCCTCCTAATGTTACCCTATTTTTTTTTCCCCAAGTTAGTTTGTTAGTTTTCTCTTCTCTTCTGCTAAAGTTGCCTCCCTTTTTTTCTGTAATATGCTTCATATCTTCCCTCCGGAGGTCACAGCTGGAGAGGTTTTCTGTTTTTTTCGAAGTTTATTGCGTGGTTTTACCCCTCCTTCTGTACGTCCTTCGCTCCTCCCCCCAAGAGTTTCCCTGTCCTTTGGTGCACCAAGACAAAAGACTTGTTCCCCCAATAAGGTCTGATACTGCGCCATTCTCGTTTTCCTCCGCTCCCCTGCCCTCCTCTTCCCCTTCGATTCTCCTTCGTTAGCAGTCCCTTTGAATTGTTGTTCAAATTTCATCCCGCTTTTTTTCCCCCTCCAAGTCCCAGACGTTCTTTTGTTCCCCTCTTTCTTCCCGGGGACGGACCTTTAGTCTCCTTTCCATCTTAAGGTGAAGTCTCCTTCTTTTAGATTTATTGCCACTTCCATTCTTTTGATTCCCTCCCTCCAAACGATTAAGCAAGCCCCCGTCTTTACCTTCCAGGTCACGCCTTTCCCCCTTTCCCAACTTTCATTGCAGAAAGCAGAAGCAGGATCGATTCCCAGATGTTGTTACATCTTTTTGTCTCTTTCCCCCCCCGATAGCGTCCCTCCATTGTAGTTTTCTTTTTTTTCTTTGTAGGCCGTCTCTTCTTCCTTTCGTCAGAACGCTGCACTTTGCCTTTAGGTTTCACGGTCAGGTGTTTCGAAGTTCCCTACCCTTCATTGACCCTGCATGATTTTTCTCGTTCATGGTAGTGCCCTTCCCTTAAGGCCGAAGAAGTGCCCTCTTCCATCTCCCAGTTTAACGGTATGAACTACCGGATCCTCAGTTGGTTTGTGTATGTCGCTTTCTCTCCCCCCTCGTAGTTTTTACCGCCCTTTTTCTGAGGTCAAGCGGACATGGCCCCCCTTTATATCGACCCACTTCGACTACTTATCCTAAAGCGGAATTCCTCTCCCTTTTTTGAAGCTTAGAGCACACTACCAGGACTGTCTATCATTTTTTTTTTGACGCTCCCCCCCTTGCTTAACGTCCTCCCCCCCCAAGAGGCATGGCTCCCCTTTCTCCGCGAGTTAGTCTTTCCTTTTACCTCAACATCCGTTTTTCCTTTCCTTCCATTTCTCCTCGATCCCTTTCAGGTGTTCGAACGGCCCGCTACTTTCAGCCTTGTAGTCTTTAGTCCGCTACGCGCTTTCCACAGAAAAGGTCGTCTCGTGTCGTTGAGTCTTCTTAATCAAGGGTCCGGGATATTTTTCACCTTTAGAGTTTATTTCTAACAGGTCTGTTTTTATCCCCTTCTGACCACTTTTTGGCCTGGCGACACCTTAATCCGCGCTATGCTGTAATGTTTTTCGTCTCAATCCTTCCTGGCTTTCCCTCTTGGTTAACGGCAATAACCCTCGTGGCAGACCGCCAATCCCTTTCCTCGCTTGAGTGTCCCTCACTTGCCACGGAGTTTGCCGCTACGTACGCAGGATATCAATTCCCCCCATTTCTTTTTAGCAAATACTTCCATCCTCGTATCAAGCGCTTGCGGCTACCCTCAAGTCCCGCTCTTTCCTTCTTTTGTTTTTCCTTATTTTTGAGTCTTTTGAAACTTTTTTTCCCGCAGGAACCACACTCTGGTCTTATTATTGAGCCTAATGTCCTGAGAGCCTCGAGTCTCGTTTAGCCCCGATTCGCGTTCTCCCTGATTTTTTTCTGTTTTTCGTGGAGGATATTCTGAAAGACGAGTTTCCGAATAGCTGCCCCCCTCTCAGCGTCCCTAGTTCCCCCCCCCTCCCGCCGTTGTTTCGCCTACCATTTGCGCGAGTACCTCTCTTCGCCCGTCGTGGCACCCCCCCCCCTGGGCGTGCAGGTTACTTTCGCCGAGACTCCCCTCGATCCCCGGGTATACTTTTACCGGTTAGCGAGTACTTGTTTTCACTCCCCCCACAGGCGGTGCTATTCAAGTGCGTGGTACCTGGTGTTCCCGGCAAGTACTCTTTCAAACCAGCCCCGATTTTTTTCTTTAGTGGTACTTGACACCCCCCCTCTTTCGGTCGCGTCGCCATCCTTTTTTTTTTTCTTCCTTTCTGCTGAGCCTTACATCGAGTGGCCTTTGTCCGAACCCCTCCGTCGGCTTTTTCAATTTTTTTCCGAATATCCCAGCCCCCAGTCCTCTGACTTTCCGGCTTAGTCATGGCCGGGCATCTCCTTCTCCTGGAGGATTCCTCCTCGTCCCCGCGAAATCCGGCCGCATGTTTCCCTGCTCCCGCGACTCCTTTGTCTTCGAATCTCCTCGACTCTATTCCTATCTACTTTCTTTTTTTGTTTTTGTGAGTTTTGAGGAAGCCTGCGTTGTGATGACCCCTTTTCGAATAGAACTGGATACTTCTTCCTCCGGTCATTTTTCCTGATACTTGCTCTCCTTTTTAGCCATACTCGGATCGTCCGTCGGCCGTTATGGACGGCCGGCAGGAAACTGAAGAGAATAGCGTTCAGTTAAGGCCTTCTCTTTGGTATTGCAGCTTCCTCCCACGACACTTCGCAGGGAATTAGGGATGCTCAGTGTTTTTTTTTTTTTTTGGTAGGCGCTCGACGTTTTGACCTATTGGTACATTATCACCCGCCGAGGTTCGTCTTTTACCTCGGCCTTTCACTTGAGTAAGCCCTGACAACAACGCTGTTTTTCTCCCCCTCCTCGGCGTACAATCGAGCTCCTGTAGCCGGGCCCGGTTAGAGGTCGTCTGAGCTCCCTTAGCCATGGCGTCTCTTGTTTTTCCCTCGGGATGGGGTTGTATTCCGATACCCCTGTTATAACTCCTCACGTACCCTGCGTTGGCTGGTCGCTCTTTTTCGCGCTGTGGCGGCCCTCGGCTACGGTCAACGTATCTCCTCGACCCCCACCCCTCAACACCAGGTCTTCGACGCTTCTTCCCCCTTGCGACCCCGACGCTCGCTCTTATCTTTTTTCGTCCTCTCTCCCATCGACTTTTACGTTCTTTTCCGGGCACTGTTTCTGGTTTCGCCGACGCCAACGCATTTTACCCCCTCCCCTGATTTTTTCCTTTCCTTTCGCGCGCGATGAGGCGTCTCTTCGGCTGTTCCACCTTCAGGACTTTGACTCGCGGCGTAGTAGCCTGTCCTCCCCTTTTCCGATTCATTTTTTTTTTTCCTTGGAGGTCTTCCCCGGGGCCTGTGCTTTACCTGTCCAACTCCCGTTCCCTTACTGTGTCCAGGCTGCCGCCTGACGGGCATCTCCAGACTGTTCGCCCCCTTTGCCCGGCCCGTGTTTCTCCGGTGTATTGACGACCTGGTTAGATATAACTTCATGGTGTCTACATCCCCATCTCTGCTGGCGTTCCCATCTTTTCCTTCACTCCGATCTCTTCCTGGTTTCCCTGCCCCATGGGACGGTGTCCTTAAGAATATACCTTTGTCGCTCTTCTTTTCATCCTACTTTAATCTGCATAGAAGGGAGGTTCTCCTTTCCATTCCCCCGGTCGACTCCCGCCTAGCGGGTAGCACCGCTCGCAAAGGCCCTCCCTGACGTCCGCTTTTTTGTAGAGTTAATCTCCGTCCGACATGGGTAGTACTTTTTCCAATTCTCTCGCTGATGGCAGCAAATTGTGGCTATCGGCGCCTGGTCGGGCTTCCTTTCTTTTAAGGGTTGTTCGAGAGATTCGTCAATAATTCATGTCCTTCGTCTTTGATTCCGCCACTTCGACTCCGGTTTTGGCGTTTGTTGTCCTCGCGGAATCGCCACCCTTTTCTTCTCCATCTTCGGGAAGCAAAGTTTATTATTGTTTTTCCAGCCGCGGAAAGTCGGTCATGTTCCTCCTCCCCCCTGCTATCCCCTACCTTATTTTTTAACTTACCTTGTAGTTTCCTTTTCCAGCACCCTACAGTTAAACGAAATTCAGATCATCTTTAAAGCCGGCCCATCCCGATACTGGCCTCCATCCTCTTCTTTTGAAGACTCCAATTCAATTTTCCCTCCTTACTACAGAGGGAACATCCTTTACCCTCTCGGAGGAGTGGTCTTTCCCTTAGTGTTAGTGGCCGTAGGTCTGACTTTTCCCCCAGAAGGGTTTCTCTTTTTTCTGACCTTGTCGTTCGATTCACCGCCTTTCCTTGGAAATACAATCTCCACTACCCTTATAATCAAGGGGGCGCGCTTCCCCTTCCTTTTCTCCTTTGTGCTCTCCAATAGAGGATAGATGCGTTAGCCAAGTACTGCGTTCTGGCGGAGAAAATTAATAGTTTCTGCCCTTCCCCAAAAGCAAAACTGGATTGATTACCCTGATGCTACCGCCTGTTTTTCCTTTCTTCGTATGGATCAGTCGGATTCTCTCCTGGCAGCTCCTCAGCCTGGATTTCAAGCTTGTTCTTTTTTTCCTTTCACCTTCCTCTTTTCTTCAGCTCCAATACCCTTTCCGTAAGGAGTTAAAAATTCCGATGCTCTTCCGGCCAAGTACTTTCTCCCCTCTTTCCCTTCATTGTACCCCGGTCGTCCTTCCATGGCCTCTGCAAAGTGACCCGCACCGACGGCGGCAAAAGGGCTTTAGACCTCTTCCCCCTCCCATCACCCACCCTTCCTTTTTCTCTAGGTGTTTTTTTTTCCTTTGGGCAGGTCGCCAGGTCTCTTAGCACTCTTCACGCCCGTTGACTCACGGTAGCCCAACTCCCCCCTCCCCATTTCCATTATTCATGCGGAGCCGCAGCACTAGGTTCCTGGGTCCAAGCAAAGGAACATCTCCTCTCAGGGACTTCGCACAAACCTTTTCTCCGCACCCCGCGCCCCTGATCTTTTTTTAAAAATGACAATCCGTACGTGTATTGATTTATACGGAGAGTCCTTACAATTCTTTCCTCCAAGCACCTGCATTTCTTGAGCACGTTTCCCACTCCTTGTTAAGTACCTTGATGAGGAACCAACTTAAACAACTGGACTTTTCCCTTACAAGAAGTTGATCTCCTCTCTTTCTCCCGGCGGGAAGGACTTTTCCTTTCCCCCTCGGACAAGGTTCAACACGCTCTTGATGGTCCACGCGCTCTGCTCTTCCCCGGTGACCCCTGATTATAGTGGATTTTTAAAACGTTTCCTCTTGTCCCTCCGGCTTTCGGGTACGGTTTGTTTTCTTCTTATCAGAGCCCGGAGATGCCCCTGGGTCCCTGGCCGTGTACTCCGGTATCCCCTCCGAGCGTAAGTTGTCGCTTTGCGGCACTTTCACTGCGTCTTGCTCGAGTTTTTGCCCACGAAGTGACAGGGTCTCTGTCTGAAAATCTAAACCCCAACATGGCTATCCCCGTGTTACCAAGTACGGGACTTTATCCCCGTTTTTCGCTGGTAGAACAACCCATTACCCTGTTTTTCTTTACCTTCAACTTTAGATTTCGGACGGGTTCACCCCCTCGCGTCGTTCGCACGGCACTCGACCTGTTGGCCCGAGCTTGACTCCTAGCGACGTCCCTTTTGGCGTTTG
>Ga0179593_1604407_pt1 | contig 12699 bp, 25 predicted proteins | sample CZODoug2_1_08_16_FD_185931 | JGI IMG/M metagenome (GOLD analysis project Ga0179593, IMG submission 185931) | Vadose zone soil fungal communities from Angelo Coast Range Reserve, California, USA - CZODoug2_1_08_16fungal (PacBio error correction) | ecosystem: Environmental > Terrestrial > Soil >... | reverse complement strand
CACTCCTTTTGTTACTCCCCCCCCTTTTTCGTTCCCAATTTTTTTTCTTCCCACTTGCATATCATCAGCTAGATGCGGTGGCCCGTTTCTTCAAGAGATTGTAACTGTTTCCCCTTTATCCTCCTTTTTTTGTTTTCTTGCCTTCAGCCCTCTAGGGTGAGGATTCTTTTCTCCCCCCCTGTTTGTTGTTTATCGCGCTTCCCTAGGGTTGTCCCTTCTTTTTTTTCGCTTTCCCAATGCTTGAACGTTTCTCCCTGGTCTTTTGCATCCTCATGGACCAGACGTGCACCCTCCCCTTTCGAGATTTCTAGGCGAAGGCTTCTTTTTTTATTTTTCCGAGATTGGAGTACTTGTACGTTTTTGGGGAATGGGTCTTCTTTTTCCCATGCCCACTTTTTTTTTTCCCTCTCCAAAGGTCTCGTAACAACAGGACTTCTTTTTGTTCTGTGCCGCTAGTTTGGGGCTGTCTGTTTTCCGCTTCCCCCGGGCCCCTATTTTCCCTAGCGGCAACACTTTTTTCTTCCCCTTCCAACACCGCATGTCCGGCCTTTTTCACGCCCCGGTCTCAAAGGGGGGGTCTGTTCAATATTTTCTGTTTTTTTTCTCTAATAGTAAAGGCTATGACCGTTCAAACCCTTTTCCCCCTTGAAAGTTTTTCTTTTTCAGCACTACCAAAACTCCTCAGATTGTTTTCCTTTTTTTTTTTGCTCGCGGTGTGCTTGTGGCTCGGTAACCTGATACCTTAGTTTTGTTGGTTCGCGTTAAGGGCCTTTTGGATTAACTCCGCCTTTTTTTTTTTCGGCCCTCGGAATTTCGCCTTGAGGGCTGTTTGCGAAAGTTCCCAGTTTGACTTGATGTTTTTTCTTCTGCATTTTACGACTCTGTGGAACGGTCTATTTTCCCTCAACAACTTTCCCGTATTTTCAGGCTCCTTCCCAGGGTTCTTTTGTTGCATTTTGAATTTAGCCCCCCTTTCCCCCCCCCTTTACAAATAGGCCTCGTGTGCTCTTCCCCCCCTCCCCTTTGTGGTTGGTTAGGGTTTTTCCACTTTTTTCCTGGGGACCCAGTGTCGATCTTTTTTCTTTCTTGGTCCAACGTTGTCCCCCCCCCCACAACGTTTCGAGGTCCCCTTGGCTCTCCTTTTGACGTTTTTAGTGTTGTTTTTGTGAGTCGTCTTCCCAATGTGCACCAAGATGGCCGTCCCCCCCCTTGGTCTGGTTTTGGAGTCCGATTTGGATCCATCTTCCCTGTTAGAACCCCCCTAGCTCGGTATTCAGTCGTCGTGAACTTCGTAATCCGACTTTTCCTTTCCATCGGACAACCTTTTTCCGTTGGACAACCTCGCTTTTCTATTGAACCCTCTAATCACAGTTGGTGGCCCCCTCCCCTGAGTCAATGCCAAAAACAACCCTTTCCCGGGCGGTAACTTATTTTTATCAGTTGGTATTGCTCTTCTTTGTCTGTAATTCCGTAGTAATCCCTGTTTCTTGATTTTTTTTTTTTTTCACAAACTCATTTTCTTTGCCCGGCGAATCCCTTTTTTTTTTCCCTGCATTGTCAACCTGTGTGGACAGTGTACTTCTGTCAGTCCTTTTTTTTTCCAAATTTTCCCTCTCTTGATTTTTGTTTTTTTTTTTTTTAAAGACATTTGTGGTGCCTAGGTTGCCCATGGAGTTTTTATTCTTCTTGGGCCCAGTGCCTCCCCCCTTTCCCAAAACGTGGTAACTCTGTATTCTGACCCTTGTTCCCCATTTTTTTTTGTGCCCCCCGCCCTCAGTGCGTGTTCGTTGCCCCTGCACCGAGACCCGCTTTTTGTGTGATAACTCCCCCTTTATTACCCTATTTAAGTGACCCCCCCACCTTTCTTTTTTTCCAATTTTTTTTTTTCCCCCCCATTCCGAATTTCTCTTTCCTACTACTCTTTTTTTTTTTTGGATTCTTTTCAGGTTTTTGAGTTTCCCTTCCATGTACTAGGGCGCTGGTTTCCTTCTCCTTGTCCTCCCGTGTTTCGGTCCCACCAAATGCCTTTTTTCTCTGTGGAGTTGCAACCCGAAACTCAAGGTTTTTTAACCTGGTCCCGCACCCAATGTCCCCACTTCCCTGCGTCGCCCCCCCACTTTTCTGCTTTTGTTTTTTGCACCTTTTTCCAAAGTTCTTTCTTCCAAAACAACACACAATCTCATCCAAACTGGTGGCCCCCCCCCCCCCCCCCTTTTTCCCCCAACATAGCTTTTTTCCTCACCTTCCCTGGTCATTGGACACGTCTAAACCTCAACTGGTCTTCCTTTTCCTTGCTTACTCATTTTTCCCACGAGTCTCCGTCCCACCCCTGAACATGTTTGTCCTTGTGAATCCCCCGGCTTGTGACCCCATCTTTCCCCTTTCTTCTACCCCCCCCCTAAATCTTTGGGCCACCATCTTAGTTCTGCATACTCCATACGTTCTCTGGCTTCCCCGGTTGTTCCAATGTACAAGTCTTTTATGCCACCCCCCACAACTTTGTCCTTTCCGTCGGGAGTTCCCAATCCCCCCCCCGATTGATTTTTAACTTTATCCCTTGCGACGACGTCTTTTCCTTTGCTTTTCTCTTAGGGAGTTTTCTGGTTTCCTTTCTGCATTTTTCTTTCTTTATTCCCCCCCTCCCCCCCCCCCCGCTTTTCCTACGATTCCTTAGTTCACTCTTCCCACACTTTGGGTTCTCGTATTTTTTTGCCCGCCATGGGTGCCTCCCTACAACTTTTTTTCCACCTTACCTGTCCCCCTCTCATTACCAACCTTTTTCTCCGGTTTTTTTTTTTTAACAAGAATTGACCCACATTCCCAAACCCCCGACCCGAGGTATCTGGGAACTTTTCCCAGCACCTTTTTCCCTTTCTAGCAACTATTTCTTTTCTTCTTTGCAAATTCCCCATGAGGCCAGTTAATTTTCCACCCGGTGTTTTTCCCGTGGATTCCCATTTTTTTTTCCCCAACACCTTTTTTGGACTTTTTACAAAAAAAATTCCTTCCCCTTTTTCCCCCTGGCAATCTTTTCCCGTCCTTCCCCTTTTTCGTAACATAAGTTACCCCCTGGCGTTTCCTTTTTCTGATACTGAGCAATAATTTAAACTTTCGTTCATTCTAATATTTGCGATTCAGCGTAATGTCTGTCACGGTCCCCACCGTTTTCTTATTTCCCCAAAAATTTGGCCACCTAAAAACTCATTTTCTTTGGTGGGAGGCTCGCCGTAGCCTCCCTTTTTCTGAGAAATCCAACTCTCTATCTTTTTCCATTGTTTCTTTTCCCCATTACCCTCTTGTAGTTCTTGAGGTTCTACGGATGATACGCCGGCTTTAGGGAATAGTCGAACCCCCTTTGGGTCTTCTCCTCTTTCCTTTTTACCGTCGTTCACTCGGTTTCCTTTTGCCTGGGATTTTTTTTTTTCCTCCTCCCGCTAGGGACCTCTTGTTCCTTTTTTGTCCCCTTTTCCCCTCTACTGGAATATGTCCCAGGTTCGACTAGGATTTCCTTCCCGCGCAGCCGAGGACAGGAGGAACTGGATGTGTGGAGCTCGGTTCAGTGTTGGTGGGAGCTCTCTACACTTCCCGGTCTTTAACTCTGCTTATTTCTTCCTGTGCTCGCTCCTCTGGTTTAATTTTCCCGGTTCTTGAGTTCCTTACCCCACACGGCTTTCCCTCTTTTCTCCTCTCGGTCCTCCTACTCTCCTCTGATTATTGACCAGTCCCAGAGATACTGTAAATGGCTGTTAGGTTCGCCATTGTTTTTTTTTGACTTCTTTCTTTTTCTCTGTTTTGCCTGCTTTTCCTCAGGTTTCATTTGAGACCTTTTCCTTTGCCATTTTTTGCCGTTGCATCCCCCCTAGGTCCACAGCGTTTTAACCTAGGCCCCCTTTTTCCATTCTTTCACTTCTCTTTTCACCGGGCATTTTCTAGAGAAATTCCCTCCTGAGATGCTTGCCCGTGATTCCTCTTTTTCCTTTTTGCGTCTCCTTTCTTTTGATGGTTGCTTTTCGGGACAAGTTTAGTCCCTCATTTTCCCAAACCTAGTTAGCCGACTCTCTCCTTTGCGGTTCCCTGTGTCTGTGTTCCCGTTCTGCAGGTCACCTCAGGAACGTTGGTTCCACTGTTCTATATATGTTTTTTGGCCTTGGGAAGAGACTTTCCCCCACAAAGGCAGCCCCTGGGATTCCTTCCTTCCTCGCGTTTCCCTAGTGTCCTGCTTCTTTCCTATAATAGAACTTGACCTTAGCCCCCCCGTCCATTTTTCTTTGTTTCACTACCAAAACCTAAGCCCCAACTAGTCGTTTGCTGTCTCCCGCTAGGTTCATGGTCCGGTGTACTTTCATTATCAAGGTTTATTAGGTTTATGCGTTTTGCACCTTTTATCCCCTCCTAGTCTTTTTTCTTGCTCGGCCATCCGCTTTACTCCCTCTTTCTGACGGTGCAAGTCTTTTTTTTCCTTTTTTGCCTTTTCAGCTTCCCGCCTCGGTTCCTATGTTCGATTTTCCAATTTTTTTTTTTTTTCCCCCCACGGGTTCATTTAAATGGTCCCCCCCCTTTTTTTGTGGGGGACTAACTTGTCACAACAAACCACGTACACTTATAGCCTTAATTTTCCCTGTCCCGTTGTTTTTTTTTTTGTTAGGTGGAGGTAATTTTCTGACCTTTTTAACTTTTGTCCTCCTTGTCTCAATTCGTTTTCCAATTTTGCACTGTACCCCCGACCGCCTAATTTACTTGGTATTTTTTGAGTACGGCGGACAACCATTTCTTCCCACTTCTTCCTCAATGGTCCGTGTGGAGATTGTCCCCCCGTGTTTTTGGTCGTTGTCCTATTCCCCGGGACCCCCTCCAGTCCCGCCTCCCTTCTTTTTCTCAACTTTTCACCCTGAACGGGTGTATGTAATGATTTGGATTCCCCTTTTTTACCAAATTAAACCACTCGTTTCTTTTCCAATTACCTATTTTCCATTTTGTTTTTTTCCCGACCCAATGGTCCCAACAACATTTCGTTGTTTCCTTCTTGACCTTATTGTGGTTTCTGGTTTTTTTTGTGGATTGAGCTGTTTGTCTTTTCCTTTTCTTTCCACGCTCTTCTTTGATTTTTACCCCATTGCCAGGGCTGCTTTTTTTGGTATGATTACGTCAGGGTCATGTGCCCACCTCTTACATTTGGTTTCCGGTATCTTGGTCCCCTGTTCCGCCATTCCAGTTTTTTTTTTGAAATAAGGACCTTTTTTTTTTTTTTTGGCCTAGTTTAATTTCCCTTTTCCTTTTTACTCCAATTTTTTGTGGAACCCCCCGTTTCCAAAGCACACATCCAAACCTTGTTTCGACACCTTGTTCCCCTGTTTGGGTCTTCATTACCTTCAGTTTTTTTCTTTCCTTTGTCTTTCATAACCCCCCCCAGGCTTTATGTTTCGCAGTTATCCCCCATTGGCGGTCTGCGATTTAGTAAAACAACCAACACTCTCCTCTTCGCATCCCACGCGTTCCGCTTTTCCTCCATTCCGTGTTGTTGTTTTTTGAGTCTTAGGTACTGTTGGAATTTTTTTGTTTTTTTCTCTGCTAAATGCGTTGCTGTTTGTTCCCGCGTGCTCCCCTCGTTCTTTCCTTCAAAATGCCTTTTTCTCGTTTTTTTTGCACGTTGACACCTCGTGTTCTTGCCCAACGGGTTTGGTTGTACCCCCCCCCACATTTTTTCCCAGAATTTACTATTTTTGACTTGGCTTGTACTTTTTCCCAGATCTTCCGATTAGGTTTTTTTCCTTCTCCCCCAGCGATTGAACCCACCAACCTGGACGTTTTCTTTCTTTTCGTCAAATCCCTTTTTCCCCGTTTTTCTCCCTTTATGTGACCATGGCCCTTTTTTAAATGTAAACCTATCATTCCCTTCCCTGTTTCCTTATCATCCCCCCTTCTTTTGGCCGGCCCCAAAACAAGGGTCCCCCCTCTTTTTGTCGGTTTCTCTGTGCCCTTTTGTTGTACCAGGTCTTCTGTTCTCCATCACTTCTCCTTTTCCTCTTTTTATACGGAGCATTTGTCTTCTTCCCAAGGTTGGTGTTTTTTTCCCCTTTGTGGTAGCTCGTGTTCCTTACTTCTGTCCTTTCGTGGGGATTTTGCATTTGGAACTTTAACCCTAACTTTTCTTTTTTTTCGGAGGTTTTTTTCCCGTGGGTTTTACTTCTTATAATCTCTTCGGTTGTTTTTTTTTTTTTTCTTTTCCTGTGGAATATGACAACGAAGTGACCCCTTTTTTCCTCCTCGAATACCACATTGTTTGTCCGAATATTTTTTTTCACCCGTCATTGTGTTTTCCAAGCCTTCTACCTCGCCCCCTACAAAAAACTCTATGGCACCCGTGACCCTTGGCAAAGTGTTTTTTTTTGCAACTCTGAAAAACTTGTTTGAAGGGTTCTTTTTGATTCCCAGGAATTTCTCTGCCAACCCACATTCTTTTTTTTTTTCTTCGTTGTCTCCCCTCAATTCCTAATTTTCCCCTGACGCTAAAAAGTGTCTTGTTCGACAACCCCGCCTCATGACCGGGAAAACCCTTTTTTTTTAATCCCCTGAACCATTTTTTTGCCCACAGTTTTTCAAGCCCCCTTCTTTCCTCTCCCCACTTCGTTTTTTTCCCCCAGAGCGCCTCAAACTTGGACAGTCTGCAGGCAAGACTCCCCTTGCCCCCTTCAGTCTTTGTTTTTCTTCAATTTTCCTGTGCGATTCGCGACGGGTGCAGCCCTTTTTCGCGTTTCCCCACTACAACTTGCCCCACTCCTTCCATTTTTTCCTTTACACTCGGGACCCGTGCCTAGCGGTCCATCTCTTTGGACTTGACTCTTTTTTTTCCTTTTTTTTTTTGTATTTTTTTATTAACCTCTTTAGTTCTTTTGGACTGGTTTTTTTTTTTACCGGTTCTACTTTCTATTAGTGCTTTCCTTTTCGACACTTTTAGACAATCCTTTTTCGTATAGTAGGCCGTTCGTCTTTCAATGTGTCCCCCCACTTTTTCTTGTTTTCTTCTCCTCCCTCTTTTTTCAGTCTTTTTTTACCCCTCTAGGGAAGAGGTTCCCAGTGAGCCCGGCTAGACATTCAACGGCGTTTTCTTTTCTAGCTGCACCTAGGTGGTGCCTCTGTTTCACCTTTTTGCCCTTAGGAATGTCTTTTTCTTGCTCTTTTGTGAATTTATCTTGTGCCACCATTCCCCACTACTCCTCCTCGCACCCCCCTGAATGAGTAAAACTGTTCGCATCCTCGCCTATCTCTTTTCCCCTGGCTTTCCACTGGCTTTTCCCCCCTAATTCAATGTCATGGTTCTAGTACTCCATGTTCTCCCCTTCCCCCTTTTGCCCCTAGGGTCATTCTATTTCCCCTCCCCCCTGTGTTTTCTTTCCCCGAGCCTCTCTTTTTCTTCCCTGGATTTGCAACACTGTTCCTTGACAACTCATTTTACACCATCTTTTTTTTATCTCCTGGGAGTGCAAGCCTCTGAGGTTCTCTGTTTTTTTTCTTGGCGGGCTTATTTTGGACGCCTTATTTGTCGACCCACGGGTTCCCTTTTTTGCCATAGTTCTTCCTTTAACCTTAAAACTCGTTAGTCCCTCCCTTTCCTCCTCCTTTTCTTTAGCTGACCGGTCTCATTTTATTTGCCGGCTTTTCTTTCCATAGCTTCCCCGCAGGGGATTCACCCCCCGGATTTTTTTTCCTGGTCCTGCCCCATGCCCTCCTGCATGTTTTTGTCCCCCCCGGTTTCCCAGTTTTTATACTTTCCCGTTTTACTTATTAATAGGTGTCCCCGGTCGTTTTCCCTTTTTTTTTTGGTCCCGCGTATGTCCCTTTAGCAAAACGCTTTCTTTTGAACTCCCTTTCCCAGCACAAGATTTTGGATTTTCCCGACAGCCAACGGCGCTCTTTCTTTCCCGTTTTCCCTTCTTTCATTTGTTTACTGCCAGGTTTTCGCGTGTCCGGCGTGTCTACCTTGGACTGGGCCCATTCTTTTAGCTTTCTGTCAATGTCAGCTTCCCCCCCTTGAACTCTGTTTTAATTGTTTTTTTTACGACTGTAATTACTTTTCTCGTTCCGAACGGCGGGAAGTTTTTTTCAAAGTTGGTTTTTATTTTTTTCCCGTGTTGCCCGGGGTTATTTTTTGGTTCCTGTGAATTTTTTCCCTTGTGACCGTCCCTGTTATAGATCTGTTCAATTAATTTTTCTGTCTGAATTCTTGGAGGGCTAATTGCTGGGATCTTTTTTTTTTTCTCTCTCATTTTTTTTTTGTCGTTAATTTCCCACAAGCCCTCTTTTTTTTTCTTTTGGCTTGGTCGGGTACTTTTCCTTTTTTTTCAAAGTCTTTAGGTTGTGGTAGTTTTTCTATTTAGTTTTTCCCCTTATTCCGCACACAATGTGGTACGGTTTTATCTGGGCCTCTGGTCCCGTCCGGGGCCTATCCCCCCCTCTTTTCAGCCCCACCGAACACCTTAAGGAGTTCCCTTCCCCTGTTTTTCCAACTCACCTCGCAACCTCCTTGGGATGAATTTTTTCAAATCTTTTCGTGGTGCCCTTCCCTCTTTTCTTCCTTTTTGGGCCATGGCCCCGGTGCTATTCCCCAAAACTCTCACGTTCTGTTCTTCTTCCTTTTATTAGTTCCCACTCCTTCTGGTTCTGTTTCTTTTTTCCTATTATTCCAACCCCTGTTCAAGGAGTCTGATTTACACGGTCATATGCCTTTCTTTTGCTCTTTTGGTTGCTTTCAATCAGGATGTTCTCCCCCCTGATTATTGACCCGACAGGTCTGCTTGGCGGTCATTCCGTCTTTTTTTCAAAGAGAGGACTTTTTTTTTTTTTTTTTTTTTTGTGCATCCCATTTTTTTGTTTTCACTTTCCTGTTTTCTTTTCCCCCCGACTTATCCTTTTTTGACCGTTTGCCCCACCCCCCTTTTCGACTCCTGTATCGAATGTCAATTGGAAGTGTTGTTTACCCATTGGACCTTAACTTCAGACTCTTTTCTTTTCCCAGCCCCCCTCCCATTATTCTCCTCTTCTACACTGGGAGCCGGGTTTTAACTCTTGATTTTTTAAGCCACGAGGTATTCACGTTACCCCTTCCCCTTCGAATCTCTTCTTTTTTTCCATTTTTGTGTTGACTTTTTTGAGTGTGTTATATTCCTTGTGGTTGTTGGTTATTTGAACGTAATCCGGCGATTTTTGCGCTTTCCCCACCATACATCCTTTTCTCGTTTTTTTTTCTAAAACCCGCCCCCCCCTTCCCCGATGTAAAAACCCCATTTCCCCTCCCTCCCTCACAGTCATCGATTTACAGAGTTACGCTTTTGACTTTTCTTTCAACTTCCCAAAGCTTGTCCAATGTTCCCCCCCCTGAGGGCCCAAAAGGTCTTCAACTTCAGTGTCCCCCCCCTTTTTTCCAAATCTTTGACAGACGTTTTTCCAACCATGTTTTGGTTTCTCACTTCAGGGCCCCCTTTCCCTGACATCCCCTTTCCCCCCTCTTTCCACAAGCCCATGGGCATTGTCTATACCACAGTTTTTTTCCTTCGGTGACCTTGAAACTTGTACTGACGTTGTTCCCTTTTTACTCCATCTTTGGCTCCCCTAAGAAGGGTTCCTTCCACAGTCGCGCAAAACGTGTTGTTTCATTGTCACATTTAAGCTTTTGCTTTCCCCCACACCACAACTGTGATGGTTAAGAGTCACTGCGCCCACACTGATTTTTCCACAATTCCCATTTTTTCCTTTCTTTTGCTTTTATACTTATCTTAGGGGTTCTTGTTTGCTGTCTTTTTTTTCCCTCCCATGTTGGCTTTCCCCCCCCCATTCGTCACAATTTCTCCCCGTCTTTGTTTTTTTTTTTTTTTCAAATTTTGGTTCCCCTCCATACTCTACCACACCTCACCCCCTAGTAACCCCTTTTCCTTTCCTTTTTTACCTGCAACCCCCTGTTTTTCCCCTTTCATCCGTTTTTGTTGGACCCCCATTGGTTCCACTCCAAGCTGTTCCTTTTTGTTTTAATACCAAATTTTTACCCCCTTTTCCCCCCCTTTAGCACCCCCCAAATTTGTCCCCCCTAATTTCTTGGCTTATAAAGTCGGGCCTCTCTCACCATTTTCCCCGTCCAGTTTTCCCCCCCGGGTTTTTTCCCCATTCCCCCTTTCCCAACTTTGTGAAAAAAGTCAAAGACAACTTTTTTTTCGCAATCTTCGTTGAGTTTCAAGCGTTTGCCTGTCCCCCAAAGCGTTTTCCCCTTTCCCCTTCTTTTCCCCCTCTGCCCTTTTTCCCTTTTGAATTGGCGGAAAGGGCTTCTCCCCGCGGTCCTGAGCTTAACCTAAAATTTCGTTCTTCATTGTTCTTTGTTTTTTTGGCACCCCCTGCGTCCCCGTAGAAGTTTTGCTTTCTTCGGACAATCCCCCTCTGTTCCTGGGCCGGGTTGTTGTTTCCCCCTTTCAACACTCTGTTTTCTTGACGGTTTTTAATTCTTTTTGCTACAGGGTCATACGTTTCTCTTCGAGGCCAACACCCTTCTTGAATATCTCGTCTTACGGAAGCCCACCCGTTAATCATTTGCTTGTTGGTCTTCTCGGTTTTTTTGTGCAAGTTTTTTTTTTACCCTATAGGGAATATCCCCATTTCGGCTCCGTTTTCTTGACCCTTCGAACGTGGGGCTCCCTTTCCCACACTACTTTTCTTTCACTTGCCCTTAGTCATGAGTCTGTCTTTCCCTTTGTTTTTTTTTATTGTGCCTCCTTCCCATCCCACATCGTCTTTTCATCATTCCTTAAAATCCCATACTCCCCTCATCCCCTCGCCCTTTTTTATGCTCTCGAACATCGCTTCTTTCTTTTGACTACTTGCTGGCCCTGTCTTTTGCCCCACTGTCTTGTTTTTTGTTTTCAGAAGGGGTTCAATCTTCTATTTTCTCCTCCTCCTGTTTTTTTTTTTTCCTGTCCTGTGGGGTGTCTTGGACATTGTTAGGCAATCAATGATTTCGTGGCTCCCCCTTTACATTTTTTTGGATTTTCCTTTCCCCGGGCAGCCAGGACATTCGAGAGCATTCCCGCTTTTCCTGTTTGGTTTCTTGGTCAGCCTCTGTAGGGGGGTCTTTCTTGAGTCGGCCTTTGTTTGGGGCATTGTAAACTTTTTTTTTTTACAATTCCTCGGTTAGCCGATTACTAGGGCTTTCACCCTGTATTGCCTCTCCGTTCTCCTCCTAGAGTTTCCTTGGACTTTTTTTTCTTGAACTTTTTGGTTTCTCTCATGTTTGTCAACACTCTATTTTGGTCATGTTCCCCCCTACTTGCTTTGTATACTTTGTCTTACTACGGTTCAGAAATACTTTGTTCCTCATTGAGTTTTTTTCCTCTGAAGTTTGCAACACACGTCACTCTATCACCTCTACCGTCTTTATGCCCCATAAGCACCTTATCTTCCCGTTCCCTGTGATTGTGCCTTCTTGGCTCCTTCTCCCTATGGGCTTTTTTTTTCCGTCCCCCTCCATAGTTATGGTGGCCGCAAGCCTTTGAGGCTTAATCTCCTTTTGTCCCTTTTCCGCGATTTCTCCCTCCCGTTTAGACACCCCCGGCGACGTTTGTCACCTCTTTTTTCTGCTGTATTTCGCTTTGTACTTTTCCCCCGCAATTGGACGGCAAACTCTTTTCCCCCACAATTTTCAGGTTTAGGACCTGTCCCGGGTACTCGGGCGTCCCCAAAATGGAATCTGTCCCTGGGACCCCTTTTAAAATTCTCTTTCCCCCCCCCCGAGAGGCCCAAATTTCTTTTCTTTTGGGGGGTTTTTCGTTCCCCCCCATTTTCCCGAGCATCCTTTTCGTTTGTTTTTTTTTTTTTTTTTTTTTCGGTATTCTTTGCCCAAATTTCCCGTAGTGGCACCCCTTCTAGGTATGGACCATATTTTAGTGGGTTGGGTGAATTGAGTTCTTTGGAACCCATTTTGCTTTTTTGTAGCTCCAACAAAATGTGTGAGAGGACCTCTTTTTCCTGATTCATCAATTTTTTTCCAATGCGCAACTCACCTCCCTCATGATTTTTTTTTTTAAGTCCCCCTCAACACGTGGCCTTCCTGTTTTACCGATTTGGGTTTTTCTGGAAACCCCTTTTTTTTTTTTATTGACCATCTTCCTCACTTGGGGCCCCCCCCTCCCGCCTTCTTACACCCTGGGGAAACCCTTTTCTACTCTTTTTTTTATTATTAGCTAACCTTTTTTGCTCCCGGTTGATGTCTCCGGGGATTTTTCCACAAGTCTTCTTTCGTCTGCTTTTCCCCCGGGTCTAACGCCTTTTAAATTTTCTTTTGGTTTTCTGGTTTTTTTTCTTGATGCATTACGTCCTTCATGGGCCTCTTCTTCTCCACTTTTTTCTCCAGTGCTTGTCCAATTTTTTTCTCCTTTTACCCTTCGTCCAGGTCTTTGAAGCTGCAACGCCCTTTTTGTCTAGGTTTCCTTCTTCTTGTCAAAGCTCTTTTCCACGTCTTTGGGGATGTTCTCCCCTTTCCTTGGTTCCTCTCTCATGTCTTTTCCCCTTGTGGGTTAACGTTGGTGGCTATCCCAAATTCTTTTTTGCTTTTTTTTCCCCCTCAAAACTTTTGATTTGACAAATTTTTTTTTTCTTACCCACTGCGGATGTTATTACCTCTTTTAACTTTTAACGTCTTAGCTCCCGGCAAAACGAACAGTC
>Ga0179593_1560289_pt1 | contig 12699 bp, 12 predicted proteins | sample CZODoug2_1_08_16_FD_185931 | JGI IMG/M metagenome (GOLD analysis project Ga0179593, IMG submission 185931) | Vadose zone soil fungal communities from Angelo Coast Range Reserve, California, USA - CZODoug2_1_08_16fungal (PacBio error correction) | ecosystem: Environmental > Terrestrial > Soil >... | reverse complement strand
CCATTTCCCCCGTAGGACCACTCGCTGCTCCGTCACGTTGCTTTTTTCCTGTCAGCTCCTGCCCCCCCCTCTTTTTTTCTCGGACCTTACCCCCGTCAGGGCCGTTTGCGCGCTAAGGTCGACCGCGCCTTTCTCTTTTTTTTGCCCCGTCTTCCCTCTCTCCACACTTTTTTCCTCCTTTTTTTTCAGCCCCCCCTTGAGGTGATAGCTTCCTCCCCATCAGGACTTGGTCGTCCTCCCTCTTGATCTTCAGACGTTTTTTCGACCTTAGCATTGTCGCGAGAGCTGCCGCGACTCTGGGACCGAGTGGAATGTTTTTATAGTGTTCCTCTCCCCCCTTACGTCTCTTCTGACTTCCCCTTCCTTCCACGGATGATCGGATCTCGCCCTTTTGGCACCCTGCAGAGGATTGCATCGATAGGCACCCACAATGTCCCTCCCCCGTCCGTACCTCCTTCTGCCCCACATCCAACCTGCGAGCTGGTGGTTGAGACGCAGTACCGCCCGCGTAGCGGTGGTTTTTGTGGACCTCCTTGTATTATGTCCTCTAGCTTTTTCCTCGGTTCTCCCCCTTCTTGTACTTTCCTTGATCGAAGGGGGAGTGGGTAGGGGAGCGCAAGAAGCCGGGTTGAGAAGCAATTCCCCCCCTTTATAGACCCCTTTCTGTAGATCGTCTTTTCCTTTTCCCTTTTCTTTCCCGTTCCTCGTTTCGCCCCCTATACACTTAAGGTGTGCTCCCTCCGCAGGGGGATGACAAGAGGGGAGAGTTTCATTTCAGATAGAATTCCTTTCCGAGTCACCTCTCCCGAACTTGCACGTTTTTCAGATAGTTCGAGTTCTCGTTTTTGGTTTTAACCGCAAAGAGAACCCCGAGGATGGAGAAGTCCGTTCGCTCCTCCCCTCTCTTTCTACCGCGCCTCCTTTTCGGCCGATGCACCCACGTAGTAGCTCCGGCCCCTCCGCTCGTGGTTTTTCGATTTATTGCATCTTTTTTGATGATTCTTCTCTTTTTTCTCTTTGAGCCCTCCCGTTGTTGCGTGGTTGTAATTCTCTGTGCCCGCGCTTTGACAGATCGCCTACCCCTTAAGCGCGCGTCCCCCCCCCTTCACCGACTCTTGAGTTTTTCCCCGACCCCTCCTGATCCCCCTCCTCCTTTTTTTTTTTTTTTTTTTAGTGGGTCCAAACAACGAATAACCTTTTGCGGATGAAGGCGCGTCCCCCTGGGTCGCCAGCTTGAGTGATTTTTTTTTTCTCCCACCATTTTTCTTCGAGTGGCGAGCTCTTTCTTGAGTTTGAGCTCGCAAACGTCGCCGCCTTAAGCGCAATCAGGACAGGATCAGTCTTCGTGAACCTTTCTTTTGAGAAGATTTTTTTGCTCGGTCCGTCTCCTTGCAGGACATCATCGCCTCCCACGGTTGGAGAGAGTGATGTCCTGCTTCCTTCGTGCCGGCTCCCCGAGAAATCGCCTCTCGAGGACTGGACTCCTCCGAACTCTTCCTGACTGTTTTTTCTTCGACGTGGCGAGCGTTTCCTTCCTTTTTCTTTTTTTTTTTTATCTCCACCTACAGATGCGGGTTTGGAGAAAGCCGGCCACGGCACGCCGTCTGGTTTTGGCGACCCTGCCTCCCTGCTCTTCATAAGCCCCTTTTGATCCCTTCCCCTCCCGAGAACCGCGCCATTTTGGCGTTTTTTCATTCACCCGCACTATTGCATGCCGTAAACGGTGTTTTACCCCCTTTGCCTCAGAGCGTAATTTCCTGAGTTTCCTCTCTTCGTAATCTTTCTTTTCCGGCTTCATTCCCCCTTTGCTCTTTTGCTAAGCTCATCCTACTTTTTTTTTGCCGGCACCGAGGATGTTCACTGTCAACGAGGGTTCGATAGACGTGGTCCCCTTTCGGTCAAGGACTTCCTCTGGAGAGCTCCCCCTTGGTCTTCAACTCTTTTCCTATTTTTCTTTTGTTGACCAAGGTGGAGGAAAAAAAAGGTCTCCCACAATTCACTATATGTCTTTCCCCCCAGTTCTTCCTAGTAGTTTGGTCCGTGACTTTACTTCGTCTCTCCTTGTCTACCCCGACAAGAGGTACACCACAGATGACTCCCTTTTTCCCTGTGCCTCCCCCAGCGATTCTCTCCCCCCCTTCGGTGTCTCTAATCTTTTAGCCTTCCCCATGTGCAGGTAACGCGACCGTATCTTCCTCTATACCACGTCTTTCCATGGATCCGCCCTCTTTTTCAGCCTTCTCTTATCAGACCAGGTTATGGCCATAACTCGAGGATAAAGGTGGCTGCGCGTGTCCCCCCCCTTCGGCTCTTGTGTTGTGTGTTTTTCCCCACGCCGCTTTGCCTGTCGGGCTGCGTTCGCCTCTACGTTCATAAGAGAAGGCGCTCCCTCAAGCCCTTCCCTCATATTTTGTACGTCCTCTTCGCGGCGGCGCTGTCTTTTTCGCCCTGAGTGCATTCCCGCGTCAACTGACCGCGGAAGATCTCCATGCTCGAGATGTTCCTTCTTCTGATAACCTTCCCTTACGCCTTTTTCCTCCTCCTTTGCGTGAGCTTCTACCCTGATTTGTAAATCGACCGGTGTGCGGCAAGTCCTTTGCGAAGGGCTATTTGAGGCCCCTTTCTGATCTTTTTCCTTTCGCCCTTCCTTGGATCTGGGCTTTGGGGCATGCTCGGTGAAGCCTCTTTTCTGACACTCCATGACCTCAACGGTTCTTTTTGATCCTTCTTCTAGGTTTTCCCCTCATCTATCTCTTTTTCTCATTTGGGAGATTTTTTTTCTCCACATAGGTTTCTCCCCCCGAGGTGATCGGACGATTTTCATGTTTTACACGTCCCCCTTTTCCCACCCGGCCCCCTCTTTTTTCTCCCCTCATGAGTATTCTGACCGCGATCCTCAAAGATCCTTTTTTTTTTTCCCCCAACCTTCTTGCTCTTCTCCGCTGTCGCCTCATCCCCTGGTAACCCCACCCCGTGGTCGATTGTATAGAAGCCACGAAACGTTTTCGGCGCGACTTCTTTTTCTCCGGTCCTCCACGTCCGAATTTTTTCCCTCAACCGCTCTGCATGTTGGCTTTTTTTTTTTTAACGATTCAGCGTGGAAAAACGTTTTATGAGCTCGTCGGGGTAGAGCGAGCACCCCTTCTTCAGCTCGGCCTCCGCGATTTTCCCCGGAAGGTTTCCCATTCGGATCGCGCCAGGTTCTTTCTTTTCCGACCCCCTCCAGAGTTATGAACGTATATCTTGGCCCCGTCAGGCCTACCTTGCGAGCCTTTCTTCGTTACCCACCACCCCCCCCTTCCCTCACCCCGCTGGACGGCAAAGAGAGAAGCCTTCTTCTGATTCGGAGATTTTTCCATACCCTTCGGTATTTGCGAACCTTCTTTTTCCCACTCCTGTCGTGATATTCCGTTCTTTGTTTTTTTAGATTGGCAGACGGGAAGTGGCGCGTGACCCTCTTTAGGTTGAGTCCATCAAGGGAATCCTGGCTGTAGATCTGCTTTTTTTCCTTCGGCTCTGCGCGCCAGCGCCTCTCGCCTTCTTATTTTTCCTTGACGCGGGTCTAGAACAAATCAGATTCCTCGTCCTGTGACAGGTCCTGCCACAGCCTCGTCGTACGAACTGCTTTTCTCCTTCGAAATTTATTTTGTTTCCCGGTGTTTTCCCCTTCTTTAACAAGGTCTGAGGATGCGCTTGAGACGTCGTCGACAGATGTAGGCAGTGTCCCCAGCCGTGACCTCAGGCGAAGTTTTAGTATAGGATCTTCTCCTCTCATGCGTGCGGAGGATTGCTGAGGAATAGAAACTCTTCCCCATGGCGCCAGCCCGTGTTGCGTGGTGGACCTTTTCCCTCAGCGTGACTCCCTTTTCTTACCTACTTCCTCTTTGATTCACCTCCTTTATGTTCTTCCCCCCTCTTGCTGGCGAACCGACCGCCTCTGCCTCCTCTTTTTAGAATGCGCGTTTTCCCCTCAAAACTTCGGTATGACGTTCCCTTTTTTCCAAATCGCCTCTTTTAGACCTTCGCGTTCTTGGGAGGGCTCAACACCCTGACGCCGGTGTCGCGTGGCCGGCGAATCAGCGCAGTACGTCGCTTTCGTTCAGACTGCCCAGGCATTCCCCTTCCTTTTTTTTCAATGGTCTGTTCTGTAGATCCCTTGGGAGAGGAGGTGGGATCCGTTCCCCCTTCGTTGCTGCAGGACATCATCTATTTTTTTTTGTTGTTTTTTGTGCAGACTTTCCTTTCTCTCCCTCTCTTTTCTTTTTCTCGAGACTGGGTACTACCCCGTTTTTTGACTGCATGCCTGATGTGCGCTTAGATGAGTCGACTCTAGGTAAGGCAGAGTTCGCGTCTGCGCCTCGTTCCCTATGCTCCTTTTGGGGCCTTTTCTAGAGCCGTCTGGTTTTGGCATTCCCGTCCCGCCTCTCCGTCATCCGCCCCGCTTCGTTGTTTTCATAACCGAGCCACGCCGCTTTTCTCGGTAGGTCAGCAAATTTCTTTCTTTTTTTTTGAAGATATAATCCTTTTCAGGTTTTTTTTCCTCGATTCTCGGGCACGGACGCTCTTTCCCCCACGTGTGAAAAACAAAGTTCTTTCTAGTTTCTGCTGCCGCTTCGCCTATTCCCCTCCGCATTTTCCCCCTTCGCCACGCGTTCTTTTTTGCTACGGACTTTGTCCTCATCTTTTGCCTGAGGCTTTTTCATCATTATGGCGCGAGAACCTTGACTCCTCTTTTCCTCCACTCCTCGAGATTTTCCCTCGTGCGCCCGTCCCCACCCTTCCATCCGTTCTCCTATTTTCTGGGCTGCCAGAAGAGAGACTTGCTTTGTGGCAGGAATGTTCCGACCTCCTGTGTTCTACTCCCTCTTTCCTTTAACCCTTCCGACAGTCTCCCCTCTTTCCGAGGTGAACCGGTCACTTTCTGCCCCGGTATGCAGCAAGGAGGTGAGAGCCCGATACCGATGATTACTCGTTAACTTTTTCGTCGGAGCTCCTCCCCCCTTTTCTCAGACCGCCCTTCCTTTCTAAGACTGCTTGCTCCGTGGTTTTTGAGATACATTAAGAAGAAGTTCTTTGCTCACTTCTCCTGTTTTTTTTTTTTGCCGGCCCCCCGCTTTCTTGAGAAATGTTTCTGTAACGTCCGCGGAGCTTCCATTGTCGGTGATGCGTTCCGTCCCTTTGTTTGTTCTTAGATTTCTTTCTCCGAACTGGCTCGATCCGGATCCCTTTTGGCTTTGGGAGTCGCAAGAGCGCGTGGGCGAGATCGTCATTTTTCCCTGACCCATACGTCCCCCTTTTTCCACGATGGTCCTTGCGCACCCCTTTTCCCCCCACGTCTTCGGTACTTTACGTCCTGTGAACCCATGACGCCCGACTTTGCGCCCATTGTAATTGACGTCTCTTTTCTTTCCCGACCTAGGGGGGGTTGGTCAAGGAGACACCCCTATGACGCCCCCCCTTTTTCTGCCGCATAAGCTGCCTTTTCTTAGTTCGGGAGATAAGACCTGACGGGTTCTTCTCGGACTCCTGTGTCCTCTTTTTAAGAGTGGGACTGTCCGATCTTATCAGCGCTTTTCCCTTTATGCGACTCTCTCCGTGTGGTTGTTTGATGCGCGCATTTGCCTCAAAACTCTTCCCTTTGAACTTGATCGGTCCCATGAGTTTTTTTTTTTTAACCATCTCAACTTCCCCCCTTTCCCCGTCCACTACGGCGTAGAGCCCTCTATTCAGAACGCTAGCTTCCCGCTTTTTCGCGGATGGTCCCCGTATGGACTGGTCGCTCCCAGTACCCCCCCGAGTCTGCGGTAGAAGCCACGCACGGTTCCCTCCCCTGATAGGAGAGACTCTTGCGTCAGTGGTTTTCCCCCTCCTCTCCCGGAAAGGAGGGAAACAGCTCGTATCTTCCGTCCTGAAGTACAGAGTGGCCCGCGTGGGGTAATTGGTGAAGACTCGTCTTTCTCGATGCACCCTCCGCATTTTTTTCTTTTCTGAGTTCCCCCCTCCTTTTCCCTGCGAGTCCCTACCCCTATTAGACCGGCTGGGGATCATATCCCACGCCGGCAGGGATGATTCTCTACCCGCTCTTTTGAGAGGAAGCCGCGTTACCGCACAACACCTTTCTTCCTTCATTTTTCTCCGAGGTTTGCTGACGCACTGCAGTTCTGTTCTGATTTTTGGGGGGTCCCATTCTCTAGCCTCCGGGTCGGAGCAGCGGGCTTCCCCCCTTCCCCGAGTAATGGTCTTCTCGGGGTTTCTTTAGAGCGTTTTCTTCTTCGCGTGACCGCCCTCCTTTTTTCGGTCCCCCCCCCCATCTCGGGATCGCTTCGAGCCCCTCTGGCTGTCGATCGCCCTCCCGAATTTCATTTTTTTTTTTTCGAATGGCTTCCTCGGTTCTGCGGCGGTAGAACACATTCCTATGAACAGCCCGTGGCCATTCCGCCACAGCTTCGTTTAGATTTTTTCTCTTTCCCGGATGAGGGTTCGGGTTTCTTCACCCGAGGTAAAAATGCTGAGGATGTTCCTCGTCGGAATCCCTGGTCGTTCTGGACTCCTTCTTCTAAATAATTTCTTCCTTTCCCACCAAGTAGTAGAAGTTCATTGGGTATTTCATCCTCGGTTCAGATGCTTGGCGATCTCTTTTATGAGTCCCCTCGTCTCTCCTTCCTTGTCGTGGTGATTCAAGTGCCCGCGATATAGCTTCTCTTCCCCCCGCGCGATTCACCGATTATAGATTCCTACTGGAATTTTTTTTTTTAAGATTTTTCCCCGCCCGGGCTGCGTCCCCCTCTTTATGATATGGTTTGATAAAACTAAGACTAGGAACCGGGGGAGGAGGACTAGCGTCTTTCCTTTTTTTTTCTTGCAGACTCTTCCTTCTTTTCACTTTCGGCTCCCACCAGTTAGCCCCCCTTTTTTACGCGTGGCAGGCCCGCGACTTTTTTCTGAAGATCTTCTCTCAGCATTTTCCTTTTCTTCCGCTAAGTGTCTGGAAACCTGCTCATTTTTTGATCCCAGTATCGAGACTATTTTTTTTTCCTCCTCTTTGCGGATCCGTCTTCTCTCTGTCTTTATGCCCTCATCTCTATCTTCTTTTTGTGTGTCTTCCTTTTTCTTTTTTTCCAGTTCGCGAAGTCCCGAGCACCTCGCGAGCGCCCCTCTTACTAGTACTTGGACTCAAAGCAGTCTTATTTTTTCCTCTTGCTTCCTTTTCACCCCCCCCCCCCCCCCCTGTTCTCGTGGAGCGATCGACAAGAGACCCCTTCTTCTCGGCCGGAATGTTATCCTCGAGCAGGCAGTTTTTAGTTTTTTCCTCTTTGCGCCTCTCCTTTCATTCCCTGTTCTTGACCAACGAGCACGCAGAAGTCCCCCTTCGTGTCTGCTCCGTGCTTGTAGGTGCGCCTTTCTCCCACTCAAGTCTTCTTGTCCTTGGGAAGCTATCCCTCGTTGGTGTTTTGCGTAAGGTCAGAGGGTGACTCTCTTTCTCAAGCGAGGGTCAAGGACGTACCCCCCCAGCAATTGGGTCGCCTTCTTTTCTGACATCCGCCTTTCCCCCATTCAAGCGACAGCGGATTTCACTCCAGATTTCGGAGCCGAGTTCATAAACTTTATCTTCGCGCGCCTCTCTGTGCGACATGGGATATCCGCGTCGCCAAATCGAGCAGGGTTCCCCTTTGGCTGCAACCCCCTGCACAAGTATCTTTTTTCGCCCCCCTCTTTTTCTTCGTGCAGTTCTACTCCTCTCGTTTTGGACAATGTACAGGAATCCCCCCTCTGGACTGGTTCATAATAGACAGATATTTCCTTTTCTCCCACGATTTTTCCTGCGCTGGTGAAACCTCCGTGGCCAGCGGAGTTCTGACAGATCGAAGAATACAGATGCTGGGCAAATGCGGATCCTCTCCGTAGTTTTTTTATCCTCCTCCCTTCTTTTCTACGACAGACTCGTTTTGGGCCAGTAGGAGCAGACAGGCGCCTTCTCCTTTCCATCAGAATAAGCACTTCCATCTAAATCGAGTGGGCGATTTCCCCTTCCCCCCAAACGCCTTTTTTTTTATTCCCTTCCACGGTGGTGTGTTAGGTTCTTTTTTAGACCGGGCTGATAGAAATTCTTTCTTTCGCCTATATACGTTTTTTCCGATGGTTAGGTTTTCCCCCTTACCCTTTCCCGTGTATCTCCTTTTCTCCCGGCGACTCTCGTCCCTCTTCTAAAATAGAGATGAATTCCACTCCCCTCTGGACTCGCGGAAGTTCTTCTGAGCTTTTTACTCGCTAATAGGAACCCTCCATGCCGCCCGCTTCCCCCTCGCGTGGATTTACCGGTACATGAATCGGTGTGGCGGTACCTGGGGCTTCGGCTGACCACTTTGTGGCGAAAGACTATCACGGTGGTCCCCTCGATTTCTTCTCTCCTTCTGACTGCCGGGGAGACGTCGCCCCCATGATGTTTGAAGTCTTACATGAAAATCCTTTCCTCAAGGTACGCTTTTTTTCACCAGATCGGGGGCGCTCTTCTTCTCTGTTTCCTCCTCCTCCCTGTAGAGCTCTCTCATCAGCCCCAGTACCCTCTTCTTTCCACGAGTTTAAATTTCCCAGGCGCCTTCCCCTCCCTCTGTGGCCTGCTCCTCAGGGCCGTTTAGAGCGCTCCCTGGATTAGACCTCCTCCCGCGTCCTCCCTTCTTTTCTCTTTGCCCTCACACCCCTTGTATCAGACCAGGTACCCACCAAGTCGTCTCCGCACCTTGACTCTTTCTTTTCACCTTCTTCATGTCTTCCCTCTTCTCTTGATCTTCACGTCCCCCGAACGATAGGCTGTGGGATCGAGTCTCTACTTCAGCCGTGGAACTTCTAGTGCACCCTTCTCTTTCTCAGCGCGCTGGTTCCACGGATGGAGCCGACACGCTGTCTCTTAGGGATTGAGGGCCTTTTCCTTGAAGGCGCCCCTTTAACGCCTCCCTCCCCCCCCCGCAGCCGCGGCGTTTTCGCACAAAAACTTGCGAGTCGCAATGCGGCAATCTTTTTACTTCCTCCGTGAAACGAGCAGCCCCTTGTCTCCTCCTTTTTCGAAAATTTTTTAATCTCTCCTCCTCTCCTTTGACGCGCGGCGCTTACCCAACGTAATGGAGGGACGCTCTCTCCGGTTTTTCTGTCTCTTCGCTACCTCCTCTCCCGCCTTGCGGCCAATTGGATCGATTCGTCGACCTGGCTTTTTTCTCCTCCTGCTGGCCACCAACTCTCCCCTAGCATTTCCCTAGGTGTGCCGCCTCACCCGGTGAGAGTAGAAACATTCAGATGACTTCCTTTGGCAGGTAATGCCCTCCCCCTCCAAGATCTGACTTTTTCTCAGATATTTCCTCCCTTTTTTTGTGTTGACGAACTGTGTCCCCGTCCCAAAGTAGATGTATTTGCCTGTTCGGGAGATAACTTTCTCCTATAGTACTCGCAGGCCCTTTTTTCTGAACCGTCTCTTCCGCTGTGGAGACGTGAAAATCCCCCTTTCTGATGATTTTGACGAGAGAGGCGCTTTTATGAGGCTTCCCACTAGGTTCCCTCTTTTTTTTCGCGATATCCCTTCCTCCTTATCGGCGTCAACCCCCCTCTGTCCCCGATTATAGCTTCACCGAATTCTCTCCTTTGCGTGTTCCGAAAGGCTCCCCTCAAGCTTCTTCTGCCTGTATTTCTGCTCAACCCCCCCCGGGGCCTTGACCGCGTGTCAAACCGCGTTAGCGGTAGTCCCGCACTCCGCTTTCTGGTCTTCCCCCCTTTTTGAATCGGTAGTTTGGGAGACGATTCTATGTAAGGCCAACGTCGTCGAAGACCTCATCCATTATGCTAAGTCGTTTTTTTCCCTTTTTCGATTCTCAGACTCCCTTCCCTTTTCTTTTCTAGGGATCCGTCCCTCGTTTTAGGCTCTCTTTCTCTTTACGTTTGTTGTTGTCAGATTTTCTTCAGCATAGAGAGGACGTCCATCCCCCTGAGAGCGAAAAGATTTTCCCTTACCAAGACTCCCCCCCTTTTTCTCCGAGCATCTTTCTCTGTTTGCTGGCCGACGTGGCGGCGTCCCGAGCGGCTGAGCCTTCTAAAAGCGAAAGATGCTTCTCATTGTGGGAGTCCGGCACGCGCTTTTTTTTTTTACCCGATTTTAACGCCTCTTTCCCTCTAGTTCTTAGTGGTTTGATACGCTCTTCGGGGTTGGCCCCCCCCCCCCCTGGAGGTCTGTGCTCCCATTATACACACGCATTAAAGCGTCCCTTTTTTTCCATGGGAAGCGTCGCCTCTCGCCTCTTTTTATCGTTCAACGCCCCCCTTCGAGTTTCAGATGCCGACTACGACTAATCCCCCCCCTCTCTCACCGAGGATGCTCTTGGTGAAGCCCCCCTTTTGGTCATCCTTTCCCCCCTGCGCACGGATGCTTTACATAATGTGAGACTACCATGTACTAAGACGTGAGACCCTGGTTACTCGCAACGGCGACCCTCCTTTCTACCCCCGTATTCTTGATTCTACGACGAGAGCGTTTTTTTTGAGGAAATCCCCTTCCTCTATTAATCTTTTTTTTTCCACGCTTTCTCCCCCTCTGCGCCCGATGCGCTTCAGGGCAATTTTCGTTCCAGCGAGGCGATACGACAGCCCTTTTTTTCGAAGAGATCCATCAAATGCCTTTTGCCCGTCTTTTTACACTCCCCCTTCACAGCCATTGCCGTTGATACCTGATGCGCCGAAAGGACTCCTTCTAGATAAATCCCCCTTTTTCCCTTAGATCGAGGACCTGCTTGGTGAGGAGTCCCTCCAAACAACGCGGGGCCCTTTTCTACCGCATTTTTCTGCCTCCCGCGTTTTCGCAATTTTCTCCCGCCGATCTACGTTCATAAAGGCTCTTCTGGTTTCTCTGTGAGCCCCATAAAGATCCGCCTCTCATGTGTCGTGCAAGTTTCTCGGAGATCAGGGTTGCAGACCCTAAGAGCTGCAAAATTCCCCCCCCCCTCTGTTCCCCGCTTTTTGGACTTCGAGGAACTCTCTTCCCCCACATGATCTTTTTGGACGTGAAGTCCTTGCCTGTATGGCCTCTTCCTCCCCTTCTACGATCAGGGGATTGATCCTTGCCTCCTCGGTTGGGGACATGGTTTTCCCCCTCCCCTTTGTTCGGCAAAGGGCTCACCCTGTGGTTTCCCATCCAGCTTCCTCTTTTGCTTTCTTTACCCGTGGAGAAGGGGCGCCCGCCTTTCGGGTTTTTTCGATGACATGAAATCCCCTTCTGTCCAAAGAGTCATTTCTCGCTTTTGCCTACGTCGTTCCTATTGGTCCTCCTCCTATGTTTCTCGCACTCTCTCCCCCCCCCCTCCAAAAACTCGCGAATCGGTTCTGACGACAGGTAATGCTTTCCTTTCATCTTTCCACAGATCCCCCACCGAGGCCCCAGTCTTTTTCGCTCCCCCCCCCCCCCCCTCTCCGAACGCGCCCCGCTATTGTTGGGGCATCCTTAGCCACCGCTTGCTCTCTTGACGCACATTTCTCTTGACAAGCCGCCGTCGAGTTCTCCGCCTCGTAATCCCATGATCGGCGGCGCTTTTTTTTCCTTTTCGGCACTCCTTTTTTCACGTCCTCTCGAGCATCTCAGTCCCTTTTTTTCTCGTGGAATGCCGCTTCCCCCGAACGATTATTACGGCTCGCCAGCGCTCTTTTGCTGAAGGTACACTTGAAGCGCCCCTCCCCTTTTTGGTCTCGATTTTGGCTCGATCCTTTTTGCATTCTATGAACAGTAGTCCTAGCCCACCATGGCGATCATCCTCCTTTCTTTTTTTTCTCCCTTCCCGACCCCCAACTAGTGCTCGTTTTTTTTTTGTACAGCCGCCACGAGCCTTTCCTTCTTCCCGATTCAAGAACTGAGTATTATGATTTCCTCTCCTCCCCTCGCCGGTAGTCCGTAGCCCCATCATGGATTCCCGCGCGAGGTTTTTGGTGCCCCTGACGCAGTCGTGACCGACGAGGTCTCTCTTGATCGTGCTTGATGGCCTCTCCTTCCTCCGATTTTCGTTTTTCCCCTAGGCGTCGCTTGAAGGTATCGGTGTTCTCCTCTTGCCCCTGAACGCGTCCCCCCTCAGATCGACTGTTACTCTGTGCGTATGGGTCCCTTCCTAGGGCGTAAGATATTTCTCCTGCCGTGTTCGACCGGTGTGGCCGCCACCCGCTTTCAAAATTGATCGAGGCTTTTTTTTTCCCTCACATTTTCTCCTCCGTGACTTTTCTCTTTCCTCAGTAGTAGCTCGGCGTTGTCGAGAACATCAGCTTTCCTTCATTCTTGAGACGTGGCCTTTTCGGCGATCTTTCCTTCTACTCGCGAAGAAGGTGTTGCGTGTCCATCGGTTGAACGCAGATTTGCGATCCTGAGTCCCCCTTTCCCTTTCCTTTTCCGAGGAAAAGACCCTCTTTTCCTGGCATGCCCTAATGGGTTCCCCCTCCCCAGGAGGCCTCCACCTCTCTGGAGTGAATCGTATGTTCTTCCCTATTAGGGGGAGGAAGGGCGCGCGCCTCTTTCGTTGTGATTGAGATCTTTCTCCCACCCCTGCCCTGTCCTTTCTGGGCGTGGCGAGGCGCCCTAATTCGCCGTACGCGCAGCAAGCGCACCTTAGTTTTTTCCCTTTGAGTACCAGTATCGAGGACTTTTTGGTCGCTAGGGTCGGGATCCGTCACGCGATTTTTGAA